>Ga0307515_10002366_pt1 | contig 41169 bp, 34 predicted proteins | sample 17_EM_MG_FD_194513 | JGI IMG/M metagenome (GOLD analysis project Ga0307515, IMG submission 194513) | Populus trichocarpa ectomycorrhiza microbial communities from riparian zone in the Pacific Northwest, United States - 17_EM | ecosystem: Host-associated > Plants > Roots > Unclassified | place... | reverse complement strand
AGGGTCTGGAGGCGCTGGTCCACGATCTGGACGGCACGCGCTGGTACACCGGCAGCTCCAACCGGGTGAACCTGCAGAACAGCGGACCCTACAGCTACAAAGAGCCGGAGACCTATTTCACCGAGCACGCCAAGGGCTTCTCGGTCGAAGTCGGCACGCCGTCGTTCCCGACGCTGGAGGCCTTCGAGGCCGCCGTGCCCGCGCCCGACCGCTGGCCGATCAGCGACGTCTGGGCCTATCACGACTGGCATCCCACCGGGAACGGCGCGACCAAGTCGTTCCTCGACGCCATGGACGCCAAGCTAGGCCCGCCGACCAGCCTCGAGGACTTCGAGCGCAAGGCCCAGTTGATGAACTACGAGACCCACCGGGCGATCTTCGAGGGCATGAACGCGCAGCTGTGGACCAAGTCGTCGGGTCGCCTGCTGTGGATGACCCAGCCGGCCTGGCCCAGCACGATGTGGCAGATCCTCAGCCACGACTACGACACCCACGCGTCGTTCTACGGGACCCAGAAGGGCTCGGAGATCGTCCACGTCCAGATGAGCCAGCCCGACCACCGGCTGGAACTGATCAATAACGGCCTGACGCCGATCGCGGGCGCGAGCCTGCGGGCCCGGGTCGTCGGGCTGGACGGCAAGGTCCTGGCCGACCGGACCTCGACGATCGACGCGACCGCCAACAGCACGGGCCAGGGCGAGGTGCTGGATCTGGCCGAGCCTCTGGCCCGGGGCGCGGTGGTGGTGCGCCTGGACCTGACCGCCGCTGACGGGGCGCCGCTGTCGAGCAACCTCTACTGGGTGGCGCGCGACGCCGAGGGCAGCCGCAAGCTGTCGGCCATGGCCGCCCAGCCGGTGACGATCACGGCCAGCACCGGCAAGGCGGGCGCGGAGACGGTGGTCACCGTGTCGCTGGCCAATACCGGCGCGGCCCCGGCCCTGAACGGCAAGCTGACCCTGGTCGACGCCAAGGGCGCGCGCATCCTGCCGGCCTATTATGCCGACAACTACGTCTCCCTGCTGCCGGGCGAGCGGCGGACTGTGGAGATCCGCTATCCGGGCGCGGTGGCCGGCGCCAAGGTCGAGCTGCGCGGTTGGAACGTAAATCCGGCCGTGGCGGGCGTGCGCTGATGTTGGCCCGTCGCACCCTGCTGGCCGCGGGCTTGGCCGTTCCCGGACTGGCCATGGCCCAGACCGCTCCGCCCGCGGCGCTAAGCCCGGAGGAGCTGCGGCTGCATACGGACTGGCCGTTCCTGCAGCGCTACGCGGCCCAGAACGCCATGGATCGCGACCTGCCGGCCGAGCGCCGGCGGGTGGTGTTCATCGGCGACTCGATCACCCAGGGCTGGTTCGACAAGCACCCGGCCTTCTTCACGGACAACGGTTTCATCGGGCGGGGGATCGGCGGCCAGGTGACGGCCCAGATGCTGGTGCGGTTCTGGCCTGATGTGGTGGCCCTGAAGCCGACGGCGGTGCACATCCTGGCCGGGATCAACGACATCGCCCAGAACGCTGGCCCTTACGACCCGACAGCCACCCAGGCCAATCTCCAGGCCATGACGACCTTGGCTCAAGCCAACGGCATCGCCGTGATCCTGGCCACCGTCACGCCGGCGGCGGAGTTTCCTTGGCGGCCGGGCCTGGGTCCCGTCGCCAAGGTCGCGGCCCTGAACGCCTGGCTGCGGGCCCATGCCGCCGAGCGGGGCGCGGTGCTGGCCGACTATACCCGGGTGCTAGACGACGGGGCGGGCGGGATGCGGCCGGGCCTGGCCTATGACGGCGTCCATCCGACCCGGGAGGGCTATGCGGTGATGGAGCCGGTGACCCTTGAGGCGGTGGGGCGAGCGCTGGCCTAGCGTCTACCTTTTGGCGCGCTCATCCCGGCGAATGCCGGGACCCAGACCTCACCTCCGAGCCGTGACCAAAAAGCCCCATAACGCAACTCGCATTCACAAATCTCCTGTCCTGGATTGACAGCGCTGTCGGGTGCTCATAGGTTGAAGCTACCGGCATGCCTAAAAAGGCCGGAACACCACGGGAGGATGCGCTGGCATCCCTCAACTCTGCGTCTTGGCTTGGTCGGCACCGCTGATCGGGAACGAGAACTGCTGCCGCAATTCAGGGGAATGTATAATGACCACAAAGACTTATCGATCGCGCGCGGTCTTGCTGTCGGCCGCTTCGGTCGTGGCGATGCTCGGCGCCAGCCACGCCATGGCCCAGACCGCCGCGCCGCCCGCCCAGGACTCATCCGAGGTTGAAGAGGTCGTGGTGACCGGCTTCCGCGCTTCGCTGGCGAACGCGCTGACCCTCAAGAGGAACTCGGACCAGATCATCGAGTCGATCACCGCCGAGGACATGGGCAAGTTCCCTGACCAGAACATCGCCGAGTCCCTGCAACGCCTGCCCGGCGTGCAGATCGACCGCGAGAATGGCCAGGGCACCAAGGTCCGGATTCGCGGCCTCGACCAGAACGTCACGCTGCTGAACAGCGACACGTTCCTGTCCGGCCTCGAAGCCTTCCGCCTGGGCGAAGGCAACGCCAAGCAGACCAATTCGCTGGAAGGCATTCCGTCCGACCTGCTGGCCGGCGTCGACGTCATCAAGTCGCCCCAGGCCGACCAGATCGAAGGCGGTCTCGGCGGCACGGTGAACCTGAAGACCCGCAACGCGCTCGACGTGCGCGGCGACTTCACCTTCTCGGCCGACGCCCGCGTCAACCAGGGTTCGACCAACGGCAAGGCCCAGCCGAACGTCTCGGTGGTGCTGGGCCACAAGTTCTCGGAAAACTTCGCCCTGCTGGGCAGCGTGTCCTACGACAAGAACCATATCGACACCGAAGTGCTCAGCGGCGAGAACCGCGGCGGCTGGGCCTATCTGGCTCGCCCGACATCCACCGGCAACAACCAGGTCCAGACGGGCACGGCCAATGTCTGGTCGCCGGAATACCGCTACAGCAACAACCGCCACCAGGAGCGCGAGCGCACCGCCTTCTCGCTGAACGCCGACTTCAGGGCCTCGGACTCGCTGTCCCTGCGCGCCGACTGGTTCCATTCGGACCTGAAGATCTTCACCGGCGAGCATTCGCTGAAGTGGGCTTACGCCAACGAGAACGCGACCTACAATTCGCAGGGCCTGTCGATCGACAACAACGGCGTCCTGCAATCGGGCCTGGTCACCGCCAACTCGTCGGAAGGCGACACCTTCGCCAAGAACGCCAAGGCCAAGACCGACAATCTCCAGTTCTCGGCCGACTGGAACAATGGCGGCCGGCTGAGCGGCAAGTTCCGCGCCGCCTGGTCCAAGACCGACTACGCCTCGACCTCGGGTCAGGTCGATACGCGCTATACGCAGTACACGGTACGTGACGGCGGCGCGGGCTTTGCCCCGAACGCGACCGCGCCCCTGACGGCGAACTACGGCTTCACCAACGGCGCCTATCCGGTCTTCACCCCGAACGCCGCCCTGGCCACCGCCATGGCGACGCCCAGCTCGGTATTCTTCAAATCGCACTGGGCGTTCGGCGACAAGTCCAAGCTGGACGACAAGGCCCTGACCGCCGACTTCAAGTACAAGCCCGAGTTCGGCGAAGGCAGCAACCTCGAGCTCAGCTTCGGCGGCCGTTATTCCGAGAACAAGGTCGACTCGACCTACGGCCGTTACCTGGCCGACTACTCGGCCAAGGGCGAACTGCCGGCCAGCGCCCAGGGCACGACCGACCACGGCGTGTTCGTCGACTGGACCCCGCTGGGCTACTTCCAGGACGGCGCGATCGGCTTGAAAAAGTGCGACATCGCCTTCTACGGTTGCGGTCGCTTCGGCAATTCGGTCGCGGTGGTCACCCCCTACCAGACCGCCGCCTCGGCCCCGAACCGGGCGGTCACCGACAACGTCCACGGCGTGACGGCGATCTTCCAGGACTACGGGCAGATGAAGAACCCGGTGAACTGGATCCAGGCCCTGTATCCGTCGACCAAGTTCGCCTTCTACAAGGACCCGATCGAATCCTTCAAGATCAAGGACGAGACGACCTCGGGCTACTTCATGGCCGATGCGGGCGACGACGGCTTCCACATCAACGCCGGCGTCCGGGTCGTTCACACCAAGCTGACAATCGACTCGTCCAACACGCCGGTCACCCCGCTGTGGTGGGGCACCGACAGCTGGAACGGCATCCTGAAGAACCCGGATTCGGCCCGCACGGTGCGCGAATACACCGACGTCCTGCCCAGCGTGAACGCGGTCTTCAACGTGACCGAGAACGACAAGGTCCGGGCTACCGGCGCCCGCGTCGTGGCCTCCCAGAACCTGTTCGACCTGGGCCAGGGCGCGTCCTACAACTTCACGCGCTCGTCGACCCCGGGGCCGAACTTCGACAAGTTCCTTTATACCAACGGCAGCGGCGGCAACCCCAACCTCGACCCGTTCCGCGCCTCGCAGGTCGACCTGGCCTGGGAGCACTATTTCGGCAAGCAGGGCCTGATCTCGGCCGGCTTCTTCTACAAGACGGTCGACTCGTTCATCGTCGCCAACACCTTCCCGATCACGGTGAAGGACCAGTCGGTGGCCGGCGCCTCGGTCGGGACCTTCACCTCCGTGGTCAACGGCGACGGCGGTACGATCAAGGGGCTGGAGTTCCAGGGGCAGTACGCGTTCGAGAACGGCTTTGGCTTCACCGCCAACTACACCTACTCGGACTCCAGTTCGCCCTACAGCAACGACTTCTCCAAGAGCCTGCCGATCCCCGGCGTGTCCAAGCACGCCTTCAACGTCCAGGGCTATTTCGAGCGCGGTCCGTTCTCGACCCGCCTGTCCTACGCCTGGCGCGACAAGGCCTACCAAGGCAACTACGGCTTCGGCTCCGGCGCCGACCTGCACAACCTGGGCATCTACAACGAAGCCTACGGCCAGCTGGACGGCCAGGTCGCCTACGAGATCACCTCGGACTTCAAGATCACGCTCGAGGGATCGAACCTGACCAAGGAAGACTCCAAGTCCTACCTGCAGTTCCCCGAACTGCCCCTGCGCTTCGTGTCGGGTGACCGCCGCGTGTCGCTGGGTCTCCGCTACCGCTTCGGCGGCTAGCGCATCCGAAAAGGCTGGCCATGGCTCCTCGCGAGCCATGGCCATAACCCTTGAGTAGAGCTCTCGCCGGGAACTAAGGTGAGCGTCACGAGGCCCGGAGGACGACGGCATGTCGGACGGCGACTGGATCCAGAACATCGTCATCGTCGGCGGCGGAAGCGCCGGCTGGATGACGGCCGCGGCCCTGGCCCGCGGGCTCGACCGCCGCTACCGCATCCAGGTCGTCGAATCCCAGGACATAGGCGTGGTCGGGGTGGGCGAGGCGACGATCCCGCCGATCAAGCTGTTCAACGCCATGCTGGGCCTGGATGAGGCCGAGTTCATGCGCGAGACCCGGGCGACCTACAAGCTGGGCATCCAGTTCCACGGCTGGGGCGGCAAGGACCACGCCTACTTCCACCCGTTCGGCGCTTACGGCCTCAGCGCCGCGGAGGGGCATTTCTTCCAGTACTGGCTGAAGCTGAACCAGGAAGGCGCGGGCCTGGACCTGGCGGACTATTCGCTGTGCGCCCAGGCGGCCAAGGCCGGCCGGATGGACATGCAGGCCGACGATCCGCGCGACCCGATGTCGACCTTCGGCTCGGCCTATCATTTCGACACCATCCTCTACGGCCAGTACCTGCGCCGCTTCGCCCAGACCCTGGGCGTGGTCCGCACCGAGGGCGAGGTGGTCAAGGTCGACCAGGACGGCGAGACCGGCTTCGTCACCGCTGTGCGGCTGAAGTCGGGCCAGAGCATCGAAGGCGACCTGTTCATCGACTGCTCGGGTTTCAAGGGCCTGCTGATCGAGCAGACGCTGGGGGCCGGCTATGACGACTGGTCCCATCACCTGCCGATGGACCGGGCGGCCGCCGTGCCCTGCGCGCTGCGCGGTCCGCTGTCGCCCTACACCACCTCGACGGCCCTGAAGGCCGGCTGGCAATGGCGCATCCCGCTGCAGCATCGGGTGGGCAACGGCTATGTCTATTCCAGCCGCTTCATCTCGGACGACGAGGCCGTCTCGACGATCGTGGGCAACCTGGAGAGCGAACCGCTGGCCGAGCCCCGGCTGTTGCGGTTCGTCACCGGTCGCCGGCGCAAGATGTGGGACAAGAATGTCGTGGCCATCGGCCTGTCCAGCGGGTTCCTCGAACCCCTGGAATCCACCAGCATCCACATGATCCAGGCCAGCATCAACAAGCTGCTGCAGCACTTCCCCGACCGCCGGTTCTCGCCGGTCAATCGCGACACCTATAACCGGCGCCTCCATGCCGACATGGAGACGATCCGCGACTTCCTGATCCTGCACTACAAGGCCACCGTCCGCGACGACGCGGACCTGTGGTCCTATGTGCGCCAGATGCCGATCCCCGACACGCTGGCCGAACGGATCGCCCTGTTCGAGGAGCGCGGCCAGCTGGTCATCCATCCCGACGAGATGTTCACCCCGACCTCCTGGCTGGCGGTCCTGCTGGGCCAGGGCGTCAAGCCACGCGCCTACAGCCCGCTGGTCGGGCAGCAGGACAGCCGGCCGCTCGCCGACGGATTCCGCGACATGAAGGCGCGAATCGCCCGGCGGGTCGAGGCCATGCCCAGCCATGTCGATTATCTGAAGCGCCACGGCATGTGGGCGCGGGAGACCGAGCTCGCCTGAGGCTTCGCATCGCGCGGCCTCGTCTTTCGGGTGATCGAAGGTTTCCTGAGGTAGCGCTATCAATTCATCTAGACAGCGCTGTCAATTCATGGTGCAGTCGACATCCAACAAGGGGCGACAGTCCCCGCATCAGGGAAGGAAACCTTACGGCCCGCGCGCCTCGCGGCGTCGCCTCGGCTTTGTTCCCATCGCTCTTGCGTCCCTTTCCAGCGCCGATCCGTCGGCGGGGACGACGCGGCTCCGTCAAAACCCCTCCGACGGAGACGCGACTGGATCCCCTCTCATCGGGGGCTCTCCAAACTCCGGCGCGACGACGTTCTCCCCGTCGCGCCGGTTTTTTGCCACGCAATTTCCAGGTCCGCGCCGTTGGGCGCGGCGAGTCTTCGAAGGTGTTGAATGACCGTCCGCTCCCGCCGCCTTCTGATCTCGACCCTCGCCGCCTCGACCTGCCTGGCGGTCGGCTCGCTGAGCGCCCAGGGGGCCTTGGCCCAAGCCACTCTCCCGCTCTCGACGGTCGCCCATCCGGACAAATGGCCCGTCGCCGCCAGCCCCGCGGCGATCACCGACGCCAAGACCGAGGCCTTCATCAGTGAGCTGATGAACAAGATGAGCCTGGAGGAAAAGGTCGGCCAGACCATCCAGGGCGACATCGCCTCGATGACCCCAGGCGACCTGGAAAAGTACCCGCTGGGTTCGATCCTGGCCGGCGGCAACTCCGCGCCCGGCGGCAATGACCGCGCCCCGCCCAAGGCCTGGACCGACCTGATCGACGCCTACCGCAAGGAGGCCCTGGCGACCCGTCCGGGTCACACCCCGATCCCGATCCTGTTCGGCATCGACGCGGTGCATGGCCACAACAACATCGTCGGCGCCACGATCTTTCCGCACAATATCGGACTGGGCGCGATGCGCGACCCGGCCCTGATCCGGCGCATCGGCGCGGCGACGGCGCAGGAGGTCGCGGTGGTCGGCGGCGACTGGACCTTTGGACCCACCGTGGCCGTGCCGCGCGACGACCGCTGGGGCCGCAGCTATGAGGGCTATGCCGAGGATCCGGAGGTCGTGAAGTCCTATTCCGGCCCCATGACCCTGGGCCTGCAGGGTGAGCTGAAGCCGGGTCACACCCTGGGCGCCGGCCATATCGCCGGCTCGGCCAAGCACTTCCTGGCCGACGGCGGCACGCAGGGCGGCAAGGACCAGGGCGACGCGGTGATCCCCGAGTCCGAACTGGTCGCCATCCACGCCCAGGGCTATCCGCCCAGCATCGACGCCGGCATCCTGACGGTGATGGCCTCGTTCTCCAGTTGGAACGGCCAGAAGATCACCGGCAACAGGAGCCTGATCACCGACGTGCTGAAGGGCCGGATGGGCTTCCAGGGCTTCGTGGTCAGTGATTGGAACGCCCACGGACAATTGGCCGGTTGCACCAATCTCAGCTGCCCCCAGGCGATGAACGCCGGGCTCGACATGTACATGGCCCCCGACAGCTGGAAGGGCCTGTTCGACAACACCCTGGCCCAGGTGAAGTCGGGCGAAATTCCGACGGCGCGGCTGGACGATGCGGTGCGCCGCATCCTGCGGGTCAAGGTCAAGGCCGGGCTGTTCGAGCGCGTCGCGCCGACGGTTCAGGGCCAGTTCGACCGCCTGGGTGCGGCCGACCATCGCGCCGTCGCCCGAGAGGCGGTGGCCAAGTCGCTGGTGCTGCTGAAGAACGACGGCGTCCTGCCGGTCAAGCCGGGCGCGCGGGTGCTGGTGGCCGGCGCGGCCGACGACATCGGCAAGGCCTCGGGCGGCTGGACCCTCACCTGGCAGGGCACGGGCAACAAGAACAGCGACTTCCCGCACGGCCAGTCGATCTGGGGCGGGATCGACGCGGCGGTGAAGGCGGCTGGAGGCCAGGCCGAACTGGCGGCCGACGGCAAGTTCAAGACCAGGCCGGACGTCGCCATCGTAGTGTTCGGCGAAGATCCCTATGCCGAGTTCCAGGGCGATGTGGCCAACCTCGGCTACCAGCTGAACGACAAGTCGGACCTGGCTCTGATCAAGTCGCTCAAGGCCCTGGGCATTCCGGTGGTGTCGGTGTTCCTGTCGGGCCGGCCGCTGTGGACCAATCCCGAAATCAACGCTTCGAACGCCTTCGTCGCCGCCTGGCTGCCGGGCAGCGAGGGCGGCGGCGCGGCCGACGTTTTGGTCGCGGGCAAGGACGGCAAGCCGAAACGCGACTTCCAGGGCAAGCTCGGCTTCTCCTGGCCCAAGCGCGCCGACCAGGGTCCGCTGAACCGGGGGCAGGCGGGCTACGATCCGCAGTTCGCCTACGGCTATGGCCTGTCCTACGCCAAGGGCGCCGAGGTCGGCGTGTTGCCGGAGGATCCGGGCAATGTGGCGGCGGCGGGCAGCGTCGATCGCTACTTTGTCGCCGGCCGCGTGCCGGCGCCCTGGGCGATGGATTTCGTGGGGGCGGGGAGCATCAAGGCGGTTGACGCCGGCGCCCAGGAGAATGCGCGTCAGGCGGACTGGACCGGGCAGGGCATGCTGGCCATCCACGGTCCGCCGGCCGACCTGTCGCGCCAGACCACGGGCGACATGGCGGTGATGCTCCGTTACCGGATCGAATCCGCGCCCACCCAGCCGGTGTCGATAAGCATCGGCTGCGCTGATGACGCCTCCTGCGCCGGCACGCTGGACGTGACGCCGCTGATGACCAGGACGGCCGGCGCCGAATGGCGCAGCGTCAAGATCAAGCTGTCCTGTTTCCAGGCGGCGGGCGCGAAGATGGAGCACGTCACCGCGCCGTTGGTGATCAGCACCAAGGGAGCGTTCTCGCTGTCGGTCACCGAGGTGCGCCTGGCTTCCAACGAGGGCGACGCGATCTGCCCGAAATAGCGGTCTGGCTCCATGCCGGCGGGCTTGGCTATAGTGGAGCCATGTCCCGCACCACCCCCGCCACCCTCGCCCTGACCAGGGCCGGGATCGACTTCACGGTCCACGCCTATGACTACGACCCGGAGGCCGACAGCATCGGCCTGGCCGCCGCCGCCGCCCTGGGGGAGGACCCCGCCCGGGTGCTCAAGACCCTGATGGCCCTGGTCGACGGCAAGCCGGTGCTGGTCATCGTGCCGTCGGACCGCGAGGTGGCGATGAAGAAGCTGGCGGCGGCGGTCGGCGGCAAGTCGGCCCAGATGATGAAGCCGGCCGACGCCGAACGGATCAGCGGCTACAAGGTCGGCGGCATCAGCCCTTTCGGCCAGAGGAAGCCCCTGTCGGCGGTGATCGAGGCCGACGCCCTGGCGGAAGATCGGGTCTACATCAACGGCGGCCAGCGGGGTTTGCAGGTGCGGCTGGATCCGAACGCGGCCAAGACCGTGCTCAAGGCGGTGGCGGCGGCGGTGTCATCCTAGCGCTCGAGACCAAACAAAACCTGTCATCCCGGACAAGGCCCGCAGGGCCGCCGATCCGGGACCGCCGCAAGCGCGGCGCTCACGCGTCGGTCCCGGATCTTCGCGCTGCGCGCTCGTCCGGGATGACAACGGAATTTAGACGGCCGGCCGAAACCTCATCGCCACGTCGCATCGCCCATAGCGGCCGCCGAACAGCCCCATGATCTCGGGGTCATGCTCGAAACCGAGCTTCTCATAGAGGTGGATCGCCGCCGCGCATTTCTGGTTGGTCAGCAGATAGAGCCGATCGGCCACGCCCATCTGACGCGCCCGTTCCAGCGCCGCGGCCAGCAGGAACTCGCCCACCTTGCGGCCGCGCGCGGCCTTGGACACGCCCATCTTGGTCAGTTCGAACCAGCCGTCCTTCATCTTCATGATCGCGCAGGTCCCCACCACGCCCAGGTCCGGCGTCTGGGCGAACAGCACCGCCCCGCCCTTGTCCAGGATCAGCTCGCGAGGGTTCGACAGCAGCGTGATGTCGTTCTCCTCGAGCACGAACATCTCCTGAATCCACTCGGCATTGATCCGGTAGAAGGTCTCGGCCAGGTCGTCGGAGAAGTCGCGCACTTCCATTGTGGGCGGCATTGCGAGGGACATCGCGGGGCTCATGACTCGATCGACCAGCGAGCGACGGTCCAGTTCGGCCTCGATCAGCGCGATCTCGTTCAGCAGGGCGGCATGGCGGCCGCCGCACAGCGACACGGCGGCGGCCTCGACCCGGGGCCACAGGTCGCGTTCCAGCCGGTCCATCAGCGCCGCGCCGGCCGGGCTCAGCGTCAACAGCTTCTGGCGCTGGTCGCGCCCCTCGCGGCGGGCGTCGATCAGGCCCTGTTCCATCAGGGCCTGGATGGCGCGGGTGGCGGTGGGCTGGCTGATTCGCAGATGCTGGGCGATGCCGCCCACGGTCTGCGGACCCTGTTGGCGCAGGACCGCCAGGAATTGCTGCTGGGCCGGCTGGATCGGCAGGTCCATGGCCTGGAGGGTGGTGGCGGCGTCGGTCTGCAGCCGATCGGCCAGCCGCTTCATGCGGCTGCCCAGAAAGGTCACGCCCAGGCCGGCGAGGGTGTCAGGGGTCATGATCAGTCTCTTCGGATCATATATATAGCTAAACATATACATGGCTATGCATCTTGATCTGGCAAGCGAAATTCGGCGCCCATCCGACGGGGATCGCGTTCAGCGAACAGTGGCGCCCGAGACACATCCGGCTTGCCGCGAGCGCGGCGCCGGGTTCCGCGCCTTGTCGCCGCTCGAGGATCGTGGGATCAGCGCCACCCGTCCCTTGCTCCCGGAGCCTTCGCCGCATGACCCTGACCGCCCAGCCATTCAAGCCACCGATCCCGGTGCGATGGCGCGCGTTCAGCGAGCCGCGCCCGCTTCGTCTCCACCCCCACCACTAGCGACGGCCCGCCCCGGCTGTCGCCGGGAGCTATCGATGTCCACCCTCGTTCTGGCCAGGCCGACCGATGTCGCCTCGCCCCTGCTGCGCCTGATCGCGCCCGCCTATGCCGACGTGCTGGCCGCCCTGTGGCCCGCGCCGCACGCCGCCTTCGTCACCGCGCCCACCGCGCGCCGCCACCTGGTCTGCCTGATGCTGGCCTTGGGATCCGGCGCCGCGCCTGTTGATATGGCCCAGTTGATGGACGCGCCGCTGCGCAAGGCCGTGCGCCTGGTCGTCGATCCGGCCCCGGACGGCCTGACCCGCGCGCTCGAACGCCTGGGCGAGATCGCCTGGTCGCCGGAGGACTATCGCGGCCTGGTGACCCTGCTGGCCGACCCCAAGCCCGCCAAGACCCTGCGCCATGCCGAGCGGATCGAGCCGGCGCGGGTGCGCACGCTCTGCGCCCTGCCCAGGCCCCTGCGCGACGCCGGCGGCGCCGCGGCGCGGGTGACGGCCGGCCAGGCCCGGCTGTTGGCCGAGGCTCATGCCCTGCTCAGTCGCCGGTTGTCGGCCGAGGTCCTGGCCCAGCGGATCGCGGCCTGGACCCGCGCGCCCAGCGCCAAGGCGCTGTTCAACCTGGTGGCCGACGACTTCCGCCGCGAGTTGCCCAAGGCGCCCCATCCGGGCACGGAGCGCCTGAAGCCGCTGGAGACGGCGGCGGCGATCCGCGACGCGGCCCGCCGCTATCGCAACTGCCTGGCCAGCTATGTGGACTATGCGATCGACCACCAGAGCGCGGTCTATGAATGGCTACCGGCGCCGGGCGCGGTGGTCGAGGTGACGCCCGACAGCTATTTCGGCTGGCGGCTGGATCAGGCGCGGCTGGAGAACAACAAGTCGGTCGACGAAGCCACCCGGGCGGCGATCGTCGAGGAGTTGCGCGGCATGGGCATCCATGTCGGCCGCAGCGCCTGGCAGATCCGTCGGGCCCTGGACCGCGCCGGCTCGCCGACCTTCGAGCTGGAACCGCTGGACGCGACCATTGCCGAGTATTTCACCGATGACTGAGCGAGGGATCGCCGAGACATGTCGATAAGGTGGTGTTTGTCTTAATTGCAACCATCAGTGATAGGTGTCATGGTCCTCGCGATCGGGGAGATCAGTGGCGTTCGCTGATGCGCGTCACAAGGAGAGGCATCATGACGAATCTTCGTCGCGTCTCGATCCGCCTGGTCGTGTCGAGCGTCTTCACGCTCGGCATGCTCTGCGTTTCGGGTGGAACAACCCAGGCCGCCGCCATCGGCGCCCAGGTCATGCTGGTCAATGTCCAGACCGGCAAGTGCCTGACCATCGCCGGCGGGGAGGCGACCGAGAACAATGTCGACACCGTGCAGTACAACTGCGACAGCCACCCGTCACGCCGCTGGACGCTGAACCAGGTGGCCGGCGCCGACATCTACCAGATCCGCAATGTGCGCACGGGCAAGTGCCTGACGATCGCGGGCGGGCGCAGCACCGATAACAACGTCACGGCCCTGCAGTATAATTGCGACGACGACCCCTCGCGCACCTGGCGCATCACCGATGTCGGCGGCAACGGCATCCATCAGATCCGCAACGTCCAGACCGACAAGTGCCTGACGATCGCCGGCGGCCGGAGCACCGAGAACAACGTGACCGGGCTGCAGTACAACTGCGACAGCGACCCGTCGCGGACCTGGATCCTGCGGCTGAAGCTGCAGCGGCCGGGCGAATAGGGAAGCGGCCGGGCCGAGTGTCCAGGGCCCCGCGGCGCATCCAAATGAACCGGCGCTGACGCCCAGTGACTTTCGAGCCGCGGCCCGGCCACCCCTAGTCGGTCGCGGCGCGCCGCCAGGTCTGGGTCTTGCAGAACGGCCGCACGATGCAGCCGGTCAGGCGCAGGGTTCCGTCAGGCTGCAGCGCCATGACGCCCCGGTAGGTGCCGCCGTCCTCGGGATTGTAGACCCAGCCGTCGCCCCAGCGGCCGGGGCCGAGCGCCCGCACCTTCATGATCATCAGGTTGCGCAGCACCCGGTCGCGCTGGGCGACGTCACGGTTGCGGATGTCCTTCTGATCCGGCGCGGCGCGGATGTGGGGCGAGGTGACGATGCGCCCGCAGATCCCGTCGGCGTCGCAGGGCATAAGCCGGATGATCGAGCCGCCGTCCACCGGCGTATGCCACAGCCCGGCAACGTCCGACGCGCTGGCGCTCGCCGTCGAAGCCAGGCCCGCCGCGCCGACCAGCAGGGCCGCGGCGATCATGCCGGAACTCCTTCTCCATGGCTTGCCGTCAGGCTCTGCTCGACCGCGCGGACCAGGGCGAGGTTGTTGTGACGCCACGGATGGAAGCCCGGCAGGAAGTAGGCGAAATACGCCGCCAGCACTTGGCGCAGCATGCCCGGCCGAACCAGCATGAAGTGGAACAGCTTACGCCAGGTCTTGCCGGTGTTGATGCCGTCCGAAGTGAAGATGTCGGCGATATTGCTGCCGACGACCGCGAACAGCAGCTGGGTGGCCACCACCATGGTCATCACCCGTAGGGCCCAGCGCCGGGGCGGCGACAGGGGCGCGGCCGCCATCATGTAGGTGTCGAAGGCCACGGCCTTGTGCTCGACCTCCTCGATCGCGTGCCAGCGCCACATGGCCTTGGCCTCGTCGGACGCGCCTTCCAGGTGGCGCGGGTCGGCCAGCAGGGCGTGGGCCAGGATGGCGGTGAAGTGCTCCAGGGCGATGGTGGCGCCCAGTTGCTGCAGCGGCGGACGGGTGCGGGCGAATTCCAGCCGGGCCTTGGTGCGGGCCTCCATGGCCGCGATGTCGAACCCGTGGTCGGCGATCTGCTTGTTGAAGAAGATGTGCTCGCGGGTGTGCATGGCCTCCTGGGCCAGGAAGGCCGCAATCTGGGTCTTCAGTCCGGCGGGCGCGGCGTTGCGATAGTGGCGGACGCTGTCCATGAAGAACCGCTCGCCCAGGGGGAAGGTGGCCGACAGGGCGTTGTAGAACGCCGTGCCGACGGGATCGCCGCCCAACCACCAGCGTCCGTTGGGCGTCTCGCGGCCGAACGACATGTCGCGCGGCAGGATGGTCAGGTCGGCCGGTGTCCTGTTGGGGGGGGCTTGGTCGTGTTGGGTCATCAAAGGTCTCCCGACGAATCGTCGTCGAAGCGGTAGCCGTTGCGCGCCTCGCGCGGCACGGCCTCGTATTGGGTGGGGGAAGCGATGCGCAGGCGTGCCCGCGCCGCCTCCAGCGGTTCGGAAAACAGCGCCTCGTAGTCGATGGCGGGCAGCCAAGCCGCTCGGCGGCCATGCTGGTAAGCCTGCCAGATGGCCCCGCCATAGGGATGGCCCTTGCGCAGCTTCTCGAACTCCAGCGCCGCGCCGGCGGCGATGAAGGCGAAGCCCGCGCTGCGGGTCTGGGGGTAGGAGAAGGCCACGACGCAGGCCTCGCCCAGGGCGTCCGTGCCGTAGCCGGTCAGCACGTGCCACACGTCGTGGATGTCGCGCAGGCGCCGGGCGTACCAGCCGTTGGGGTGGGCGGCGTCGATCTCGACGTCGGCGACCTTGCGGCTCTCCTGCGCCAGCCCCTCGGCGGAGAAGCCGCGGGCGGCGACGAAGTCGCGATAGGTCGCCCCGACGCTGCCCTCCGGCAGGCCGGCCAGCCAGGCGTCGTCGTCCAGGCGCCGTGCGAACTCGGCCGCCAGATAGGCCTGGCGCCCGCCCTCGTCAGACTTCAGCATGCGCAAGTAGCCGTGAGGGATCGAACGGCCGGAAAGCGCGCTCATGATCTCGAACACCTGGGCGGTGTCTTCCTTGTCGGCGACCAGCCGGCGAAAGCCGCGCGCCGCCCTCAGAGGGTCAATCGCGTATCGCCGCCGGGCAGGGGCGGAGCCATGATCCGCAAGGGCGTGAAAAGTCTGGGCCAAGGCGGTGCTATCTCCTAATCTGTCAATAAGGCGGCCTGTCCGGTTCATCGGCCCGACTGCCCGATGCGGAATATATCGACGCTCGACGATATCTACATAGATGTAAGTTACACCAATGTCAATACCAGACGAAGCCACGATCACGGTCCCCAAGCGCCGGAGGCGCGCGCCCGACGAACTGCGGCGCGAGGCGCTGGTCTCGGCGCGTCGGTTGCTGATCGACTCCGGGCCGACCGCGATCACCCTCAAGGCGGTCGGCGACGACATCGGCGTCACCCACGCCAACCTGATCCATCACTTCGGGTCGGCGGCGGGCCTGCAGTCGGCCCTGATGGAATCGATGGTCCGCGACCTGGCCGACGCCCTCGACGCGGCGGTCGCTCAGTTGCGGTCCGACACGGGCGCGCCGCGGGCCCTCGTCGATGCGGTGTTCGACGCCTTCGACCAGGGGGGCGCCGGTCGGCTCGCCGCCTGGATCGCGCTGTCGGGCGACCTGCAGCACCTGGAGCCGGTGCGCGCGGCCGTCCAGGACCTGGTCGCGGCCATCGTCGAGAAATTCGCCGCCGAAGGCGAGCAAACAGAGAGCCGCGTCACCTCGGCGGTGCTGTTCATCGCCCTGTGCGCGTTCGGTGACGCGGTGATCGGCGCGCCGTTGCGCGACATGCTGGGTCGCGATGAGGACAGCGGCCGCAAGATCGTAGCCCGGCTCTTGCCCAGTTTCCTGTACTAGTCCAGGTTGAATGGCGACTGTCGGGCGCAAGCCGGCCGCCGCCGATTTGCATCCTTTTTCGAACCGCGCCATGGTTTCATTGACAATGATATAAGTATGGGGCGGGAAACGGTGCAAAGCGAGGGGCCTACGACGCGCGCCAAGACTCGTCGCCGCCGCTCGCCGGACGAGGCCCGCGCCCAGGCCTTGGCCTGCGCCCGCCAACTGCTGATCAGCCAAGGGCCCGACGGCGTGACCTTGAACGCCGTCGCCCGGGAGATCGGGGTCACCCATGGCAACCTGATCCACCATTTCGGCTCGGCGGCCCAACTGCAGTCAGCCTTGATGGGAGCCATGGTCCGCGACCTGGCCGAGGCCCTGAGGACCGCGGTGGCCCATGTGCGCTCCGACGCCAACGCCCCTCGCGCCCTTGTGGACATAGTCTTTGACGCGTTCGACGAGGGAGGAGCCGGGCAGTTGGCGGCCTGGATCGCGCTGTCCAATCGCTATGAGCACCTGGAGCCGGTGCGCGAGGCGGTGGGCGACCTGGTGAGCGCGCTGGACGAGACGGTCCGGTCCGCCGGCGGCGGGGCGCCGCAACACATCCCGTCGGCCCTGCTGCTGCTGACCCTGTGCGCGTTCGGCGACGCCATGATCGGAGGGCCCCTGCGCGCCATGCTGGAGCGGGACGACGAGTCCGTCCGCCGGATCGCCGCGCACCTGTTGCCGAGCCTCCTCGATCAAATCGACATCAACGTCAATAACTATTGACAGCACGGTGAATACACGCATGGTTGTGGTCAAGGGGAAGCGCCACGGCCGCGGGCCTACCTCCTAAAAATCGGCGGCGAGGAAACGCTTGCGACGCGCCCGAAATGGCGGGGTGCGTCGGGATGGAGGGACGCCATGTCAAATCCCACGCGCATGCGTGCATTTCTGGTCGCCGGAACCTCGGCGGTCGCCCTGAGCCTTTGCGCCGGCCTGGCCCAGGCTCGCCCCGCCGACCCGGCGCCCACCGGACCCAAGCCCGGCTCCAACCTGGTCGACGAAGTGATCGTCACCGCCCAGCACAAGTCGGAAAGCGCCCAGAGCGTGCCGATCGCGATCTCGGTCTTCTCGGCCGAGGCCCTGGACGCCCAAAAGATCGAAGGCGGTCCGGATCTGGTGAAGGGCATACCCAATGTCAGCTTCACCAAGACCAATTTCAGCGGCTACAACTTCACCATCCGAGGGGTCGGCACCCAGGCGATCTCGGTCTCGACCGACCCCGGCGTGTCGGTGAATTTCAATGGCTCGGCCCTGATCCGCAATCGGCTGTTCGAGCAGGAATTCTTCGACGTCGAGCGGGTGGAGGTGCTGCGCGGGCCGCAGGGCACGCTGTACGGCCGCAACGCCACCGCCGGCGCGGTCAACGTCATCTCGGCCAAGCCGACCGACGTCTTCGAAGGCGAGGTCAAGGCCGAGGTCGGCAACTATGACAGCCGGCGGATCACCGGCTTCGTCAACCTGCCCCTGGTCGGCGACAAGCTGGACCTGCGCGTGGCGGGCTCGTCGACCCAGCGCGACGGTTACGCCGACAACACCACCTCGGGCAACGCCATCGACGGTCGCGACCTCTATTCCACCCGCGTGACCCTGGGCTTCAAGCCCAGTGAGCGGTTCCGCGGCGACCTGGTCTGGGAGCGTTTCAAGGAAGACGACAACCGGGCCCGCAGCACCAAGCAGCTCTGCACGCGCGACCCGGGTCCGACCTCGGTCGGTTCGGTGCAGAACCTGTCGCTGCTGGCCAGCGCCTTCATGAGCCAGGGCTGCCAGAACGCTTCGCTCTACGCCGACGCGGCCTATGGCACGCCCAACGGCCTGTCGATCCCGTTCGTGCTGGCCGGCGCCCAGAACACGCAGTTCGTCGGTTTCGACCCGAACACCTTCGTCACCGTCCCGCTGCTCAACAGCGTCGATCCCTACGGTGGGGCCATGCAGTCGCGCGACTTGCGATCGATCGCCTCGCAGTTCGACCCCCAGTACCGGGCCAAGGCCGACGTCATCGAGTTGAACTTCGACGTCGACCTGGGCGACCACCTGACCCTGACCTCGCAGACGGCCTATAACGAGGACCGCTACTTCTCGAGCCAGGACTACAACCGCTTCAACACCGTCCCGGGCGTCTTCAACGACTCCTCGGGCCTGGTCAATCCGATCGACGGCACGCCGGTCACCACCACCCAGGGCGGGGTCTATTGCGACCCGCAGCTGGGCTGCTCCACCTCGATCGTTGGCCTGGACCGGTCGCAGGCCAAGAGCCGGCAGATCTCGCAGGAGTTCCGCCTGCAGTCCGCGTTCGACGGCCCGATGAACTTCAGCGTCGGCGCCAACTACACCCGCTACAAGACGGTCGAGGACTACTACGTCTTCTTCAACATCATCACCGCCATCGCCCAGAGCCTGGGCCCGGTGGGCAACAACAGCAGCGACATCCGCATCTGCAACGACGGCAGCGCGCCGCCCGCGGTGATCACGCCCGGCGGCGGCTCGGCCTGCGCCTATATCGACCCCAATCCGCTGAACAGGATCGACGGCGACGGCCACAACTACTTCCGCAGCAAGAACCCCTACCGGCTGCAGTCCAGCGCGGTGTTCGGCGAGATCTATTACAACCCCGCCCCGACCCTGAAACTGACCGCCGGCCTGCGCTACACCGACGACCGCAAGACCTTCACCCCCGTGCCCTCGCAGGTGCTGCTGTCGCCGACCAAGGGCGGCACGGTGTCAGGCGGCTATCCCGAACTGCCGGAGATCAAGCAGACGTGGGGCGTGGTGACCGGCCGTCTGGGCCTGGACTGGTCGCCGGACGTCTCGTTCACCGACAAGACCCTGGTCTATGCCTTCTACAATCGCGGCTACAAGGGCGGCGGGGCCAATCCGCCGGCCATCGGCTACTCGACCGAGCCGCTGTTCCCGGGCTTTCCGCCCCTGGCTCAGCTGCTGTCCTATCCGGCCACCTTCAAGCCCGAATATGTCAACGCCTTCGAGCTGGGCACGAAGAACAGCCTGATGGGCGGGGCTCTGATCGTGAACGGCGCGGCCTTCTACTACGACTACAAGGGCTACCAGGTCTCGCAGATCGAGGACCGCACCGCGATCAACGAGAACTTCGACGCCAAGGTCTGGGGCCTGGAGCTGGAATCGGTGTTCCAGGCCACGCCCGACCTGCGCTTCAACCTCGCCCTGGGTTATCAGGACAGCAAGATCGCCGGCGGCTCGCACTCGATCGACGTCATGGATCGCACCCAGGGCAACAGCGCTTACACGGTGCTGAAGGGCAACGAATTCCTGCCGTCCAACTGTGTGGTCTCCAAGACCTATGTCGAGCAGATCCTGCTCTACAATCGCGCCAACGGCCAACCCGACGACGCCAACCTGGCCCTGATCTGCCCGGGCAGCTTCCTCAGCCTGGGCTTGCCCTTCGCCCCCACCGCCGCCGACCTGCCCAACGAGGGCCGCGGTTTCTACGCCGATGTTTCCGGCCATGAACTGCCCAACGCCCCGCATTGGACCCAGAGCCTGGGCGCCGAATACGCCCGCTGGTTCGGGGCCGACTGGAAGGCGACGGTGCGCGGCGACGTCTATCACCAGTCCCAGTCGTGGGCCCGGGTCTACCAGGACCCGATCGACAAGCTGCACGGCTGGTACAACGTCAACCTGCGCCTGACCGTCGCCAAGCCGGACGCCGGCCTGCAACTGGAAGCCTACGTCAAGAACCTGCTGAACGACACGCCGATCACCGGCGCCTTCATCAACAGCGACGACACGGCCCTGACCACCAACGTCTTCGTCCTCGATCCCCGGCTGATCGGGGTGAGTGTTCGCAAGACCTTCTGATCCGAAGACCGCGCCGCTCCGGCTCGGCCGGCGCGGCGCGGCGGCGTCGCCCCGGAGTGTCCCCGATGGCCCGATCGCAATCTCCCGAGACCCTGTCCGTGGGGCCGCCGCCCGACCTTGCGGCCTGGATGACCCACTACGGCGAGCGGTTGCGACGCTATTTTGCCCGGCGCGCGCCCACCGCCGATGTCGATGACCTGGTGCAGGATGTGTTCCTGAACCTGCAGTCGGCCCGCCTGAATCCGCCGATCGCCGACGTCGAGCGCTACCTGTTCACCGTCGCCCACCACGCCCTGATCAACATGCGCCGCCGCCGCACCGTCCGGCGCTCGGCGCTGCACGATCCGCTGGACGAGGCCCCGGAACCCAGCAGCGAGCTGTCGCCCGAACGGATCCTGGTCGCCCGGCAGGAGATCGCCCGGGTCGTCAAGGCGGTGGAAGCCCTGCCGCCTCGGGCTCGCGACGCCTTTCGGCTGCACCGTTTCGACGACCTGACCTATGCGGTGATCGCCGAGAAGATGGGGATTTCGCGGGAGTCGGTGAAGGAATTGCTGCAGCGGGCGACCTCGCGGGTCAGCTGCGCCTTGCGACTCGATGGCTGAGACAGTTGAAGCAAAAAGATTCCATCTTGACTCCAAATATTCCCTGTGATCGGAGCGACCCAGAATCTGGAAGTCGAAGGAAGTGAACCTGAGCAGTATATCGTTCCGATACTTCCACAAATTTCTGGAGAATCTGTCAGGAGGCATCCCCCCGTACGCGAAATCGCGACGTCTTACTTGTTGGATGCATTCGCATCCCGAAACCGATGCGCGTCAATCGCCGCACGAAAAGGGAAACGTCATGAAAGCCTTCAACATCCTCGCCCTCGGGGCCGCGGCCTCGCTGAGTCTCGCCGCCGCCCAGGCCTCGGCCGCCAGCATCAGCCCGCCCGGCACGTCCTTCACCGGCGTGGGCGCGACCCAGCTGTCGAAATCCGGCCTGCCCACCATCGGCTGCAAGGCCACCTTCACGGGTTCGACCGACGCGGCCGGCAATGCGTCGATCACCAGCGCCACCTTCACCGCCGGCAGCTTCCTGTGCGCCGGCATCTCGGCCACGGCCCTGCCTTGGTCCGTAACCGTGACCGGCCCGACCACGGCCACGATCAACGGCGTCTCGGTCAGCGCCTCGATCTTCGGCACCTGCACGGGCGCCGTGCCGGCCACCATCAGCGGCGGCTCGATCACCTTCAACACCACCCTGGCGCCCAACTGCGCGGTGCAGACCACCTCGCCGATCGTCACCACCCCTTCCGTGTCGATCGTCTGGCCGTAGTCCGCGAAACCCTCCTCGGCTGATCCGGAACGCGACGCGGCGGCCAGCCGCGCGCGTTCCCACTGCCCCGACGCTGATCCGCCGCGTCGGGGTTTCTTTTCGCCTGAGCCCGAGATCAGGAGGCGGCGGTGGGGATCGGAGCAGGCGGGGTCCAGACCACCACGTCCCCGGGCTTCAGCCCCGACAGGATCTCGACGCCGTCCGGCGCCACCTGGCCCAGACGCACAGCGGCGCGGCGCGTCTTGCCGGTTCGGGAATCCCTCACCGTGACGCTGGCCGACGGCGCGGCGCCCTGGATCGCCGCCGGCGGCGCGACCAGGGCCGAGGGATTGCGATAGAGGTCGATCACCACATTGGCGGTCATGCCGATCCGCACCGCCGCGGCCTGGTCCGGCGACAGGCCTTCCAGCCGCGCCGTGGCGGCGACCGTGGAGCCAGGATTGCCGGGGGAGGGCGGCGTCGCTTCGCCGGCCAGGGCCGTCACCCGGCCCCTGAGCGCCAAGCCGGAAAAGCCCGGTCCGGTCACGGTCACCGACTGGCCCGGCTTGACCCGGTTGGCGTCGGCCTCGCCGAGCCGGAAGGCGACGACCAGCGCGCCGCGCCCCGCGATCGCGCCGATCAATTGGCCGCGGGTCATCTGCAGGCCCGGATGGATCGCCGTGACCGCGTCCAGCTTGTCGGCGGGCGGTCGGACCATCACGCCGGCGACCGGCGCGCGGACCACCGCCCCGGCGAGCTGGTCATTCAGCTCGGCCAGCCGGGCGCGCGCGTTCAGCAGCTCCAGGCTGGCGACCCGGCGATCGGCGCCCTGGCCGCGCCGCAGCACCGCCGCCAGGTCCTGCTGGGCGGCGGCGAGGGCGACGGCCTGGTTCTGCCGCTGGCGGACCAGGCCGTCATATTCGCCGCGCGGCACCAGCCCCCGGTCGAGCAGGCCCCGGGTCTCGTCCAACTTGCGCTGGGTGTCCTGCAGGTCGGACGTGGCCATGGCCTCGGCGCGGCGGGCCCGCGACACGTCGGGGCCGCTGGCCCAGGCGGCGTAGTCGGCCGAGGCCTGGGCCGCCCTGACGGCCGCCGCCTCGGCCTCGTTGCGGCGGGACGTGACGTCCGCAATGTCGAAGCGCGCCAGTTCCTGGCCTTGCTCCACCGGCTGGCCGTAGACGAAGCCGACCGAGCGCACCACGCCGTCGAACGGCGCCACCACCTCGCCCCCCGGGCCGGCGGCGATGACCCCGGCCACCCCCAGGGTCGAGACGAAGGGCCGGGCCTGGATCACCGCGCTCTGCTCGGCCGGCGTGTCTGTCGGGGTGGCGGCCTTGCCGCGCCGGTGCGCCGCCATCGTGATCGCCACGACGACCAGCAGGCAGACCGCGACGATCGCGGCCATCCGTCGCCGCGCGTTTAGCGACCTCAACACCTGGGACCCGGAAACCATGCCTCACCTCGGTACTGTCGCCAGATAACTACATGAATGTCAGTAATGGCAAGGGCGAGTTGTGGACGGCGGGTCCGCGCCTATTCCGCGCGCAGCGCCTCGATCGGGTCCAGCCGCGAGGCCTTGAGCGCCGGATAGAAGCCGAAGGTCACGCCGACCAGGGCCGCCATGCCCGGTCCCAGCCCGATCACGTAGAGCGGCGGGGCGAAGTCCCAGCCCGAGGCCTTGGCCGCCACGAAGGCCGCCGCCAGCCCGAACGCCAGCCCCGCCACCCCGCCGACGAAGGCCAGCACCACCGCCTCGATCAGGAACATCAGCTGCAGGTCGCGCGGGGTGGCGCCGATCGCCGCGCGCAGGCCGATCTCGCGCCGCCGCTCCATCACGCCCATCAGCATGACGTTCATCACCCCGATGCCGCCGACCAGCAGCGAGATGGCGCCGATCGCGGTCAGCAGGCGCGTGTGGATGGCCTTCTGGGCGTTCATGCCGTCGATCAGGTCGCGGGCGCTGATGACCTGCAGCCTGGCGCTGGGATTGGCCAGGGCCGCCGACACCCGCCGCCCCGCCGCCTTGACGTCGGCGTCGGGGCGCATGCGGATCAACACCGTGTCGGGCTGGCTCGACGGCGTGAACCGGCCGGCGCCGCTCAGCGGGATCTGCACCGCGTCGTTGAAATTGGTCGGATCGAAGGCAGTGTAGGGCATCGGCGCCAGCACCCCGACCACCGTGTACAGATAGTCCTTGATCCGGACCTGGCCGCCGGGGACCAGGGGCGCGCCCGGCAGCGACAGCTTGCGGGCGGTCTCGGCGCCGACCACGGCGACCAGGCCGCCGTCGTCGAGCGGCCCCAGGAACCGGCCGCTGGCCAGGCGCATCCCCGTCAGCGCGGGCAAGGCGGCGGTCGATGGAACCACGCCCATGTCGCCGCCCAGGCCGTTGGCGGTCACCGCGCCCCGACCGGAGGTCAACGGCGCGGCGGCCAGAACGGCCGGGTCGCTCAGGGACAGCGCCTCGACGGCGGCGCGATCGACCTGGCCCGCCCCCAGCCCGGTCGGAATGGCGTGAATCTGCAGGATGTCGACGCCCAGATGCTTGAACATCTTCAGCGTCTCGCGCTGGGCCATGTGGCCGATGGTCAGCATGGCCACGATCGAGGCCGTGCCGATCAGTATGCCCAGCAGGGCCAGGACCGACCGCTGCCGCTGGTCCTGGAGGTTGCCCAGCGCCTCGGCGACGCCCTCGCCCAGGGGAACGCCAAAGGCGTAAGGGCGCGGCGAGGTCACGCCGCCGCCGTGTCGCGTACGATCCGGCCGTCCAGCACCTCGATGCGCCGGTCGCAGCGCGCCGCCAGGTCGCGATCGTGGGTCACCATCACGATGGTCACCCCCAGCCGGCGGTTGAGGTCGCGCAACAGGGCCATCACCTCGCCCGCCGTGACGCTGTCCAAGCTGCCGGTCGGCTCGTCGGCGAGGATCAGCTTGGGATGGCCGACCAGGGCCCGGGCCAGGGCGACGCGCTGCTTCTGGCCGCCGGACAATTCGGATGGCCGGTGGTCGGCGCGGTCGGCCAGCCCCACCTGGTCGAGCATGGCCAGGGCGCGCGCCTTGCGCCGGGCGCGATCCTCGCGGCGATAGAGCAGGGGCAGGGCGACGTTCTCCCAGGCCGTCAGGCGCGGCATCAGGTGGAAGGCCTGGAACACGAAGCCCAGGGTGAGGTTGCGCAGCCGCGCCGTGGCCGCCGGCGAGGTGAAATCCACCGCCGCGTCGTCCAGCACCACCTGGCCGGCCGAGGGACGGTCCAGCAGGCCGATGATGTTCATCAGCGTGCTCTTGCCCGATCCGGAAGGGCCGAGGATGGCGCAGAAGTCGCCGGCGGCCACCGAAAGGGTCACGTCCCGCAGCACCGGAATCGGCCGTTCCGGCGGTCCATAACGCTTGTCGATGTTGAACAACTTCAGCACGCTGCACGTCACCCGCCGCTGGGGCGAAACTATAGGACCCGGCTGTCTGGCTTTAGAAGCCCAGGAAAAATATTCCCGAAATCCAGGCGAGCGATCCCCCCGACCTGGTTTCTCCAACGTCAGGCTTTGGGCGTACCGGACCCCGGGCGCCAGGCGAAGCCTGGGGCCGGGACGCGATTGAGTGGATCGGCGTCGTCGGGGAGTGGGTGCATGGACGACGGCGCGTCGCGGGCGGTTCCGCGCTCTGCTTGCCTTGGCCTGACAGTGATCATCACCCTGCTGGCGGCATGCGGCGCGGACGCTCGCGCGGCGGCGGCGTCGCGGGTCGCCGCGCCGCCCGCCCCTCCGGCCACGGCCGCCGGTCCCCGCCTGCCGATCAGCCTGGCCGACGCGGTGTTCATCGGCCTGCGCGACAATCGCACCGTCAAGTCGGCCTACCTGTCGCGCGTCGCCGAGAAGTACGACCTGTTCGTGGCGCGCACGCGGTTCCTGCCGTCCGGGGTGATCGACGCCGGCGTGGAGCGCGCGCGCCAGGACGGCCGAGAGAGCACCAGCACCGTCCTCGCGCCGGCCGCGGCCTGGCTGGTCCCGACCGGCGCCCAGTTCCAGTTCGCCTGGACGCGCCTGGACCTGCGCGGACCGGGAACCGCCCAGGGCACGGACACCGCGGTGCTGAGCGTCAACCAGCCGCTGCTGCGCGGCGCGGGCCTGGCCGTCAACGCGGCGCCGGTGACCCTGGCTGTGCTGCAGGACCAGATCAACCGGCTGCAGCTGCGGGCCACGGTGTCCAACACCGTCGGCCGCATCATCCTGGCCTATCGCGCCCTGTCGCAAGCCCAGGCGCAACTGGTCATCGCCCGCCAGTCGCTGGAGCGCTCCCAGGCCCAGCTGGGGGTCAACCAGGCCCTGATCGACGCCGGCCGGATGGCCGCCGCCGAGATCGTCCAGACCCAGGCCGACATCGCCAACCAGGAGGTCGCCCTGCTGGCCGCCGAGCAGCAGCGCAACACCGCCCAGCTAGCCCTGCTGGGCCTGCTGGCCATGGACCTGCACACCGATATCGTCGCCGGCGACGACCTGCAGCCCCGGCATCAGGACATCGACCTCGACTGGGCCATCGCCGTCGCTCTCGACAACCGGCCAGACTATCTGTCGCAAAGGCGCGGGCTTGAGCAGGCCAGGCAGACCCTGCTCGTCGCCCGCAACGCCCAGCTCTGGGACCTGTCGGTCCGGGCCGGCCTGCAGCACCAGACCCAGCGGGGCGGCGGCGTGACCGTGGACCCGGTCACCGGCGCGCCCATGCCCGCCGCCAACCTGCCGGGTGGAACCAGCGGCAGCGTCGGCGTGCAACTGCGGATACCGCTGGGGGACTACAGCATTCGTCAGCGCGAGGTGCAGGCGGACACGGCGCTTCGGCTGCAAGAGGTGGCGCTGGACGACCAGCGCCAGCGCGTCGAGGCCGAGGTGCGCGACGCCGTGCAGGGCGTGGAGCTGGCCTGGCGGCGCCTGGAGGCCGCGCGCCTGGCCCGCGACCTGGCGGCGCGGACCCTGGAACTCGAACGCGAACGGCTGCGGGTCGGCCGCGCCTCGAACTTCGAGGTGCTGACCTTCGAGACCAACCTGCGCGCCGCCGACACCCAGGCGCTGGCGGCCCAGATCGACTACCTCAACGCCCTGACCGGCCTGGACCTCCAGTTGGGCACGACGCTGGACACATGGAAGATCAGCCTGAACGACTGATCCACATTGTCGATGGCGCCGATCTTCGACCTTGGCGGCAAAGGGCCGGCCCGTGGCGCAAGGGTGAGCGTCGCGGGCCGCCGGGCCAAGTTACGTATCTATGCCGCTGGCGCGCCTATAGCGGACGGCGCGACGACGTCTCCAACACCGAAACTGTCACGGTCGCAGAGATCAAGCGCGGCTTGGCTCATGGAGGCTGACTCGAAATGATATCGAACCATACCAGGAGGTTACCGATATTTGGGAGCCCGAAACTCCGCCGGGGGCGAGGCGGCGAGCGGCGACCCGAGGCGACCGCCTACTCCATCAGGAAGCCCCGTTCGTCTGATCGTTAGCCTCGCCCACCACCGCAGACCTGCGCCAGATCACAACCTCATGATATTACTAAAGAACAATATGAGACAGAGTTTAAAGATGCGCAGAATGGCGAGCTGATTCGCGCTTCGATGCGCGTACTCCCGACGCTCTGCCTATTCGCAACAGCGAAGTTGGAAGCGGACCTCACGAGGATCTCACATGCTGTCTGGAGCAGACCTCAGTTCAAATCTGTCGGCCATGGCGCTCAATACCGTCAGGGGGGAATTCGTCGCCCTGCGCCCGCTATCGGTCAGCGACGCGGAAATCACGCATGGGTGGCGTCATGCGGAAAGGGCGGCCTACCTCAATCAATCCGCCGCCACGGCCGAGGACCAAGCGCGCTGGATCGCAGGCCGGCCTGGATCCGAGCTCAACTACATCATCGAGTTGGCCAGCGGCGCGCCGGTTGGCATGCTTTCGCTGGTCTCGATCGATCTTGATCACCGGCGCGCGGAATCGGCGCGGTTTCTGATCGGCGACGAGGCCTTGGCCAAGGGCGCGCCCGTCGCGGTGGAGGCCATGAAACTGCTCTACGAGGTGGCCTTCGACCGCCTGGGCCTGGAGCGTATTCATGGTTTGATCGAAGCGCGCAATCACCTCATGGTGAAGTGGCAACTCTATCTGGGCATGAAGGAAGAGGGTCGTTTGCGCCGCCACTATTTGAGAGACAACGAGTTCGTCGACGCCATCGTCCTGGGACTGCTGGCGGATGAGTATCGCAACGTCAGCCTGCCCAAGATGAACGCCCTGATCGCCCTCGCGCGCGGTCGGACGCCGGCGGCCTGAGCATGGACAGACGCGAGCACGTCCTCGGCATCATCTATGCCGCCCTCGAAAGCCTCAACGCCGAACTCAGCGAGGACCGCAGGATCGAGGTGGGGCCAACCGTGGCGCTGTTTGGCCCCGCCGCGACCCTGGACTCCCTGTCGCTGGTCTCGGTGATCATCGACGTCGAGACCGCCCTCACCATGGAGTGGGACGCGCCGATCAGCCTGACCGACGACCGCGCCATGTCGCGCGCCGTCTCGCCGTTCGACGATGTCGGCACATTGACCGACTACACCCTCGAACTGCTGGCCGAAATCAGTCCGGCCTGAGACCCAGACATGGACGCTCCCGCAGGCCTCTATCAAGGACGGACCGCCCTGGTCACCGGGTCCACCCGGGGGGTCGGCCGCCTGATCGCCGAGCATTTCCTGGCGCAGGGCGCGATCGTCGTCGGTTTCGCGCGTTCCGCCGGCTCCATCACCCACCCGGCCTATCAGCATGTCGAGGTCGACCTCGCCGATCCCATGGCCATCCAGAGGGCCTTCATGGGCCTGCACAAGAGTGCGGGGCGGGTCGACATCGTCATCAACAACGCCGCCGTCCTGACTTCGCAATACGCGATGATCATGCCGCCAGGCGCGGCCCAAGCCATGGTCAACGTCAACCTGCTGGCGCCGTTCATCGTCTCGCGCGAGGCGGCCAAGTTCATGCGCAAGACCAAGTGGGGGCGGATCATCAACATCGGCTCGATGGCCGCCAGTCTCGAACCCGTTGGCGATTCCGTCTATGCGGCCTGCAAGGCGGGCTTGAGCACGCTGACCAACGTCATGGCCAAGGAGTTCGGCGCCATGAACGTCACGTGCAACACGCTGGCGATCACCGCCATCGAAACCGACATGCTCAGTCAGCTTCCGCGCGAGAAGATCGACCTGATCATCGCGGGCCTGCCCGTGCCGCGCTTCGCCGAACCGGCCGACATTCTCAATGCGATCGATTTCTTCGCGTCCGAGGCCAGCAGCTACATCACGGCGCAGACCCTGTATCTGGGAGGCGTCAATTGACCATGTCGGCCCATTCGGCCGAGACGCCTGACTCCGCCGCCGGCGTGGCCGTCGCGGTTGCGGATCGCGTTTGGCGGGTGACCGGCGGAGCCTTTCCGTCCAATGCCTATATCTGCGACGCTGGCCATGGCGATGGCCTGATCATCGATCCCGGCCTCGACCCTGAGCGGATCGACCTAGCCGCGAGGGGCCTGGGCCTGACGCCGCGCCAGGTGTTCTGCACCCACGGCCATTTCGATCATATCGGCGGCGCGGCGCATTTTCAGAAGACCTACGGCGCCGAGGTCTTCCTTCACCCCGCCGACCTGAAAACCATGAAAAGCGGCAACTTCCTGCTGATGGTGCTGAAGATCGCCCAGCGGATCGAGCTGCCCCAGATCACGCCCGTGGATGTTGACGCCGCGCCGTTTCAGATCGGCGGTCGGCCCCTGACCTATCAAGCCGTACCCGGTCACACCCCGGGCAGTTGCTTCATCGAATACGGCGACTCGCTGTTCACCGGAGACAGCCTGTACGCCCGCGGGGTCGGGCTGTCAGACCTGCCGGGCGAGGACCATGATCGTCTGCGTCGCAGCCTGCTGGACCTTTGGGACAGGATTCCCGTTGAGCGGATGATCCATCCCGGCCATGGCCCCTCGGCCAAGTTCGGCGCTATCCGCGCCGACAACCACGCCCTGCTGGACTTCCTGTTCGGCGACCAAGACCCAGCGAAGCCAGCCTGACATGTCATCCCCTAGCGGCATCCGCATTGTCGGCGTAGGCCACCACCTTCCCGAGATCATCGAGGACAATGCGGAGCTTTGCCGCAACCTTGACGTCACGCCCGAATGGATCCTCGAGAAGACGGGCATCAAGCGCCGCTATCTGGCGGGCCCGGACGAAACGGCGTCGGATCTGGCCCTGAAAGCCGCCCGTCGCGCCCTGGCCTCCGCCCGCATCGGGGCCGATGAGATCGACCTCATCGTCGCCTGCACCTTTTCGGCCGACTACACCTTCCCCGCCCTGTCGGCCAAGATCCACAAGGAGCTGGGCGTCAAGGGCGGCCAGATCTTTGACCTACAGGCCAACTGTGCCGGCTTCGTCGCCGGCTTGACGGCGGCGAGCGACAGGATGGCCGCCGACCCGTCGGTCCGTAACGCCCTGGTCATCGGCGTCGAGCTGAACAGTCGCTATATCGATCGCGCCAACGCCGACAGCGCCATCTATCACAGCGACGGCGCCGGCGCCGCCGTGTTGGGCCGGGACCCTGGACGCGGCGTGATCGCCTCGTCGTTCCACACCGACAGCTCCAATTACGAGGCTGTTCGCGTGCGCGGCGGCGGGTCGAGCTTCCCGGTCATGGGCCGCCTCGCGCCGACCGAAACCGACGTCATGGAGCTCAACGGCCTGGCAACGTGGAAACAGGCGATCACCCACCTGCCGACCGTGATCCGCGCGGCCTGCGCGAAGGCGAAGGTCGATCCCAAGGCCGTGGACTTCCTGATCTTCCACCAAGCCAACTACAACCTGATCGACTATCTGGTCCGCAAGATGGGCTTCGCTCATTCGCAGACCTACACCAACGTCCAGGAGATCGGGAACACCGGCGCCGCCTCGGTGGCCATCGCGCTGAGCGAGGCCGTCGAGCGCGACCTGATCGCCCCGGACTCTTTGGTGGTGCTGGCGGCGGTGGGCGCCGGCTTCAACTTCGGAGCCAGTGTCTGGCGTTGGGGTCCGATCACCGTCAGCGGCGAGGTGTAGCGTGTTCTCCGATTTCGAAACGCTGCAGGTCGGCGACACCCGCTCGCTGAAGCGGACCATCACCGAAGCCGACGTCCGTCGCTTCGTGGAGATGACCGGCGACGACAACCCGCTGCACGTCGACCGAGCCTACGCCGAGAGCACCAGCTTCAAGGATATCGTCGTCCACGGCATGCTGGGGGCTTCGTTCATCTCCACGGTGATCGGCACCCAGCTGCCGGGCCCAGGCGCGCTATGGGTGTCCCAGAGCCTGGAGTTCCTGCTGCCGGTGCGGCTGGGCGACGTGCTGACCATAGGCTGCGTCATCACCGGCAAGCACGCGCGCGAGAGGCTGCTGGACCTGGACACCACGATCACCAACCAGTCTGGCCAGACGGTGCTGTCGGGCCACGCCAAGGTAAAGGTGCTGGAGAGCGCCAAGCCGGCCGAGGCGGCCGAGCCAGTTCGCCGCGGCAAGGTCGCCCTGGTGACCGGCGGCGGCGGCGGCATCGGCCGCGAGATCTGCCTGGCCCTGGCCCGCGACGGCCTGGACGTGGTGGTCGCCTATCGCGGCCGCGCCGACCGCGCCAAGGCCGTCGTCGACGCCGTCACGGCGCTGGAGGGCTCCGCCCGCGCGGTCGCGATCGCCGGCGACCTGGCGACCGCCGACGGGGCCAGGACCCTGGCGCGGCGAGCCGCCGAGGCCTTCGGCCCCATCGACGTGCTGGTCAACAACGCCTCGCCCTCCATCGGCGCCAAGCCGTTCGAGGCCCTGGAGTGGGACGATGTCCAGGGCCAGCTCGATGTCGGCGTCAAGGCCGCCATGCTGCTGGCCCAGGCCTGCCTGCCGGGCATGAAGGCTCAGCGCTTCGGCCGGATCGTCAACATTACCTCGCAAGTCATCGAGGGCGCGCCGACCCCGACCTGGACGGCCTACGCCATGGCAAAATCGGCGCTGTCGACCCTGTCGCGCTACCTGGCGGCCGAGGTCGGCCCTAGCGGGGTCACGGTCAATTGTGTGGCGCCTGGCATGACCGCCACGGCGCTGATCGGTGACATTCCGGAAAAGGCTCAGTTGATGGCGGCCCGCCAGACCCCGATGCGCCGACTGGCGACGCCCCAGGACATCGCCTCGGCGGTCGCCTATCTGGCCTCGCGAGACGCCGGCTTCGTCACCGGTCAGACGGTCAGCGTGAACGGCGGCATGGTGATGCGGTGACGCCCGCGCCCGGCGTCAATTCCGTCGCCGACGGGATGGGAATCCTCGCCGACCCCGCTGCCTCGCTGGCCAGCCTGATGGGCGCGGTCGAGGATGTCGAAGCCCACGCCGTCCTGCCCTTCGCCGCCCATGTCGGGGTCAGCGCCGGCGCCTCGGTCGATCTGCTGAGCCTGTTCCTACGGCGTCACGCCCTGCAGTCGGGCGTGCGCTTGCGGGTCACCATGGGCAATTTCGACGACCCGCTGGGCGATATCGCGCGCTTCACCGAGGCCGGCGTCGATGTGCTGGTGCTGGCGCCGCTCTTCGACACCCTGGAGCCGGCCTTCGAGGCTCGGGCGGGGATGATGGCCGAGGCCGACCTCGCCGCCCGCGAGGCCGAGATGCGGGGCCGCTGGCGGCTGGTCCTGAACGCCGCCAGTGGCTTTCGTCAGGTGGTGCTCTGCGACTTCCACCGCATCACCGCGTCCGTGCCCGGCGGGGATCGCACCGACGTGGTGCTGGATCGCTTCAACCAAGCGCTGGCGCAGGAGGCGGCCGCCTTCGCCAACGTCCGTCGCCTGGACATGTCGGCCATCATCGCCGAGGTGGGGCGGCCGTCGGCGTTCGATCTACGTTTCTACCTGCGCAGCACCGCCCCCTATTCCCCCGCCCTGCTCAACGTGCTTGGCCGCCAGGTCGCCGCCGCGTCGCGCGCCTATGGCAGCCGGTTCCACAAGGCCCTGGTGCTCGACTGCGACAACACCCTCTGGGGCGGCATTTTAGGCGAGGATCTGGCCGAGGGCGTTCGCATCAGTCCCTTCGACTACCCGGGTAATGTCTTCTGGCGAGCTCAGACCGAGTTCGTCGCGCTGCAGCGTCAGGGCGTGTTGTTGTGCCTCTGCAGCAAGAACGACGCGGACGCTGTCGACGCCTTGCTCGACACCCATCCGGACATGGTGCTGAAATCGTCCGACGTGATCGTCAAGCAGGTCAATTGGGACGACAAGGTCGGCAACCTGCGCCTGATTGCCCACACCCTCAATATCGGGCTCGACAGCCTGGTGTTTGTCGACGACTCCGCTTTCGAATGTGAGGCCGTCAGGAGCCAGATACCGGAGGTCACGGTGTTTCAGGTTCCGAGCAACCCGGCCGAGTATCTTTCCGTGATCGCCAAGATCAAGGACCTGTTCCTGGCCGCCGGCGGCGGGAACGACGACGTGGACAAGACCCAGCAATATCGGCAGCGCGCCGCCGCCCTGGAGTCGGTCGCCGCTTTCGGCAGCCACGAGGACTATCTGATCTCCCTGGACCTGACCGTCACCATCAGTCGGGACGATCCGGGCAGGGCCGCGCGCATCAGCCAGCTCAGCCAGAAATCCAACCAGTTCAACCTGACGACCCTTCGCTATACGCCCGAGGACATCGCGCGCTTGATGAACGACCCGGCGACCACCGTCTACGCCCTCGACGTGGCCGACCGGTTCGGTCCGGCGGGGACGACCGGCGTGGTCGTGGTGCGGCGGGATGCGCAGGTCGCCACGATCGAGAGCCTGTTGATGAGCTGCCGCGTGCTCGGCCGCGGGATCGAGCAATCGCTGTGGGCCACGATCGCCGAAGACGCCCTTGCCGAAGGTTGCGTGCTATTGCGGGGCGTGTACCGCCCCACCCCTAAAAATGGCCAAGCCGCCGATTTCTATGACCGCCTGGGCCTGACGCCGCGAGGTGACGCAGGCAGCGGCCAAGTCTATGATACCGCGCTGGCGGCGTTCATCCCGCCCTCGACGCCGTGGATCAAGGTGCTGCATGATTGATGAAGACGCCCTGAAAGGGGTGATGGCGGCCGTGCTCCGCGTTCCCGCGACCGAAATCGGCCCTGAGGCCAGCACCGATACTCTTCCCTCTTGGGACTCGCTGCGTCACATGAACCTCATCCTGGCCCTGGAGCAGGAGTTCGGCGTGTCGATCCCCGACGAGGACGCCGCCAATCTCAGCTCCTACGCTCTGATCAAGCTGGTCCTGAACGAACTGACGGCGGACTGACATGCGCTGGCTGGTGGACCGGTTCGCGAGCGCGCCCGAGCGATTGGCTTTCGACCACCAGGGCCGCGAGGTCACCTATGGCGGCGTCGTCGAGCGGATCGAAGGCTTTAGGGAGCAGATCCGGCGCGAGGGCGTCGCGCCGGGCGCGAAGGTCGTCATCCTGGCCGACTATTCGCCGGAAGTGTTCTGCCTGATCATGGCCTTGGCCCTGAACGGCAATATCGTCATTCCCCTCAGCCGGGCGGCGGTCGTCCAGGAAGCTTCGGCCTTGGCGATATCCGGCTGCGACTGGTTCGTGGAGTTCGACGCCGAAGGCGCGACGGCGGCGATCCGGCCCCACGTGATCACCGCCGACACCCCCTTGGTCGATGGCCTGGTGGCGGCGGGGCGGCCCGGCCTGATCCTGTTCTCGTCCGGCTCGACGGGACATCCGAAAGGCATCCTGCACGACCTGGAACGGGTTGCCGACAAGTTCCGGAAGCAGCGTGCGCCCGTTGTCGCCATCCCCTTTCTGATGATCGACCATTTCGGCGGCATAAACACGATCCTGGCCATCACCAGCAGCCTGGGAACGGTCGTCACCGTCGCCGAGCGATCGGTGTCGGCGATCTGCGCGGCCGTGGCCCGACGCCGTGTGGAGCTCCTGCCGGCCACCCCGTCGTTCCTGTCGCTGATGCTGACCTCCGGCATCCACCGCGACCTGGACCTGACGTCCCTCAAGCGCATCACCTACGGAACCGAGGTCATGCCCCAATCGGTCCTCGACCGTCTGGCCCAGGCGTTTCCCGAAGCCGAGCTGCAGCAGACCTATGGCTTGTCGGAGGTCGGGGTTTTGCGCTCGCAATCGCGCGGCGACGGGTCGCTGTGGGTTCGGGTCGGGGGCGAGGGTTTCGAGACCAAGGTCGTCGACGAGGTCCTGTGGATCCGCTCGCGATACGCCATGGTCGGCTATCTGAACGCGCCTTCCGAATTCGACGCCGAAGGCTGGTTCAACACTCAGGATCGGGTCGAGGTTGATGGCGACTACCTGAAGATCCTGGGGCGGGTGACGGACCTGATCAATGTCGGCGGCCAGAAGGTCTACCCGGCCGAGGTCGAGGACGTGATCCTTGAACAGGACAACATCATCGACGTCGCCGTGTTCGGCGAAGTCCATCCCCTGCTGGGCCAGATCGTGGTCGCCAAGGTCCTTCTCAAGGACCCCGAGTCGGCTGACGGCCTGAAGCGCAGGCTGCGGGTCGCCTGTCTGGCCAAGCTGGCGGCCTACAAGGCGCCGGCCAAGGTCTACATCACCGACCAACCCCTTCACACCGCCCGGCAGAAGAAGACGCGCCGCGCCTGAAGGCGGACGGCCCCTCGCGCCGTCCCGGACCCTCATTGGAATTCGAGCCATGACCGACACCCTGCCCAGGCCGTCCGATTTCACGGTGTCGATCCTGGCCTACGAGTCCGCCGAACTGCTGCAGGCGGCCCGCAATTGCATGGCGGCCGGCAGCTATGACGATGCCGAGAACATCTTGCGCGCGGCCGCGACCAAGCGCCCTCAGGACCCTGAAGCCCGCTACCGCCTGGCCAGCGCCCAGATGGCGCTCGGCAAGCTGACGGACGCGCTGCGAACGCTCGCGGAGGCGCGCGACCTGCATGGCCGGTTGGTGGTCCAGGCCTTGACGCCCAAGGCCGTTCAGCCCGAGGCGTCGACCCAGGACATGGTAGCGGCCGCGGAGGCGCTCTACTCCAGCAACCAGATGGCCGCGTCTACGCATGTGATGCAGCGCCTGTTTGAAAAGTATCCGGCCGAGCCGGGTGTAAGGCTGAAACTGGGCCTGGCGCTGCAGCACCAAGGCCGGGTGGAGGAGGCGATCGCCACCTTCGAAGGCATCATGCGCTACTGGCCCACGGAGGAGCACCATTCCTACCTGCACTACGCGCTGGCGTTCCAACGCGCGACACCCGATGCCATGTTCGAGGAGGGCCGGCGCTGGAGCCAACTCCATGCGCCGAGCGTCGCGGCGCCGCGGCCGCCAGCTCTGCACCGCGCCGACGGCCGGCTGCGCATCGGCTATTTCGCGCCCCTCTTCACGCAGCACCAGCTGACCAAGTTCGTCCAGCCGGTTCTGGAGCATCACGACAAGAGCCGTTTCAGCATTGTCTGCTACTCAGGCGCCCCCGCCAGCGACGACACCGCCAAGTCGATCAGGGCTGGCGCGGACTTGTGGCGCGAGGTGGACCAGCTTGACGACGCCGCCTTCGCCAAGCTGGTCGTCGACGACAAGATCGACATCCTCGTCGATCTCTGGGGCCACACGGCGGGCAGCCGGTTGCCCTTGTTCGCGCGCAAGCCGGCGCCGATCCAACTGTCCTGGATCAATTATATCGAGACCACTGGCCTGACCCAGTTCGACTACGTGCTGCACGCTGACGGATATGATCTGCCTGGCGCGCAGGATCTTTATAGCGAGACCATCCTGCCCATCGGCCCCGTGGTCGCGCCATACCGGCCGTCTCATGACATTCCCACGCCGAACGACACGCCGATGCTGACGTCGGGCGCCATGACCCTGGGCTGCTTTGGCCACCCCGCCAAGATCACGCTCGACGTCGTGGCGACCTGGGCCAGGATGCTCGACGAAATTCCCGGATCCACCCTCGTTCTGCGGTCAGGCTACTTCGACGACCCCACCGTGACACGCACGATCCTGGCCCAGTTTGAAGTGTTCGGGATCGGCGGCGACCGTATCGTTTTCCCGGCTTTCGCCAGTGGCCGCGACTTCCTTCTGGCCTACCACGCGGTGGATTTGATCCTGGATCCGTTCCCCTATCAGGGGCTCACGACCACGCTGGACGCGCTCTCGTCCGGCGTCCCCGTTCTGACCTGGCAGGGCCAACACATGCATGATCGCATCGCCGCCGTGAGCCTGCGCGCTTGCGGGCTGGAAGAACTGATCTGCGACAGCAAGGACGCCTATGTGCAGACCGCCGTCAGCTTGGCCAACGATCCCGAGCGCCTCAACGCCCTGCGCGCGCGCGTTCGGCCGGGCTTCGACGCCTCACCCTACCGCGACGAGGCGGGGTTCACCCGGCGTTACGAGGCAACGTTGGAGCGTATGGCCGACGCGTACCAGCCGTAGAGCGCGCGTCAGGCCGTGAACGGCGTCAGGTCGACCCAGCGCACCTTCGCCGGGGCGGTGATCCCGTTCGGCGGGGAGAGCCCGGCAATACGCAGCAGGTCGATCGCTCGATCCCTGAAGCTGAAGCCCTGCCGGACGAGCGCATTGCACGCCTTGACCAGGGTCCGCCGTTCGTCTTCGTTCTCCAGGTAGTAAACGCAAAGCCGTTCCAGCTCATCAAGACTGTCGAAGGTTGGAACGGGGCAGTTCTCGCCGAAAATCCGGTGCAGATCAGACGGCGCCGCGCGATGGGTGATGAGCAAAGCGTTCGAGGCCATGATGTCGATGACGCGATACTGGATGGCTTCCTGTGACACATGCCTCTGAGCCAGATTGATCGCGATCTTCGAGGTGTCGTAGATTCGGCGCAGATCAGCGTGGGTGGCCGCTGGCTCGCCGGGTTGGAAAGCCGTCAATACGCCCTTGCTCGACGTCATCAGCTTGCGCCAATTGTCGTTGCCGAACAGCGCCAGACCGTGGGGAGCCAGGCGCTCGACCACCGCCACCCGTTGCCGGTTGGTGACGATGTTCTGCATCTGCATCTCGAAATAGTCGAAGGTCCAGGGCAACGTGGAGATCAGGTTCAGCGCGTCCGGATGCTCGCCCCCCCGCAAGACGCCCAGTCCCCCGTCACGCTCGACGATATCAAGGCAGAGCTCGGCCAGGCGGTAATAGGCCGGAGTGCGCGAAGCCAGCTCGAAGTAACTGTCGAGATTGCTGTCGCCCACCAGGCTCGCCACCCAGGCGATAGCCGACCCCGGCGCCGCGGCGGGATCGGCCGCCAACTCGGGGCGTGTGACCGGCGACATGAAATGCAGCCGCGAAGCGATCCCGGGCACCTGATCCAAGAGGCGTCGTTCCAAGGCCGACGAGAGCGCCGCGACCTCGATATCATTGTGGAAGACGTCATAGACGCCGCCCCTCAAGTGGTTGAACAAATGTTGGGGCTCGTCCACCACCATCGAGACGACCCGTCCTGGGATGGCGTCCACCATTTCGGGCAGCAGCATGGAATTGTTGAACGCCAAAGCCATGTCATAGCTTTGGGATCGAACATGATCGACGACCGCGGACGTTGAAATCGCCGGATTCAGGCCGTAGACGCCTCGGCCTTCGCTGAACTGGTTGCCTAGGTAAAGATCGACCGACACTCCGATTTCCGCGAAGGCGGAGATCGTCTCGACCATGTAGGCGTCGGGCTGATTGTTGTTGTTCCAGGCATAGCCGAAGAGGCAAATATTCATAGCGTGCAAGCGTTGGGACGCCCGCCTCCTGGGTTGGTGTCACCCAACGGCGTTGAAGCTGTTCACCGTGTCGATCACGCGCTGAACTTCACCTTCGGTCAAAACAGGGCTCAAGGGCAGCGAGAGAACCTCACGGGCCATCGCCTCCGCCACGGGCATGCTCACGCCCGGCGCCAAGTCTGCGTAGCAGGCCTGCCGGTGGGGCGGGATGGGATAGTGGACCTGGGTCATGATCCCGTGCGCCGAGAGATGCGCGGCCAGACGGTCTCGCTCCGCGCACCGGACGACGAACAGGTGCCAGACGTGGCTGTCCTCGTCGCCGGCGACGACGGGCAGGCTCACCGCCGGATTCACGATACCCGCCCGATAGCGATCGACCACCCGTCGGCGCAGTGCGTTGTCGGTGTCGAGCCGGGGAAGTTTCACCCTGAGGATGGCCGCCTGCAGCTCGTCCAGCCGACTGTTGACGCCCAGGATGCGGTTTTCGTACTTGATCTCGGAACCGTAGTTGCGAAGCGCGCGGAGATGGGCGGCCAAAACGTCGTCATCGGTCGTCACCGCGCCGCCGTCGCCAAGCGCGCCGAGGTTCTTGCCGGGATAGAAGCTGAAACCGGCGGCGTCGCCCCAGGCGCCGACGCGCCGCCCGTCGCTGATCGCGCCATGAGCCTGGGCGGCGTCCTCGACGAGCAGGAGACCGCGCCGGCGGCAAAGGGCCGCCAGGCCCGCCATGGGCGCCGCCTGGCCATAAAGGTGAACCGCCATGACGGCGCGCACCTGGGGCGTCAAGGCTTGCTCGACACCGGCGACGTCCAGATTGAAGCTGGCAGGATTGGGCTCGACCAAGACCGGCGTCAGCCCGTTCTGGCTGATGGCCAGCAGGCTGGCGATGAAGGTGTTGGACGGCACGATGACCCCATCGCCGATCTTGAGTCTCCCGAGGTCTATCCAGGATCTCAGGATCAACACCAGGGCATCCAGCCCGTTGGCCACGCCGATCGCGTGGCGCGTCCCGGTAAAGGTCGCGAACTCCGACTCGAACCGTTGGCATTCCTGCCCCTGGATGTACCAGCCGGCCTCGATGACCCGGCGCGAAGCGGCGGTGATTTCATCCAAGATCGGACGGTTTACCGCCCCCAGATCCAGGAACGGGACCGTGCTCAACGCCCGCCTCGAACATCGGCCAGGAAGTCGTAATAGTCGCGGTAGTAGTCTTCTTCTTCGTAGTGGCGAGACGCCAGCACGAGGCAGACCGAACCGGATGAGAAGTTTTCCAATTCACGCCAAGTCATAGGCGGCATGTAGAGCCCGAAATAGGATCGATTTAGAGAGAAGGTTTCCTTCTTTCGGCCGTTGTCGACGACCACGTCGAAACTGCCCGAAGCGGCTATGATCAGCTGCTGTAGCTCTTTATGCGCATGGCCGCCGCGCGATCCGCCACCAGGAACGTCGTACAGGTAATAGACCCGCTTGATCTCGAACGGCACGGTCTGTTCCGCCTCGATCGAAGTCAGATTGCCCCGCGCATCCTGTATTCGGGGCAAATCGATCATTCGCCAGGGATTGAGCGGCTTGTCATTCACCCGAGAAACTCCGGACCCATGTCGTCGGACTATGATTCGAATTGTACCCTATTCCGATTTTTAAGTTGATGGTCCAATCAATAGGAAGAAGCTCTACCGCCTGAGGCACGCGCCATAACTGGAGCTTGGCATCACTCCAGGTCTGGACATTCAACCGCCTGCATCTCGCCCGCTCCTTAGCGGAAGAGGGCCGTCGACTGAAAATGGCTCGTCGAAACAGGGCGCCGCATGCCGGGGTCCTCGGCCTGCGCCTTCGCGGCCTTCCGGACTCGCCACATTCATCCGCTGGCGCTACGCCGATGGACGATCAGTGCGGGCTCACGCGGCGAGGTCCCGCATAAGAGCGGCGGAAAACTCGGCGAAGTCGGCGGCGATCACGATCTCATCGGCTTCAAGATCCACACCCGGAAACATCAGTAGGATTTGCCCGGCGACGCCATTTTTACCTGGGTGCAGGTCCAAGATGAGGCGCGGGCTCCCGTCAAACTCCGCGAACGGGACCCAGAGCTTGTCCCACATTGCGGGCTGCACCTTGTTTTCCGCTACGTATTCGAGCGCCTCCTCGTCGCCGAACAGGCTGTCCATAAGGTCCATCATCGAGGTGATCTCTCGGGCGGACAGAAACCTGTGCATCTCATGGAGACCATGCTCGACGCCCAAGTCATTCTGCCCGTTCGCGGTGGCCAAATAATCCTTGAAAGCCTCTGGAAGCGTCGCGCCAACTCGGCGTTCGAGCGCGCCGACCTCGTCCGGATCCGCGGCTGGGTTGAGAGTCGCGTACAGGGTCGGCGAAACGACCGAGATCCGCTCAATGATAGATGTCCACATTCACTGAGCCTCGACGCCGTCGCCCATCGCCTTGGGTCCAAATGATCCTCAGAAACTCTAGAATCTCTGCGGCGGCCTATCAATGTGATCGCGATCCGGCGCAGGAGCGCCAGATTTCCACGTTCCTAGACGGGCCTGGTTCAGGCCCCTTGAGGGCGGACAGCTGCAGGCTGTCGAGATAGGCGTCCACGTCAGCAGCTGGCCTAGGGCCCTAGACGTCCACCTCGGCGTCCAGGGCGTTTTGCTGGATGAACTCGCGGCGCGGCTCGACCAGGTCGCCCATCAGGCGGCTGAACATGTCGTCGGCGTCGTCGGCGTGATTGACGCGCACCTGCAGCAGGGTGCGGGCCTCGACGTCCAGGGTGGTTTCCCACAGCTGGTCGGGGTTCATCTCGCCCAGGCCCTTGTAGCGCTGGATCGACAGGCCCTTGCGGCCGGCGTCCAGCACCGCGCCCAGCAGGTCGAGCGGACCGCGCACGGTGGTCGACTTGTCCTTGCGGCGGAAGACCGCCGGGCCGGAGAACACTTCGGCCAGCGCCGTGGCGCGTTCGGCCCAGCGACGGGCGTCGGCGGCGTGCAGCAGGCCGTCGTCCAGCACCACGCTCTCGGTGACGCCGCGACGCAGGCGCTTGAACACATAGGCGGTGTCGCCGCGCTCGCCCGACCACGGGCCGTCGCCTTCTTCCGCATACAGA
>Ga0307515_10002365_pt1 | contig 41175 bp, 35 predicted proteins | sample 17_EM_MG_FD_194513 | JGI IMG/M metagenome (GOLD analysis project Ga0307515, IMG submission 194513) | Populus trichocarpa ectomycorrhiza microbial communities from riparian zone in the Pacific Northwest, United States - 17_EM | ecosystem: Host-associated > Plants > Roots > Unclassified | place... | reverse complement strand
GAGGTGCTCCCAGGCTTGTCGCCGGCGCTCCAAGTTACTCTGAAGGCCGGCAGGAATGCCCCCCTATGGTCTGATACTCTCCTGAAAAACGGCTTCAGCATAACTGCAGCCCCTGCGAAGAGTGTAGCACACGTGTCGTTCTGACAATGCGTATACGTCACCACAAAGTAAAGGAGGTATGTATGCAACATGACCCGTCGCCTGGGCGACGGGCAGCGTGTAATTCTCCGTCAGAGCATACGAGGTTCCGTCAGAGCCGTCAGAGCCGTCTGGTACACCCGGGTGTTTCAGACGGAAATTAGGGTCGTTGCTGATGAGTCTGAACTGCGCTATGTTTGGGAGCCGATAATTCTCTACGGAAAGACGATAGTAAAATCTAGTGAAAGTTTTCTGTTAGGTGCAATGGTGGATATGTACATCTCTTTCCAAGCAGCATAAAACTTATCTAACAATCCAGATGAACTGATACTCGATCTGATTTTGCAACTAGTACTATGGGGACAGTGGAGCACCAACTAGTTAATGTATGTTTCAAAGTTTAGGCTTAAGTACTGTACCAAAAAAGCCCCGTTTATTGATGCCAAGTTAATGCTGTATTAATGTTGAATTCTTTATAAATGTATACATTGCCTGAACTTGTGGGATATTTCAGAATTTGCAACAATATCAATTGTTTTGAATGTGGGATCAATTTCACAATAATGTAGCACAGAAGATCACATTAGATGGTATATTGATGCCACATTGATGCTGGATTGCTGTCATATTCAAAATGATGTGCATTGAGTTAAATAGTAGAGTTATACTATATTACTTTCACATGTATATATTTCGCAAATGCCTACACATGCCCGCACATGCCCACCCATGCCTGTGCATGCTCAATGGCTTACCTCCAGGTCTGATGCTGCCAGCTGATTGACATATGGTAAAAAAACATCTATGGCGTGATTTGAATCTGTTTCAGTGGGTATTGTACACACCCACTAACCACTACACTATGTATGTAGTTTGCTGAACATAACATTATGTTAGGGCTATTTGTAGGTATACTGGTTTATTACTATCACATCATTGTGACAAGAATGTGGAATGCCACATCTATGGAAATGCTCAATGCTGCTCAATTGACCAATATTACCCCATTCAACTAAATACTCAATCATTTACAATGTCATATTTGCTGGTATCTTGTATTACTGTAGTATTCTGAGCTATTCCCCAGTAACTGGAATCTTAAATTTAGTAATATACTACAATCACTGGACTCTGGGAGTCATGCTGCACTCGGGTAAATGTGGCACTGCAGTCACATCAATAAACGGGGTTTTTTTGACATAGTAGTTAGCAACATCCTCGCTGGTGGGCGGTTTACGTATTTGTCGGTGCGTATATCGCCCTTATTTGTCTACGAGCGATGGTGCCTTGAATTTCAGGGATCCATTGCATACTAGCAATCGAAGTAAGAAACTTATCCAGACTATGAAGATTTAGAGGATCGGCAACTTTGTATGTAGAGAAGCCTGGATAATGTCGGCTCTAATTGAACTCTGCTGTAAATAACCCGCCCAGGCTCTGGTTGGTGCCAAATAGATTTTTTTGGGCTAGAATGGCTATTGCGGCTACTGCTTGAAGCTAAACTCCGACTTCCGTAACGTCAGGAAACTCAAGATAGTCTATAGCAGGAATTCCAAGTTAAGGGTCTTCAACTTTATCTCAACCTCCCGGTGCGAAGGGGCTGTAGATGAGTGTTTAAGTAGATGCGGCATAATCGCATGCCGGCTGCGGGCAGTCAACTTTCGCAGTCAATTCGCGGCCACAGTCAACTTTTTGCCGCGCTTCAAGAGTACAAATATCAAATAATTTAATAACCTTTACCAGCCTTTCGCGAATATGCAGTTGCTCCGCTTCCTCTACACTCTCGGTCTTCTTATCTTTGGAGTCCAGCTATCGGTAATTCTGTGTTTATTTGCTATGGCGAATACAAATCAAGCGCACTCGCTCCTTTGCATTACCGCTCCCTTGACCACTGCGAAGCCTTTACTAATGACATAATTCTTCACCCGTATATAGCCCTCCTCACTATTTTGAAAGAGCTCAATCCGCTGTCCTGGGGAATGCGAGAGGTCAATTGTTCAATAATCGTGTACCAAGAACTTGTGAAGGCGGGGATCTGGCTGCCACTGTGGCTGGGAGCCGGGACCGGTTGGTGTAGGACATGTTGCCGGAGCGGATGGTGCAGAGGGCATGGAGAATGTTCCAGTGACAGTGCTCTTAGACGGGAGTAGTGTTGCTGTAGGTGGTAGTGCTGAGCTATCGGCTGCTGTCGAGGGAACTGTACAGAGAGTAAGCACCCTGTATTATCGATATCGCCGGGCTTCTTCAACTCACGTATATTCAGGTCCAAAAACTTGTTGCCGTATCATACTGGACACCAGCCTGAGAGCTATGTGTTATAAGGTGAAAATAATCTTCGCTTTGTTGAGTTTCTGTAGTCTTACTCAATACCACTAACTGACAGTAGTAGCTGCTGCACAACTAAGGCTTACACGACGTACACCGAGTGATTTGTGGTGACCTCGGCCATGCCAGCGGCGTAACCCCTTGCGAATGGGAAAGAAGTAGTCTCAGCACAGCCGTTGTGGCTGCACCAAGTAGTACGAATAGAAAAGAAGAGGGGTCTTACTGAATCTTCCCCAGTGTTCCTATGTGGTGCTGCTCAGTGAAGGATTAATTGCATTTACCTTATCTGCCTGGGGAGGTTGAGGGGTTGTTATTGAAGCCTTTTTCGATGTCTCCTATCGAGATCTTTCTGGTTGAGCAGATGATTGATGGGTGGTTTCGAAGGTCAGTGCCGTGTAAAACGTTCTGTTGCTGTACCTGGCGGATTGAAGAGCATGCTCTGGGAACGTCCAGGCTTGGGAAGTGATCATGAGTAGGTGGATGGAATTGGTCATTATATGTTTCGACCGAGTGATATGGATTGTGGGAGTTGTTCTTTGCTCGGACCGCTGATTTATCCTAATTGTTTTCGAACATCCACTCAAACATCCTCTCCGTCTGTGCACTTAAATCAACCAGCGTGAATATCCGCCATCCAATTCAAGATTTTGAGACATTGCTTATTGTTAACGTCTCGTGGCGAGATGTATTGCGGACTTTCGCGGGGAATGGCAAGACCACCGGCACTCAATGCCGTCGAGCAATTATCGATGGATGAACATAACCCGCCTCACCGCTGCATGGCAGAAATCTCGGCCCGGAGCGCTGGTAGGAACTTCTCGCTGGGCATTAGTATTGATGTAAACCTGGCTCGCCACAAGAACTAAAGAGCTTGGAACATGCTTGCAGTGCAAGTCCACCCGAAAGTCCCAATGGAATCCAATGCCGTATGGCATATAATCTGGCCGGACTCGTTACTTTCATAGTACGTGCAGGTTGCATAGAAGACTGAATCCCTTGCTTCTATTCGTCTGGTTCCAAGCTCTGTCGGATTGTTATCAGGCTTCGAGTGTTAAGGCGAATAAAAGATGCTGTTGACGCCAGGCATGCAACCTGCACGTGCAGAAGTGCCGAGTTCGACCAGATTATACGGTATACTGATGGGTGCTCTTTGGGTAGTCTATGTTAAAATGCTCATGGGAACATCACTACTTATAGGTAGTTTTATTGGATCCCAGGTGCTGTTTTTCGATACTGTACTGACAGATGAGATGGGTACATAACCTGTCATTAACTCGGCCGATACTTCATTTGCAGAGTACCATTTAAGGGCTAGATCTTGTCACCATTTGAGAGGAACGGTGAATTATATGCAAGTGTAGTCGGCCAGCACCTAAGGCATAATCCTAATAAGTTCTGTTCTATTCTGTCCTACTTGTCTATATACTTGTATATACCTTAGAAATCTTTCATGCTGTGATCAGAATCTGACATTTCGGGAGGCCGTACCTATCTTATTTATCGGTACAGTACATCCATTCTATGTGGAATCAGTGGACGAGGTTCTGGAAGCCAATTTCATCTTCTATCCCAAAAAAATATCTGAAAGGGAAAAGGACTAACCGTGATAGGAAGTCATCATGTAAATTAGATAATTTTTCGTTGAGGTCTGACCTTCCAAACCATCCTAGCTATCTATTTTGCCGGAATTTGTATGTGGGCTTGGCAATAGATTCTAAATTCGGACTTGAGCGTCCGTATCTCAACGACCGCAATAGATTTTCGAAAACGGAAAATACATATAGATATGTTGTATTGTGACTCTGGGAACTCAGTTTCATCGTTGTTGCGTGGCGAAGTCAAACGTGCGGTTAGAATGGTGAGGACATCCCAAATTTAGGTTGCCGAAAGTCATCCACTGCCGCTTGGAGTGTGGCATTTCACCCTTTGTATCTAACGGCTTCCAAGCGGGATTACTTCTTGGTATTATTCTTTTTTCTTCATTGGTTTGGCCTGTCAACTTTCACATCCTGTGAGATAATCGTAAGAAACGGATTAGAGCTTGAGCTTTCGTGAACTTCTCAAGGTATCGCCATCTTTTTACTTAGTTTTACTGTAAAGAGTGGGAAACGGGTAGTCGCAACGGCTTGCACCAGTGCCCCATTGACCTCTCACTTCACAGCCTCCTCCTCCAGGCCTCGATGGAATCTCCTGCAGCTCAGACCCAGAAGCCTCAGCCGTACCGTATCTATCATGCATGACTCTAGTCACCCTTGCGGCATTTGTCGAGAATGGAACAGATAGACAGATTGAGGAGAGGAGTCGTCCAACCAAAAATGTGCTTCTCAAGTATTTCTCGAGAAAACGTCAAATGGACAAAATAGCTGTTCCCTCTAGGCCTAGAGTAATTTGCTTGCTGCGCGATATTGCCTGGCTGCAGTGAGCGGTACGTTACCTTCTTGATTTGCATTCGCTGCTGCTCCTTCCACACCCAGACACTCTCAAACGCGCACCGCACCCATTTGTTCTGCTCGTTGTTCGTTCGTTCGATCGTTGAGTCGGTAGGAAGTTAGTCAACAAGCAACTCTGCTGCCTGACCCGTGCCTCCACAACTCGTCCCCCCTCAACTCAGCTCACCTCACTTTTGGCTTCCGCTTCAGAGGCGGCGAGAGTCTATCCACCCACACCCACCACCCACACCCCATCCCACGCTCACACCCGTCCCGCCGTCCGACTCCTTTCAGCGGAGCCTCGCGTCTTAATCCACCACACTTCCAAGCTCCAAGTTCCAAGTTCCCGCCCTTTAGATCTTTGTTTTTTTCTCACGATTTTTCACGTTTCGCAAGGAAAACAACACCCGCTTATTCACGTTCTTGCCTGCCTGCCCGCTTCGTCCGAAGCCGAAGCCGAAGCTATCAAAACAGAAACAGGGCAGCGCCTCAGCAATGAAGCTCTCCCATCTCCGTGGATCATCATAGCATAACATGTCGTCTCCCCGAGGTCTTCGATTTGAACTATCGACGACAACCACAATAGCGACGACGAGCGCGAGTAATAACAATTACACGAACTTCCCTCCAGTGCATAATCCTTCACCAGTAGCAGCTGTGGTGGCGGTAGCGGCACCACCAGCAGCATCAGCACCATCAATACCAGCACCATTGCAGCAACAATATCACCACTACCAACAACCCCAACCACCCGTACCGCCCACAGAAGAGTTAGTACGATCACTACCATCCGTGAAGCCTACTGCCAGCCTTTCAAGACGCGCCGCTGAGGACGATTCCGAGGCGGAAACCGTTGTCTTGCGCGACGATACACGAAATAACAAAGAATCATTGTCCTCGGAGAATGGGGGTAGCAAGCGCGACTGGACGAGGGGCAGTGAGAATAGTGGGAAGGAAAGGCGGAGAAGGGGGAGTATGGATAACAACGACAACAACGATGATGATGATAGTCCACGTAAGAAAAGGAGAAGGAGTTTGTCGAGGAATCTTGCAAGGGGAAGGGGTGCTAATGATGAACGACGACCGAGGGGAGATGTTGACGATGGAGATGCAGAGTATTCCTCAGGTTTGAGTTCGGCTCGTTCGTCGTCGCCTATGCGGCGAATGAATCGCGAGCGCGATTCCCTATACGTCGAACGGGATGGACCCCGTTCGGAGAGGTCCTATCCACGCCTTAACTCGCAGCACCATAACAACTCCAGAAAACGAAAGGCACCAACTGGTGGCACCACGACTTCAGACGATGAACCACCTGAACCTGAACCTGAACCTAGATCACGGCGGCGGAGGAATTCGACCCTCGAATCATCACCCCAAGCACGAAAACAACTTATCCGTTCATCCTCCCCTTTTCCCCTCAATTCGCGATTTAGCCCAACAGCTATCGTTTCGAAACCTCGGGCGCAATCTGGTCTCAAAAAGCAACGAAAAATACCCCCACCTCTAAACACTTCCAGAGACGACCCTTCGGACAACGACTCGTCATCCTCATTATCACGTCAAGGCTCACCGACTCGCCGTCGCCGTCTCCATTCCGCTGCTGCTCGGACACCCGGTTCACCGATAAGCATGTCGCATAAGCCGAAACGAGATACCGCGGGCCGAACATCACTGCATCGAGCATGTGGACGGGGGGCTGTTCAGGATGTTGAAACAATACTGGAGCAAGGTGTAGAGCTGATCAACGCAGAGGATAACGCAGGTTACATGCCAATTCACGAAGCGTCCCTCAACGGTCATTTGGAAGTGGTCAAGGTCCTGGTTACTTATGGTGCGCTCTATGACGTGCAGTCAAGAATCGATCTGGAATCCCCGCTTCTAGATGCCGTCGAGAATGGCCATGTGCCTGTTGTTCAATACTTACTCGAGCTCGGTGCGGATCCTCGAAAACGAGATCGGCAAGGGAGGAGCTGTTTGGATGCCAACAAGGAGGGTGATGAACCTACCGAGGTCCGCAAAGAAATCGAAACACTCCTTAGAGCCTCCATCAAGCAACGACCTGCTCAACGCACCTCTGACGATGAGACCAATCGAGCTAGTGTTCCCGCTGACCGTGATAGTCCTTCTTCGAGGGATGCTTCCGTGGCCAGCCCTGCTCATCAATCTCCACCTGCTCCACAAAAAGGTCGTCGTCGAAACGCCAGAGCCGAACAGAGCCGGAAGGACTTGTTGTGGTTGGATTCCGGAAAAGGTTCTGTCATTAAGCTACGGGAGAAGGCTCGGGAAGGAGATCTCCAAATGGTTCATGCTCTGTTGGAAACTGGACTGAAACCAGACACAGAGGCTTTAGTCGGTGCCATTAAGGGGGGTCATACTGAACTTGTCAGTCTGTTGCTCGCGTACGCAGCGGAAGCGGATCCGGTGCCTGGACAGCCGGACAGAGAAGGTAGCCGGAGAAAGAGAGAGGTATCAATGCCTATTGGAGAGGAGACGCCTATGCTTGCAGCAATTGGACGGGGAAACGTTACGATTCTTCGGTATCTTCTTGAAAATGGTGTGGACCCTCGTCGAAGGGATAGCAGGGGCAGGTCGTATTCTGAGATTGCGCGGGAGAGGGAAGGGGAGTTATGGCAGGAAGAGGTTCAATTGCTGAAGGAGGCTTGGCAAAAGGCAGGAAGTATTAACAGTCCAAGCGAGACTAAATCTCCTTCTCGCCACAAATCTTCACCAAAGTCTAGGTCGTCAGCAAAACAACTGAGACGCAACTCGTCAGCGTCTTCATCTTCGAGGACCCAGAGTCGGCCCCCAACCAAGAGACTCGCCGACGACAAAGCCACCAAACGTTCCGTGTCTGTGAATCCGCCTCACCGTTTAGGCGATCTTCCAGCCGTCTCTGATCGCGAGTCCACTACTGAGCCTCTCGGCCCGCCTAAAACAAGACTTGGCAGACCGAAACGCAACGAATTGGACACTTTAACACCAGGTGTAGCTAAGAAACGACGGCGGCTTGTATCTGGGAAAGTTCGGGACGAAGAAGAAGCAGCTCGAGTCGGAGATCCTTTGATGCCACTTTCGGAACGGGATTCAGACAGTGGCAGCAAGCCAAATCGCCAATCCGGAAAATTTACTAAAGCTAATGCAGTTAAGTCCGACATGGAAGACACCATTAGGGTTGAATCTGGAATAATGAAACCTAAGATCGAGCCGTCTGAGGATATCAAAATGGAAGATGCACCGTCATTAAATCGATCTAAGGTAAAACCCACTCGGGAACAACGGCTGTCAACTACAAGATCGGATAGCACAACACGAGAAACAAAAAGGCCCGTATCTAGGACTCGTTCGCCACCCAAAGCACCCCGTTCGGATATCGAGCGGCGGCAGGAACAGGAGAAGTTGAGACGGCGCAAAAGGGAGGATTATCCGGATGATCGTGATCGCTATCCTCGGCGGCGGGATTCTGTAGAAGAGCCCAGGCGATTAAGGGAAGGAAGGCATTCGGAACAGCATCCAAGACCTACATCCGAATCGTTACGGCGCCGAGATGATTCGCGACGGCCTAATCGAGACGAATCAGAGAAATCCCGTCAAAATGAAGAGGAGCGACGGCGACGGATACGGGAGAAAGAGAAGGAAGAAGATCGGGATCGGAGGGACAGGAAACTAAAGGACGAAAGGCCAAACCCGGAGAGAAGAATAAGGGAAACGGAGGGGATGACCCAGGATCAACTGGATCAAGAAGCCAGGGAGGTCTTGAGGAAGAAGTATCTTACTAAGGAGTTGGCCTCGATTCAGAAAAAGGCTGCTAAAGAATCCAAGGACCGACGAGACCATGAGGTTATTACTAGAGAATTGGAGTTGCGACGGCTGCGGGAGAAAGAGGAACAAAGGCAACGAGCGATTCGTGAACAGGAGGAACGAGAGCAGGAGGAAAGGGAAGAACGTGAGAAGGCCGAAAGGGAAGAACGAGAGAGGGAAGCCAAAGAAAAGGAAGAACTTGAACGTGCCGCGAAAGCCAAGGAAGAGCAAGAAAGGTTGGAAAGGGAAGCTCGGGAACGTGAAGCTTGTGAAGCTCGTGAAAGAGAGGAGAGGGAACGAATAGCAATGGAAAAAGCTGAACAAGAAAGAAAAGAAAGGGAAGCTAGAGAACTCGCTGAGCGGGAGGCTAAAGAGCGGGAGATTCGCCTTGAGGAGGAACGACAACGGGAAATCGAGCGCCAGCTGGAGGAAGAACGCCGCCGAAAAGAACAAGAACGGCTCGCTGCAGAGGCGGCTGAAGAGCGTCGTCGCAAAGAGGAAGCCGAAAAACAACGTCTTGAGCAGGAACGCCTGGAGGAGAAACGTCGCATTGAAGAAGCCGAACGGAAACGCAAAGCGGCCGAGGAAGAGGCAAAACGACGAGAATTCGAAAGGGAAAAGGCTGAAAAGGAAGCTAGGGATAGAAAGGTCGCCGAGGAACTTCAGCAACAAATTGCCCAGGAACAGGAAGCTCGTCGTATTGAAGAGGAGGCAAGAGAAAGGGAGGCCGTTCGCATTCAATCCCTTCCGTATACCCTTCGGATTGCGGCAGAGAAGGAGGCTCGTGGGCTTATGCTAGAAGACTACCGATATTTCATCCCACTATTCGCAGCCACGTTTCCTGCAGCATCCCATCCGGCCCTAGGTAATCTGGCACCAAATGGTATCACGCATAGCTGGGAGAAGTGGGTGTTGAACATTCAGGTTGCCCTAGCGCTTGGGACGAATGATCTTATGTTCAGCAGATATCAACTGACCGAGCGTCGGCGGGCAACCGAACATGAGCGTTTGCGCATGTGGAGTGTTCTCTCACCAATCCTTTGCGAAGATTTGGATTGGAGCATGAAGAGTATGGAAGAACGTGTGGCTTCTCGCATGGTTGAAAAGGAGAAGTACTTGAATATTCAACATGTCTTCTGGATAAAGGTATTTCTGCAGTTGGTTCTCATGTCTAGCATGTAATACCTAACTAACGGCATTTGAACAGTTTGACGACATTCTATCCATCATTTCATCCGATCCAAAACACCAGGGCCTCCTCAATCATCCTCTTACTATCGTTGATGTCACAATGGACCTTCCCACCCCCGGCAAAGGCAGTCCCTGCGGCGCATCAACTCTCAGTAAAGAAGAGATGGCAACCCGCATCAAGAGACGGTTTAGCATGCAATCTCCGAAATCTCCTCCAAGGTTGAAGGGCCCAGACCCCGGCTCCTCCACTTCTCACTCCAAATCCATGCCACCCCCAACGTTTGGCATCAATAGCTCTTCTGGTTAATCGGCGTTTTTCGGCGTGAGGTTTTCTGTCTGTTTCTGGTGTTCTGTTTCTATATCATACGGGTCTTGGGTTTCTTACGATGGCGGTGGTTGCTTTCGAATGTAAACTCTTTATTCCCCACTCTGATTTTTCTGTCTATCGTTCCCCGGAGTTATGTGTTGTGTGTGGTATGTGTGTATGACCCCAGTCGATGTGTGCATGTCTTGATACCCTCAAGCTCCGGCGGGAGGCCAGCTTGTAGGATACAAACAAAGGAAGGAAGGTCATTTTCTTTACTTCATTTTGGCGTATCCCATTGGTTTACAGGCGTCGTGCTACTTCATTTGGTCTGAGCCAGTTTTATTAGTACTGTTTTCTGTTTCCTAACATTTTACACGGTCAGGTGTCTTTGGCGCGGCCTATGTCTTTTTGTCTTTCCCTCATCTCACTCTCAGTGGTTTGTTCGGACTTCGTGACGATTGTGTGGTGTGCTATGTTTGCGGGATGGGTCTTTTGTTTTTCTTGCGTTATGGGATGATTGCGGCCCGAAACGAGATATCAATTGGAGTCGAGTACACCCCACTGTATACTATATCATGTTTGTGTGGTGTGCGGTTGATTCAGCCAATGAGACTGAAACAGAGTTGACGCTGTATGCTAAGGCGACATGGGATATGAAAAGACGATTCTTCATTGCATGTATATCTGGATGGGTTACTGCGGGTTATGAACGAACAACTCGGAGACGTCAATTGATGCATTCGCCTTTCACGCCTAATCGGGGATAATGGAGTTTCCCCAACCAAAGGATCCGTGTTTTTTCCATTCCATAGACATGATTTGATCGATGAGCGCCCCAGAAAACCTTGCCAAACAAGTGAAACCCCAAAGAAAATAAAACCCTTTTTTGTTTTACCGAAAGAAATCCCAGTTCTCAAGTTCCCCCATCAAACTCATGCCGCATAAGTAGGAATCTAGATCCGTATTTGGTTCCGGCCAATGCTGTAGTTATCCCTTCCAAAAAAGAAACGCATTTACCGGGTGTCGAAGTACTGGAGGAGGACGTTGCGCTCCTGGGACTCCTCACCCCAGTCGCGGACAACGCAGCAAGAGCAGTTGACAACCTTGCGGGCATTACCCTCACGGTCGAGAACGCCTGTCGAACTGTTGTTAGTACGACGCTATGGATGGGTGAGGGGGTGGGGAGGTGTACAAAGACCAGCCCATTCACCAAGCTTCTTGCCATCAGCAACCTTGATGAGAGGGATCTTGTGCTCGGAGCAAAGAGCCTCGACAAGCTTCTTGTAGGCATCCTCATCGCAGTTCTCGTTGAGAACGCACATGTGAGCCTGGCGACGGTCGAGAGCCTTGGAGGCCTCGCGGAGACCACGAGCAAGACCGTCGTGGACGAGGGCGTGACGAAGAACGCCTTTCAGGGCATCCTCGACCGACATCTGGCCCTTGGGGGCAGCATCGGCGGCAACCTCGATCTCCTCGGCGGCCTCAACCTGGGGAATCTATAATTTTGGGGTAAAACGTGTTAGGGCTTATATGCTAATTTCGCTCGCGCAATTGCACAAGATTATGGATGGAAATTGATGATAGGTGGTGGGTAGTGGTAAAGCGTACTTCCTCTCCTGCGTCAGACTGTGCACCAACTAGTTAGTTCAAAATTTCCTATTTCATTTTCATTTTCCATCTTGTGAGAAGAAACATACCATAATTCGGATTTTGGTTAGGGAATGCGGGTAGTGGGTGATGTCTTTAGCTGTCCTCGAGGAGCTGAACTTGAGATGGGAGCAAAATTGGCGGAAACCGATGGTGTTGCGTTGTGTTGATTGTGCGTCGCTGGAGTAGGGCTTGGAGCCCCTCAGCACTAATTTCAGTATTAGCCGTCACAAATTGGGCTCCGCAACATCGCACTCAGCTTAGCTCTCCGCACCAAACCCTTGCCTATCACGACGACGACAATCGATTTTCTATCGTACTAACAACCTACAGCAATGGCAGTCGAGAAGTCCGGTACGTTTTTTCCGCGCGCTCCCGTCACAATATCCAACGAATCGGCTATGGATGGAAGACTGGACGGATGGATGGTAGTAAGGTGCTAATGTTGGGTTGCGATGGATAGGTCTTGCCTACGGGCTCAACAAGGGCTACAACAAGCTCACCGCACGGGACCCCAAGGCCAAAATCTCTCGCCGCAAGGGCCACCTCTCCAAGCGCACTGCTTTTGTTCGCGAGATCGTCAAGGAGGTCGCTGGGTAAATACTACCTACCATGAAGTCGCGAGATTACATATCCGCCGTCCAAGTACTGACGGAGTCTACAGTCTCGCCCCATACGAGCGCCGTGTTATCGAATTGCTCCGCAACTCCAAGGACAAGCGTGCCCGCAAGTTGGCTAAGAAGAGGGTATGTTGATATCCCACCACCGGGCACATCGACATGGCATGCTGATCACAGTAAACTTATAGCTCGGAACTTACGGCCGTGCAAAGAGAAAGGTCGACGAGTTGACTAACGTCATTGCCGAGTCGAGAAGAGCTGGTCATTAAACGGGTGTTCTACTCTTGTTAAAAATAAAAAGCTTTTCTTCACCGCTGCCAACCATCGCTATCTGTCTGTTTTGTTTGGGATCTTTTACGGGTTGTTTTCTATTTTGTTTTTTCTTCCAACATCAGCAGCAACGGCTCGCGGGGTTCGGTTTGATACTACTATTATACGGGGTGTTGCGCACGAAATATGATTGCATGACCACCGGAATAATGCGTCGCTTTTGCCTTCGTGAATTGGGCTCGACACGTTTTGCTAGGCTGGCGTAGGGTGGGAGGTTTGGGAAGGGGTTTTTAATTGGCCCGTCGTTATCATGTTTGGTCCGCAGGATTCAACAGAAAACCATTGGAACGAATTGTATCCGGTACTGAGGCCTGGAGAAACAACATGTGCACCTTTGAAGTACATAGCCACTGCCAAACTACGTGAAAAAAATATATATGGCAAAGGTTTATGCTGTTGCTTGTACAAATCACTTTCGACCCTTTGTTAATCTTCTGTTACGATTCCTCTTTTTCCCAAAATCCAGCCACCTAACAAACGCTCTAGTACGACGAAGCTTACCCACCGGGACTAAGGATTGACGCACGAGTCTAATTAGTTGCACCTTTCCAGAGATTATTCGTAACTAGTGGCGAAACGGTCGAAGAGCATATTCTTTTCAAAAACCTTTTGCACCCCCAAACATCGTGGATATAAAAGCATATTCATAATAACCATGTGACCGACCCAGCCCAACTGCAATTAAAGATCTATAGCCAGCCCTTACCAAAAGCAACAAAAAACCCCTCACTCCAAAGAACGCCCTTTATCATACATACAATCATCACACTGCAAGCTAATTCCCTGCCATCCACCGCGGTCGATTCTGCGGTTTGAGCCACCGTGGAGCTTCCACCGTTTCGAACGTATTCTGTACCCTATGCACAAGTCCACCCCAATAACTCTCATCTTGCCCATTTTCTTCCGCCACGGGCTCATCTCTATACCGACTCCTCGGTGCCGTTGGTCTTGCCGGTCCGGTAACCGCAGATCCATAGTTCATACTCCGGGCCACACCTCCTGCACCGGCTCGGGACGAAAATGCACCTGTAGTTGCCCCCTGAAGCTCTCGTTCGATAAGATCCCGGCCTTCCCGCCATCCTCCGGTTTCAAACGCATTCTCTTCTTCTTGCTCATCCACCACGTCTCCAAAGCCAAAAATCTCCTTGATGCGGCGGTACAAGTTGAACAAGGATGCAGAGACGGGGATAAGAACGAGCACTGGGAAGAAGTTGTTGAACCCTTCTGAGATAGCAGTGAGGTTGATAAGCTTTCCCAAAAAGTTGTAGAAGACGCTCTTGTTGACGATGTCTTCTTCAGGAAGAAACGAGACGAAGTTGTATGCCAGAGGAACCGTGAGGCGTGCTGCATACGATGCGTAGAAACATGCCGACGAAGCTGATGTCCCGCGCCGGACTAGAGCGTAGGAGCCCCAGACTTTAACTGCGCTCAATGAGTAGTATGCTGCGAAACACATATACGAGATCCAGATGCCAGAGATACATTGACCTGCAAAGCCAATCTTGCCTGACGAAGACGATGGATGGTGCACCACGGTGTAACGGATTACAGCAGCCTTAGGGAAGTAGGAGTGAACCACTTCTGTCCAAACAATCATGATCGACGCCATAGATAACAAACTGGCCACTGCCACCCGCATATAGGGGACCAAATGGAAGTAGAAGATATGGCGTGTATATGGGTTCAGGACGGATATATTCTCAAGGAGTGTGGGCGAGGCAAAGTGTTTGGTAAATGTTAGCCTCTGAGATGAGGAGGAGTCGAGTATAGATTGTGCATCAGCGGCGGACTGAACCAAATTTTCCCACTCAGAAAGGAAGCGCGCACGGCGATGGATACAAAGCTTCAAGCGCTGTGTGAGAGCAGCGAGATATTCCTCCGTTATAACAGACGGGATGCTTGAGCGTGAACCCAAGGCGGCTCCAGAACGGCTGCCAGACTCAGGCACTTGCGCCATCTCTACCAGCTCCTCTATCCACTCTTGAAACTCTAACGCCGTGCCATTTTTGCGCTGCCGGACAGCTACTACCTCTGATTCCACCTCCTCTAAGTTGCTGGTCGCTTCCAAGAGTTTGTCGTAGGCCCTAAGAGCTTGTCTTTGCAGCTTTCGGAGTGTCCCAGAGATGCTCGCAGCGTGAAAGAGCCCCCGAGGGATTGCAACAAGTCCGTGACCCATGAGAGAGATCGCCAGAAAGAGCGCATAGCAATATGACAGAGCAACCAGCAGTCCCTTAATGGAGTAGAAATGGAAACCCGAGGAGAGGAAGAAGTATACAAGTCCGATAGCGCCGATAGAAAGGACTATCAGGTGATAGCGCGCATTTTCGCGAAGGGACTGTAGTAGTCGTTTTTGTGGATCACGGTGGCCGGAGTCGGAGTAGGAGAGTAATATTGGAAGGATAGCCCATGTAAGGACGAAGCAAAGCCAGTACGATATGCGCCACGCAACGAGAAGCACCCTCTCTGGGAGGACGATACCTGCAAGGCTGTTAGTACCTACCTATGACTAAGGCTGCGTCTGCAGGGAAGGCCATGGTATACCCCTAGAACCATCATCTGTGGAAGAGGATGAAGCGAGATCGATGGGCACTAGGACAATAATGGATGATGAGAGGAAGAGCCCCAAGAATGTGGACACGAGTAAGTATTCTGGGGTCGATCGCAGAGGTAGGTAGCGCCGCTGTAGAAGTAAAGTGACAACGGCTATGAAGAACAGACAAAGGGTAAAGAGCACGGCAGAGGGAATCATAATGGAAGTGGAGGTGGAGGGTGAGTTGGAGGGGAGGTGACACCGGATTGATGCGGACGTGAAGCGGGCAGATAAGACATGGAGTAAGTTACGTAGGTGCAGAGTGGTGGGCAGTACAAGATGCAGCACACAGGTTCTGTACGGGTACAAGCACGCAGATTTCCAGGTCAACAAGTGCTCACCGCAGCAGCAGCAGCTAGTACCGGCATCTATTACTGGCGTCTCTCATCGGACTTGCACCCTACTATTGCCATCTCGAGGACTACAAGTTCGCAGCTGGTGGATCAAGCTTTTCTGCTGGGAAGCTTGGCACAAGCGATTCCCCTCAACCCTCAACCCTCACGCAACCTCACTCAACCTCGCGCAACCTCTCAGCCAGACAACCGACAACCAATTAATTAATTAATTAGTTGATTACAAACGACATAGGAAAGGTCCAAAATCTGTTCCAACTACGATACACCCACCACCATCTCTCTTTTGACCCCTTCTTCCCTTCCTTCTGCTCTTCTCCGTTAGCTGCTCCTCCCTGGCTCTCGGACCTCCAGTCGACCCCTCCCGATTCCGGCTGCGCCATCCTCGTCGCTCGTGTGCGCAACGATCCGTCTTCAACCCCCTCCCCCCTCACCCCCGCATAAATTTGAATTCGATCCTTTCAGATCTGCGACCCTGTTGTGGCTACAGCCATCCAGGCTCGACTTCTATTTGCAACTTTTGGCTTCACTGCACGGTCGAATCCACACCCGTCAGTATGAGGTCGCGTCAACGGTTGACGCCCGATTTTCCAGGCCGCCCCGCCTCCGAGAGCTCTTCGAGTAGCAGTCCGGAACGAATACTGGACGAAGATCAGGATATGATGATGATAAATGACGACTCGCAGACTTCGATCGGGGATCTGACTAGTTTCCGCAACATGACTGTCTCTCCAAGCCAGTCAACACAACCACTCAGTCCCATCCATCGACTACCACCGGAGCTATTGATTGCTATATTTAGTAAACTAGCTTCACCTGTCGACCTCCGTGCCTGCATGCTGGTTACCAAACAATGGGCACATTTTAGTGTTGAGCTCCTCTGGCAGCGGCCATATTTTGCAGAGTTTAAAAAGTACCAAGCTATGGTTGCAGCATTATTATCCGATCACGCCTTCTTTAATTACCCACAGCTTATTCGTCGGCTCAACTTGAGCTTTATCGCTGACAAAGTTAACGACGGATCTCTGACATCCTTGACTCGTTGCACGCGACTTGAGAGACTAACCTTGACAAACTGCTCGGGATTGACGGATTCGCCTCTCAAGGATATCTTGGAGGCTAACCCCCGGATTCAAGCGTTGGATTTGTCGCAGTTGGAAAATATTACAGATGAATCGATGCTAGTTGTGGCAGACAACTGCCCGAGGTTGCAGGGGTTGAATCTTGCCGGTTGCAAGGGTGTTACAGACGGCTCGTTGATACCACTATCGAATAATCGACGGCTGCTACGCAGAGTGAGTTTGCGTGCATATCATTATTAGGTTACTGGGTTAATATAAGCGATATAGTTGAAACTCAACGACTGCAACCAGATAACCGATGCCACTGTCCTTGCACTCGCACAAAACTGCCCGCAGCTTCTTGAAATTGATTTCCACCGATGCCATCAGATCACCGACGACTCTGTAACCCACTTGCTTTCGAATCTCAAATACCTCCGGGAACTCCGGCTGGCATATTGCGACCTCCTGAGTGACGAAGCATTTTTACATCTTCCAGGAAATAAGATTTTTGAATCTCTCCGCATCCTTGACCTCACCGATTGTGGGCTCATTACGGATGATGCAGTTGACAAGATTGTCAAGATAGCACCTCGACTTCGAAACCTCATTCTTGCAAAGTGCCGTAATATTACAGATAGAGCTGTGAACTCCATCACGAGACTGGGAAAAAATCTCCACAATCTGCACCTGGGTCACTGTAGTCATATCACAGATCGTGCTGTTCGTGAGTTAGTGTCAACTTGCACAAGGATTCGATACATTGATTTGGCATGTTGCTTACGACTCACGGATGCGAGTGTGTGCCAACTTGCATTATTGCCCAAACTTAGGCGGATTGGGTTGGTAAAGTGCAATAATATCACTGATTTCGCAATACAAAGTTTGGTTAGGCGTGGGAACAATTCTCCCTGTCCACTGGAGAGAGTTCATCTGAGTTACTGCATGCATCTGTCTGTTGAGGTACGCCACCGCTCACCTGGTCCTTTGCATGAGAACGTATTAACCATTAGTATCTGTAGGGAATTCATGATCTTATAAACCACTGCCAACGGTTGACACATCTTTCCCTGACTGGTGTCGAGGCATTCTATCGGAAAACTGAGTATACGCAGTTTTGCCGGTCTCCTCCAAAAGGTTCCACCATCAGCCACTTCTCCATTCGTATCCTTAATGCTAACGATTCGACTTTAGAATTCAATGAAAACCAACGGGCCGTATTTTGTGTCTTTTCAGGTTCCGGTGTCAAACAATTAAGACACTATCTAAACCAACAGAAAGCAGTCCAGCGGGCCACCAGAGAACAGAACGGTAATGAAGTGGGAGAAGACATGTGGGACGTTGACGACGGCGGTATCAACCTTCCTGCGGGTATGGAAGAAGACGGTAGTGATGACGATTTACATTAATTGATCTGGTAGTGGCTGGGATTGATTGGACTTCTGAGTCTAGTACTGCATAGTTCTGCGCTCTTTTGCTATTGTTGTTTGTGGTGCCTGTCCAACTTCTGGTTGCATTGGTACGGATGCGGACAAGATGGACAAGTACACGGTTATGTTTCAGAGGTACCTGTTAAAGAATTTGTGTGGACCCAGGAAAGTGTGAAAGATTAAGAGTGCTTGTTAATTCAGTTTCTTTGTGTTTGTCGTTTTTACTTTTACACCTTCCATTTTTCCTTTTTCTCAAGGTGGTAGTGGGCTCCATACGATGTTTGTGTTTAGATGTGTCTTGCTTATGCTTCTCTTTGCCTCTGGTGTATGTTTATATTGGTGCTTTGCACAGGTTGATTGTAGGGTTAGGTGTTTCTTTTCTTCGTCAATCTCAATGTTGAGTGATTGTTCATACATATAGGTACAGGTGCAAACCTAGGTCCGATCTTCTATTAAGTGCATATAAGACGATCAGAATACAATGGGTGCATATCTTATCTGTCACCAGAGAGGAAATAGCCAAACTATGATTAAACCTGAAGTTAAGTTTTGCCAAATATCAGCGTGGTGGTCGATATCCCCACACCTTTGATCCCGTAAACAATCCATTCGGAAACCAGGGAGTTGGTGAGATGTCCCGGTTCGGAGTTTAACCGCAGATCGGGAACCACCAGATAGTTTTCAAGCATCGGCGACATCGAACATCACTCACTCATAAACATTGCAATCACACCATCTCGTTCGGATTTCCTTTCAAAAGCAGACAAAGGGCCGTCCCAACAGACCACGTATCCTATGTACACCCCTTCTCTATTCCCAGCTAGATAAAAGCTGCAAGACAGAACCCAGCAAACCCAGCAAACCCCTTTGCATTCCGACCTCTTTCTCTTTTTTTTCGTACAATCATTGCATTGCATTGCATTGTTCCATTTCCCAAAAACAAAACGTTAACCCCTAGCAAACGAGAAACCCGCAATGACGAAGTAAAAAGGAAGAAAGAATAGTCCACAGCACATAATAAAAGCACTTAAACCCACATCACCAATCATCCCCGAGCAAGTAGTCGCTAATATACAATCGGAAAGAAAGAAAAAAAAACGAAAATCCCGATCAACTCCCCTCGACAGGAAAACACAACGGGTAACACATGAAACAATAAGGGGAAAAAGTAATGTGTTAAAAAGAAAAGAAAAAAGCTTATACAATGGAATTGAACGACAGAAAACTCCCACCGTTTGAAACCTATTCCCTAAGACTAGCAATGAAATTGCCCAAGTCATATTCATCTGTGTACTGACTCTCATCCCAAAGTTCGCCGATATCATCCAGCACACCCTTGGTACCCTTTTGTCTGACCTCTCCAGTTGTGGCATCAATACTTTCCTCTTCGCTGCCTGGCTTCGGTGCTGCAACTGTCTCGCCGATGTTGAACAGGTCCAGGATCTGGTCCGTCTCCATCGTTGCCAATCCCGCGTTTTGTTGGTTCACGACGGTGGATGCTACATCCAACTTGAACCGCTGTAGACTATACCAGAGTTAGTATATTGTGAAAGAGTGGTTGGTTGATTGAGCCTATTACCTCATGATTTTCTCCTCCAGTGTTCCGCGAGTAATGAGGCGGTAAACGTTGACGACCTTCTTCTGGCCGATACGATGCGCGCGGTCCATAGCTTGCATATCCTTTTGAGGATTCCAGTCGTGCTCCACAAAGATAACAGTGTCGGCACCAGTCAAGTTGAGACCCAAACCACCAACGTGCGTGGTCAAGAGCAAACAGTCAATCGACGGGTCCCCATTAAACTTGGTCACAAGCTCTTGTCGTTTTCGAACATCGGTGCTGCCATCCATTCGCATAAATGTCACTGATGGCAGTAACTTTTTAAAAACTTCATTTTCGACGATGTCACACATTTCTTTGAGTTGGCAGAAAATCAAGGCTCGGTGCTGACTGATGGCATTGCCTGCCGTAGATAGCTCGCCAGGTGACGCATTGCTGTCCACACCAATACCGCAATCTAGTAACAGGTCGCGGAGGGCACCCAATTTCGGTGCATGAACAGGATCTCGTAATGACAACTTCTCCTTAGCTAGCTGCCGAGTAACTGCTTCATATTGCGGGTGTTTTTCGTTGAGGACCAAGGATGGGGAGTTGCAAAGCTTCCGCATGTACTGTAAAGCCTGGAAAATGTGCTGTTTGGCTTCCTTACCACTAGTTGCACCAACTTCTTCGGTAATGACTTTCGACTGCTTCTTTGCAAAATCATCGTAAAGTTTCTTCTGAAGTTCGCTGAGGTCGCAGTAGTAATTCTGGATAATTTTAGGGGGTAGATCATCCAATACTTCCTCTTTGAGCCGTCGGAGCAAGAATGGTAGCACTTGTTTGTGTAGGGCTTCGATTGCGAGGGCACCGGCTTCCTGTTCCTTAGAATTGCTTTTGCTATTGCGACTCGCAGCAATGGGCTTTGCAAATCGGTCAAGAAACACTTTCTCTGTACCCAAAAATCCGGGCATGAGAAAATCGAATAATGACCAGAGCTCAAGCACGTTGTTTTGGATTGGGGTACCAGACAAAATCAAGCGGTGATTGGCGACGACTCGTTTGACAGCCTGTGTAAGTTTTGCTTTGGAGTTCTTAATGATGTGGCCTTCATCAAGTACACAATAGTTCCAACTTAGTTTTGACATCTGTTCGATATCATTCCTGCAGATGTCGTAGGACGTGATAACGATGTCAGTTACGCCAAGCTGACTCTTGACTCTGGCACGCTCGGCCGGATTCCCAACGTAGCAAGTGGCTGTCAAAAACGGGGCGTATTGATTGATTTCCTGTTGCCAATGCCCCGAGAGTGTAGGCGGGCAGATGATAAGTGAGGGAAGACGGCGGTATTCAGGTGATCCAGTCTTCTTGAATTCCTCGGCACGCATATGGTGGTCACTTGCAATGATACATATGGTCTGGAGTGTCTTCCCAAGACCCATATCTAGCGTATTGTAAGCCATGTGCATCTCGAACCTACAAAGAAGACTTACCGTCACAAAGAATGCCGTGGAGATGGTATTTGTTGAGGAAAGCAAGCCAATTGACGCCCTCCTGCTGATAGGAACGCAGGTCCGCCTTGATGGCAACCGGTAGTTCAAATGGTTCGACTTTATGGACATCAAGCATCTGTGCAATGAACTTACGTTCACGGTCCCTACCCTTCAAGAGTTCCTCTGAAAGTCCGGGTGGATCTGGAATACCAGCCTCTAATGGAACAAGCTTAACCAGGGTTGCAAACGTTGTAGTGGCGATGAGCCTGATGTCGTTGTCCGAATCACTCATACGGCCAAGTATTGGCACGATCAGGAATACAACGTAAGGCAGGATATCCTCTTCCATGACATGGATCAAGTGGTAGACGCATTCAACTGCGCCCTGGCGGCACTGCAGATCGAGGGCGTTTCCAATCATTGGTAATACACTTTCCACTAGGGCAGTCATTCCTTCAACTGTGATGACACTGCAGATTGTCGCAAAGCACTTAGCAGCAGCGTATCGAAGAACTGAGAATGTGGACTGAAGAGCTTTTATTATCAATGGGACAAGCCGTATTATAGTTGGATGTAGGTCCTGGTGAAATTTCGGTATCAGTGCCCGAAGGGTCGAAAGTCCATCCACAACCTCTTGTCCCAGGGTAACATCGGCTTGGGTGATGTTGCTAGGTAGGTCACCGCTAAAGGCAGTATGCAGTGGTGCTTCTATACAGTCCCGGATCTTGGGTACACTAGTAAACAAACCAGCTCCAAACGTCTTTGCCAGTTGCTCCAGGGCCTCTTTAGCTCCTCTCCGTTTCACCGCCGCTTCTCTGGCTTCCCTCTCGAATGTCGCTTGGTCCGCGTGTTCCCTCCGATCCTCCTCCTTCCTAAGTGAGAGAATGCTATCCCTTAAACCCGAGTTGACATGAAATATTGGAACCTCTGAGGTATCCACGCAAAGGAAAGAGATGAGATTCTTTGTAACCTTGTCTGAAACGACCGTCCGATTTGTTCTAGAGCAGAGACCAACCAAAGACGCCACAGACAGCGCAGATCGCTTCTGAAGATCGAAGTTTTCCTCCGTTTTGACGCTTTCAATGACACCTCGTATAATAGTGTTCAATTTTTTAGGTAACTCCCTAGAAGCAATGTAGGCACTAGCAGCAGCTGCTAAAATTCGAGCATCTCTATGCGCTTTAGCAGTTTTGGCCTCCTCTATGGCGTGTACAGCAGATGAGCGTGCGTCTGTTAGTGCCTGTGACGAGAGTAACTTCTGTGCAGACATCATACCCTTCTTTAGTCTTGTGAAATCTTCGTTTATGATTCTTTCTGCCTTGTCGATACCGAAAGCGTCTGGGCCAGCATCAACATCCCCTTGCACCACCACGGCAATTGTAGGAATCTTGGAAGCCGCCACCTTGCCGTCATACTTGAAAGCATTTAGTAACGCTTGGCACTGTGAGCGAACGATTTGCATATAAGACACAAGGTCCCGATAGAAAGCTGGGCGGTCCGAGTTGAGGACATCAATTAGAGCTTCCAGGAAGACGGATTTAAGTGGGTTGGGCTCTTTGTGTGCCTTTGAATACTCCTCAACAGTCATGGCAACAACTAGCTGAGTAGATGCGTATGGTGACTTTAAGTGAGGAATTATTCGTGGTTGAAATACGACCAACACGCCTTCCTTTGGCCACAAGCTCATAGCAAGACCCATGGCAGTAGCGCCGGCGATCTTTGTCTTGATAATCGTCTCAAGCCCAACCAGATCGACGTCTCCTTGGATCATGTGACCATCTACATTGTGTCCAGCCGAAACCGGTTCTTCCTTCTTTTCGCTCTTTCGTCTCCTCTTGCGCTCTGGTTCTTGTGTCGGTACTTGAGACGGTGAGGGACCTCTTGGTGGCACCACTATTCCAGGCAGTACAAGTGTCTGACCGGACGGTCGAATAAACAGCGAAGGATCCATGGGGCATGGATGACGGGAAATACCAATCGGAGTGGTCAGGAGCGTCAGGAGCGGATCCAAATGAGGCCCAAACTGTTGAGCAAAGCGTGTCGGGCTGTCTTTTGCAAGTTCCGTAATCAAGGCCGTCCATACTTGCAGGGATAACGATAATACCGCTTCGTTTCTTTCAACAAGCAGATTCTGGAAAACGAGGCGAAGTACTTTTCCATCCACCCAGCCCTTAGTACCATCGCCTTGGACATTCAAGAATGTCAGAAGAGCGCGTAACACCGCAGAACGAACACTTGTGATAGTGTGACGTAGGAAAGGGTACAATCGAGGAACCAATAAGGAAAATGACTGCCTATAATTCCATTAGCCGAGGCTGGATAAAACGGGGTGAAACATACGATGGGTCGGTTGATGCCTTGTGTTTCATGGCTTCCAACACTTGAGGGAATGAACAAAGTTTGGCAAGCAGATCCATAACCGATCCTGTGCTTGCACTGAGATCATCCTTTAGATGTGATAGACATTCCCACACAACATTGATCAATCCGTCGACCGCTTGAGGACGTAGAGTAATAAATTCCGCTGCAATAGGTATCAAGGTGGCGGCACTAACAGCTCTTACATCGTCATCTTGGTCAGCTAGCCCACGCATCACTGCGCGAACCACGCCATCCAGCAATTCAGCATTTTGGGTTAGAAGGTCTGTCCGCACGGCGCTGAGATACTTAAGACCCAGCATCCCACCGTGGCAAACTTGCCAGATAGGCTTTGATATGTCAAGGTCCTCCTGCATAACTAGTCTGTACAGATTGCGATAGACTTTGTGAACGGATTTGGGAGCCAAATGGATCAATAGTGCACCCATAGTCTGGGAAGTTGTTTCTCGGATGGGCGCAACAACCTATTCCAATTAGCACAAACCAACACAAAACTCAGCCAGTGGGGAACTCACATTATCAGACACGTAGTCACCGAAGCGGTCTAACATGAATATGCAGGACAGACGGCAGGCAAGATCATCCAACCATCTCTCGTTTAGTGCGTCGTTTTCCTGATGACATCTATTGCGTACTCGTCCCGCACCTGCTCCATGTGCTCGCACAACCTCTCTTAGTCCCATCGCAGCTCCATGTCGGATTTCCCAATTCGGATCAAACAAATCAACCATCAAGATTTCACATAATCGTTCAAATGGCCAATCCATTTCTTCTCCTGACGTTTGAATAAGCGGCGAAGGAGGCTGTGCCGGTCCCTTATGTTCCACCACAATCTTCGTCTCGTCCAGTGGCACGTTGGTATCCAGAGAAAAATAATCTTGCTGTGTACTGGTACCATTCTCGGCGTTCTTCACAGGGTGTGGTGTTGTTGGCTCATTCCCCATTGCGCTGACGTCCGTACTCATGCGTCGCGAGCCGCCCAAATCCACTACACGCACCTTGTTCGCATGATTTTTGGCATTTGCCTTAGCCTTTCTCTTTAAGGCATTAATTTGTCTCTTACTAAGATTTGACATTCCTTCTTCAGTTGGTGTCTGGGCACTGAATGGGGGTGGCGGTTCCATAGGTGACATAGCAATCGTGACGGCTGGTGATTGCTGAGGCGGCCTTCCAGTAACATTCCCTACAGAGGTATCTATCCGGGGTGTCTGCACGGTATGGGATCCGAGCGCTGCAAAGTCTTTTTCAGTGACAATCTCTTCCATATATTCACCACCCAGTCCTAACCGAGCAGTAACATTGCGCTTCTGCGTTGCAAGCCGTTCCGCAGGATCCAAATCCGCCAAAGAGTAGTCATACTCCTTTCCAGAGCTTCCCAATAGCGTCTTGCCATACTTGAGCACCGAATTTATATCCAGAGTCTCGAAGTTTAATTGATCCTCATCTGTGGGGAGGGCGTTTCCATTCTCAGTTCCGAACTCTTGCTTGATATCCAAATCCGGCTCAATCTTCATCTCGTCCACAACATCACGTTCTTCAGCATTAGGATCCCATTTGTCGGCATTGTCTACTATTCCTGCAATCGCCTTTGTCGCAGCTACGCGGGTTTCCCATGTTTTCGAGCGCAGGTGTGGGACTACCCGGTTGAGGAGGTTGAATAGTTCGTCTGGGTGAGACTTTTGGATGTCGGCAAGCTGAGCCGCGGCTGTGTTCCGAACAAGCGCGGTCGATCCAGAATCAAGTAGACTACGTGAAAGCGAGATGACATGTTAGTACAATGACGATATCATATGACTAGCAGCATGGCCAGTCGAGATCCAAATCAGTGCACCAATGGGGGACCTACGTTACAAGTCGGTCAAGTCTAGGTCACAACACGGGCAGCAGTCAGCAGGAGATATCTCATCGCCAGAGGACAGCAAACAAAGCATATCGCGCACAACGATGAGGACGACGAGGACAATGGATTTGACAACAAGAATTGCCGTGAAACCAGCAGCATCATCAATCAATCAACATGCATAGTGACGGCGATCACCATATATATCATGATTGTTATCGGCAAACCAATATCAACCAGACAGACACTCAACCAATCAATCACATCGATGATGTCAATGGTGAAAGAAAGATACAGAGAGGCATGAGTGATGATGATGGATGTGGATGCCGTGCCATTGAGACAGGCTAGCAGTGAGTGAAATCCCCCGTCCGTCCTCTTCCATCTCAGAGTCACGTGTTCGCTAAGGAATGCTTGCTCACCTCGACATTTTTCTATGCAACGCCCATAATTATTGAACCAAAGAAAAAGATGCTCAGGATACACAAAAGGCCCTCCTTGGCGGAGTCGACCTTCCGGAAATACGAAGCTTGAACGTTTCCAGCTCAAGCTATGACGATGACGTGACAGGCTGGAGCAGTAGCAATATTAGTATAAGTATATGTCGGCCTTGCTTGCTGGTGGATAAATGTAGCGCAGAACAGCAGCAACAGCAGATAGGTTGTAGTAGCTTAAATAGAAGTTAAGTCCCGATGGAACTTACCACTTGACTGCAATGGCTGCGGCGCGTCCAATCAAATCGGCCGGTGGACTGGGGTGGGGTGGAGGATAATTTGTCCAAGAGGCGGGGACACGGGTTGTTATAAGGGGCTCTGCGTTCTATTTTGCAGTGTGCAGCGTAGCGTATGCGGCCGGGCTTAGCTGTTGCACTAGACTGGAATGGCAGTGACTGGCAGCGACTCGCGGGAAAAAAAGGAACGGTACTCGTTGAAGAAAGGGAACGCCAGGGAATACCAGGCGCAGTCGAGGATTGTCGCTGTCACTCTTGGGAACCCACAGCCCTTTTATCTGGAACGCGAGGCCGCCGCCTATCGCCAAGACCCAACCTAATCCTGGCATGGTTCTTCTCCAAGCTCTCCATCCATCCACACCTATCCGTTCATTCCTTCATTCCACAGCGCTGCTCGCCAGAAGCGATTACCCTCCCTCGCCAATACCTTGCTCTCCCCGCCTCAGGACTCTTCGTCCTGAAAACATTTGTGCACCATCAACTCTTCTCACGATACTTCCTGGCTGTATCTATTGCACCCATCAACTCCTTTATTCATATCCACTCTTCATACGATTCTCTTCGCCAATAAAGGAGAACCCTAGTCTTCTTCACCGTCATGACGTTGTCCGCGAAGTCTTCCATCACCTTCATGTACCGTTTCTCTTTTGCTTTCTCTTTATTTTCCCCATGATAACCATATCCGCGTTCGTGTTCATGTTCATGTTCATGCTCGTTCTCTTTGTCCTTGTAGATTCGTCTTTACTCCTCGCGACTTCTAGCCGACAAACCCCACCAAACACGCTGCCCTCACCGATCCGGCCACCGTCGCGTCTCACCGGTTCCGATATCATCAATCCAAGGCATGGTTGTTAATTTCAATGACCATCTAAGGTCAAAAGGCTTGAATCCAAAGCTCGTGGTCTCACTCAGGCCAATTATTGCCTTACCAGAATGAACGCGTGGAAGCCGCTATGACCGTTATGGACAGAAACGCCCCCAATCTACTCAACGAACTTACCACCATCAGCCTCTACCTACTTGAGTTCTGGTACCTTTGAGCGGTCTGGTTGCCCTTGGCAATTATTATGTTGGCAATGACCGGGGTAAATCTGATGATACTTTTTTCTTTCTATGTCTACAATCTTGCTTTGGATTAGCGGCATTAAGCTTCAGTACTTAATGTGCGCTGCATGGTAGAAGTCAAAATGGAGTTCGCATGAGCCCAATTAAACTGGATCCATACAAGCACTACGTTCCTTGCATTACGCAGTAAGGGGGGTACCCGAGCCGAAAACACTGCATTTTTGTTGCGAAAGAACAGGCGATGAATTCACTATTAACTCAGGGTATTTTATCTATATACCTATAGTGACTGCCACATTCTCTAAACGACGTTAGGAGTTGCCAAATCCGAGATCTCAGACATTGTCGCCATTCAACCAACCAACCAATCAACCATGCCAATGATCACTGTCTTGTGATACTTCCGGTGATAGGGTTCACAAAGCTGACGGCCCGGCGGTTGACTGAGTGACTCTTGAAGCTTGTGGAACGTGGCGGAGCACGAACAAACAAATTCGGATCCAGTGAAGACCAACCAAGATAGAGATAAGTACATATGATATCAAACCTAAATACAGAAGAATCTGCAGGAGCATATTGGTTTAGGCGCTCGTGGCATTTTGACACATCCACCTTGACCACACTATCGGAGAGAAGTCGAGTTGATGTCGGCTGGCGAATCCGGGTAGTAAATTTTATTCCGACATTCCATGACCACTACCTGCCGACCACGAAATGATTGGTGTAAGAGTGGATAGGCTAGAAATGCGTATTGAAGCCTCTCTTTGTCGAGCTGCTGGAAGCGCTTTTGTTCAGTCATTCCAGGTGGTGAGAATGTGGGTGAGCCGCATGCGCATCAAAAAAGTCATGACCATAAACACTTGACCATGAGAAAGCTGGTGACAAGTGCCCGCGCAAGTGGTGACAACACAGGTAACGACGTGATGAGGTGCTCGGCAACAGCGTGTAATGCAGAGAACTAAGAAGCGTTCAACTCCCATGCACTCCAACTAGTACTATCAATCAATTCCAGACCTTCAACTGAGCGTTCCACCTTCATTAATACTTGGTCCGCAGAAGCGGTGACTCCATAACGGTATACGGTATCTTCCGCCTACAGCTTCTCTGACTATTCATCGTTGCTGCTTCTTACCGAGCTCCTCGCATCCATCTCCTATTGTGCATCCCAATCACTCACCATCCGTGTTGAACTTGTACCGTACCTCTTCCTCCTCTACCTCCTCAGGAAACGTCTCGGGATCGCTATATCGCTATCTGGACTTAAGGTTCAATACTGCACCATCTCCCCAATCCCGACCGGAGGAAAACTTGGTCTCTTGCAGTGTGGTCTCCTATGGCTGCTTCGGCGTATGGACACCACCATGCTTCACACCATCATAGCCATCGGGGCCCGTCGATAGGCACTACTCCAAATATTCCACCAGGAACATTTCATCCAGGAACCACCATCACTGTCGGCGCTCATTTATGTACAATAGAACGGTACCTCTCGGAAGGCATGTTTCCCACTCCTACCTAGGCTATCAATGTGGGGTTGAGGCTCTTGCTAACTCAACCCGGAACTTGCAGGAGGATTTGCACATGTTTACCTGGTTAAATTGACCCATCCAGTGCATGGCTCAGATGTAGCGGTTCTGAAGCGCGTTGCTGTACCAGACAAAGAGGCGCTAGCTAGCATGCGAACGGAGGTGGATACAATGGTTCGTCGAGAACTCTCCTACAGATTTCCGCTGCGTTTCTTAACTTCTGGTTCCTTCAGAAACGTCTAAAAGGACATCGGCATATTGTTACCTACATCGACTCCCATGCATCACATCTTAAAGGTGGAGGATACGAAGTGTTTCTGTTAATGGAGTTTTGCTCAGGTACGTCATCTACCAGTTATAGTTTATAGCTCCAGCTCATACCAGTCGGTCAGGCGGCGGGTTAATCGACTTCATGAACACCCGACTTCAACACCGGCTCACCGAACCGGAGGTGCTAAAGATCTTTAGCGATGTCACTCAAGGGGTTGCTTGCATGCATTATCTTCAACCGCCATTGCTCCACCGAGATTTAAAGGTCGAAAATGTTCTGATAGCTCCCAGCGGGGGTTATAAAGTGTGCGACTTTGGCTCTTGCTCTCCCGTAAAACCTGCACCCCAAACGGTAGTAGAGTGTCGGTTGTTGGAGGAAGATATACAAAAACACACCACTCTTCAATACCGATCACCGGAAATGGTTGATGTCTTCCGCAGGTTGCCAATTGATGAGAAGTCAGATATATGGGCATTGGGTGTTCTTCTCTATAAGCTTTGTTATTATACAACGCCATTTGAAGAACAAGGACAGCTAGCCATCCTCAATGCTTCGTTTTCATTCCCCCCCCATCCCATCTTTTCTGACCGGCTCAAGAATCTGATAGGTGGGTGATTTATGTGAGTGCATGCTTTGGACTTGGCTGATGAAGCCAGCTTCTATGCTCCGAGAGCAGCCACAACATAGACCCAATATTTACCAAGTTGTTCGAGAAGTCTGCTATCTGCGCGGTAGAGATGTGCCAATTAAAGACGTAAGTGTATTGATAGATCCTGATATGATTAAACTAACGAGTGATAATGAAGATATATACCGACCGATCGGCTCAATCGGCCACTCAACCTGAAAAACTGTTGCCATCACTTCCAGTGCAATCCCCTCCTAGCGTTGTAGCATATCAGGCACCTGTGCATGTAGAGCCACAGCCGATCCCAGACATCACCCCCATGCGTCGTGGAAGGCCAACGAAATCCCAGCCCGCATCGTCCACTCCACACTCCACTGCAACATCAAGAACGCGGGCCGGAGCACCTTCCCCTCAAATCCGACCAACCACCTCAGATCCATTTGCGGCACTGGACAAGAAGCCTGCACAAGATGAGCTATCCAATAGGTTCCCCAGTGTGGAGCAATTCTCGCTACTTCATGATTCTGGTAATACATTTCAGTTTGGTGAGGGGAAGCCGCCGCAGCCCGATCACAAAAAAGATTTCAATGAAGGTCTAGCGGAGAGACTTGCAGAAGATGCATTTGCAATGTCGTCACCTTCAAATCCGGAACCTTCGCCGAAAACATCCGGAGAATTTTTGATACATCATGAAAGCATATCCAGAGGGGTTACAGGCTCAAGTAACTATGCTCGACCTATATTGTATGAGCCACAACCCAAACGGCCGGTCATGGTTTCGACTGGGACGATGACATCCCCATCTCCGTCTCCGTCGCCTCCTCGTTACGAGAATCTCCCACAAAACCATGCACTAACTACACTGTCGAGCAGTACGCACGATCGAACCCCCGAAGCATATGTCACAGCTACCCGTCACAACACACAGCAGCCGCAAAGACCAGCACTCCTCGATGTTGGTCGTTCGGCGACTCATGTGCCAATCTCTCGGCAGCCAAGTTCATCGCGACCATCACTCGAAATCTCTAGGATATTAGCCCAACCTGATGATCCCCATCAACCTATGCGCTCGAAATCAGCCAACTCAAAACCAAGACCTCACAGCGTGTACGTAGAATCCAACCTTGAGTTTCTCCGAGATTTGGATTCTCCCAGTTCGCAAGGTACATCTACTGGAGGGTTCCCGCCTATTGGAAGTCTTCGAATCCAGAACTCAGGACACTCAATTGCATCTGTACGATCCGAGCATATTGACTCGAACGTGGATTTCTTAAGGGCGATGGAAGCAGAAGCGGATGCCCAGAAGCCTGACAAACGACTTGTCACTGGGGGGTTTGTCGGCAAACATGTCAAGCGAGCCAGCATGCCCAGTATATCGCTTCCTAAAAATAAACTGGGTGGGAAGTTCGGCGATGCATTCCGTCGGTTTGAGCGGAATACCACCGGAAATGTGGTCGATCCCGCCCGCACCCCTAGCCCCGATGCGAACCATAGTCTCATGCCGGCCATCAGCGGAAGCCAGGGTACATCTGATGGGGGCGACGAGTGGGAGGTCAGCAGTCAGGAAATTCCCCCGGAAGTGAAAAGGGAGTTAGAAAAACGCCAGCTGTCGCAAGAAGAGAAACGTGTCGCAGCGGCCACAGCGGAGTACAAACGACAATTAGCGAGTCGAGGAGAAGGCGAAACTGTTCGGAGGAATAGAGCAAACTCGATACAGAAGCGAGTTCATGCTCTCCTTAATGAGACCAAGGACCCTCCCCCAAAAACTGCAGAAGGGTATGGTCGATACACAGCAGAAGCTCCACAACCCAATCTCAATGGGTCATCTCGTACGGTTGCGAAATCGGAGACCTATAGAATTACCCAAAGCAGTACCAACTTCCGTCCAAGCACCGCCACTGAGCCTCCCCGGGCTGCCCAACGTATCGAGACTGCCAGGCCTGTTACATCTGGAATAACCCAAAAAATTGTCCGGAAACCAGTTAGGTCCGGCAACGTCCCAACTCCGACCCCGATAGTTACACAAACTACTATAAGGCCACCTCCGCCTCCAAAGCCTACTAAACTCAGAACTGGCGGAAGCACGGCAACCCCCAGAAGTCCAGCATCATCAGCACGGAGAAGCGAAGGGGACCTTACCGGTTCGAGCAGAGGAAACCCACCTGAAGGAGCAGCCGAGGATTGGGAGAGAAGCTTTGCAAAGCGATACCCAAGTTTGAGCGGGTTAGAGATGGTGGAGACAGTTGTAGGGACCGCAACTGGGAGGAAATCATAATATACGATTCGAACTAATGGGGGAAGCGAAATGTGCATGGCGAAGTGAAAACTTGAAATATAGAGGAGGGTCTACATGACAAATGTGTGTTTATTGTTCGCCGCTTTTTTTCTTGGGTTCTTTTATGTTCGGTATAGGCTTTCTTCCGATATCTTTGTTTTTTTTCTTATACTGGTTTTTTGATCTATGACTACGACACCGTTTTCTTCGTTCGTCTTAACTTACCCCTATTTACATAGTCTTTCAGACGATGGGCATCTATGCCTTGTCGTACGTATCCAAGCCATCCGACAGACAGACTATCATTTATATGCAATTCAAATACCGTCTTGTGTATGATGTATTGCGATTTTGGTTCCAATTATCATGTCTTTTTGGTATTGGTAACTTTTTCATGTTCTTCCCCCTTTTTTAACAAACGAATGGAGCATCACCAAGGGTTTTTGGCGGTTTAAGTCTTTCTTAGTTGTCGAGGATCCGGGGGTAGAATTGCAGTACGGGCAGTCATTGTCGCTTATTTGAAGTCATATTTCTGTGCGAGTGACATTTTGTGAATGTTTTGGTTGTTTGATTGTAGTCGTCTTTTTTGGATTAAAATGACTACATTAAGTAGCTACCGGCGCTTTCTGATTCCTCCAGGGGTCCCGCGATACACCTACGCCGTATAAACAACCAAACGAGTCATCCGGGGCAGAACGTTCCGCCAGCATTTCTGGATGACTAGATCAGTTGCAAAGACTCGCCGAGTTCTCCGTACACCGTGACAAGGCATACAGTCTTCTCCCCACCCCCTTCCTACAGGGCGACACAGCTTGGACAAAGTCAGGCACTTTTGCCTCCTCGACTTATCACTAGATGCTACAAAATCTGATTACTGTACCGGGCTTAATAGTCCAAACAAGTTCTTGTGATTACACGGGTTTCAGTTCAAACGGGCTAGATTACATTTCGAAAGATTCGAACGGACATGGGAATCAATGTGATCTCTTAGTAGGTGCAGAGGCCTTTCATACGAGATAACCCAGCTACAGACATGTACAGTAGCATATCGCATGTAAATTAAATTTTTGAACTGCATATGTGCAGTGGCGCTTGATTTGCAGCCACTGACGATCACTCGGTCCTCCGGATGACAGAAAAGATTCTTTCCGAACCAGCCTTGATTCCGATTACAATCACGGGAAATAATGAACCGAACGGACCCTGATTACTGATTACCGTTTGGAGCATTAATCCCGGTACAGTATTAGAGTCTGGTCACGGTACTTATGCCTCATGACTAGTACTAATTAAGCTACCATTTCTCAGTCACCCAAAACAAGACAACTCCAAGTTGAACATCCCAATTCGCCTGATATAGCACAAAATAGTATCTCGGAAACATAAATTTTCAAAACAACCAGCCAGCCATCAGTCAAAAAAACTTTTATTTGGTTGCAACCCGCCGATATAAACACCAACTCAAAAAAAAGAAGACAAAACGCACAAAACAAAGGTCACGCCAAATCACAAAAACCAGATACGCCAACCATTCGCCCAACAAAAAATAAAGGAAGATTAAACACGTGAATGTTGAAATTCGTCAAACCCCTGCTTGCAGCCTCGAAGAGGGATTGAATATTCACAAAGAATGGTCGGAGAATACTGTCGGGAAACGATGCTCAAAGCGAATGTCGGGAGGTATGCAGTGTGGGAATACCAATGTTCCATCGTGAGATGTAAAATCCTCGAAGGTAACCGATGAGCTGTGGCGCAATATTCGACGAATTCGGAATGCTCAAGTCGGGAGAGGTAGATACAAGTCGTCGTAATACCGGATGTTGATACAAGAAACCAGATTTTTATAGGTAAGTTGATTTGTACAATAATAACGCCAAATGAAACCCCGCTCAAATCCGACTCCTACGTCAGAGATTAGCATCTATCTAAAAATGATCCTAGATGGCTGTAGCTGGAGCTACCTCATAACACTCAATTATATTGCACAATCATCTGAGATTGCTAGTTGCAAAGGTGAAGGGCATTTGGTTGTATTGCCGCATCATGTCTGACAGGCCCGCATCGTGCTTGGGTGCTTGCTCTGAAGCAAACATCGATTCAAAACCCTGGTCAAACATTCCGACGCTGTAGCCCGGAGATCTCGTTTCTGGGGGTTGTGTCACCGCATTCCCCAGATTTAGGTCAGAATCGCCGTGGTCGTCGGGTGTAGGTTGTTGGTCAAGGTGTCCTTGAGTATCGTCGTCGGCGTTCTCGAGTAGTTCGGCGTCATATTCCTGTTCTAAAATATACGCCGAGTCAATCTAGGATGCACAGTTCTTTCATAGATATGAAAAAGAAGGACGGGAAGTACGCGGGGTAGCTTGCCGAGCTCTTCCATATGTGTTTGATATGGTGACGGATAGTATGATGTCAACCCAGGATGCTGGAACTCCTGCTGCGGTGCGGTGGTCTGTGGAGGTAATGGGAAAGAGGACTGAGGTGGTGTTGGTATTGCAATAACCGATGGGGATGAGTTTCGTGACGTAGGAACTGGTCGGAGGGCATCCGGGCTGGCTTTAATGTATGTTGTATCCTGTGCAGGGTTCATCAATGATCTTTTTGGTAGAGAAGCCTGTGGTCGTCCGACAACAGGACGGTGCATCTGTTGTAATGGCGGAACGACTGCATGCGGGGGCATTGGGTGTTGTGGAGGAGCGGCGGTGACAGCTGTCTGTGGCGGCCGGTCATCATATTGTGAAACTGCCCTTAACTCGGCGGTGACGTCGATCCCTTTCTCCATAAGGATGCGTTCCAGTAACGAGTTCTTGTATCGAAGCATGAGAACTTCGTCGGCAGCATTGCGAGATGATTGTTGCAAACCGGAAAGCTGTTCTTCATGATGCTTGATGGTGGCTTCAAGGTGCTTGATGTATTCTGTTCGTCGTTCTCGAAAGGCTACAAGAGTTTCGGTGTGTCAACAGATGTGTCAAATCAATCTTAGACCACAGTTTTCATGACACATGGCAACTGCGAGATAACGAAGATACCAGAATGATTGACGGTATATAATAAAGTTCACCAACCTGCTTGGGCTGCTCTGTTCCTCATCTTCCTCTCCTCCTGGGTGGCGTACACTGGCTTCCTTCCACCCTTCCTTTTCTGAACAGGTTGAGACTGTTCCAGCGCTGTGGCTTCAGGCGAGGACCCAGGCGATGCAGTAGAGCGAGGCGGAGATGTCTTGACGGCGGCCATGGCAAACGATTCTATACAGCAACGACAACGAACGGGAAGCTGCTTGTGCGGAGACGGCGGAGACGGCGGCGGCGGCGAAGGGAAACTGCAGAAGGACTCAAAGAATTGAAGGGCGGATTTTGGGAAGTCTTATGAGAACCAAGTGGGTCGGACTGGTCAATACCCCATGAAGCGAGATGAAGGGAGGAACAACTGTATGTTCCAGGCAGTATGTAGGACAATTGAAGTGGGGGGGGATTTGGCGCAGTGCGGTGGGTGCAGGTAGACTTGGGATGCAACCCAGCCCCAGTTTTGTTTTTTTCCTTTTTTTTCTTGAGGGACGGTCGAGCAGACCCGCTTCACCTCTCGCGGGGTTCTGACTCTGACTTGGCGGGGACGGTGAAAATGACGGATGGTGACGCCGTCCTTCCTTATACAACAACGGCTGCAATGACATCGACAGCCAGCAAGCAGGCAATATCAAGCAGTCAAGCAATCAAGCAGTAGCAGCATGTATGCAAACCAAACGTATGTATTCTACAGGCTGGAAGACTGATGAATTGATTGAATATACAAGCATGTACTAGGCATGTATCGAAGGAACCGAAGAAGACAGGCGCCTAGAGGTTATGCAGCAGCTGCAACCTGCACTTGATCCAACCAACCACCCGCTCGGGAGCCTGGTCCATACTTTGTCGGCGACCATCTTTTTGGAACCTCCTGCTGCTGCTCGTGCAACCAGTGCCGTCCTCGCCGTACACCCACCCCCTCTCTACCACACCATCATTTCAACCTCGCTCTGCGACTGCTCACATCCAGCAACCTTCTTTCCACCATGCATCACAAGGTCTTTCCTGCACGTACGGTGTTCTCCGCACCCATCATCTGCCGTCAAAGCCTAGTTCCGATTCCTTGGATCCACCCCTGCTCAGTGTAACGTGGACTGTAGAGCCGCATCTCGAGGACTGAGGCTTGCAGTTAAAGTTCAACAGTGCTGCCAATGGGATTGGGCCACGGAGAAGGAGAAGCAGTGGAATCCAGACGCGGCGCTCAGGTGATGCCCATACATCCAATACATGCTTCGTCGCAAACAAGCTGGAGCTTCTCCAAAATCAGGAATTGAACTGGAAGGAAGGCTTCAGGGAAGGGCTAACTGTCGGGTTTACTCTCCGCGGAAATGCACGATTCTGGGGCAATCCCTGTCGCAATGTCTCATTTTGTACCTATTTCCACTGATCGAACACCTCCTCTCCGGTCGCCATGAGTTCGGTCTGAATAAGTTCTCGAGCCTTCAAGAATAAAAGAGATCGCCGGCATGCATGTAGGTACATCTGCTGTCGGGAGCCCGGAAAATTCGAACGGTAGAGTTCACTCGAACCCGAATTGTACATATCGGAGCTCGCCTCTCGGCAGACTGACGGTTTTATGCGAGAGGATGGCGACATTGGCCAATTGGGTCACGGGGTAAATCGACGCTTTTCTGAATGTAGATAGCGCTGTCGCCGGCGTTCTGGGGGTTGCAGATGTCGCTTAGGATCGACAATTGCATTTTTTTTGCAGGTTTCTCGTTTTATAGCACTAGGCAGCTAGAATTGTCTCCAACCTTATATGTAAAGTTACCGTTTCAGGTACTCGAGTGATACCGTATAGGGCCATTAGTACCGATGGCGACCACTTCGTATAAAGAACCTTACACACCGTTTCACTTTTAACTATTCGACGAACCTGATCTCTGCTCTACCAGGCACTCAGAATCGTTTACCTACGTCGTTATCGATTACCGGTAGGATGGATCTACCCTATACCTAGGTACCGCACAAGCGAAAAACTCTGCAATCAAATTACTTTTTGGCGTGGTGCTTGCGGAGTATGGAAGTGGCGGAGTGGTGTGGATATTGAATGCAGAGAAATGCAGAACAGAATTTGACATGACTGAAACGGACGGTAGAAGGGATTTTGCACGTTTTGCATTTTTCGCTGCAGCAAGAAAAGAAATCCTTCCGGTGCTGTGAGGTAGGAAAATTCGATACGCGAAACCTTGTTTGAAGCCATCAGCTGCGGCAACTAAATACTTTTCGCTGCATTTTCCATTTCCATTTTCCATTTTCCCACATAGGTATCTCTACGCACAGTGAACACCGCTCAATCACCGATCTCTCTCCTTTAGTCTCCGCATGTCATTTTCGTCGCCAGAGGTTGGTACTTACTCTAAATCAAAACACCCAACAATTCCCTGTGGAGCTCCAGCTCGAGCTAGGTACCCCGCAGCTTAGCTATAGCTTTTGGTCCGAATAACCTTCCGGACGTTGACTTACAGAATTGGTATTCGTAGCAACGGCCATTCCTTTCCAAGCCTTCGCCATTGCGTGCTGAAGCTCATGCCACGGTAACACCGGGCGGTAAGAAGACCGGATCCACTATTTGCTCTGTTGAAGCGTGGGAATACAATACTGAAATACTGCATAGACCGGTGGATGAAATCATCACAATCTCAAGGTAAGTAACCTCGCCAAATTACGACACTCTCGTTTCACCACCGGAAATTTACTTTCTAACACGTCAACTACCATAGGGATCCACGTTGTAGCTCCTCCGGATCCTCAAACGACATACAACGATGCAGGGACCCGAGAAGCCGTAAATCGAGGAGCCCTACCGGAATCAAGTCGTAGAAGTAGTCATTATTCCGCCCTGCTTGGTTTTCAGGGCGTTACTGATATTGGACCTGAAGGCTCCCATCGGCGACGTACTATTGCCACAGGGCCAAACCAGAATAGGGAAAGCCGACAGGGTTTGCACTCTAGTTTCGAAGCTTCCATGTTTTCCCGCAACTGAGAGCCAACAGGGACAACGCATGCGGATGCTGGTCATCAGGGATCATTCGGAAAGTTTAGGGCTGCTGGTCTTGGTGACCTTGTTGACATTCCAGACTTGCGCACCACCTTCAATCCTGGTGCATTTTCTTCGGGTGACGAACGTAAGGCTATAGCCAACGGCGTGAATATCTTGGATCGTTCGCCGACTCCGCCTTACGAGTTGCGCCAAACTCAAAGGGTCTCAGCTGACCGAGACACTGGTAGAAGGCGGCGAGGTGATGATGACGAGGCACCTGCTGGTGACGGTACACGGTCAAAGAAATCTATTGAAGAGGCTTTAGGCGTCGAAGTAAACGACCCAAGTCAAGCGGTTGCCAAAACGTTTGTGCGCCCTGAAGCCCCGACTCATCTTCTCGAATACCCAGTGATCTTCAACCCGAGGGTGACAATGATGGTATCAATTACTCAGCCACTGTACATCGGAGGTGGCAGCGTTGATGGGCGGCTCAACATCCATATTCGAGGCACACGACTAGATGACATCCGCTTGGGAAGAGTCAGTATTGATATAGCAGGCATCGAAGGTTGAATATCCGCAGTTCCCTGGAGACTGGGGCTATTGACACGATAACTAGAGCTATCATTTACACGGAAAGCGATGTTCATGAACATTGCCAGCGAGCTCATAGACGAGGATCACCCTCCACCTGCAGCAATGCTTGCCACTGCTGAAGAAGAGCAGAAAATGTTCTGGAAAGTCAAACCATCACGGTCATTCCTGTCATTCAAGTTGAACCTTCCTCTAAATGTTGGGCCTGGGCCATTTAACTCAGTACGTGCGAGAATTAGATACGTTATTCACGGGTACTTTTTCCTTCTAACTACGTCCCATAAAATGACGACATAAGTAACCAATGGTTTGATACAGCACTATCATGATAATTATTAATGGCAGCAAATCAATTGTGCGGTGCTGCAGAGACATCCGCATCATCTCTGCACTCGACCCAACAACAACCCTTCTTCCCCTGGAAAGGCCGCTCTTGTCGACTGAAGAGCATTCCTTACGATACGGCGGACACAAAACTTTAAAGGTCACCGCAGGATTGCATCGAGCAGTATGGGTTGCAGGGACCACTGCTTATGTTGACGTCAATATCATCAATAATACCAACCGGAAAGTGAAGAGTATTAAATGCAAGCTCCGCAGGCATATATTAGCTTACAAAAACGTCCGTGCTTCAGTCTAACTCTCCGAGTGGGATCAACGTCTTGGGAATTTATTAGCAGATATTAACTGGAAAATAGACGGTGGCTTTAGCCGAGAATAAATCAGCGGGTCACTTGAGGGTTCCCAATTGGATAGAGCGAAAGACGCTATCCCACTCAGAGCTTAACATTGGTAGCCGCTGGAGAGGTGTTAAAGGAAGCCAGCTTGATGTGATCACCTGCGAAATCGAAATCCCTAGGAACCAATCATCCGTGAAAATGGGTCGGTACTTTGAAGTCAAGTATTTGATTGATATAGGTGTCTGTACACCTGCGGCGTGTGTTGATTATCCTCCATTCTCTAAAAATATGAACAACTGACGATGTTTGAAGACGGACGGTGAGAGTTCAGCTACCGGTGACGATTGTTCATATGGTTGGATCCCTACATTCTTTCCCCACATGAAGGCAAGTGGGACTAACACAAGGAATCAGAATTCCCTCGACATCATGCCAAACGACCTGGAAGATGTAACGAGGGCTATAGCAGATCGATACGGCCGCGACAAAGCAAAGTCATACCTTGCTGGCCGAGCCTTTACAGCACCTCGTGAACATGTTGCTATGAAATCCCTTCCACAACCGTTAGTCCCCACTCAAGCGCCGCTACAGCCTAGGAAGTCATCCACGAGGAAAAAGAGTAGCATTCGGACACGAGGCAGTGGAAAGGCCCGAGCTGAGAAGACGAAGAAATCGGTGTTTGACCTTGCGTCGTTAAATTTTGGTGGTGGTGGACAGGAAGATCCTAGAGATGCAACACCTGACCGAAGAAAGGAGCTCTGGGCCGAACAGCAGGTTGAGCATAATTTGGTCAGAAGAGGGAGCAGTATCACATCTGTCGGTGAAAGGAGCAAAAAAGGATCCAAGACTGCTAGAGAGATGTTGAAGGAGTTGGAGAGTTTTAGGAAGTAATAATTACTGGCAAAATGACTTTTTATTGACGGAGCGGAGTATTATTATATAGGTTACGCTGGAGCATGCTACTATTGAAGTAGAACATGGTGGGAAATGGCATGCTTCAATGGCTCTACGAATTGTTATCCTGTACTATGATTATGGCATGAAGGTTTGCTATGTTTATCCTCTCTGGTGCCCGCAAAGGGCCTACTGCAACGCATAAGGATGTGACTGCAGAGATCGAGATTCCAGTAGGACAGTTTAGGTTTCGTCGGTTCTTGGTGGACGGAGTTGTCGTGTATCCAGGGTCTCATGTGACCAACACATACAATACTAAAATCTGATTTGGCAAAAATTTGCGCACGGTTGTGTTGGGCCAGACAATTTATAAGTGGCAACTTCGGTGAAGGTTTACCGTTTACGGGGCAACGTGGGGGGAAACTTGCTGGTCACCGGAGCCGGAGTGAAAGAAGCCGGTCGAGTGATGTTAGATGTTGGAGCCATCACGACATGTCACTCAGGGATATTCAGTCCGTTTTGGGAGATTTGCTAGGGTGCAGGAAAAAAACAAGGAGGCGCTATTATTGGTCGCAGCAAAGATGAGAAGTCTGTCTTGCATAACTTGAGAATAAGGGGAGAGTCCAGGCGTTATGCCGACTAAGAGATTCCCCTTGTCAGAACCAATCTTGCTTCTGCGCGGAAATACGTTCAGTGCCCCTCCACGGACGACGGCTCTGTCGGTTTGTTTTATATCATATCTTCCATCGATGCACGTTGATCCCGTGGCCCATTGCGTCTCGGGGTTGGAGCGGGGATGCGGTTAGTTAGATTAAGTTTGATGAAGTGCTGCTGCTGTTTATTATGGGGGACACGGGCGTTGTGGTACAAGTTTTGTGTTTTATCGATTTCACATGGGTGTGGGTGAGAATTTGTGATGCGGCGAAATGTTACATTCCTCTGGGTACTACTACATAAAAAAGGGGGGGTGGGGGGTTTGAAGAGTGTCTTCTAGCTATCAGT
>Ga0307515_10002364_pt1 | contig 41179 bp, 44 predicted proteins | sample 17_EM_MG_FD_194513 | JGI IMG/M metagenome (GOLD analysis project Ga0307515, IMG submission 194513) | Populus trichocarpa ectomycorrhiza microbial communities from riparian zone in the Pacific Northwest, United States - 17_EM | ecosystem: Host-associated > Plants > Roots > Unclassified | place... | reverse complement strand
TTCAAATAAAAATTCATACATAGTTCAAGCACCTTAAAAATAATGTTTCAAATAAAAATTCATACATAGTTCAAACATCTTAAAATACATGGTTCAAATAAAAGTCATCCTGATACATAATTTAAAATAACTTTTCATTAACAAATAATTAACAAACTTAAAATAAACAATCTGCTGGTGTGTCATGTAAACTAAAATCAGCTTCATTCCCTTCATCTTCCTCATTATTCCTCAAGCATTCATCAATATCATTAGCATCAAGAGGATTATTAGTATCACTACTAGTACCAACACCAATATTATGAACATTAGTGCTACTACTAGTACCAACACCAATATTATGAACATTAGTGCTACTACTAGTACCAACACCAATATCATCAATTTGAATATCCAAATCATCTTCAATACCATGACTCTCCATTTCAACATTATTAGGAATTTCTTCTTCATCACTTTCATCCTCATTACCATTTTGTCTTCGTGTTGCACTGGTAATAGTACCAAGAAAATCAAAGTTTGGATGTTTTTCTCCCTCAGTTATCCAATCATCATCAGATGAAAGATCATCTTCCATACCAAAATCATCAGCTTGCCTTCTGACTTGGTTATCATTCAATTTCAGATTGCACATTACAAATACCAAGTCATTCATTTTTTTCTGGTGCAAACGATTTCTTCGTTTTGTATGAACCTAAATAAACAATTCAAATTTATAAGATTTTTATCAAATATTTCAATATTTAAAATAAAAAACAAAAAAAACTCACCATTTCAAATGCACTCCAATTACGCTCACATCCAGATGAAGTACAAGTCAAGCTTAGAACTCGGATTGCAAACCTTTGTAATTCTGGACATTCATCCCCATAAGAATCCCACCATTGAGCTGGAGTTTTTTTATCTCTTGCTGTCTTGGCAGCGTCAATGCCAAACAACCCTTTTGCATCCTTGAATGATTCAAGTTGTAAGTCAATTTTGCACCTTTCATTTGCATTAGGCACCATCCTTTCTAAGCATTGATATAATCCAATTTTAATGTTGGCATTAACCTTAAAATTAGGATTATAATGATAATGAGGATTCAAATAATAAGCTGCTGCATGTAAAGGTCTATGGAGTTGAAGTTCCCATCTTGCATCAACAATATTCCATACAGATATATAACTATATAAAAAAAACAATAAAAATGTCATTACAATATAGGAATATCTCAATTGAAAAACATTCATATTAATAGATGACAACATTTGAAATATAAATTAGCAAGATATATACCTTTTTTTCACAGAACCAAAATTCACTTGTATCTTCTCTTTTGCTTCATCCATTGCTTTATATATAAAACCCATAGCTGGTTTCTCATCAGAATCAACTAATCGAAGAACTTTAATTAGAGGAAACGCTGCCTTAATACATATAGTAACATCATACCAAAATCTGCTGTCCAAAACACAATTTTGAATTCGTTTCCCTTCTTCTATTCTTGCAAACCTACATGAATTCCACTGGTTGGAAGTAAACATAGTCATCAGCTGTATTTTATGATCATTCAAACATCCTAGAGTCAAATATGCAGTAGCAAATCGAGTGGCAGCAGGCCTAATCAAATCCCTTCCTTTCGTAAAGTGCCTTAGCATAGAAATAAGAATGGTTCTTGAATAAATATATGAGGTGATTCTCCTCCCCTTTGCAATAGTTACTTGATGAACCTCTAACTTCTTCTCAAAATCTTCTAATATCAAGTCAATACAATGGGCAGCACATGGTGTCCAAAACAAACTCTTTCTTTTTTTCATTAATAATTGTCCCGCTGCCTTATAATTTGCAGCATTATCGGTGACTACTTGGACAACATTTTCCTCCCCAATCCTCTCCACAATGGCATCTAACATCTCAAATACCTTATCAGCAGTCTTGGACATATTAGAAGTATCCACCGATGACAAAAAAACTGTCCCTTTAGGACTATTAACCAAAAAGTTACAAATACAACGTCTTTTTTTATCTGTCCATCCATCAGACATTATTGAACAACCTGTTTTTTTCCATTCTAGCTTGTACTCCTCAAGCAATTTCATTGTTTGATCCACTTCTTGCTTCAAATACTTCTCTCTAATATCATAGTAGGATGGAGGCTTGAAACCTGGCCCATGCTTTGCAACCATTTCAAGTGCTTTAATAAACTCAGGGTTTTTTACACAATTAAATGGAATTGCACTAGTGTAGAAAAACCTAGCAATTTGTCGACATGCTTCTTCTCTAATATCCTTTTTTAGCAATTGATTTAGAGTTGTTTGTGTACTTCCACTCCCACTAGCTACTCTCTTTCCTTTGTCCTTGGAGCTAATTTCTTTTATTTCATCATCATCAACATCATTTCCACTATATTGAAGGGCCTTTCTTTTCTTTTCAGTTGCCTCTAGATTTTTCACCAAAACACCTAAAATCATCTGCTTAACATTTTCTGGCACTTGCTGACATGACTCAACATCCTTACGAGTGCAAGCCAAATGTTGTTTGAAACGAAATATACCTCCACTAATAATTTTTTGACAATACTTGCACAATACTTTTCTAGAATTTTTATCAACATCTATCCCATGCTGCCATCCAACATCAAGCCTATTACCAGAAGCATTTTTTCTAGATGCCATAAGTTCAACAATTCAAGAATCAATTCAAATCAGCCCTGTAATCAATCCAAACATTTTATAACAGGTTACAAACTTGATTTTAATACACACTACAACCCATCTTCTATATTATTATCCATTACAGGTTACAAACTTACAAGTTACAACCCTTTACTACTCAGCAAAGGCAGCATAAAAACAGTCAATCAGCACTCTAAATTACAATTTACAACCCAAATCCATTCATCACAAGTTACAACCCAAATCACGGTAAAATGACAATAAATCCATGCATCACAACTCAGCAGCAGCAGCATCATTCTAAATTATAATAAATCCATTCATCACAATTCACAACTCATTCACAACTCAGCAGCAGCAGCACTCTAAAATAAATTACAATAAATCCATTATCACAACTCAGCAGCAACATCATCAATCATCACTCTAAATTCCAAATTCAAGGTAAGAAAAAACAGAGTCTCTCCATTTAGACACTGTCACACACACATACTGTCACACACACACACACTGTCACCGGTTATATTTCAATCCAAAATTCGCAGGCATACTCTCAAATTGATGGACACTTGAATATTAACATGTCTCAATAACAGATTAGACATCATTAAACTGTAAAGAAACGGAATGGTAAGAAACTAAGAAGCTTACCTTTGTTCTGAGCAGTGAGCACCGACGCTGAGAAGAGAAACAGAGTAACGGACTAAGCAACAAGACTCACAGTGAATGTTTGCAGTCAAAGTTGGAGCATCTGAATTCAATCAAACTAACATTAACATCAGTGATGAGATTAATAAACGGACAGGGACGAAAAAATAACCCACTTGAAGACTACAGAAACAAGATAAACGGACACTGTAACTTACCTCGTGAAGACTGGAGAGACGTCGTTGACCGTTGTTGTTGTGTGGACTGTGATTCTCACAGTGGCCAGTGGAAAGAACGTCGGCGATGATGGAAATAATGCAGATGAGGGACGAGCGAGGGCTGTGACGGTGGTTGATTGTTGGCTGAGAGGAAGACTGCAAGAGATTAAGAGAAGACTGAAGAGAGAAGACTGATTCGGTGAAGAGAAGACTGAAGAGAGAAGACTGTTGGTTGTTAAATTTGAGATTTTCAATTTAGGGATTTCGTGAATTACTGAATGTCTGAAATTCTGAATTGTGAAATGTGAATGTCAAGAGAGAAGACTGATTCGGTGAGTCACAGACTCACAGTTACTTTGCCTTCGATATGTTCAAGCCAATAGGCGGGTGACACGTGGCAACTACACTGATTTTTTTTCTCCTGCGGGCAAACTCGTTCAATCGGTGGTGAAATCGCGATTTTAGGCGATTTCACCCGATTTTAACGATTTTAACTGTTTTTGATGCGATTTTACTCATTTCCGATTTTTATGAACGATTTAGCACGTAAAGTCTATATTAACTCGTAAAAACGTACGATTTTACGACTTGAATCGCGATTTTAACAACCATGATGTCGTCTTTAGAGGTGACCAACATGTATTGGGAGATGACGACGCCTCTCACATGCTTGGGTGTATTCTATACTTGCTAACTATTTTTTTATTTATAAAAAACTTACCTCACACGACAATTGTGAAAAACCTAACAATACACCTTTACATTAGACAAAAAAAGAAAACAATTGATCCCAAGAATTAACGAGGTAATTGGATTGGACAACAAATGTAAAAATTCAAAAAAGCTCATAAATATTAGCTATGTTTTTATTTTTTCAAGAACATAAAAAGTAATTACAATGTACAATAAAAATTGGAAATATAAAATTACGTGTTTGTTTAACTATTTAATTTTTTTAAAAAGACATCACTTATTTTACACTGCACAATATATAAGTAAAACACTAATTCATTTTAGTTTTATTTGTAATAATAACAATAATAACAAAGCAAAAAAACACGCAGTTATTACTTTTTACGCGTCGAATATTTGCATAATGAACCGAGAAAGAGACACCTATAAATTATTTCCCTGTCCTCCATCCTTCTCATTTCGCAACCTTCTTCTAACCGTTCGTTTCTCCTGTTCAGCTGTTCTCTCTCCCTGTAGAGATCAAAATCGATATTAGGGTTTCTCCAACCCTCAAAAAAATTTCGAAATCTACACTCATAACTCACCTGCATCTTCAATGCCGATCACTCCACCTCGATCATCTCCAACCTGTTAAAAAATTCGCTTCTAACCTGATCACTCGCCATGTTCGAAGCTCACGTATGTTACTTCTCTCCTCTCTCTGTTTTGTTCTTTTTTAATCGCAACTTTGGTTTATTTTTACAAAATCAGGGAGTAGATAAGTAAGTTTAGTGTGTACACTGAAATTTGGCGAGGATGATCAATATATTTTAGTGTGATGTTTTGCGTGTTTAAATTACGGTCGAGTAAAATTAGGAATTGATTTTTATGATGATTACAAGTGACTAGGAATTTAACTAACATTTCAGTATTTTGTAACATTGTTAGGGCATTGTTAGCGGTTTTCCTGAATTTTACGTTAATGAACATTCCACGTTTGTAACATGCTTGGTTAGATAATCTCTTGATATACTGAAACAGCAGCGGTTAGTTTAAATTACCGTTTTGGTGTTTGAAGGAGAAAATACTCTTTAATTACGTTGTTTATCCGCAAGTATGCTTCAAGTAGGCTACATTTTTTTTTGTTTGCAGGTTTTGCATTTGCTTCGAAGATACCTGGGCGAATATGTCCACGGGCTGTCAGTGGAGGCTTTAAGAATAAGTGTCTGGAAAGGTTTGTCCTCAAATCTCTGTGATTTGTGATCTTGCTGATCTTAGGCACTCAGTTCCTAATTCTTCTAGTTAATAAGCCAGTGAAATGACCGCTGGATGCAAAATTGTCTTGTTGGAAATTATGTTTTTGTTTTCCTATCATTTATTTATTTTTCGTTATTTTTCTGATTAGCTCCCTCTATTTTTGCAGGCGATGTTGTCCTCAAAGATTTGAATTTGAAGGCTGACGCACTAAATTCACTAAAACTTCCAGTCACTGTCAAAGCTGGTTTTGTTGGTACTATTACATTAAAGGTAGCTAATGTTGTCACCTACAGCCAGCTGGCTGAATTCTTAGGATTTTCATTTGCTCATGGTTTGTATAGTTTAGGATTGCATAACAACAATTTTTTTTTGTTTCTGGGGAGGACCTGTAGCTATCAAGCAGTCAAGAAATATGTAGAAAGTAAATCTGTGATCAATATTTTCATGTGAAGGCCCTTGTTGTTTGCGTGTTAAAAGGGTGGTCACATAGAACTAAGTTCAAATCCTGCCAATCAGAGCAAAGGAGTAAAGTGAAAAATGGCGCTTAAGATTTCTAGTTGGTTGTCATTGTGACTTGCTTCATGACCTGCTAAGCTGGCTGATGGCTTTGAACGGTTAAATTCGACTGTTGTGGAAAGGAAATCAATGTTTGGAACCAAGTAGGAATTTTATGAATGTTCGAATGATGAGGGAACTAGTTCGGGATTGAGGCGGAATGGCACAAAAGGATCATTATAGCCGAGCCAAACTAGTTTGTGATAGAACTTATTTGTTTAATGATGAGGGAAATACAACTTGTATTTGATTATGTTTCTACTTTTCTTATAGCTTCTCCATTCCAAATGATACTCATGTCCTAATTCTCTGGTTTTCATTCTTTACTCCCTTTTACTGTTCTTAACTTACAGGTTCCCTGGAAAAGTTTAGGAAAAGAACCTGTGGTTGTTCTTGTCGATCGCGTTTTCATTCTTGCTCATCCTGCCCCTGATAGCCGGACTCTCAAGGTAGAACGCTCTTTTGTCGACCTGAATAATTATTTTTATTGGATTATTTGACCATGATCTTTCTTTTCCACTTTGGTTCTTATCTTTTCTTGCTTGACTATTCATGTAGGAGGATGACCGGAGAAAACTTTTTGAAACCAAACTTCAACAAATTGAGGTGGAAGCTCATATATGTGGCATTCATACATATGTTCTCCTGTGCACTAATTGTGCCTCTTAATTTGGCCTACTTTCTGTTTCATGATGCATTTAAGCATTTAACTGCATTATGGGTGTATTGAATGTTACTCTCTCGACAACATGGTTTCTCATGCGAGATTTATTCATCCATCAGACTGGCAGCCCCTTTTGATCCATGATTCACCATAACTTTACCCCAAAGTTTTTCACACTGCCCTTCCATTACACCACTAGATAATTACCATGTTGTTTTTTTTTTTAATGATTTGTCTTCATAAAAGTGTTCCAGACACATTAATTACCTGTGTTTTTGCTCATCTCTGTGCATGAGATGCCTAAATTGCTTTTAAAATGTCAACTGTTTCTGTTTTAATGTTGTTCAAATGCACTTGATTTACATTGCATAAAGGGAGAAAACTTGGCTCTAACAAACTTGCTAATTAAATTTTTCTTCTCTCCCTGTGCAGGAAGCAGAATCTGCAACTCTTGAAGCAACTAGATCAAAGCTGGGAAGTGTATGGACTGCAGCTTTCTGCTCTCTGTTTTCATTGTGATTTAGTTGCTTGCTCCGTAAACCTTTCTATATACTGGATTAGGCTTGCTAAAGCTTTTAGCAATCTTTATTCAAATCATATGCTCATGGGTTGTGAAAAGCTTTATTTTTATTGATATTTGGAGGCAATTTGTCCCCTGCTAGTATTTTTAGACTGGCTGTTTGAACAGTTCAGGCTTTGAAGGGTAGAGAAAAAAAACTCTCTATTTCTGTTGGTATTTATTTGAAATGGACACACATAAAGCATGTGCATGCTTTGTATTATCAAAAAAATGTGTTGACTTCAGAATGGTAAGGAAATTTGATTGACATCTGATTCTTTTGCAGCCTCCTCCAGGAAATTCATGGCTGGGCTCTCTGATTGCCACTATTATTGGAAATCTTAAAATTTCAATTAGCAATGTGCATATCAGATACGAGGATTCAGTCAGGTTGGCTGAGAATTTTATTATTGATTTCTTTTATCTGTATTTATATACTATTCCACACACTAATTTAGTTTCTCATGTCACAATTCCATGAATAAGTTCATGTTTTCTACTTTTCTGTTGTCCATTATGGGTGCCCCTTGTTTATTTAAGCTACTAACTAATGATTTTGCAGTCATCCTGGGCATCCATTTTCTTGTGGTGTTACCCTAGCGAAGCTGGCAGCTGTCACAACAGATGAGCAGGGTATTGAAACATTTGATATCAGTGGTGCTTTGGATCGATTACGGAAGGTTAGCATGTCTTTTTACTTATTGTGATCTTTTGCTGAAATGGATGTTTGAAAACAGTGCATAGCATTTGAACCTTTTATGCAGTGAGAATAATTAGATATAATATTACCTCTTTTGGAATGCTATGACTACATATGTATGTATTTACAGAATTTGCCTAATCCAAGTTTTGCACTCTCTTTTGTTGCTGATATGTCTTCTGTTAGGCAACAGATATAAAGAGAGGATTTACGTAAGCACCCAACCAGTTATCTCAGGTTTTTGTTGAACCTGTTTCGAGGTTAAAATTAGAGGTTCTAGTGCATGGTACTGGTATGTCTATTGTTAGGCAGCAGCGGATAGAAACAGATGATTTATGCAACCATCAAACCACTTCTCTGAATGTTTTGATTGAACATGTTTTAAGATTAACATTAGAGCTAGATTGTAATAAGAGCGGTTGTTAAGGGGGTAAAAACTCATGTTCGAGGATTATAGCAAATTAAAAGGTCTATATTGTTAGTGGCTGGAGAAAGACCCTTTTAAGAATTGGCAGTGGTAAGGGGGAGAGGGAAAAATATATATTTTTAAGTTGTGCCTTTAGACGTAAAAAAGTAGAAAGAAGTAACGAATTATAACAAAATTCTTAGTGGTGTACTTTAACCTTCATCCCTTGCCCCTTAAGTGCTGGGAGTTGTTAATCCTGTGAATTCTCTTCCTTCCCTTAAAGGAACCATTCAAGGAAAGACAGGACGATCCAGCTCTTTCCTCTCAAATCAAGCGTACTATTACTTGAGTCTAGTTGTGCAGTATCCTTTGGTGATGTGATAGGAAAGAATTTATCATTCAAAATGATGGTGGTTCCTCTACATAATGGGACAACCTGACTATTATGATCACTATTGAAGTTGATTTAATAGGCCTTTTGATCTGTATTCCTATGTTCTTTGCTTTTCATTTATTATTTTTATCTTATAAAGCTTGCATCTCTTTGGACGGTGATCAAAATAATTCCTTTGCTTTTATTAATCAAGTTTGTCTTATGATGCTAGTTGTATTTACATGACCTTCAAATTATTTTGGCCAACACTTGTTTGCTTTAACAGTCATTACAACTTGAGAGGCTTGCTGTGTATCATGATTCTGATAACCTCCCTTGGAAGAAAGACAAAAAGTGGGAAGATTTAAGTCCTGAGGAATGGGTTGAGGTTGGTAGCTGTTTATGGAATTGTTAATCTCAATTATCAAGTAGTTACTTATCAAAATTTTGTTCTTCTCTTTGATGATTTTGGCTGATCCCTAAGATATTTGAAGATGGTGTAAATGAACCCTCTACTGGTCATGGTATGGTGTCTAAATGGGCTATGAATCGTAACTACTTGGTGTCACCAATCAATGGAGCCCTTAAATATCATCGTCTTGGAAAACAAGAAAGAAGTGATCCAGAGATTCCATTTGAGAAGGCTTCTCTTGTCCTAAGTGATGTCTCATTAACAATTACAGAGGTACTGCAAATTTTGTTTCCTATTGCTTATATTCTGCTTTATCTCATCAGCATACTCCACTGTGCTTTCTGTTGTGGAGAATTGGAGGATATTGCTATTCTCTTTCATTTTTCCTTGGTAGGTTGGAGGGGGGGGGGTATGGGGGATAAAAGCGTTTTTATTTAATTTAGTTCATTCCAGCCCAATGCCCTAGGGTTCTCGCACTGCTTGCCACCAATAAAACACAATCTAGTGAATTTCTCAAGCATCTCTTTTGTTTTCTTGGCTTTGAGTTCTCAAGTCAGGTACAACTCGGTTTTTCTCACAGGTGCAATATCATGATTGGATAAAACTTTTGGAAGCTGTTTCAAGATACAAGACATATGTTGAAATTTCCCATTTAAGACCTAAGATACCTGTCTCTGACAATCCTTGTCTGTGGTGGCGATATGCTGCTCAAGCTGTTCTGCAGCAGCGAAAAATGTGGTACTGACATGTTATTATCCAGGCTTTTTCCAGGCTTTTCTGTTCATTTGGTATTTTAATAAGAGGATCGAATTGAAAATATGTTTAAATGTTAGATATTCTTATTCTATTTGCTGTATCATATGTAGACAAAAGCTGTGCATTTATCATTCTAGTTAACATGCTCTATTCCTGAAATTGAAACTTACTAGATGATTTTCCATACTTTAGCTACCGATTCTCATGGGACCGCATTCAGCATCTCTGTCAGCTTCGTCGCCATTATGTTCAATTGTATGCTGCCATGCTGCAACAATCATCAAATGCTAGCACCTCGGAACTTAGAGAAATGGAGAAAGATCTTGATTCTAAAGTTATTCTCTTGTGGAGGTATACAGAACTTGTTTATTGGTTATTAAAAAAAAAATTGTTTGCTAATGCTTCAAATATTTAGTATTGCACATTTTATATAAAGTTTTACAGGTTTGAGGCTCCTTTTACTGAATGCTGATAGTATTTGAAAATGCAATTCATATTTTTGGTTTACTTGGTTTGTGTATCCATCTATGTGCATTATTTAGGTTACTTGCACATGCCAAGGCTGAATCATTGAAAACAAAGGAAGCTGCTGAGCAGAGGAGGCTAAAAAAGAAAGGCTGGTTTTCATTTGGATGGTTGGTGGCAACTCTATTTTCACATCCTGTTCCTTGAAATAAATTACTTTGCTTTTGGTTGTTTTTTCTGTTTATCTACTGTTATTTTGTGTTCAACCATCTGTATTAATGAAACTTGCATTTGCTTATGGTTCCTGTTTCTGTGTGTTTGCCTTTATTTTGATTTACCCTTTGTCTCAGGCGTACGAATTCTGAAGATGCCTCTGATGGGGATGCTTCTGAAGCATCCCAGTTAAGAGAAGAAAAGCTGACTCAAGAGGAATGGCTTGCAATTAATAAATTGCTTAGTTACCAGTCAGACGAAGAGTTAATGCCACATTCAGGAAAGGACATGCAGAATATGATTCGGTATTTAGTGACTGTGTCTGTTAAGCAGGCTGCTGCCAGGATAATTGACATAAATCAGACTGAGATTGTCTGTGGTAGATTTGAGCAGCTTCAAGTCTCAACCAAATTGAAAAATCGCTCTACCCACTGTGACGTGTCCCTAAAATTATATGGTTTATCTGCACCAGAAGGTTCACTTGCACAGGTTTGTTCGCTATGGTGCAAGATTTGAGATAGTATGTGGTAAATTTTTGAGTTCATGATTAAGTGCTGATATGAAAGTAAATTGTAGAGCCTCATTTCAATATTGATCAATGTTTTTAGTTTTTGAAATCTTTCTGAATGAAATTTCTCATTTTAGTTGTCTGACTTGTGTTTATGGATTTTTATTCTGATTTTATTTGGAGTAAGGCTGTTGCTGCGACTAAAGTTGCTGTGACTAAAGGTTGATTTTTTCTCTCTAATTGCATTTTGCATTTTTTTTTGCAGAGCGTTTCCAGTGAACAGAAGGTGAATGCATTATCTGCCAGTTTTGTACATTCCCCAGTGGGGGAGAATGTTGACTGGAGGTTGTCAGCCACAATTTCGCCTTGCCATGTTACGGTAATTTTGTAGTGTTTTGAGAGAGATGGGGAAGGAGGGTCACTTTTGCTTGCAGCATTTGCATGTAGTTGTTACTTATATCACTGGCTGTGCCTATAAAGAGTGGCTTCCAGTTTATGTTGGTTTTTCAATTTGTTTTTGATCAACTATAAACATGCATTTCTTCAAGGAATAGAGAGGTGGTAGAGGCCTCCAATCTTGTCATTTACATTTGGAGATGTTCAGAATGCTTCTTCATGATTATTCCCCCGTCTTATCCAACTTGTAACTTACATGTAAATTTTTTAGTTAATTATATGGATACACTTACCTGACAAGTTGCTCTTTCAAGGACTTCCAATGGATGTTCTTGGCAAAAGAACGCATTGAATTGATTTTTGATGTTTAAGAAAGTAGTAGATACTGTTTTCTTTAAAATTTATAAATTATATGGATACACTTACCGGGCAAGTTGCGCATTCAAGGACTTCCAATGGATGTTTTTGGCAACAGAATGGATTGAATTGATTTTTAAAGAAAGTAATGGATACTCTTTTCTTGGTTGAGTTGGATGTCTCAGTGTCCTTTGGCACGAGATTTGATATGCTTGTGGTGGCATTTTACTATTTGCTTACTTGCTCATATTTTTTCTCCTCCTTTTCCCCTTCCAATATTCACTGCGCATGCCATACAAAGCTTCATTTCTTATTTGGTTGCAGGTTTTAATGGAAAGTTTTGATCGCTTTTTTGAGTTTGTGAGGAGAAGTAATGCAGTTAGCCCTACTGTTGCATTAGAAACTGCAAATGCTTTGCAGGTATCTATGTCAATATCTTGAATACGAAACCACATGGTTAGTAAATTAACCCTCTATTCATTCAATGCCACATGCAGATGAAGATTGAGAAAGTGACTCGAAGAGCGCAAGAGCAATTTCAAATGGTATTAGAGGAACAAAGCAGGTCAATTAACGCTCATTTTGTTATTCATTTTTTGTTGCTCCATCTGTTTGTATAATTATTATTTTTGCACATGCTGTTGTTTGGGATTTCAATCCCCATGTATCGAATATTGTGCATATTGTCTATAAATTGGAAGGTTGGTAATGACTTTGAGATCAGTCATTATGGTGTAAAATGTTGAAGAGTCAGCAGATGCATGTAGAACGAGTCTAAGCAGTGGATGTGGATATGGTAGTTTATATACATGGCGACAATATGTTGGTTCTATTAATACTAAGAGGCTGGGCTGCTAAAATTCTCTCATGTGCCAAATAAGTCACTTAAATTTTTTTGTTCCATGATATTGAGTTGAGCTATATTAGGGTATTGTGATGGGGAAAAAGTGTCATGGGTTCGGGTTTAACAAAAAATTGACCTCATTTTATTGGTAAGTTTGTTTTGCTTTTTTTGGAGACAAATTCCTTGTACTTGTTGAAACTAAAAAGGTTTTTCCTATAATATCAGTTAAATAGATATAAAAATAACCTTTTCCGTTGGTTTTCTTAGATTGAAATAACTGAAAAATAGAGAAAGAAGAAGAAGAAAGGATGAAAGAAGAGGAAAGAAATAGGAATGGGAGAGAAGTGTTGTGTGTCATACTCATGAGACCACACCACACACGTGTATATTTATATAGAGTATGTAAGAAATTACAAAAACACCCTGACAATATTTCCCTTCATTAAATAATTGCTTTCTGCTTGAATGTTACTTGATGCATGTAAGCTTATGGAATGAAGTTGCTTTTGACGGGTTTGTAGAAGCTTAGGCTTCATGTTGTTGCTTTTCATTTTGTCAACCCTATCTTTTATTCAATCTGAGGAGGGAAGCAAATGATAAGTGGTTGATTCATTTATCTTCTTGGTTTTCCAGATTTGCCCTTGACATTGATCTGGATGCTCCAAAAGTTACAGTTCCTATGAGGACAGTCAGTTCTTCCAACTGTGATATGCATTTTCTTTTGGATTTTGGTCACTTCACATTACACACTATGGTATGCTTCTTTTCATGACCTTTTTCAAGCAGTTCTTACCTTGGCTTTGCTTGACATAAATATTAATGTTGCAGGAAACACAGTCTGATGAAAAGAGGCAGAGTATATATTCTCGTTTCTACATATCTGGCAGAGATATAGCTGCTTTCTTTACGGACTGTGATTCTCACTGCTACAACTCCACAGTGGTTGTGCCAAATCATAATAGCCAGTCACTGACATCCCAGATACCAGAAAAAGTTGACAATTACTTTTCTCTTATTGATAGGTGTGGAATGGCTGTAATTGTTGACCAGGTATAACATTTACTTTTTTCATTACCTGTTATCACGTTTAATGTAAAAGGAGTTGCTCTGGATTTAACCTTAAATGGTCATAGGTGTCGACCATAATACATATTTGCATTTACGTCTATTGCCCAGATATTGCAGATTCATGAAATTGTCAACCTGCTGTTTTAACATACATTAGCTTTCATTTTTTTTGTATTTTGTCGTGGATTGTCCTTGATGTAAAAGCTCTTCTTTTGTTGTTTGTTTACAAACTGTTTATTGAAGATCAAAGCACACCACCCTAGTTATCCTTCAACGCGGATTTCTGTTCAAGTACCAAATCTTGGCATTCACTTTTCACCAGCAAGATACTCTAGACTTATGGAATTGGTGAACATACTGTACAATACAGTTGACAACTATGGTCAGTCTACCGTCGATAATTTTCAAACCCAGATTGCTCCTTGGAGTTCTGCTGATCTTGCTACCGATTCTAGAATCCTTGTTTGGAGGGTATGCCCTTGTGTCTTTCATCTTGCTGGACATAGGGTTCAAGCATTTTAATCATTCATATAACATTTATGTTGGCACAGGGGATTGGCAATTCTGTGGCTCATTGGCAACCCTGTTTTCTTGTGTTATCTGGACTATATCTTTATGTTATGGAATCCCAGAAGTCCCAAAGCTACCAGCGATACTTGAGGTTTGCCTTTTCAATCGTTTCTTTTCTGTTGTTATGGCTTTTTGATTTTTTCTTTGCTAGTAATCTTCTACTGTTAGCACTAATAGTCTTTCCTGAAGTCTTGTTATCATTGATATGTTGTTATCAAGTCTTTGTTTCATCATGTGATGACTTTCTGGTTTGTGATTGTTCTCCTCCTTGAGTTTGTTTAATTGCTGTGTGTTGGTGATACTTTTATTAAAATATATTGCTCTTGGAGCTTGAGGTTCTTCACTTCTATAAAAATTCAATTTCTGCAGCATGGCTGGTAGACAGATAAATGAGGTTCCTCCATCAAGTGTTGGTGGTTCCCAATTCTGTGTTGCTGTGAGTTTCAGGGGAATGGACATTCAGCAAGTAAGTCATGTTTTTCTAAATTAATGCTGTGTTCTGAGATAGCTTCATCCCAATCTTTGTCTAGGTAATTGTTCATTTTTATCCTGTGACAATCATAGTTGTAGATTGATTTTAGTATTGATTGGTTTTCTGAAACAAACATCAGAGCAAAATAATTTGACAGTTGCATGTGGCATGGGACAAGGTGCAAGTCCATGGTCAACCAGAAGAATAAATTTTATCACACACTCAGTATTACGATAGTGGCTCAAACACCCTTTTGATTTTAACCCTAAGAAAGCTAAACATTTCCTATCTCTCTCTCCCATGCACACACCAGCACTGACATGCATGTGCAGACACCCTCATACCCATGTTTGATTGAAAATTTGTGAATTCTGGTCAATAGAAGAGGAATAAACCTGATCTCTTAAATTTCAACTTGCATATGAAGATTATGATAGTGGCTCAAGCCCTGCCTTTGTTCTAGCCCCATTAAAGCCAAAGTCATTCCCTTTGTATCTCTCACACACGTGAATAGATTTGCTCTTGAAATGAAAAATTTTATGTGGAAAAATTTCATAGAGCTTTGAAGGCAAAGCTAATGAAAATGAAATTTGTATGACATGTGATTAATGCTTATGTTCTATTTGGTTTTCCGTTTCCTGCATTGAAATGGTGATTTGCCATCTTTTATGAGTTAATTCTTTATTTTTTCAGGCGTTGGAATCTTCTAGTACCTGGATTTTAGAGTTTCAGGATGATGAGGAGAAAACCTGTTGGTTAAAAGGACTTATACAGGCTACCTATCTAGCTTCTGTATGAAAACAATATTATTATGAATTACTAATTTTGCCTGTTTAAATTTTAGGAGTTCACTAATTCATAATCATTCTTGATGAAGGCTCCTCCATCAATGGATGTGCTTGGAGAAACAAGTGGCATTGCATCCAACTTTGGAGAACCTGAAACACCAATTCTGAGAACAGCAGACCTTGTCATCAATGGGGCACTGGTGGAGGCAAAGTTATTCATATATGGAAAGGTTAGGGAATCATTTTTTAGGAAATCTAATTTTAACTGGTTGGGGTCTTTTATGTAATTAATTGCAGTTCCCTGTCTTTTCTTGTTGCATCCAAGTTTTATTAATTGAATATTTCAACATATATGCTATTATTGTGCAGAATGGGGATGAAGTTGATGGGGAACTTGGAGAGACTCTTATTATCGAGGTTCGTGCTGGCGGGGGAAAGGTTGGTGCAGCTTGTTTGTGCTCCACAACAATGATCTCTTGTTGGAAATGTGATTAAGATTGTTCATTATTTTTATCTGGCATGAATAATTCACATATTTCTTCAGTAGTTTGATAAACTCATTTTCCCCAATAATGGTTATAATTTGACTGGGTGTCTGATTCATTGTTAGGTTCTTTATATGCACTCACTATGCATGAGAGCATGCATGTGTTTGTGTGTGTGAGAAAATATTTGAAAGTGTGTACAGAAATGTCAGCATCTCACTGCTAGAACAGGATATTATTTTTGGCTTGGTAAAATGTCAAGTTGTCTGATTTACTTTCCTCTTTTGTGAGACTTGTCTTTTCGTGATCAGCTACTCATGTTGGATATAATATCCTTGTATAGTACTTGGTTCTACATTTTTAAAGTGCATTATTTTGCAGGTGCACATGATTCGTGCAGAGAGTGATCTTAGAGTAAAGATGAAGCTGCATTCCCTAAAAATTAAAGATGAGCTTAAGAGCCGCCAATCTGCAAATCCACGGTATTTAGCCTGCTCGGTGCTAAAGAATGACAAGTTTCTTGTATCCTCTCACAATGTTGAACCTCTAGGGATGGGGATGCCCGTAGTATCTCATGATGAAGAGGATACTTTTAAGGACGCTTTGCCAGATTTTTTGTCTCTAGCAGATGGTGGCATTTGGTCACCAAAAATGGACGTCTCTCATTTTGGAATTATGGGAGATGCCAATGACTCTTCAGAATTTGAGTCTCCTGAATCCTTTACTCTTGAGCAAGATCTGTTACAAGGAAAAACAATTCCTGATGAGATATTTTATGAGGCACACGGCAGTGATAGTTCTGATTTTGTGTCTGTTACTTTCTCGATGCAAAGTTCTTCTTCACCTGATTATGATGGTATAGATACACAGGTATCAAACTTGAATATTACAGATTTTTAGTTTTGCTTGTTAATTAATGCTTGAAATTGCTTTAATGATATATATCTTTGAAATTTTCAGATGAGCATTCGCATGTCCAAACTAGAATTCTTCTGCAATAGACCTACTCTTGTTGCTCTAATAGGTTTTGGCTTTGACCTCAGCTATGTGGATTCTTCTGAAAGTGGTACTAACATGACTGAAATCTCAGATGATAAGTCTTCCTTGAAAGAAATGACTGAAGTCACAGGGCGTATAAAAGGGCTGCTGGGGTATGGTAAAAATCGTGTGGTTTTCTATTTAAACATGAATGTTGACAGTGTCACTGTGTTTCTCAACAAGGAGGATGATTCTCAACTCGCTATGCTTGTGCAAGAAAGTTTTGTTCTGGATCTCAGGGTGAGGAGATTATGATCATTAATAACCTTTCTTATCTTAAATTTTGCTGCAAAATTACTACAAGATTTAAAATGCTATCATGAATTTTAATTACCTGCTAGAAGATGCTAAGGACTGGCAAATTGTGTTTTCCAAGAGTTGTTCTATAGTTACTTTCGAGATCCTTACATCTGTGCTGTGATTCTGACTTCATTTGTTTGGTTATCAAGGTCCATCCTAGCTCTCTTTCTATTGAAGGCATGTTAGGAAATTTCAGGCTCTGTGATATGTCACCAGAAACTAATCAATGCTGGAGTTGGGTTTGTGACTTACGTAATCCGGGACTTGATTCCCTTATCAAGGTATTCACTTCCTTAACCTCAATGCGACCTTGAATATTATCATAGCTTCTAATAGTTTGTGGGTAAAATGGTTTTTTCTTCAGTTATGAATCTTTTGTATCTTTGAAAAAATAGGTAAATTGTTATTTCTTTTCCAGTTCAATTTTAGCTCGTACAGTGCTGAAGATGATGATTATGAAGGATATGATTACAAGTTGAGTGGCCGACTTTCTGCTGCATGCATTATTTTCCTCTATAGGTTTGTCCAGGAGGTGAGTTGGAATACAGCTGGCAATTATTTTGGTTCATGGCATGTGTGCTGGTATCTTCTTTACATGTCTATCTGTGTTTATTAATTTTAACAGATAGTGCTTGTAGTGATTGAGCCTCTCATGGTCTGCCGTGATGTAGATGGGTTTTATTTGCTGGTTTCATTTTCTCTTCTTTTTCCTGAAAAGATCGGATGTTCTTACCTTACGGCTTTGGCTGTATGGATCACCTGTTTCTGCAGATAACTGCATACTTTATGGAACTTGCGACCCCAAACACTGAAGAAGCAATAAAACTTGTCGATAAAGTAGGGGGATTTGAGTGGCTAATCCAGAAGTATGAGATTGATGGAGCCACCGCATTAAAGTTGGACCTCTCACTTGACACTCCGATTATCATCGTTCCTAGGAATTCCATGAGCAAAGAGTACGTATACTTTTTGTTCATGACATATGAAGTTTGATTGAGCTATTTAGAAAATTTCTTGTTAATGGAAATTATATTCCTGAGAGATTGTGCTTGCAAAGAACTTCTTATTGGCGCAAGATATTGCATGTGAAACTTCTGCAGCAGCAGTCTAGTCATTGAAAAGTTCAATTTGTTGATACAGTTTGCACTTGGCTACTGTTCTGAATAATACATAAGCTTGGATTTAGTTGTTTGCTGCTAACATCAGTGGATTTAACGTGATAAAAACACTGCTTTACTACACAGTTACAGTCTATGCTTTGCCATCTGTGATCTGGAATTCCCAGTCCTCATTTGTGCATGGGAGCTCGGAAAAGTTTTTTTTTCTAGGGTTTAAGGTTCATGTTTAATGGTATCCACTCCCCTCCCCTCCTTCCCACCCACCACCCACCCACCACCCACCCACCCCAAACAGACCAAACGAACCCCAAAATCTTTTATTACAATAGGCTCATTTTTTTTTTTGGAAGTTTGTTGCTTTCAATATTTTGCAGTTCTTCTGTTGTTATTCCATAACCCTTGTAATATGTTGTCGAAAATTGCAGGTTCATTCAACTTGATCTGGGCCAGCTACAGGTGACAAATGAATTAAGTTGGCATGGATCTGCAGAGAAAGATCCTTCAGCTGTCCACATTGATGTTCTTCATGCCGAGGTAGATTTCCTTATTTTTATTGTCATTATTTTAGAATTTCCATTTCTGAATTGTAGTTTAACCTGTCTTAAAATTTCAGATTCAGGGAATCAACATGTCTGTAGGAGTTGACGGTTGTTTAGGCAAGCCTATGATACAAGAAGGCCAAGGATTGGATATTTATGTGCGCCGTAGTTTGCGGGATGTCTTTAGAAAAGTCCCAACATTCTCTCTTGAAGTTAAGGTAACAATTGTTTCTGGAATGTTTTCATCCAGTATGACCTCTTTTTCTTCAAATATTGTCGTTGAAGTATTTTAGTTGCTCCTGTTTGGTAATTCTCGTGGAGTGGACAATGTTTTGAGCAGGTGGATTTCCTTCGTGGAGTCATATCTGATAAAGAATACAGCATAATTGTTGATTGCATGTGCTTGAATTTACTTGAAGAGCCAAGGATTCCACCAAGTTTTCGTGGCTGCAAATCTGATACGAAAGATGCAATTCGGCTGCTGGTAGATAAGGTCAACACAAATAGTCAAGTCCTCTCACAAACTGTCACTATAGTGGCAGTTGAGGTTAATTATGCACTGTTGGAGTTGTGTAATGGTGTTCATGAGTCACCTTTAGCACGTCTTGAGGTGAGTACCTTCGTTGATTAATACACATCTTGAAATTTGCACGTTTGTATTTGGGTGTGTGTTGTGTGTCATAGTTCATATTTTTACTTTGGAATGATTTAGATATTTGAACCCTTCACATGTTTGTGTTCACACATTGTTCTTATTTCCAATTGTGTGGTTTGTACTTACCTGGTGTGATTGTTTGCATTTGCAGCTAGAAGGTCTTTGGGTATCATACAGGATGACTTCGTTGCCTGAAACAGATCTTTATGTAACTATTTCAAAATTTTCTATCTTGGACATTCAGCCAGATACAAAACCTGAAATGCGTCTGATGCTTGGATCATCAACTGATGCTTCCAAACAAGTTTCTGGTGGAAACATCCCATACTCTCTAAATAGAAGTGGCTTTAGGAGAATGAACTCTGAATATGCCCTCGAGGCTGATGCACCAAATTCAACAATGTTTCTAATGGACTATAGATGGAGGCCTTCCTCCCAATCATTTGTAGTTCGCGTTCAGCAGCCACGTGTACTTGTTGTACCAGATTTCCTTCTAGCCGTGGGTGAGTATTTTGTGCCATCATTGGGAACTATAACTGGAAGGGAGGAATTGATTGATCCTAAGAAGGATCCCATTAGCAGAAGCAATAGCATAGTGCTTTCTGAATCTGTTTACAAACAGAGTGAGGATGTGGTTCACTTGTCTCCAAGTAGACAACTAGTAGCAGATGCCAAGACAGTTGATGAATATACATATGATGGTTGTGGAAAGATTATCTGTTTAAGTGAAGAAACAGACACAAAGGAATTCCATTCAGGGAGATCTCGACCAATTATAGTTATTGGACGTGGTAAGAGGTTGCGGTTTGTCAATGTTAAAATTGAGGTACTTCAGCTTACACTTTCCACCTCCTCTGAAAACTATCACACCTTTTATGACTGTTTTGTGTCTCTAGTTATTTACTGCAAAGCTTGCTCTCTGTTTTTTTAGGCATAATGTAGTGTTCTCAGAAAGAAGTTTCTCTTGACAACAGGTCCATGTATGATTTTGAAGAGAATTAAAAGTCAAACTTGAGAATAGGCTTGAGTCTCTCATTTTTTCATGCTTGAACATGTTACATGTACTCATTTGTGTTGAACTTGTGAAATAAAATCCATTTATTAAAGCAAAACTAGTTATCTTTTTTATTTTTATTTCCTTTATTTTTGCTTGTTGACATGTATCTAAGATGTTGCCTTTATTTGCAATAACATCCAGATGGACTACTGTCTTCATTATTATTTGACATGTTGTTTTTGCCCATCAGAATGGTTCCCTTTTGAGGAAATATGCATACTTGAGTAATGATAGCAGCTATTCGATCTCCATTGAAGATGGTGTTGACATTTCGTTGCTAGACAATTCTTCATCTGATGACGACAAGAAGATTTTGGATTACATGCATGAACAATCAGATGTCTTAAACTCTTCTGATTCTGAAAACGATTCAAATAGGCTGCAGAGTTTCACTTTTGAATCCCAGGTATTTTTATTTTATTTTATTGATGCTGTTTTATTAGCTTCTGTTCTCATAGTAATCTGCCATCTAGGCTTTAAATTCCCTTAACCTTTTCATGGTCCCTTTTTTTTTGGTTACTGGTTGTTTTACATGGAAAGAGAGGCATATGGTCTGTTGTTATATATTATGAATGCTGCCAGCAACTTCTTTTGTGTATTCTTCTGCACCATTACCCTCTGATTGACAAGTGAGGGTTTCTCCTTAGTTCAAAGAAAAATAGGACATCTAAGGGGTGGTTACACGATCTCCCTGAAATTTTTGCTAAACAAATTGTTTAGTGGAGTTTCTTGCTGTAATAGGATGATTATAAGGTGTAAGGTCTTCTGCATAGAATCATTTTGATGATGTTTCTTAGTAATAAGGAATCAATTGTGGTTATCCAATTCTTTCTGTTGTGATCTGACCTATTTCATTTGCAATGTTTGTGCCCGTGTTTAGGTTGTTTTTCCAGAGTTCACTTTCTATGATGGTACAAAATCTTCACTGGATGATTCTTCATATGGTGAAAAGCTCCTAAGAGCAAAAATGGATTTGAGCTTCATGTAAGAATGACCTGTTTATTTCTTTGCAACCTTTTGTTGCACGTTTCAGTTTGTTTGGAAGCAAATTAATAAAACCAGTTTGCAAAAAAGCCTTGTTTCTTTTTTCTTTGATGCACTTCTTTTGTGTGTGTGTTTTGATGTCCGTGCCTCAGGATTTCTTTTTTATGTTCTCCATCCTTTAGTGTTGAACTGTTGACCAATTTTGCTCCATGCTCCATACTTGTAAGCTAAGAAATCAGTCCCTTTTTGTTCAATTTCTGTTTTTCTAAAGCACTGTGGGTTAAGTATCGATTTGAAATTTAAAATCTCAACTGTTACATTGATATTCAGATAACTGTTTATAGAAGTACTCTTACTGGTGATAGTTACAACTAGCAAATATATTTTAGTATGATAACAAATTCCTCCCTGCTTCCCCCCCCTCCACCACTATGCCTTGTGATGGTAATCATATTGCGAAGCAATATGACTACTAACTGAGCTGTACTTTTTATGTATTGAATCTCTGTTTTTGTTAACAGGTATGCATCCAAAGAAAATGATATCTGGATTAGAGCCCTCGTGAAAGATCTGACTGTTGAGGCTGGTTCTGGTCTCATGATTCTTGATCCAGTGGATATTTCAGGAGGATATACCTCTGTTAAAGAGAAAACGAACATGTCTCTGATATCAACGGATATATGTGTGCATCTTTCATTGAGTGTCATTTCTCTTCTGCTTAACTTGCTGAATCAAGCTACTACAGCATTGCAATTTGGAAATGCGATTCCCCTGGCACCTTGCTCCAACTTTGACCGAGTTTGGGTCTCCCCTAGAGGTTGTCCTTGAACTATTGAAGTAGTTTGATTGTTTATATTCTGATATTACTGTTTTAGCTTTTTCCATAGATAGTTTGATTATTTATCTTCTGATATCACTATTTTAGCTTTTTCCATGGAATTATAGTACCTTTTTATTCAAGACTTTGACTCTTTGATGCTCTTATCTACATTTGGGGTATATTTGTGCAGAAAATGGCCCTTATAATCACCTTACTTTTTGGAGGCCTCACCCTCCATCAAATTATGTTATATTGGGAGATTGTGTGACATCAAGGTAACATTAAGTGGCTTTTAAAGTTTTATTTTGTTTGTGTAGTCCAGTATGGCTGAATGTTCGTAGGATTCTAAGTTTTTCTTTTATTCCTTTTCTTTACATTATAGTGATTGACTACTAAGAAGAACATGTAATCTCAGTGGACTTGCGACTTATATTTTCTCCATTACTGTTAGGATTTTCTTGGTAGGGTACATCCTATTTGCATGTATCATAGTTTTTTGTAGTTCTATTCCAAGTACTGCTGATTGAATTGTTAAGTTACTTGGAAGAATATTCCTCCCCCTGTTGATTGGCTTTAACTGTTCAACTGGGTATATTTGAAATATGTCAAAAGCAAACATGTCACATAACTCCTGACTGTCAAGGATAAGCACAGGTTCTATGTTATGTTCTGGGGAATATTCCTTTTACATTTCTAAACTTCAACCTGTTGTCCTAAAACTCTGTTGCTAGAAAAATATGAATTTTTATCATATGTTTTCAAATGTCTTTCACCTGTTAAGTTAAAGATATTATACAATATGTCCAAAACCTGTAAAAATGTTACACAAATCAACCCATCAGTTCAGAAAACACTGAAGCATATCAGGGATTGCATCAGCTTTCATAATTATTTCTCTAAACTCTACAATAGTTGGCTAATTCATTTTTTCTGTGATGTTCTCATTTCAATCATCTTTTCCCTCCTTTTCACTAAGTTACTTTTGATACTCCTGATTTTACTGTCAACAACATATTTTACTCCATGAAGATTCGCTATAGAATTTTACTATTGCTGATGACCACTGCAAATTTTCTATTTTACCTTTGACTTGGTATGAACTTGTATTTACACCCATCCCTCTAGTTTTGCCAAGCATTTCATTCACCTATCTTCAATAAGTATTTTTTTTTTTCTAAAGAAGATTATAAAATGGTAACACTAATGCTTCATCATAATTTCTCCATTTTCTTCTAGTAATGTTTTTGATAGATGCCTGAACATAAACACTGTTCTTTTATATCATGTTTTCCTAATTTTGGTTATTTTCATGTATCAGGCCAATTCCTCCTTCACAGGCAGTCATGGCTGTGAGTAATGCATATGGCCGTGTGCAAAAACCTGTTGGGTTCAATTTCATTTCCTTATTACCTGGTATTCAAGGGTTTGGAGGTGAAAGCCATTCTGGTTTTGATTGTGATTGTTCTCTATGGGTGCCCGTTGCACCTCCTGGTTACACAGCATTGGGATGTGTAGCACATGTAGGATGCGAACCGCCACCGACTCACATTGTTTATTGCCTACGAACCGACCTTGTAGCATCTTCAACATATTCAGAATGCATTTTTAGTTCTGCACCAAATCCTCAGTCTGCATCTGGTTTGAGCATATGGCGTCTAGACAATGTCATTGCATCTTTTTATGCCCATTCTTCTACTGAATACCCTCCTAGAGATAGTGGTGGTGACCTGAATCATCTTCTTCTATGGAACTCAATCCGAAATCAATCGTTATCTAGAGATGCGGTATCAGATTCGGCTGATGAACATGACCATGGAAGTCAAACAAGTAACAATAGTGCTAATTCATCTGGATGGGACATTATTAGATCAATTTCAAAAGCAACTAACTCGTATGTGTCAACTCCAAACTTTGAGAGAATATGGTGGGACAAAGGTAGTGAGATCCGTCGACCTGTCTCAATATGGCGACCTATTGCATGTCCAGGTTATGCCATACTAGGAGATTGCATAACTGAAGGGTCAGACATTTTTTTATGCATTTCATTTGTCAAATTTCCTTGTCGATTGATCTCCGTTTTCATGAGTTTCCACTAATGAAATGGGGGAACTACCTTTTCTTTCTTCCAGCTCAGAACCTCCTGCCCTGGGCATAATATTCAAGATTGGCGATCCTGAAATCTCCTCAAAGCCTGTCCAGTTCACTAAAGTGGCCAATATTGTTGGGAAAGGATTTGATGAAGTCTTCTTCTGGTATCCAATTGCTCCTCCTGGTTATGCTTCACTAGGATGTGTTGTCACCAGAACAGATGAAGCACCACTCTTGAATTCATTTTGTTGCCCGAGGTTGGATATTGTGAACCAAGCTAATATTATTGAGGTGCCTATTTCAAGATCTCCAAGCACAAAAGCATCTCAGTGCTGGAGCATTTGGAAAATCGAAAATCAGGTTAAGTTGAAAGCAAAAATGACCTACTTGTCTAAATTTCTCATTTTCATGTGTGGTATGTGGAGATCTTGGTGTTTTTCAACAAATTTTATGTCAAATTTTGTGCTTAAAATTTCAGAATCCGTAGTCGTTTTGATCCTTTTTAAACCTTTTCTAGTGCGAAGGAAATTATAATGTTTATCCTTTCCCGTGTTTCTGTAGGCATGCACTTTTCTTGCCCGTATGGATCTTAAAAAGCCATCGAGCCGGTTGGCATTCACAATCGCTGATTCTGTGAAGCCAAAATCACGGGAAAATGTAACTGCTGATATCAAGCTAGGATGCTTCTCCATTACCGTTTTAGACAGCCTATGTGGAATGGTACATGAATTCTTCAAAATAAATTATGCTAGACATTGCTCTAAAGAATTTGTTTTTTTTTTTTTTTCATTTTAGTCTATTCTTATGATAAGTTTGGAAGTTCCAGATGACACCTCTATTTGATGTTACCATAACCAATATCAAGCTTGCAACACATGGTCGTCTAGAGGCAATGAATGCTGTTCTAATTTCCTCTATTGCTGCTTCGACCTTCAATGCTCAGTTAGAAGCATGGGAGCCACTGGTGGAGCCATTTGATGGAATATTCAAGTAATCTTTTTATAGCTATTATTATCATGTAGTTGTGATTCACACTTGCTTTAGCTGATCTTGCCCTTCCTTTGATATTATTCCATTTCTACTTTCAAGGTTGGAAACATATGATAACAATGTACATCCACCATCAAGAATTGCAAAGAAAGTACGGGTCGCTGCAACCAGTATCATGAACATAAATGTCAGTGCAGCAAATCTTGAAACTTTTATAGGGACCATGCTCTCTTGGAGAAAACAGTTAGAACTTGATCAGAAAGCAGTGAAGCTAATTGAGGTGCAAATGTTTATCTTCTTTGATGTTTTTGTAGTGTCACGAGTTGATCATATTTTGATGCACAAACATATGCTTTCTAGATGGTATTAACTTGCTTTTTTCAGGAAGCTGGTTGTCATCTTAAACATGAAGAGGACCCAACTTTTTCTGCCTTGGATGAAGATGATTTTCAGACTGTAATAATCGAAAATAAACTAGGGTGTGATCTGTATCTGAAACAAATTGAGGACAATACAGATACAGTCAGTCAACTACACAATGATGACTGTACTTTTGTGTGGATCCCACCTCCAACATTTTCAGACAATCTAAAGGTTGTGGATAGATCTAGGGAAGCACGCTGCTATGTTGCCATTCAAATACTTGAAGCCAAGGTTACAGTTGCTGAAATTTTTTTAGTTCATTGTACACTTTATGGTTGTATATTTTTATTACTGTTTTGGGGAAGTAAAGATGAGTCTTCCTACTTCTTGCAGGGTTTGCCCATTGTTGATGATGGTAACAGTCACAAATTCTTCTGTGCTGTGCGCCTTGTTGTTGATAGTCGGGCAACAGACCAGCAGAAGCTCTTTCCTCAGAGTGTGAGGACAAAATGTGTGAAGCCTTTGCTTCCAAGAGAACATGAAATCACTAGTGCCACTGCAAAGTGGAATGAACTTTTCATATTCGAAATTCCTCGAAAGGTATATCATGGTTTGATTTGTTCATTCCATGCTTTTCAAATCTGTTCTTAAAGTCTGAAACACATGTTAATATTGATCTGCCATTGTAGATGACTAACAGCCACCAGTTTGGGAATGGTGCAGAAAATAGTCATTTTGTAAGGTTTAGATTTATACGTTCTGAGCATCCATGGATTGTTTCTTCTATTTACTTAATGCCACAATTAGCAACAATCTTGGGATGAATTTTGGGCCCTAATACCTCAGCCTTGTTTTGTTTGTTGGTAAAGCAGCCGATTCCCACCCAACCCCCCATCCCTACATGCAGTATCAGAGTTGAGTTATATCCTTTACTTTGGGACACCTTCTTTATAGGTAAATTAAATCAAGGGTTCTATCACAATTTAGGGTGTGTACGGTATGTGTGTAAGGGGTTAAATATTACAAGGGAAACTATTAATTTTGTTAGGTGCCAAATTTGTAGAAGGGAAATTCTTAAGGAGTTAAAAAACTATCCCCCAAATGGTGCAAAATGTAGAGTAAATTTATCCTTCATAAGGGAGGAGTGAAAGGTTCTTTTTCGGTTGGGTGGGGGAGGGGATTTGTCTTGCCTTTTTTCTCTTCCTTAAATTTATATCCCATCTTTTCTGTCTTTAACCTTGCAATTTCTCTCTTTCCTCAAATTCATAATTCACCCATTTTTAAAAGGGTACCAAACACAACCTTAGCTCTGCTTTTCTCACTCCTAATTATAAATGATTGCATTTTCCTTGAATCACTCTTTTTCACAGTGGCAGTTTTTTAGCATATTTATGATTATTGTTTGGAGCATTTGTGCTGATAGTTGAATTTTGTCAACCATTCTCACTTCATGATGTATTGTTGTTACTTAGAATAGAATGTCAAGGTGAAACAATTATAGATCTATCAACTTTCTTTTTTTCTTTTCTCATTTTTTGGCAATGTCTCAGTTTTGGCCCTTCATAGATTTGGGCTTGGTGAAATTCAAATAAATCTGTGATGAATAGCTTTTTTTTTTATTTGTGTCTGTTGAAAATTTAAATGTGTGTGGGTCCAAGGCATTTGTATTTGTAAAGCTCATTTAGATTTGATACTGAAGGTGCATAAGCATTTGTATACTGACCAATACTCATCGAAGCACGGTCAAGTTTCTATAAGCTACACCCACCCTTCTTTTCCTTTGTGATAATATCAACCGGGGAGCGAGCTTTATTTATTCTTTGCTTGTTAATATTTCTTTTCTTTCTTTTTGGGTGGGGTTATCCAGCATTATTTTTATCATGGATGTCCAACATTTATTTCCATTGCATCTCAAAACTTTTTTTTTCTGTTACTACTATTCATGTACGTTATCGATGTTTCCCTTTTTCTTTGTATTTTTTCTGTTTTGAACTTTTCAACAGCTATGGAAGTTATTTTATGGAATTGTTTTGGTGAATGTAGCAGGGAGTGGCTAAGTTAGAAGTGGAGGTGACAAATCTTGCAGCAAAAGCTGGAAAGGGTATGTTTTGATGGCAGATTAACCTCTTAACTAGAGCTTTCTCCCCATAAGTTTATTATGCATGAAAGAATCTGATTCTTGTTTTGTGCTCATTGCTTGGGCTGCTGATTCGATTGCTCTGTTTATTTTGAAATAAAGGATAAGGCACTTCGAAAATTTTAACTTTCAGTTACTGGATGATCAATCCCATGGTTGTTTTCTCTGATTCATTTATCCTCTTAATCATTTGTCTCCTTAGACTCTTTCAGTGTACAGTGTTTTAATATGCCTTTGCTGTTTGTAGATTTGTTCTTTGTAATCCTGTATTTCTATACATGTTTAATAATTGTGATGTTGTACATACCAAGTGAATTATCTCTATTCTAGAATTCTTTGTGCAGTAAGCTACAGTGGTCAAGATTTCATTTCCTTCTGTCGTGTTTTATGCTTTTTGTCAAATGAAATTTTTGTGAGCAGAAATGATTATGAACACTTATGATGCAGGTGAAGTTGTAGGTGCCCTCTCCCTTCCTGTTGGACAAGGAGCAGTCATGTTGAAGAAGGTGGCTTCTGCAAGAATGCTAAATCAACCACATGATTTTCAGAATGTTATGTCATGCCCATTAAGAAGAAGGGTGAGCTATGCTTATTCATAATTCTGTGTTTGGTAAAGTTACATGTATACCTTCAATGTTGGTGGTTATTCTGTTTTCTTTTTGTCATTCTTTCAGGCTCCACATGATGATGTTGAACAAATGCTTGAAAGTGGTCATCTGTTAGTTTCTACTACGTATTTTGAGAGGAATCTGGCAGCAAACTTTCAGAGAGATAAAGAAACTGAGCTATCTCGTAATAGAGATGTCGGTTTTTGGATCAGGCTTAGCCCGGAAGGTGCATGGGAGAGTGTTCGGTCGTTACTTCCACTGTCTGTGGTACCCAAATTACTACATGATGAATTTCTTGCCATGGAGGTTGTCATGAAAAATGGCAAGAAACATGTAATTTTTAGGGGTCTTGCAATCGTAGTAAATGATTCTGATGTTAAATTGGATATTTCTATTTGCCACGTGTCTTTGGTTCATGGCCGTGATCCATCTCTAGGAACAAGTAAATTGAACATTGTGATAGAAGAGATATTCGAGAATCAGAGTTATCACCCAATTTCTGGTTGGGGTAACAAGTTGCCTGGTTTTCGAAGTACTGGCCCAGGGCGATGGAGCACTAGGGACTTCTCGTGTTCATCAAAGGTGTGTATGTTTGTTGAGTAACCATTTAATTTTGCCTATACAGTGTGCATGCTCATCTTTTGTTCTTTATTTTGAAGGATTTTTTTGAACCTCACCTTCCAACTGGATGGCAATGGACATCTACATGGATTATTGATAAATCTGTACCTGTTGATGATGATGGTTGGACATATGGTCCTGACTTCCATACATTAAAGTGGCCTCCAGCTTCAAAGTCATATAAATCTGCTCATAATGTTGTGCGCCGAAGGCGATGGATTCGCAGGAGGCAACAATTAACTGGGGAAGGATCAAATAGCGTGAACAGTGATTTTATTTCCATAAATCCTGGATCATCATCTGTTTTACCATGGAGGAGCATATCCAAAAATTCTGATCTGTGTTTACTAGTACGTCCTTGTGCTGATCATTCTCAGCCTGAATATGTATGGGGCCAAGCAGTTGCTTTCGTTTCTGACTACATGTTTGAGAAGGATCAACCTTTCAGTGATCAAGGCTTGCTTGCAAGACAAAATACTTTAAAGCAGCAAAGAAAAATGCCAAATGCTTTTATGCTGAATCAGCTGGAGAAGAAGGATGTTCTTTTCCATTGTCGCCCAAGTAGTGGAAGTGCAGCATTTTGGCTCAGTGTGGGTGCTGATGCTTCAATCCTCCACACTGAATTAAATTCTCCTGTTTATGATTGGAGAATATCTATTAACTCCCCATTGAAGCTGGAAAACCAACTTCCTTGTGCAGCAGAATTTACAGTTTGGGAAAAGGGAAAAGAAGGGAATTGCATTGAGCGGCAACATGGTATAATCTCTTCACGCCAGAGCATACATGTATATTCAGCTGATATCCGTAAATCTGTCTATCTTACATTGCTTCTTCAGGGTGGTTGGGTTCTTGAAAAGGTATGTATCTGTCCACATAAGTGCACTCTTTGCATCTGAAACTCGGTTAAAAAAATATGTTGTTTAACCTTGTATTCTTTAGATTAAAAATTCTGTCATGTGAGATGTTTACAGTTCATATTCTTATTGGCAGGATCCTGCCCTCGTGCTGGATCTTGGTTCTAGTGGTCAAATCTCATCATTCTGGATGGTCCACCAACAAAGTAAAAGGTTTGTGATGTATTGCATTTGACTTAGTTTTTGTTTATAGTCATGCAGATTGGGTGGATGCAGTGTTGAAACGTTGTGCTGCATTTTATTTATAACCATTTGATCCATACATATTCAAGTTCCTATCATGTAATCCATACATTGTCAAGTTCTTATCATATAACAATCTTTTCTTTCACCGTTGGAAAAAGAATGCATGATTGAAAGTGTTGATATGTTGTGCTTGATTTTATTTATAACCACTTGATTCGTCCATTGTCGAGCTCCTATCATGTAACAAATTTTGCTTTCAGTGTGGGAAAAAGAATGCATGATTGAAATTAGTCTACTCTGATTAGTTTGAGTCAACGGTTCTACCTTTTGTTCTTTATTTGTTCTCTTCCAATCATTTCTAATTTTTAGACTGATATATTAGTATATACTGGACTGTAATTTTGTAAAGTTATTTTGTTACCTTTTTTTTCAATCAAGGTTCCATCCAAAAAAGGAGAACAGAAGAAAAAGATTCCATGCACGTTTCTTTAGATTAAGTGACTATTTAAGGTCAACATGCGTTTCATTCCTTAAAATATAAGATTCTATTAGAACAGTGTGTTAGATATGAAGCCTACAAAACCAATTATTTCAAAGCTGCAATTGAACAAGTGTTCATGAATCTGTCCTTGTTTATGTAACCACTTGACATGTTGTTCGGAAACAAGGCAGGGTTGAACTGATCAATTTGTTGATGGGTTTGGGAATATCTTACATTCTGATGCTTTAACATTACTTTTAACACTTGTTATTGGTACATCCTTCTGGTGCAATCAGAACCTGTTATCCTGCCTTCCTCTCTTTATTTTGAAGAGCACATAAAATAATACTCTTATGAATTAGTAGAGAAACAAAAACTACCTTTCCTTGTTGTCAGTTTTGTTTTTTTGATGAATTGATGATATTTCCATGTTGTGCCTTGGCATGTTGTACTATAGCTTACAGAATGTGGCTCTTCAATTATCATGATATTTTTGGCTTTTTCGATATTTCACATTTTCTATAATTGTTGTCGGTGCAGGAGACTGCGTGTGAGCATTGAACGAGACATGGGAGGAACCACTTCGGCTCCTAAAACAATTAGGTTATTTGTACCATATTGGATCGTAAATGATTCATCTCTACCATTATCATATCGAGTGGTAGAGATTGAGCCATTAGAGACAGTTAAGTCTGTGAAAGCTTCCTTTAAAAATCCCACAAACTCCATGGAAAGGAGATTTGGCACAAAGAGAAATGTTCAAGTACTTGAAGTGATTGAGGATACCAGCCCGATACCGAGCATGCTTTCTCCTCAAGACACTGCTGGTCGGAGTGGGATTATGTTGTTTCCATCTCAAAAAGATGCATACCTGTCTCCACGTTTGGGCCTTGCAGTAGCTATTCATCATTCTGAGATCTATAGTCCTGGGATTTCTTTTCTTGAGCTGGAAAAGAAGGTGATTTAGGTCGACAGTTAAATTAACTTTATGATCAAGGATTCCTATTCATCTTCTGCTGCTTCAAATTTTTCTTAGTTTGTGATGCTATGTAGTCTCTTTCAGGAAAGGGTTGGCATAAAGGCATTTGGTTCTGATGGATCTTACTACAAGCTTTCAGCATTACTGAAGACCTCAGACAGAACAAAGGTTGTCCTAGATTATGGCATTTGTATTTTTAGCACTCAAAGATACATGTCATGCTTTTCGGTGTTAGTTGGCTTCTTTGAAAACAAGTCCATAAATTGGGAAAGTATTTTTCTTAATAGTTTAGTATTAAGTAAAACCATGCCATCATTTATTTCTATTAAGATAGCCATGTTACAGTACATCCAGATCGCATTTCAGATTTAGATCATGAAATCTTTTGATAAGTTGATTGGTAACGTAATCTTTTGATGAGTTGAATAATGGATTTTGATGCTACCCTCATCTAGGCTTCGACAACATTATCGAGGGAACCTAGGTTCTACCTGTTGTTGTTCCCCAACATGCTAGGCCCCTTCATTTTTTTTGTTGTTTCCACATTGGATTGTTGTGCTTATACCCAGCACAGTTGCCAATGACATCCGGTGCTGGATTCGGATGTGTATTGGTATTGCCCGGGGGAGGATGCGTGACAGCAACTTTCCATCTATCTCTTAGAAGCAATCTTTTCCTGTACTCGAAGTAGCAAATTTTTACTTGCAATCTGGGACAAAATATGAGCACCTGCTTGGTTTGATAAATGACCTTCCAATCTAGTCCTGCTTGGTTTGATAAATTACCTTCCAACATGGTCTGTAGCCTCCAGCTTTAGATGATCTGATAATCCTCAGAGGTAAATAAATAACTCACGCAAGTAAAGTTCTGATTGCATCTTCAAGGTTAAAAACCTGAGAACTATATAATGACAGCAAAAAATGTGAAAATTTGCATTATCTTCAGGAACAAGAAGTTATGATAAACTGTTAATGTTTTCAGAAACGATGATTCAATTTTTAGTTAACAGCTCGTAATTGGGATGATACTCAGGTTCTTCATATTCAGCCACACACCTTGTTCATCAATAGGCTGGGTTTCAGTCTCTGCCTGCAGCAATGCGGTTCCCAGCTGGTGGAATGGATTCACCCCGCTGATGCTCCAAAACCCTTTGGATGGCACTCTTCTGCCGATGTCGAGCTGTTGAAGGTTTGTACAAAATAAAATATTGCTCTTCACTGGTAATGCAGATGTATAAAGTAATAATTCCTTGGATTTTTGTTTTTCAGTTGCGAGTGGATGGATACAAATGGAGCACTCCATTTAGTATTTGTAATGAAGGAATGATGCGAATATCCTTGGAGAAAGATTCGGGAGATGATCAAATGCAGCTGAGGGTACAAGTAAGAAGTGGCACAAAGAGAACACAATATGAAGTTATTTTCCGCCCAAATTCTTTGTCCAGTCCTTACAGGTTATTATATATACTCACATATTTCTCTTATCCAGCTTTTCCTGTCTGTTCTTGTTATTTTGAGGTTCTATAGCCTTGTAGAGTCCATGCAGTTACTTGGATAATATAATTATTTGGAATGCCTTGGATTAGTTTGTTCTGGCAGAACTTTCCGAACAACTTCTTTGCCTACTGATATGAAAATATGGAAAAGTAGTGTTTTTGGTTAGATTAAAAGTGGTTTTTCTTTTAATATGGTTTGCCAAGAGTTATAATTTGTCAAGTTATAAAGATTTTTAATCATGTTAACAATCAAGTTCTTGTAACAGGATTGAAAATCATTCGTTCTTTTTACCCATTCGCTTTCGGCAAGTGGATGGTCCCAGTGAATCATGGAAGCTTCTTCTTCCAAATGCAGCTGCTTCTTTCTTATGGGAAGACTTTGGTAGACCAAGATTATTGGAACTTTTAGTTGATGGAACAGATTCATCAAAATCATTGAAATACAATATCGATGAGATTCTTGATCACCAGCCCAATCATGCAGAGGGTCAGCCTGTTAGACCATTACGGGTTACTGTTCTAAAAGAAGACAAAATGAATATTGTTAGGATCAGTGACTGGATGCCAGAAAATGAACTTCCAATTACTGGTAAAAGAGTCCAACCGCCATTATCACAACTTTGTGGAAATGACTCTCTACAACAGCAGTTGCCATTGTCCACAGGTTGTGAATTTCATGTTGTTCTTGAGCTTGCTGAGCTTGGAATATCTGTTATTGACCACACACCTGAGGAGATTTTATATCTTTCTGTCCAGAATCTTCTTTTAGCATATTCTACTGGTTTGGGGTCTGGGTTTAGTAGGTAAGACAGTCTTTGAATTGATTTTTTATTCTGTAGTCAGGTTGCCATTTTCAATGTAGTCTTACAAAGTAAAGCATCAGGGGTTAACAAGAGCTTATATTCTTGTTTCAAGAAATTCTGAATGCATGCTTGGTTGTCTAGTTAGCACTTCTCTCCCAAAGAATTTTCATTAGCATACATACCTAGTAGCAAAGTTATGAAATAGTGGTTGAGACATCAAAATGACCAAACTGTTAGTCTGATTGTTATCGGTAACTCTTAGTTGTGCTCCCCTAAAGTACTGGTGGCATTTAATTGTTGATTCTTATTGTTGAATACACAATGGTTTTAGAGGTTCCTTTGTGATGTTCATGGACGTCCAAATGACTCCAGGTTTAGAGTGCCCTGAAGTGCATCTGTACTTGTTATGCAATTTTGTCGCATAATCTTTGACTAAAGGTTTTATTGCTTCTAGGATTGTGTAGATTATAAAGCTTGAACAGGGTATAACTATTTATATCCAAAAGCTCCAAGTGGATGCCTAGCTTAGTGATTTTTTGATGACATCATTGAAGTTTCTGAGAAATTTTTCCCTGTATACTTTCTTTATCATTAGTATTAGGAGTGTGTAGATTATGTACTTATTTTTCAACAATTGGAATTGAAAAGTTGTGCTTTGGCATTATTAACATTTCTGAGAAATTTTTCCTGTGTATAGTTTCTGGTCACTAGCATTAGGAGTTTGTAGATTGTGTACTTATTTGTCAACAATTGGAATTGGAAAGTTGAAAGCATAGTTTATTCTTCTGGTGGTTTTAACATTTGTAAATATTTCTTGGCCAAATTAATTTCCAACTGATGGAGGGTAATGATTAAAATACCAACTGCTGTATTGTTTTCTCTTATAGGTTGAATCTAAGAGTGCATGGAATACAAGTGGATAACCAGTTACCATTAACTCCAATGCCAGTTCTCTTCAGACCACAGAAAGTTGGGGAGGATAGAGACTATGTATTGAAGTTTTCCATGACAATGCAATCAAATGGATCTTTAGATTTATGTCTCTATCCCTATATTGGTTTCACTGTGAGTCTGCTTGACCTTAATTGTGTTAACTTTCACATTATTCTTTGTACATATAGATAATGATTCACTCGCTGCTTTTAACAGGGACCTGAAAGTTCTGCTTTCATAATAAACATCCATGAACCTATCATTTGGCGCCTTCATGAGATGATCCAGCAGGTCAACCTCAGTAGGTTATATGATACAAAAACAACTGCCGTGTCGGTTGATCCAATTATTCATATTGGGTATGCGAAAACCTGTCTTGAAACTTAGCTTTTGCACAGACCAAACTTAATTTATCTAATATTCTTGCAAATACAGTGTTCTCAACATCTCAGAAGTTCGATTCAAAGTTTCAATGGCCATGTCACCTAGTCAAAGGCCAAGAGGAGTACTCGGGTTCTGGTCATCCTTGATGACTGCTTTGGGCAACACTGAAAATATGCCTGTAAGTGATTCAATTGTTCTTCTATTTCTAAGTTCTGAGATCTTCTTTTAATGTTGACTGTTGAAGTCCCTGAATTTTGAATGCTGAATTAGTTTCATACTCGAGGTACTAGCATGTATGACTAGTACCTCGAGTACTGATCCAAGATTAGAATGCTGAATTAGTTTCAATGATCCAAATCTTGTTTCAAAATTCATAGCACAATTATTGATAGTTCAATCCATTTGTGCTTTACTGCTCTTGCTAAAATGGGCTCAGTTTTTTTGTGGTGGATTATTGTTGTGCCACTGCCTCAAATATATGGCACTGTGCCTGTCCATTAAGCTTAGCACTTGTGTTTGGAATATCCATCAAGGTGCTACTTTGTTCTGCTATCCATTCATGTTAATTTTTTGTTCTCAACATGAAAAATTAATTCTGTTTTGCATGCCTTTTTGCAGATTATTATGACTGAAATGCTGAATATGACTTGCTTTTTTGTGTTGATCAGGTGAGATTAAATCAAAGATTTAATGAGAATATGTGCATGAGACAGAGTACTATGATAGGTATTGCTGTCTCAAACATAAAAAAGGATCTACTTCGCCAACCTCTTCAACTGCTCTCTGGTGTTGATATATTGGGCAATGCAAGCAGTGCACTTGGACATATGAGTAAAGGTGTAGCTGCCTTATCGATGGATAAAAAATTCATCCAAAGTCGACAGAGACAGGTCTGCTATAAAATTTTGATTTCTCTTCTCTTGATTGTTCCGTATGAGTGAATAGGCATTTCCCTAGATCAAGAACATAATAAGGTTAATTATTAACACCATATTCTGAATTATTGGCACCATCTATGTTGTTTTTTCATGGATGAAGCGTCCATTTACTGGACCATCTGATATGAATTTGAGTAGGAATCTCAAGCAATGTACAATATACATGGAAGAAACGGGCCATGTGAATCATGGTGTATATGGAGTTATTCTTCTCATTCCTTCATATTGCTTTTAGCATAACATAAAGTAATCAGGCTTCTCCAGCAAGTCTGCCATGGCACCTGCAAAGGAAGCTTCTGGGGTTTTTTTTATATCACTGATCTTCATTTATTTATTTTCTCATTAGATGGAGTGTGGTAAAGCATAGGGGTGGAGTGGATAAAGCATAGGGGTGATTTTTAAGAAAAAATTTATGCCCCCCTATCCTTGAGGCAGGGTGGGTGCCAGTGTATCAAAATTTGGCTGACATTGAAGGCTTTCTCATATCCACCCTGATACTGTTCCTGTCTGCATGTTTTTGCTTTGTCCCGGCTGATATATCCTTGTACTATCTTTTAATTAAATTCTGGAATTTTGAAATTTACATTTGTCTTCCAGGAGAACAAAGGTGTAGAGGCTCTTGGTGATGTCATTAGGGAGGGAGGCGGAGCACTAGCAAAAGGCCTCTTTAGAGGAGTTACCGGTATTCTAACAAAGCCTCTTGAAGGTGCAAAAAATTCAGGTGTTGAGGGTTTTGTTCAGGGAGTTGGAAAAGGAATAATAGGTGCAGCTGCTCAGCCAGTCAGTGGGGTTTTGGATCTTTTGTCCAAAACCACGGAAGGGGCCAATGCTATGAGAATGAAGATAACATCAGCTATAACCTCAGAGGAACAACTGCTCCGCCAGAGGTTGCCTCGTGTTATTAGTGCTGATAATTTGCTTCGACCTTATAATGAGTACAAATCCCAAGGGCAGGTAGCCTTGCTTGTGTAATTTACAGATCATAGTTTGTCTTTTCTGGTCTTTTAATGGGTTGTCGTGATTCTGTTGGCCAAAGAATTTGACAAATTCTTTCATGGAGAATTGTAATTGTTTCCTTCATGTGCCCCTCTCTGCCCACAAATGCTACTCCTATCTTAAAGAGATTCTCATCAGCTAGATATACAAACATTGGCCAGACACCATATTGAGATCATATTTTGACTCTTGTCCTGATATCTTCTTAAAACGCTTGACTTTTTTTTTAAAAAAAAAACTTTGGGTGCTTTTTTAACTGTTATTGTTCAGAGATTTTTATAACGTTCATTTCTTTTATTACATGTCATGTAAATATTACCACTACTCTGAATCCTTTCGCACATTTTTTCTTCCTGAAGGTTATATTGCAGCTGGCAGAGTCGGGTTCATTTTTTGGCCAGGTTGATCTATTTAAAGTGCGTGGGAAGTTTGCCTTATCAGATGCTTATGAAGATCACTTTATGCTCCCTAAAGGAAAGATCATTGTGGTAACACATCGAAGAGTCATGTTGCTGCAAGTAAGCTTCCTTGACAAGGAACATAAGTGTTGTATTTCCTTTCTTGTCCATTAATCACCATGGGCTTGCCTTGAGTGTGAAGCTTTATAATGTTATTTTCAGCAACCATCCAACATTTTAGCTCAGAGGAAGTTCAGCCCGGCAAGGGATCCATGTTCAGTATCGTGGGGTGTTTTATGGGTTGACTTGGTGACCATGGAATTGACTCATGGGAAGAAGGACCAACCAAAAGCTCCACCTTCACGACTCACTCTTTATTTACGGAGTAGATCAACAGAGTCAAAAGAACAATTTCGTGTGATAAAATGCAGCCGTGAGACAGATCAGGCCCTGAAGGTCTACTCTTCAATAGAGAGAGCAGTTAACACTTACGGACGCAACCTATCAAATGTTAGTTTCCAGTCCTACATCTTATTCCATTCTTGTGTGCTCAAGCTAGCCAAACTATGAGTCTGATTTACAAGTAGAGATGCAACATCTGGCTAGTGCTTACAAGTTATAGTGAACTAGTAGCCCAGCATAACGCATCTCTAAGCATGAGATGTCAGCATTTTGGCTCAACGGTTGCAGGATTTTCTCTATTTTTAATTACTCCTCCCTTTGTTGTTCAGGAAATGCTCAAAAATCAAGTGACAAAACCGTATGCACCGAGTGCAGATGTCTCCAGACTTGAAGGAATTTCAAAGGAAGGGGATTGTATCTGGTCTCCCCAACAGATGCCTGAGTCAGTTACTCAGAGTTCAACATTTGGCAACAGCTCCAATTGATTTTGGGAAAACTGCTCAATGGAGAATGTGGTTAATATTTTGCTGAAGTCGGGTCATACAACTTCTATGCTTTTGAATGTTAAAGATTTTAGGCCACATGCCTGTGCTGTTCAGAAGGTATAACGTTGGAATTGCATTATCTTTTTTAAGCTTCCAAGCATTTTATAAATCAAGTAAAAAAACTACCTGACTAGTTGCTTATGCATATTATTGGGAGGCAAAACCTGAATTTCTGCAATTGTGAATGCTGCTCATGTGATTAGATGCATATTCAGGTATGGACTAGGGAAGATGTTCTTAATGGAGGTTTTAGCATCCGCTATTTAAAGAAGCACCTGCAGAGACTATTGGAACAGGGTTGGCAATTTTACTTTGATACAAGGGGAATCACTATGGAGAGCACATCTTCATGTTTGGTGATTGAAGCTGTACAGAATACCTTCCACAACTTGATGTGGTTGCTCCTAGAATGTACATGTTTTTTTTTTCCTATCATACATATTTCTTCTGTGTTCTTTGTACATAGAATTTTTTGCAGAAGGGGCAGTCATCTGGGCTGGCCACCGGAAAATTGGTCTCGCTTGGAGACCCAAAGTTTCTGTGTAAATAGAAAGCGATACACCTCCTGTCATCTCCGGTGCTTTCTTCTTCTTTTTTTTTTTGGACTGGGGAAGTTGCATTCGTGTTAAATCGAATACCTCTGATGAATATTCGAGTGCAAAATAAGAATACAAAGGTCATTCACCAAACCACACCATGCTCTCCGCATAAAGAACCAGGCAATGCAATTTGCTCTTTGATCTGCTTGTCCCGAATTTCCTGGAAACAAATTTGTAATTGTCAAAGACACGGGAGAAAAGAAAAGGATTAGACTTTCAATTAGCGAACAATTTTCTTTAGTTTGGTTTTGTATGATAATTTATCAAAAGAAATTCAGTTTATGGTTTGCAAACAAAATGCGAGAACACGAATATTTATTAAGATATATGATAATTAATATTTTATTATATTTCAAAAAAAATGGGTGGAGCGTATGTTTTCTTCATGGTGTTCTTGCTCGATAGTTATTAAATTTGATCTGGGAGTTGATTCTGTTAAAGAATCGAGTTTTGAGTTATACTGATTGATCCGAGTTTAAAAGATTATTTCAAAAGATTTTTTTATCTCATATTAAAAAAAAAATGATTTTTCTATTGTGAATATAAGATATATTACTAAAAAGTTTTAAATTCCATGTTGAAAAAATAAAATATTTTTCTAGTATTTATATAATGAATTTTTAAAAAAATTAATAATAAGCAACTAAAAATTATATATATAAAAAATATCTAACTAAGAAAAAAAATACATTTAAAAAAAAAAACCACCTGCTAAGCTCCAAGATCCCACAACTTTGTCATTTACAATAATAGAAGAGATAATTGCTAATATTTGTAAGGAATAATTTACTATTTTGATTAATCTCAGTATTGAAGAAAGTTCACAAGCAATTTCATCGCTGCTTAATTTTCATGATGAAAGTGATCCGACTTTATTTGTTTTTTGTTTTAAAAATATTTAAAAAAAAAATAATTTTTTTTATTTTTATATTTCAAATTAATTATTTCAGTGTTTTTAGATCGTTTTGATGAAATAATGTAAAAATTAATTTTTTAAAATAAAAAATTATTATTTTAATATATTTATAAGTAAAATACACTTAAAAAAATAATTGCAAGAACACTCCCTAACGCCTCCTAGCATTTAGTTTTTATACATTAAAATCCACTACTCTCTCCTTTATGATATGGATGTAGTCCACATTTCAATTTATGCATTTACGAGTGTTATCTTCACACGTAAGCAAGCTCCAGAGTCTGTGGGTAATCACATGCTTGGAGAGGAAGAAACAGTTTGCATCTCAGCAAAACCTTTTCCTTTAAAATGCGGGAAATGAAATTTCACCGTGAAAGCGAAGGAATCCATCCAATTATTCTGTTTAAGCCACCGCGTCCACATACAAAACAAAAAATCAAAAATTTAAAAAAAAAAAGGAAGAGAAAGCCGCAAAGTAAAAAAAAAAACTAAAAAACTTCATAAAAGGACAGGGGAATCGTCCGTCGAGTTCTCACATTTCGCACTCAACTCAAACAATTTCGCGTGTGTATCTCGAGTTTCGTGCCCGTCTCAGTCTCTTCAAAGTCATGACCACCACGTGTCGGTTACCCAACCCCCGAGCCCCAGATAAATTCAACAAAACCCATTTCCGAAAGCAAACAAGCAAGACAGACACCATTAGAAAAATTCTTTGATCCTGAAATTCAATTCAATTCAATTCAATTACATTAAAAATCAAAACCCTATATCTCGTACCTTTTGAAAAGCTGAGAAAGAAGGTGAGTTTATGTTAGAAAAGCGACTGAGAAAATCTTTGTGAGTAGTAAA
>Ga0307515_10002363_pt1 | contig 41180 bp, 34 predicted proteins | sample 17_EM_MG_FD_194513 | JGI IMG/M metagenome (GOLD analysis project Ga0307515, IMG submission 194513) | Populus trichocarpa ectomycorrhiza microbial communities from riparian zone in the Pacific Northwest, United States - 17_EM | ecosystem: Host-associated > Plants > Roots > Unclassified | place... | reverse complement strand
TTAACACACTGCAAATACAAGAGCCTTATATGAATCTATAGATGGACCCGCTGTGCGACCCGCTGACAACCCGCCCAATTCAGACGGGTTGGGAGTTTACCATGGAACCGTACCCGAGTGGGCAGTTAGGGTTCATTGACGACCCGGACCGCCAATTTGGCAACGGTTCGGTTTGGACCCGGACCCGGACCCGAAGTGACGGTCCGGAACCGTTGCTAACACTACTGTTGACGCTCATTTTGAAGATGGGGCAGGAACAGTTTCACTTTCACTTTGGCCTATAAAGGCAGCCAATAATCAGTTTATGGCAGTGTGCAACCTGTCGCCCCCCAGATTACCCATGATACATGACCAACGATCGTTGACGCTGCGTTGACGGTTACTTTCACGATGGGGCATGGAGGGTATTGCAATCCGTTTTGCCTATAAAGGCAGCCAGAAGTTCTTTTATGACTGACTGCAGCCTATCGGATGTGTGATTTCCCAGGACTCATGAACAAAAATCGTTGACGCTCCATTGACGCTCATTTTCATGATGGGGCAGTGAGGGTATTGTAATCTGTTTCGCCTATAAAGGCATCCAAAGATTCCTTTATGACTGACTGCAGCCTATCGGAGGTGTTATTTCCCAGGACTCATGACCAAAAATCGTTGACGCTCCATTGACGCTCATTCTCATGATGTGGCAGGGAGGGTATTGCTATCTGTTATGCCTATAAAGGCCGCCAAAAATACCTCTATGACTGACTACAACCTATCGGAGGTGTGATTTCCCAGGACGCATGACCACAAATTGTTGACGCTCCATTGACGCTCATTTTCATGATGGGGCAGGGAGGGTATTGCCATCTGTTTTGCCTATAAAGGCAGCCAAAAATACCTTTCTGTGTAACGACAACTTATCTGAGGTGTGATTTCCCAGGACGCATGACCAAAAATCGTTGACACTGCGTTGACGCTCATTTTGCTATGGCTGTATCCACACGATGCAATCATTGAATTTGGCACAGTTTGTCATTCACGTTGTTTTCGCTGCCTTTCTTGCGTTTTCATTTACATTCTTCTTGATAACTACGTTGTTCTTTATTAATACATAGATATATATCGTAATAATCTCCAAAATCCCATCTTTCGGTCAATGCTCGTCATCAGTTGCAGCATCGCTCAATCCGCTGCTCTTGTCTTTAAAATGAACGTTAGCTGCATTACCACACCACAGAGAGTGTACTAACCTTCATCAGTCAGCATATCTGGATGAAAATCGGCATCGTGCTTGGTATCCTCATCATCTTCGAAATATTTGCCACATGGAAGAGCTGTATGCGAATACGTGTATCCGGCCGGCAAGTTGATGATTTCAGCAGGCTGAGCTCTGGAAGTGTTACCGGCTGGGGCGGGAGGCATGCCTGTTGGAGGTGGAGTCGGCTCGGGAACCCGCTCTCTGCATCAGGCGGCTGGAGGTGCACCTGTTCCTTTGCGTGTCCAGCGTGTCTGCGGTTTCTTGGTGGTACCATTTTGGCAAGGAAGGCAGCCGGACTTTTGGTTTTGACGAAGCATTGCCGGGTGTCTTTGTATCGCAGCTTTCACCTGTTTGTGCCCAGGAAACTCAACAGCCCGCTTCTTTTCGTCTCGGACCTCGGCACAAGGTTTCTTTATGAGATATTTTGTTTCCTCAATTGCGGCGCGCGAAATGCCTTCTTTGGCAATTCTGCCCATATTCAACGCCAAGCGCATGTCGGACTGTTCCAGCTGTACCCGATGTCCTTGCCTTGCCATAGTTGCAGACTTGTTGAAAACCTACAAGACATTAGTTGATGCTTCTGACAATGAAATTCGGCTGATACCTTTATCATATACGCTTCTGTAGCCTCCTCCAAGGTGATTACAGCCTGTTTCGTCCACTCACGGGGACGCTTATCAGGAAATTCATCCGCGAAAATCCCAGAGCTCACAACATCATGATGTTCGATTTCGCGGACTGTGCGGACAAATGCCTTTGTCGACCATGGAGGATTGCCGTTACGGGCAGCGATGAATTAGTTATATAGCTGTCTACGGACACCCGCTGTACGTTATAAGGTTAATTGACCGCTGATTGCATCGATATAGATATACTCACATCCCACCGCATGCTGCTTCTTATTTCTCCTGCTGCCAGTCTTGCAGACGATTTTTAAATGTACATCCTGGGTCATATGTTTGGTGGCTGCATCGGCAGCGTCGCGATGAACTAACTTGTGTCTGCGCTCTTGTGGGGTGCCGAGAACTTCCGTATTTGATGTAGCGCCCGCCAATCGGCCGGTATTCGATCCGCTCTCACCTGGTGGGGCTGGTTGTGTATACTTGATGTGCTGGTGTGGAATATGCGAGGAAGATGATAACAAGAGGAAGTGGGAAGCCCTGAGGACTATATAGTTAGCATCTTGTCAGAATGAAATAAGTAGCGGCTAACATGACTGTTATGCTCACGATGAATCCTGCTGAGTATGGCTGCAACTTGCAGGGGTTTCCCACCACCCCACAATTAGCAATAAGTCGGTCTGATGTTGTGTGTTTGGTAACAAGGATAAACTGCGGTGTACGACCGCCGGAATCGCCTAAACATGTGATATAAAAAGGATGTAGTTCCTGGGAACGAACATCTGCTGATATTTGTCTCAAATAATCCCCGGGATATTACTTGAAAATGACGCTAACAATCAGGTCATGTTGTACGGTTTGTGTCACTAATCCTGATTTTTTGACACTCAGGAGGCAGACTTTTCTTTGTTCAAGATGAGTTAACGTACCAACTTTGACATAAAAGACGCAGCTTGCCTCCATATTGTCCATAACTTGCATCATCCAACATCTTGCCTAACAACACAGTCCATGCAAACTACAATGGTCAATGCTCTGAAAAAGAACTTTTCGCCACTTCCTGCTGGGAGAAATGAGAAATCGACAAACCGCTCAACCCAATGACGTTATCAAGCGAATGAAAGTAAGAGCGGCTTCGAGGCAGAGAGAGTCCGAGCCCTTGGGGCATTGCACAGCTTGAGATCCAAATAGAGGCTTGCGGCGGAAAAACGACGAGAAACGCACTTCTTAAGCAATGCAGAGGCAGAGAAATGGATTGAGGATTTTGTTGAAAGAGAGACCGCTGGGGCAAGAAAGCGAGTTGAAGACGCAGAGGCAGCGGTTCAACAAGAGCAGGACGATATGACATACACTGAACTCGGGGAATTGACGTCCAGAAACCCCAAAAGACGTATGTGGAGATGCTGGTTGCTATCGGAGATAGTCTGAGTGATCTTGCAAGTTCCGACGATGGGGAGGATGGGGAAGATGAGGATGATGAAGAGACTGAGGAGGGCAAGCTGAGCGAAGATGACAAACCCGGCTTGATGATGGGCACAATCACCAAAATGGTACTGCAGCGCATGGAGAGGTTTCGGCAGAAGCAGAAGAAGTTCCACGAATTGACTCAACCGGGATCGGAGGATGCAGCCGACTACTTCGGTGAACGAGATAAGAAGTACGGCAAATCCGAATTGAGGGGTCTGGCAGTCGTTCAGAAGCAAACGAAAGACGAAGCTCCGCCGCATCCACCGACAACATTTGCAGAGCTTATGGATAGTCTTGACATTGTCCACGGAATATCGGAAGGGACTTCCCAACCAGGAAGTAGTCATATCAGGCTAGGTTCGGTGAAGCCACAGTCAAAATCGAGCATACCTAGTTGTGAGCCAGCTGCGGAAGCCGATTCGTCACCGTTGCTGAAAGTGAAGCCAGTTAAACCAGTACGCTTTTACCCCTGCATATGGCCTCCAGCTGATTACCATATAGATATCGGATTCCGACGAAGAGATGGTGACGGCTCCTGCGTCTGCGGAAGAATAGATATGCAAACTGTGATTTTCGACGTCTGATCACGGGGAAAATCAAGTTGTTTACCAATTTCGCTACATGCCAGCTTTTTCTTGATTTCAGGGACCAAATTGTGACAGTTGATGATTCGTCTGTGTATGTGCAAGGGTCGAACGCACCATGTGAACGCTCTAGAACCCGAATCGCGCTGTAAGACGGCCAAAACATTCAGTTTCATTTTGCAAGTGACTGTTAAGTGAGAAATTTAAAGCAATATTCGTGACGAAATGAGCTAACAAAATTCAAGTGGGTGATGTCATATGTGTCATGAGAAGGGTGGTCAGTGCGCCTGGCGAATCGATCTGAATGACAACCGTCATGCTGCATTCATCCATGTATCCAACTGCATAACTCTCCGCACAGCCCTGGTGCACATGGTTGAGATATTTGAAATTGATTGTGATATGTCATGGAAATCGAGGGGAAGGAGCTGAATAAGGAATGGTGAGGAAGTCGAGCTATATTTACACAAAACTAGTGAAATGATCTACATGCCCCCAATTGCCGGCCGAAAGCGCGGGAATGTGATAAGGCCACGTCATTTCACACTCAGATAGCGTAGATAGCAGTTCACCAGAAAGTGAGAGGTAACAAAACTCCTGGATGCAAACGATGATACATACAAACGCAATACTGGATGTCAAAAATGTGTATATGATTCGTTGCATACAATTATTGAGTGTACAAAGGCTGTTCCGATGTGATTACTGTGTGAGGCAACAGAGTGTCAACAACTTTAAATCTCACACATTCAGCAATCAATGGGGTGCACTATCCCATCCTTCCAAAGTAAATGTATAGGTCGGCGTTAATGCGAAAAAAGCAAATGACTCGGTCGTTGCCACATCCTAAAAATGAGCTTCAACGTAGCACCAACGAGTTTTGGCATTGCGTCATGAAATATCTTGTAGGCTGTACGGTTACAGTACGTCATAATCAAACTATCCGCCGCCTTCCTATTGAACAATGGTGTTGGCAACATTTCTACTATGTCCTAAATATGAGCGTCAACAGAGCGTCAACAACTTTTGGCCTTGAATCTTGGGAATTGCATGGGCTCTGCGGCGACGTTACGCCATAATCGTGCTATTGGTTGCCTTTCTAGGCAAAACCTCTTGCAACAACATCGCTACTAAGTCCTAAAAATGAGCGTCAACAGAGCGTCAACGACTTTGCGCCTTGTATCATGGACAATCCTAGTGTTGTGCGGCGACATTAGGCCATAATCAGATTATCGGCTGCCTTTCTAGGCAAAAACAGTAGCGACAACATCGCTACTATGTCCTGAAAATGAGCGTCAAAGGAGCGTCAACAACTTTGGGCCTTGAATCTTCGAAAATCGTAGGGCTGTGCAGTGGCATTAAGCTAGAATCAGATCATCGGCCACCTTTCTAGGCAAAAACGGTTGGGACGATATCGCTACTATGTCCTAAAAATGAATGTCAACAACTTCGGGCCTCATATCACGGAAAATCGTAGGGCTGTGCGGCGACATTAAGTCATAATTAGATCATCGGCTGCCTTTCTAGGCAAAAACGGTTGCGACGACACCGCTGCTATGCCCTAAACATAACCGTGAATGGAGTCTCAACGACTTCTCGCCATGCATCTTGGACAATCCGGTGGCAGTGCGGTGACATCAAGACATAATCTTACAATCGGCCGTCTCTCTAGGCAAAAGTGCTCTTGACGACATCGTTACTAGGGCCTGAAAATGAGCGTCAACCGAGAGTCAACGACTTTTCGCCATGAATCTTGGAAAATCAGGTGGCAGAGCGGCGTCATTAACACATCATCGTACTATTGGCCGTCTTTCTAGGCAAAAATGCTTTCTACGACATCGTGACTATGCCCTGAAAATGAACGTCAACGGAGCGTCAACGATTTGAGGCATTCCATCTTAGAAAATCAATGGGCCATGCGACCACGATGATCTACAATCATACTGTCGGCCGCCCTTCTAGGCAAATATGCTAACGACAAGATCGTAACCGTGTCCCAAAATGAGCGTCAACGGAGCCTCAACGATTTGTTCGCTGGTATCATGTATAATCTAACCGGAATGGAGCGGAGATATACCACAATGAACCTATCGGCAGCCTTTGTGGGCAAAAATGCTACTGACGATAGCGCGTCCGCCTCCTACAATTGAGCGCGCATGGTGCGTCAAGGCCCCGAACGCTACACTGCAATTAACTGCATTATGCTGTTCATAAATGGAGTTTTACGCAGTCAGTCGTTGCAATCTGTCCTTGTATTCAACTTCACAAAGATGCATGCAATGTCTTACTGATCTGATTATTTTCCTTGTAGCAGTAGAGTCAATATTTAAGAACCCGCATTCTGCGTTACTGTATCGTTATTTTCGGCAGTCTCTCGAGTCGGAATACCTTGCTTTCCAATTTCTGCCACCATGTCGGATACACAATCTTTGAAAACCTCATTGCTCGAGGTTATGATCTCTTCCAAAAATGAACGTGTTGTTATTCGTGATTTGAGCAACCTTACATTGCAAATCGTCTTCGATGCTTGGTGGACTTCAATGAATGTAGGCTCGAAGCGGCCTATTGCTTGGAAGAATTCTCGACATGCTCCTGTGTGGCGATTTCATTTGCACTGCGGAATTGAGGAGTCTGGCAGCCCTGGCATCATATGTATAGTGTGTCATCAAGTTCTTCGCCATCCATCAGAAGATGGGACGAGCTCAATGGGGAAGCACTTGCTGGCAAAAGCTCACATCGCAAAGTTAAATGAACTGACAGAGTCAGAGGTCACTGAATTGACCAGTTCGACGGTGGATGAAACAGCTTTGGCCATCCTGGTGAGACAAGGAAGTCGCGGATTCACAATACTAAGCGTGCTGAGAAAAATGATATTTGATATCCAATTAAATCCATACTGACCGAAATGACAAACAAAACGTTCCACACTGGCAGATAAGGACTTTGAAACATCCGAATTTCACCAAGACACGTGGAATCGCTACCTCATGTTAGGATTTGTTTTCGCACATATTCCATGGAACGCTATATTAAATCTCGAGCTACGACGGTCATATGAGCCATTACGCGACGACCTAGTCCTACCGTCTGCTACGACCCTTAGTAACATTTGCCGGAGGGAATATGCACTGACTCTGCATGCAATTAAAAAGCGATTGCCGATACGAAATAAAGTTTGTTAGGCTTTGGACGGATGGACATCAACAAAAAAACTAGCCATACCATCGGTCATTGCATACTCTATGGATCTAGATTGGGCATTGCGTGAAGTTCAACTCGCTTTCGAAGAGGTTGATCGCCTGTTCAGTTCCCGTTTCGAAAGCTAATTAATCATGATAGGTCAAGGGCCAACATACTGGAGCAAGACTAGCCCTACATTTGAAGGACGTGCTTGATCATTTTGAGCTTACCGATGGCCCCTTGCTTGGTATTACAACTGGTAATGCTTCGTCAAACTACTCGATGACTCGTGAGCTGCAATCAACACTTGAAGCCTCTGGAATCGAGTGGCCGGCATTGAGTAACCACATACCATGCATGGCGCACGTCATACAGCTGGCTTTAGGTGCATTCATGAGCAGTCTCGGTGTACAAGGCCGCACCAAGTCTTGGGAAGCCCATGAGCGCGATCAGCAATTTGGAGAGATTGAAAGCATAGACATTGGGAAGAGTCAAAGACTTCCAAAAGAGGGCAATGCTATAATCAACAAGGTGTTGGCCATGAAACCAGGTTTAGCAAAGATAATTGAGAAAGTATGTATTTCATGATATTTTGAAAGTCCTGAAGCTGACCTTCATGTAGCAGAGAATGCTGGCTGTATTAATTACGCTGACTCCTGGTCGCCGAAACGAGTTCATTGACTGTCAAAGAGCCAAAGTGCGCATTGCGGTACTTCCTATTATGGATGTGAAGACACGTTCGAACTCCACACTGGAGTTGCTCGAGCGCGCCTACCGCTTACGGGAATTCACCCGCGAGTGGCTTCACAACCAAAAATACGCTCAATATCGGCCATTATCAACAACTCAGGATGAATGGACGAATGTCAAGTATGTCATGGAAGTGTTGAGGCCATTTCGATATTGCACCCTTTGGATGTCGAAGTGGCATACAGTCAAATTGCATCATGGTATGACAGTGTACAACGACATGTTCGATTATATGGAAGGCGTGATGCGGTTTTTGGCCAAGAAGAAGACTCAATGGAAGGAAGACTTGTTCTTCGCTGTGAAGTTAGCTCGGCAGAAGCTTTCCAATTACTACGCTGAAGTGACAGCAACGACGGGCATGCTCCTGAGTTCCGCACAAATCCTTGATCCGTGCCGGAAGTTGCGATCGTTTCGAAAGTGGGACAAGGGAATGGATATCAATCCTGAAGACGACACATCGTACACTACACACTACCAAGAGGCCTTTCAAAACTATGTGGAAAATGAATACTGCGCTAAATATTGACGTGCGCCAGTCAATAAACTAGAAACAGTACCGAGCAGCAATCTTGTCCCCTCCGCAGCCGCATCAGGGTCCTATCAATCATCGTTTGATCCATATGATTTGTCCAACGATGATGAGGAATACTTAACGCCTGACAATGTACCTGAGACGACACCTGGACGAAGAGATCGTGCAGCCCGCTTATTGACCGCCGCCAGACTCTATTTGAATTCGCCGCCTGAGGCGCCCAAGACCTGGTGACAAATGAATCCAAATCTCAGTGTATACCACTCCGACCCGATAGAGATTAGCAGTACATTTTCGATACCGGACAGAACTGATTGGTGGCGCCAACAGGAGGAAACGCACTCAAAGTACCCCGATCTCTCCAATGTGGCTCACGACATATTCTCTATCATACCACATGGTGTCGGAGTGGAGGCCAGTTTTTCCCTTGGCCGAGATGTTATTGGGTGGAGGCAGTCAAAAACCACAGGCGAGACCATTTGCGAAAATGTCATTGTCAGGCAGTTTGCTCGAGCCAATAACGGGATTTTGGCAGGCACTGACTGAGAATTCGATACCCCACACACTGAAAACGAGTCGGAAATGAAGCAAGAGGCGGAGGAAAAGACATTGCACAGAATGGCCAAGGTTCACGACTTTTTGGAGATGTGGCAGGGCAGCCAATAGCTACGTGCTACCCAGAAGGGATCTCGTGCTCAATACAACCAGATGACCGCCATAGGATCCATTTCGGACACTGAAGACACCGTTAAAGCATCCTGGTCACTCTTTCAACATGATGGTGCGGCTGCATTTAAATTGTCAGAAAGATCACCTCTGCCACCAGCTTTGTCTGCAAAGGACCTCCCTTGAGGACGAACTCATATCTCAAATGTCCGCCAAATCCGCAGCATCAACCGTCATCCAGTCGAAAGCGACGACGATAGCACAGCGGAAAGCATTTCGGATACCCATGACTGGCTGAACTGGAATGGCGACTTGGATAATCCAAATGACAGCGAAGATGATTGCGCAACAGACGATGAATCCGATTTAGGCCCCAACAATGGCATTGAGGATCCGGAATGCCCAGAGCAGCAGGATGTGAGCGCCGCGCCAAATGTCCCCAGATTGGTTCGGCCGACACGGAAGTCAAAGAAAGAGGCTGGAAAGGTGTTGGTGACGGTTAATGCAGTTGAAACGCGGAGAAACAAAGTAGGGAAGAAAAAGTAGGACAGAATGCGTAAATGGTTTACCAGCTTTATGTAGCTTGACCGAGAGTTTCAGTTAGAGATATATTATGGGCGAATGGTAATAAGTAGATCGTGAATATCGGTTCATACATAGATGGATAGCAGGCGCAATGAATCGTTTGGCATGATACATCATTTTGAGTCGTGTGAAAGTGAACAGTGCAAGAGTATTACGCTGCTCGGCTTTGCCACAGGGCTGAGTCTCAATCAGGCAGAATAACAACCGATCAAGTCAAATCAGGATGAAATCAATTGTCGACAGCAGCAGATGTTGAATGGACATTACATTAAAATCAGCGTCAACAGAGCGTCAACGACTTTTGGCCTTGCATCATGGAAATTGCATGGGCTGGGTGGCGACGTCACGCCATAGTCGTGCTATCGGCCGCCTTTCTAGACCAAACCCCTTGCAACAACATCGCTACTATGTTCTAAAAATGTGCGTCAACGGAGCATCAACGACTTTGGGCCCTGTATCATGGAAAATCCTAGTGTTGTGCGGCAACAATAGGCCATATTCAGATTATCGGCTGCCTTTCTAGGCAAAAACAGTAGCGACGGCATCACTACTATGTCCTAATAATGATGGTTAACGGAGCATCAACGATATTTAGCTTTGCATCTTCGGTAAGTTATGTTCCGATTAGATGTAGACATCCATTTATGGGATATTGGCAGCCTTTACAGGCAAAAACAACAGCGAGATGCTCCCTGCGGCATCCTGAAAATGAGCGTCAACCGAGCGTCAAGAGTTTTAGGACTTCCATCTTTCATAATCAAGGCATCGCGCGGATCTTCGCGTGCGTAACGGTATTATTGACCGCCTTGCTAGGCACAAATGGCATATATCAAAGGTGAAACACAGATCCCAAATTAATCGATATTACACACTCCTCAATAAGCAAAAGCACATTGTTGGTTGCTGAAAACGCGATTCTGATACGATACTATTAACACACTGCAAATACAACAGCCTTATATGAATCTACAGATGGACCCGCTGGGCGACCCGCTGACAACCTGCCCAATTCAGACGGGTTGGGAGTTTACCATGGAACCGTACCAGAGTGGGCAGTTCGGGTTTAATGACGACCCAGACCGCCAATTTGGTAACGGTTCGGTTTGGACCCGGACCCGTACCCGAAGTGACGGTCCGGAACCGTTGCTAACACTAGTCGTGGCTGTCAGGCTCGCTCAATAGGCTGCTCTCGTCTGCACAATCAATGTCCGCTGCATTTCCATGCAGCGCATAGTGTACCAACCCGTGGATGTTCCTTCATCAGTTAACACATCTGGAATGAAATCTGTATCGCACTTGCAATCCTCGGCATATGCATCAAGATTGAACAATTGAGCAATGCGAGGGAGCCTATGCATATACACATGACAGGGTGGCACACCGTCTAATTCGGACCTTGGAGCTCCCCCATCATTACAAGGGTGTGTAGGTGGCGTTCCAGCCGGAGGCGGCGCCGGGTTTGTTCAAGGTGCATCTGTGCCTTTGCAACTCCAGCTTGTCTGTGGATTGTGACCTGTGCCATGTTTGCAAGGAAGGCAACCGTCCGTCCGATATTCTTGAACCATTGCCGGGTGTCTTCCGATTGCAGCCTTCACCAATTCATGCCCAGGAAATGCAACTCCCCGCTTTGTCTCTTCTCGGACTTTGGAGGAAGGGTTCTTGATCAGGTGTTCAATTTCCTCTTTTGCGGCATGTGGCAACTCTCCTTTGGCCATTCTGGCCATGTTCATGTCAAGGAGCATGTCAGACTATGCTGGCTGTACCCAACCTCCTTGCCTTGCCATCGTAGCTGACATGTTTAAAACCTACAACAAATTAGTTACATATAATACGGAGATTCGGCAATCAGCTGAACCATATACGACTCAGTAGCCTCCTCTAAGATTTCTAAAGCCTGTTTCGTCCCCTATCGGGGACCATTTTCACAAAATTTCTCTGCACAGACCCCAGAAATGACACCATTTTGATGTTCGATTCCAAGGGCTGTGCAGACAAATGCCTTCCTCGACGATGAAGGTTTCCCATTACCAGCAGCGATTAATATGTCATGGAGCCCTCTATGTACACCAGGTGTACCTTATATTGTTCATTGATGGCTGCGTACCTCGGTTGGGAGTCACTCACATCTGATCGCATGCGGCATCATCTGCTTGCCGCTTCCCATTGTACGCACCAGCTGAGATTATGCGTGCTGGGTCATGGTTTCGGTGGCTCCATTGGCACAATTGCGGTAGACTAACTAGTGTCTGCGTCCCAGCAGTGCTTCAGCGAGTGGCGAATTGGCTGCAGCGCCTGTCTTTCGGCTGTCTTGGGATCCACTTGCACCTGGCTGCCATGTATGTGGAGCTATGACTTGCTGTTGTGGAAAAGTTGAGGATGATGATAATGAAAAGAAGTGGGATGTCCTGAGGAATATATAGTTGGCTTCGAGTCAAAATGGAATGAGCGAGAGCCAACTTGCACATTTCACCGAAGACCAGGGCCAACTGTGTACAGCTGCAGGCTGCACGGGATTCCAACCGGCCCAGGGTTGGCAGCGAGTCGGTCCTATGTCGTGGGTGTGTTTACACGGATATATTGATTTGAACGACAGCTGGAATCTCCAGTTTGATGGGCATTGAACAGATATTCTTCGACGGAAAGGATGTCTTCTGTTGTGTGTCCCAAAATATACTCGGGATGTTACATGAAACTTAACCATCAAGTCAGGTTATGCAGTTAGCATTACTATTCCCAATGACGGGACGGTCAAAATGCAGATTTTGCGTTGTTCAAGTTGATCAAATGTACCAACCTTGACATAAAGACGCAACCTGCCTCCATGTGGTCCACATCCTGCAACATCCAACATCTCGCCAAACAACAAAGTCAACACACGAGACAACGGTCAATGCTCCGAAAATGAACCTCGTGCCATTTCCTGCAGGCAAATACGGGATATCATCAAAACGCCCCACAGGAAGATGTTCACAAGCAAATGCAGGCAAGTGTGTCTAGGAGACAGTACTTTTCCGAGCTTTGGGAACATTGTGCGGCTTACGATCTAAAAAGAAGCTTTTGGGAGAGAAATGACCAGACACGTACTGTGTAAGCAAACAAGAGGAAGAGAAGTGGATCGAGGATTTTATGGATAGAGAGACCGCTGTGGCAAGGGAGAGAGTTCAAGATGCAGAGACAGCAATTATACAAGAACAGGAAGATATGAGAAATGCTGAAAAGGCGGGATCGACAACCAGGAAGACAGAAAAAACATTTGAGCAGATGTTGAATGCTATCGGAGATGGTCTGAGCGATCTTGCAAGTTCAGATGATGACGAGGATGGGGAAGGCGAGGCAGATGATGAAGAAGATATAGAGCTTGGGAAGATCAGTGAAGATGACGAACCCGGCTGGGTGATGAGCATAATCTCCAAAGCAGTACAGCACCGCATTGAGAGTTTTCGGTAGGAGCCGATGAGGCCTGATGAATTGATGCATCCGGGCTGGGGGCACGCTGCCGGCAACTTCCGTCAGAGAGATATCAAGTATGGGACAGCCGAATTGATGGTTCCAGTGGTTGTCAAGCCTCAAGCAGACAAGACTGCAGCCACACCATCCCCAACATCAATTTGAGAGCTTATATAGACTGTTCATATTGTCTCTGGACAATCCCGAATGCCACAAGGGACTTCTCGACCCGGAGGTAGTCAAATGGGGCTGGATTCAGCGAGACAACAGTCACATCAACATGAAGCGTCTCTTCCACCGGTCGCAGCACCTGATTGTCACAGATTACCCTGTCATAGCCTGTCGAACAGGTATGTTTTTACCCCTACATATAGCGTCCCAAGCTGGTGACCAGACAAAAATCGGATTCCGACCAAGAAATGGTGATGGCTCCTGGGTCGCCAGAGGGATAGATAGCCAAATAGGTAATATTGACCACGTATCTCTGGCAAAAGCAATTCAAGTACCTATTCTGCTAAGTGTCAGCTGTCTCTTGATTTAGATGACCTAATTGTAAGACGTGATGATTCCTCAGTGTGTGTTCGACGGTCATTCGGACCATTGGAAAATTCTAGACTCCAAATCAACTTGGAAGACAACCAACAAACTTGATGTCGTCTTGCCTGTTATGGTTAAGTGAGAAACCAAAACCAAAATTAGAGACAAAATTTAGTAACACAATTTAAGTCAGTGATACCATCAATGCACAGTACAATCCCAGATGAATGGCAGCCATCATGCTGCATTAATTCTTGCATCCAACTTCATAAGTCCACGTTCAGACCTGGTGCACATGGTCGAGATTTTGATGATTGCTTCTGTCACGTCGTGGAAATCGAGGAGAAGAAGCTGGATAGGGAAATGTGAAGAAGTCAGGCTATATAAATATAAGACTAGTGAATGGATCGATATGCCTTTAATTGGCGGGCAAAACCACTGTAACGTGATGTGCCTACGTCATAAGTTGCTCAGATATTGTGTGTAGTGGTGGCTCAGAGACAGGGATATCACGACTCTTTTGGATGCAAATCATTACACATAGAAACGATATATTGGCCTTCAATAATGACTTTATGCATTTTGCGTGCAATCATTGAACATCCAATGACTGTGATTATGTCATTAAGGTGAGCATCAGCAGAGCATCAACAATATTTGGTCTAACCATTTCAGCAATCAAATGGCTCCATGGTCACATCCTTCCAAAGAGGAAGTATTGCCCGGCTTTGTAGGTAGAAAGGAAAGCGACATGGTCATTGCCCAATTGAAGAAATGACCGTCAACGGAGCGTCAAAGATCTTGAGTCATGCATCTTGGATAATTACCGGGCTGTGCAACTACATTATCCAACAATTACAGTATTAGCCGCCTTTATGGGCACAAATGTTAGTGACGATATTGCTACTACCTCTTAAAAATGAGCGTCAACAGAGCGTCAACAATTTTTGGTCTTGCATCTTGAATAATCAAAGGGATGTACAACAGCGTTACCTCATAATGAAACTGTCGGCCGCCTTTATTGGCAAAAGTGCTGACGATGATATCTCTAGTACCTCCTAACCAAGAGCATCCAAGGAGTGGCAAAGAATTTGTGTCGTCTATCGTGTATATTCGAAGGGCTATGCAACGGCTTTGACACATAATTGTACTATCGGCCGACCTTATTGGCAAAACTCCTCTTGATGATTTCGCTGCTACCTCCTAGAAATGAGCGTCAACTGAGCATCACTGATTTTTCATCTTGCGTCTTGGATAATCAAAGGGGTATGCAACGGGATCAACCCATAATCATACTGTCAGCCGCCTCTATGGGCAAAACTGGTAGTGATGATATCGCAACCACCTCCTAAATATTTGTGCCAACAGCGTGTCAAGTGCTTTTGTGGGGGCTCCGAAAGCTACACAGCAACAAACTGCACTGCAATGTTCCTAAATGCAGTTATTAACGGTCAGTCTTCTCTATATGTCCTTGTATTCCGCTTCACAAATATGCATGCAATGTATCACAGATCTGACTTTGTTCATGCTTGTAGCTCTAGAGTCAATATCTACGAACCAGCTGTCTACTTTACAACTAGGTAACTTTTGACACTCTCTCAAGTTGAATCACCCAGCATTCAACTTCCTACCGCAATGTCAGATGCAAAATCAATAAATACCTTACTGCTAGAGGTGACAATCTCTTCCAAAGATGAACGTGTGTCTATTCGCAATTTGAGTGGCTCTACATTACAAATCATATTCGATTCTTGGCGGGTATCAATGAATGTATGCTCAAAGCATCCTAGTGCGTGGAATAACTGAAGATATAAGCCTTCGTGGCGATTTTATTTCATTGCCGAGTTAGGGAGACCGGCTTCCCTGGCATCATATATATGGCTCGCGATCAAGTTCTTGGACATTCATCAGAACACGGGAGCAACTCAATGAGGAAACACTTGTTGGGCAAAGGGCTCATTACAAAGTTTGACGAATGAACCGAGTCGGAAGTCACTGAATTGACCAGTTTCATGGTTGATGCAACAGCTTTGCCCATTCGGAAGAGGCAAGGAAGTCGAGGAATTTCAATTGTAAGTTAGCAAAGGAAATTCATATTTGACATTTATATCATGGCTATAGTAACTAAACTGACAGACAAAACGCTTCATACTGGCAGCGAAGGACTTTCAATCTGGCGAATTTCACCATGACACCTGCAATCGCTACTACATGTTAGGATTTGTTTCGGCTCTTAGTGCATGAAACACAATAACCAATGTAGTGCTACAATGGTCATATAATGCATTACAGAATGAGTTGGTGCTACCGTCCACCAGCACGTTGAGCAACATTTGCTGGAAGGAATACGCACTAACAGTTGATGAAATTAAGAGGCAATTGCGGTCAAGAAATAAAGTTCGTTAAGCTTGAGATGGGTGGACTCTGACGAACAAATTCCCCATAACGTAGGTCATTGCTTACTATATGGATCGAAATTGGCCATTGCAAGATGTTCAACTCGCATTCGATGAGGGTGATGGCCTGCTCTTTTCCGATTTTGAAAGCTAATTAAGGATAATAAGTCAAGCGTCAACCTGCTGTAGCACGGCTAGGCATACGTTTGAAGGAAGTTCTTGATCGTTTTAAGCTTACCGACGGCTGTTCACATGGCATTACGACTGATAACACTTCCTCGAATTACTCGATGACTCGCGACTTACAATCAACCCTTCAGGCCTCCGCAATTGAGTGGCCTGCATTGAAAGACGGTGGCAGGTTTCAGTGATTCACATGTCGCCATCCGACAGGTGTCACATCTGGAGCCGGGCCCTGGACTGCGAGTAGCAAGACGGATCAATCGAAGGGCGCAGGCCCTCCTCGCCAAAGGCATCGCAACAGTGATCCATTGGGTCCCTGGGCACTCCGGCATCCCCAGGAACGAAGGACCAGACAGTCAGGTGAACATAGCCTGAGAGGCTAACGGCGGCACGGCAATACAGCGACCATATACTTCTGCTTCGAATAGGGCCAGACAGATCTCTGAAGGCAGATCAGCAGCCAAGGCCCAGTGGGAGGCCGACAAATGCAGCATACACTTCGGCTACAGACTGAAGGGCAATGCAGGCAGTAACTGACCTACCCCAATAGCAAGCGCCAAGTCATTGGCAACAAGATTCTACCAACTATAGTACGCGCATGCGCCAACTGGAGTTTATCTAAAACAATTCAGACGCCGAGAGGACACCAAGTGCTGGTGGTGCAGGGGAACAGTGGTCCAAATACGGGAGCGTCTCCTCCGACACCACAGCCGGTGGAATCACCACCAGTGGGAGCTCTGGAAGGAGGTGGGGAAGGCCCTGGGCTGGAAAGCGGGCCGGTGCCGGCGGCCACAGGTATCCGAGCTGTTTTCCATGGAGATATGTCATAAGGCGGTGATGGACATCCTGGTGGCCACGGACGTCGGGAAGTTCCCCCCCAAAATGAGGCATGGAGGCCGGAGCGGCCAGTCTTTCTTTTCTATTTCTATTTCTATTTCTATTTTTCTTTTCTTCTCCTTCTCTCTCTCTCTCTTTCTTTTGTCAGCAGGGACGAAGGGTAGTTGGTGGGAGCTCCGCCATCTAACCGGCTCGCCCGGAGGCGGGGGGGGATAAGGGCCTGTCACACTCTAGCTAGAGTAAATACAGTCTGAATAAACAACAACAACAAGCGACCAGATCCGGAGTTTTCATGGAAAGACTGGTCGCTCAACTGTACAGTGCCACAGGCACGTATATCCTCCTCCTAAAGATCAGAGTTCAGTGGATTAATCTCCATTAACTCTTATTTTTATTTGGAACATTGACCAAGGTTGGTTTTATTTTTGTAGCTAACAGGTCATACTTCTGGGGTGTCTCAATATCCAGTAGAAGGTCACCATATGGTTGGTTGATGGTGGTTGCTGCTAAGGTGGCTAGAAACCTTGCCATCGGTCTTTCGTAGCCGATCTGATGGTCGGGTTGTCGCGAAGGTCCATCCGGTGGGTGCCTCTTGCCTGCCAGGTGTTCGATAACGAAGTTGTACAAAGAGAGCATCTCGGCCGATCTGGCCTGCCGCCCAGAGAGCACTGTTAATGTTTGACAGTACTCGAGGTTCTTATGGTCACATTGTATGAGGATCTCATGATTTCCTCCTTCAATGAAGTGACGCCATTGCGTCTCACTCTCCATGATGGCCTCGAGCTCCCGATTGTTCGTGTCGTGGTTCTGTTCGGCACTTGAGCATTTTCGACAGTAGAAGTTGACTGGCGTGAGAATCCCAAAACCGTCGTACTGGTTGAGAATGGCGGCGATCGCGAAGCCGTTTGCATCAGTCTGCAGACTAATCGGTTTTTCCCGGCGTACCGGACCAAATCTTTAGTGAGTGAGGTCATAAAGGATGTATTGCCGTAATAGGAAACAGACGAGACGGAGATAAGCTCGGCTTAAGACCGTAAGCGCCTGGAGATGGGATGAGGGATTTGTTACACCCGGACAGGGTCGTGAGGTGTTAAGGTTGCATCACAATTAATGCGCACAACCAAGATTTTCTTATGCACGCACGGGAGATAGAGCGACAGGGGCAGCAAGAACAAGGGGCAGTGAAGGAAGCCAACCAATTGTATCTATGAGTTAGAAAAGGAAAACGGAGCTATGCTTCAAAGCAAGCTGACCTTTCTAAGACTCTAGCAGCCTTCAGCTGCAAAGATTTCATTGCCAATGTCTCTCGTTTTTGCAGAAGAAAAATGTTCACGGGCTCTGATGGATTTTTTATCTTGTACAGATGTCGGTAGAATTAGCGGAGTGGTGGAGGAGGCGGAGAACTCAGATCACGAGGAGTCGAGTGATGGGGGGGTGTAAAAGTTTTGATGTTGTTTTTTGGCGGTTTTCTTTTGTTGAATGGGGAAGAGGACTCGCAACTTTGCTTTTGTTTCTTTATGTTACGGAAGAAGCGGGGAGGAAATATGTATGGGATATGCCATGGCCGCCAGCGGCCGAATGCAATATGATTACAAACAAACAAAGCAGCCTTCAGCTGAATTGTTCTCTATTAGTGGAATCTGTGGTTTATCACTTAGACCGTGATTCGCTACGTGAGATCAAATTCAGTTATTCACTCGCCGTCTATCGACGTCTTCAGTTGGTTAACGCTCACGGAGTGACGGAGTTCTGCTGGACTGTAACGGCGACACGTGACCCGAGGCCGGGTAAACGCCAGTGTATATAGGTCGCCGCTACGGCACTTAGATCTGTACGAAAACCTTACTATTCAACTTACCTTTAAGATCACTCCAGTCCACGTTTGCAACCATATCCTATCTATTCTCATACATTGGCACGCTTGAGCGTACGTGCCTTTACATGGACACGTGCTTTTGGGCCAGAACCCCTTAAGGTTTTCCAAACTGAAGTCCGACGGAAGTTTGGAAAAATTTAAGCACAACAGACCCGTCACAACAAAAGCACTACATCCCCAGACCGGGATCCAGCAAAATGCCGCCTTCAATATCCCCCCTTGATACCAGTACTTCAGAACCAACACACTTATATCCAAGCCGTCTCTTGAATTCTTTCTCTGCTTCTACAATCTTCTGCGTTCGCCACTATTATCTCTTTGAATCAAAATCACACACTACGCTGCAGTCTTCTGAAGTTCATGCGTCGTCTGGCAACTATCAGTAATGTCTAGAAATGGATGTATTTATGAGATTTCATTACCACGATAGCAGTCGTAGGCTAGTGCCTCCAGCTTTTTCATGGTCTGAAACCACGTCATCACTTCTTCTTCTGAGACAGCGCCATGGTACCAGAAAATAAAACACTGCTCGACGGCTTTCTTGAAAGCGCTGCCCATCTGGCGCGTAACCCCGCTCAATGCCACTTCAACCAGGATCTTCTTCTGTGCCAACACCGCCTGTTTTGTGTGTTCCTCGTTATTTGTTGGTTTTTCTATTTCGTGTAGTTCTTCCTGAGTTATGCCTCCGACTTCTAAGAGAATCATTCCGAGGCGGTACATGCCGTCATTAAGCATAGTAAGACGATCAGATGCCAACGGATTAGCGATGTGAGGAGTCCAAGTAGCTGGCTGTTCTGAACTCTCGTATGCGGCTAGATATGTGATTGTTGTAGCCTCCCAGAATTCCATCCATGGCGACGAATGAAACGTAAATGCGGCGTCCCCCAGCTTAGCAGCTAGAAGAAGGCGCTCATAGGTTTTAATACGGTTCCTATCCTGGAGCAACTCGCGAAGTGTGATAGCTGCCGGTGGAGGTTCATTCCGAGCATATTCTTGACGGCATTGAATTCGTTGTACATGGAAGTTGTCAAGGACGTATTCAAGTTCTTGTCGGTCGGCGAACAGTGTACCACAAAGGCCTGGACAGGGTGGGTGGTGGTTGATATCCGGATCCCTTGGTTTCTTGGTAATCTCTAGAAAAATCTCCTCGCAAGAGTTGTGTTGCGTAGGAGTTGATAAATCCATGGTTTGAGGGTCACATGTTCCTTTAGATACTACCAGAATGGTAAACGTCGTGCCAGACTGCCTATCTACGGCTCCCGGAAAGTTGCTTTGCAAAATTTCCCCTCTACTGGAATTGCAACAAGTCTCTAAGCACAGATAGCAATGGCAGGAGCAAGGTGAAAACTGCAAAAGGGTGTCGTATAATCTCTTTGACGCTTCCCTGGTAGTTCTGTGGTTCCAAAGCACTTCGGGAGACGTGCGAATGAGGAAGTCTACAGCCGTGGGGCTTGCAGATTGTGTTAGTGCAGTTAAAATTTTGCGCTGGCTCTGATTGATCTCAATCTGATTTTGAGCCATCTGGAGATCCAGCAACTTGTGGAGATTCTCATTTTCGTCTTGAAGTGCTTGTAATAAAAGTAATAGCTTGTGTCGTTGCTCTCCGATTATCCGTTGCATTGTACGTTTCCCAAGCTTCTTTTTGCTAGATAGTCTGTCTAAGATGTGTTGCGCCTGTAGAACATTTAGGAGTGGGCATTGCAGTTCGATAGACAAGACTTACCCTTGAGACAGTAAGACTGACGACTGATTGAGTTTCGGTACAGACGTCTAGCGGCCCTTCATGAAGCTCAATCTCAATCATCTGTTCGAGTACGTTGTGGACCCGTTTGATGCAATCGTACAGCAGTTGGCCATAATCGCCCAAGGCATTGCTGATTTGGATACCAATATCATTATTGGTCGGTGAATCTTTATCCAATGGCTTTAGCAAGAGCTCGGTATTTTCTTCGCCAATGGTTTCTGTTAATAGCTTGCGAATGTGAAGTTCGAATATCTTCTCCGCTATGTGTACTCTTGTGAGAATACATTCCACATCCTTGTCATAGTTTCGATATTGCTCGATTCGCCTGTTCACGGCGAGGTATGTCTTGGCGGTTAATGATATCAAGGCAGGGATACCGATAACAACGCCGGCTGTCTCCATCACCATTGTAGGGAATAATAGGAATGCCTTAAGCTGACCTTGTATTGGAGAGCTGAATTGGGGGGGTCCGATTGCGTGGTTGTAGGCTTCTGTGAATGTTGGATATAGTGAATTCTTGATTGCGCCCAGAGTAGGTGTGCACAACGACTTCTTGGTGAAACGGAAAGTATGGTGGGGATAACCATCCCAGTTAGTACATTGTGCGGGGTAGTTGTGTATGAGGTATTTATTGCCTCCCACACTTTGGACATCCAATATTACCGCCTGAAAATACCAAGACTCTACATTAGCGCAACCTCAGATACTCCCAGCTGCAATAGTGTTGCGATGATGGTGCACCCATCACCTATTTAAATTATCACGAGTTAGAGCTGCCGACTACCTACAGGACGATAAGGTGTCAGTCGGGGATCTGATAGCTGACTCTCTGCGACAGCACAAAACGTGTTTCGGTTCGATCGCGATCTCCAGAATTAAAGAAATTAACTTAACTCTTTTGCAAAGCGGTAAGTGTACGTTACGTTTGCCTAAAAGCGCTAATATTTACAGCGTGTCGTGAGATGTATATCGACAAACAGTCTAGTAATGGTAGTCGGTAAGTGTTGGGTGGATTCCACAAGGTGGGAGGGGTTTAAGGATCGAGATGCACGAGTCATTGGAGTCTCGTCCTGGCTGCAGCTTGGTGTTGCTGTGATTTGGCATCCACTGTGCTGACTGCAGCACTAGCGGTGCAACGTGTCCCAGTAAAATTAAAAGATATTGTTTCTGACCAGTGAAGTGTGGCTGCATGCGGTGTTTGCATCGGCGCAAAGTTCTATATGCACGCTGCAGAGCTAATGCCGGACATGGTGCAGGATGCAGAGAATAAGTGAAAATTCGTGGGTGGCCGGAAGGGAATATTGCGTCCGCGAGGCGATGGTACCTATAATGCATGCCATGATTACAAAATAAGTAACTCTGCGAGGAAGCTGTGTGATATAACTATTGGCATCTGTGGGGCTTAATACCATTCTGCTGCACTAAAGGTGTGGATCTTACCATCGCAACTCCTACCTTTACAGCCCAGCGCAGTTCCTAACTTTTTCTACACAACGTCTGAACCTTACTCAAACTCGCGTCCGGTTTCAATGACAGAAAAATGGGCTCGGAATCCACAGCAACAGTTCCACTTGGCCCGGTTGAGCCGCTGCTGACGTGCATTTTAACTTTCCTATCGACTGCTAGTATGGCAAACAGAGCTCGCGCGCACCCATCACCTGCATTTATCTCCGCAAAGCCAGTGATTGGCAAATTTCGACTATGGGCTCGGAGTTTTGATACCGAGCAGTGCCATCTGGACAAACTGTTAGCTGAGGATGCGGTTCTTTTGGAGACCGTGATTCTACACTTTTCCGGCTTCATCGCGAGTGCGGCTGAAGCATTTGGATTTCGTAAGATTATATACCGGGAGTTATAGATTTGAGAGGGCTGACTGTTTGTCTATAGTGTGCGACACGGACACCATCAACGACTTGAAACACGCCCTTTCAAATGCATATCCGAAATCTTCAACTAAATCTAAGGCTTCCGACGATTGCGATTCCGGAAGCCATACCGGCTCCACAGAGGGCGAGAGAACTGCCTTGTCAGGCATTACAACGTCCTCTCATACACAGGAGCTTGAATTCATCGTAGACTCCCTCTTCAGCTTATTACCAGTATTAGAGAAAACGGCGGAAAAAATCACCGCACGGGAAAGCCGCTTAGCGGAAAATCCCCCGGATCGATTGGAGAATTACATCACTATCATTAGCGCTAGGTACCCAAACGCTGAATCGTGGTTGGTCAGGCTTGTTGCGCAAGGAGTTCTTGATTGTCACCATCGTTTAGAATCATTCAGTAGGAAAGAGCAAATTCCAAAACCAGTTGTTGTGGCAACTCCAATGGATCAACCGACTCGTGCTGACTCTGCCTTGGGTACATCTCTAAGATCTAAGTCGGCTGCTCATTCTACTCCCAACTCGTCAAAAACAGCATGCACTCCAACTACTATCCCTGACTCCATACAATCACCCGTTAGCTATGCAGCATCAACTTCAGCTCAATCTAAGGCAACCACAATACTAGGCGGGATGGTTGCTGTTACACTGCCTCCACGACCCAAGGGGGGGACGTGCCCAATCTGCAACGAACGTAATGCATTTGGGACGAACGCAGAATGGAGGTAAGTGAAGTAATTTCCCGATAGGTGTTGAATGGTAATAATGACCAGGTTGGTATAGCAAGCACATCTTTATTGACCTCGAGCCATATATATGTCTTGTGCATAACTGTAAGGTGCAAAGCAATCCTTATAAAAGTCAACGGGAGTGGATGGAACATGAGCGAACGTCACACGGAGCTAGATCGGAATCACAATGCCCTTTTGGTTGTTGCGTTGATTGTATGTCTGGCGGTAGTTGGTATAGGCATGTTGGCCACCACATGAAAGATATCCGATTGCTAGCACTCCCTCCCTCAGTTCGGCAATCCTATGGTGATGAAGATAGTGATGAAGTACTTTTCGATAGTAATTCCAGCATCGCCAGCTCTTCAGGATTTGCTCCTGGTGCAACTATATTCCCAATCAGAGAAGAACAAGCCGAGAGCGATCCTGGGAAAAGCTTGAAGCACCGGCTCAGGTCGCACGAAGTAGTCGAAAAGCAGCAGCTAGTCCAAGAATGGGTCACCGACAATCGTTTTGGTGCATCCACAGAAGAGGATCCGTACCAGGTTTTGCCGCTTGAAGGGACAGCATCGATTTTCTGCTGCAACCCAACCTCGGTAACTTCGCATGCTGCCGCTCCATGGTACTTTAATCGACAGAGTACATGTCCCGAGTGCAATCATTCGCCCTGTGCCAAGTGCACGTATGAAGAGTACAGTACCTGCAACTCTTCGCAATGTTTCGTAACTACAAACCACAGTCACACCTACACTGATAACAACGACAATGAACTCAACTGCCCGATAATCTATGGGTCCGTAAGTTTTGGTACGCCTATCTGTTCTATACTGTGCTGGGGTAACACTTTCTGCTAACCAACCTCTGTTTAGGAGATATCATAAATCACTCCCCGCAATATGGCCCTCCGATAGATACTCCAACCCACGCCGACATGGAAGATTTAGGTAGTGAACCTTGCTGAAAGAGATATATCATGGTTCTTATAACTGACCGTACCCGGCTCCAGTTCGAACCATCGGTTGGGATACTTTCTCACGCCAGTTGTCAGTCATCAACCAGGACAAATATCGATTCACGATCCCTCCTTTTCACAGGAACGAGCCGGAGAATTTTTGGATCTCTAAAAACATCGACTTTACGCAATGGGAATTGGCGGACGACTCACGAGCAATGTTGCTATCTGCACCGCCTAGCCACAGGACGACCGAAGTTTGCTCCCACTTGATCGAGCTTGCTAAGGAAAAGGCTTCTCAGACAAACAGTTCCGTGCTGTACTTTTTCTGCTCAACTGTCCCAGAAGCTCGACGCTTGCCTGTCTTCACCCACACAATTCTCCACCAGATTGTCTGCAGTTCAAATGTTGAAAAGGCGGACTCTATCACAACTGCTTTTCTCCTCACTTTGCTAGGCCGGCATTTTCAGCAACGCACGCAGGTTTTCAAGCAGGACAATCATCCCGATACGACCATACAGAAGATTCTAGATGCTCCGGGAAACTTGCTTATCGAAGCTTTAGTGGAAGCCGTCAAGACAGCAGGGATTCAAGAGTTGTCCATTTTCGTTGATGGCATGACGGAAGATATTGTCCGCTTGATTGTGAAGCATAGCATGCGAGCAACACGAAAGCTGAAAGCTTTGTTTACAATCGATGAATCACCTAAATACGGAAATATACTTGATAGAATGATGTGTATTGAATATGACAAGGAGAGAAAAGGTTTACATATCCGACATTCTGCAGTCTAGATTCTCGCTAACGGACTAACCCAGAGTGTCTTCGTTCTCTTTACTATGACGATACACGCTATGACAAAATTTCGGAAGAGCATCACGGTTCGCTGGGGTGGCTCTGGAGACACCCACAATACCTACAGTGGTCGACATCAGCAACATCTAGTCTTCTGTACATTGAGGGGAAACCAGGGAGCGGTAAAAGCACTCTCGCAAAATATTTCGTGAAAAATCTTGAGAAGGTGCCAAATGCCAGTTCAAGTGCTGTGGCCCATTACTTCTACACATTCCGCGGGACCGTACTGGAGAGTACCCATGAGAATATGTTGCGGTCAATTCTGCGCAGTATACTTGAACAGGACGAGTCGGCATTTTTTCATTTCCAGCAGAAATTCCGGGACTTTCAACATCGCAACCACTCAAAATGGCCTTACGAAACCCTTAAACAGGTTTTATCCTCGTTCGCAAACCATTCCTCAACGAAACCACTCTACCTCATTCTTGATGCAATCGACGAATCTGTGGAAAATGATAGACGCAGCATTATACAATTGATATGCCGGCTTTGTTCACATGAAAATTCTTGCAACATAAAAGTATTCCTGGCGAGTCGTCCTGTTGCCGAGCTCACATACTCCATGCATGGACGCTATCCCATGATAACCTTGCAGGATCAGAATAAGGATGATATTGCCAAGTTTGCGGACGATTTTCTGAAGACAGATCTCCTAATATCTGGGGAAGTCCTTCGCGACGCAAGAAATTATATCACCGAAAACGCTCAAGGTGTATTCGTATGGGTGAGCTTGGTTAGGATGGAACTGATTAACCGCATTGAATGGGGACATCCGGAGGGCGAATTCTTAGAATGTCTAAAAGCCATCCCTCAGGACCTAGAAAATATCTATAAGTCGATATTCCACAGGATGGAGAATCGACAATCTGAGATTATCCAAGACGGAATAAGAGTCTTCCGATTTGTTCTTTTCGCGCTCCGCCCTCTTACAGTTGTAGAGCTGCGGGATTCCCTTGCTATGCCGGATGACATCAACCCTTCCCTAGTGCGTCAACAGGACATACATGCATTCAAGAGACGAATTCAATACTGTGGGGATAACTTCTTGGAAATTAAAGGTACTTCCCTTGGGAGTGAGCTGAATTATAAAATTGATTGCATCTACAGCGGATGAAACCGTTCAATTTATGCACCAAACTGCTCGCGAGTTCTTGATCCGGACATTCCCAAATGCCTCAAATTTAATGTTCGAGATTAGCCATAAGGCCCACGGAGTAATAACTACAACGTGGGTTAAATATTTGTGGCTTTGTTTCACAGGCCCCAGGATGCGAGATAATTTTTCAAAAATCAAGAGTTGGAGTCCGAGCGACTTTCGAGCCTATGCGGAATATCTAAACGACTGGCCATTGGTTGGATATATACTTTGCTATATCAAGGACCACCTTGACCTCTGCGGCCCTAATAAGGATGTCTCTGACCTCCTTATCACACTAACCACACAATTGGCCAATAATCATGCCTCATACTTTTTAGGAAGCTTCCTTAACTTCCGTTTCGGACACAATTACGGAAATGCATTCCCTTCTAACGAGTATCAGGAAACCTCTGAGAACGTGCAATACAGTACCCTCAATGCCGCTGCAGAACTTAAGCTACATGACGTAGTGCAGGCATTGCTGCTTACGTGTACACAGGATGCTCCTCACGCCCAACAGAAAACTCCTTTGATTATTTCAGTACAGAAAGGGCTGATTGGAGCGACGCAACTACTGCTTGACCAAGATTTGAAGAAAGATACAAAGGACGACTTCGGCAGGACGGCGCTGCACTATGCGGCGGAAAATGGGGATGAGACGATTGTTCGGCTGCTTGTGAAGAAGGGAGCCAATAAAACCATTATTGACAACTCTAAGGAGATACCACTGCATCTAGCTGTTAAGAGGTTGTGAGTGTAATCCTTGGCTCCAGTTGACAATATGCATGGTTAACGTTAGCCTAATACATTATATACGTTAGCCCGTGAGTTACCTCTCAATCTACTCTGGGCCCGTACAATGCATGGTTGACCAGTGATCGATGACCTGATTCAATAGATAGTGAGTTTGAACCAGTTTGTTAATGTGGAGTGAATACTTGACTAACCAGAGAACGCCTGCTGGATTCAATAGCGAGTACGTCGCGGACTATTGAAAAAGGCGATGATAAGTGGCTAACGGATGGTTACTACTTGGCCCCTATATATAGCTCGTGGGTTTCTCTACAAGATTCTGCGGCCTACAGGTTGTCTTGCTGACTAGAACATGGGGCTGCGTTCCATAGCAAGTGAGTTTGCACAAAAAAAGGCCTTCCTTCCCCAGCAGTGAAACGTAGCTGACCTCAGCTCGTTGGCTTGGCCTGAAGAGGGTGAGATTGTATGAGACTATTTAGGGCCGTAATGTGACGCTAATTGAAATAAATGTTGTAACGTGTAGTCGGTATGTAGCACTAAACCCGTCGCATAATGATATATATGGCTGACTAGAACCGGACGGTTTAACCAAATAGAAAGTGAGTTTCTCCCCGCCTTGCAGCTAAACAATGACGTATAACTAATGCCAACACCCGAGTTTCGTCCATAGGATGTGAGTCAGCACCAATAATTTGATACGACTGATGATCCGTGGTTAACTTGAGCCCGCCGGATTGATTGAGCAGCCAGTGAGTTTCTCCCTGACTGCTCAATACAATGGTGACAAATCTGAGCTCAATGGTTTGATTCGACAGCGTGTGAGTATCTCACTGACTACGGAGCTGCATGGTGACTAATCTGAGCCCGATGGTTTGATTCGACAGCGTGTGAGTATCTCACTGACTGCTGAGCTGCATGGTGACTAAACTGAGCCCGATGGCTTGATTCGACAGCGCGTGAGTTTCTCCCTGACTGCTGAGCTGCAGGGTGACTGATCTGAGCCCGGTGGCTTGATTCGATAGATCGTGAGTTTCTCCCTAACTGCGGAGCTGCATGGTGACTGATCTGAGCCCGATGGCTTGATTCGACAGAAAGTGAGTTTCTCCCTGACTGTGGAGCTGCATGGTGACTAATCTGAGTCCGATGGCTTGATTCGACAGTCGGTGAGTTTCTCCCCAACTGCTTAGCTGCATGGTGAATAATCTGAGCCCGGTGGCTTGATTCGACAGCCTGTGAGTTTCTCCCTGACTGCTGAGCGGCATGGTGACTAAACTGAGCCCGATGGCTTGATTCGACAGCCTGTGAGTTTCTCCCTGACTGCTGAGCTGCATGGTGACTAATCTGAGCCCGATGGCTTGATTCGACAGCGCGTGAGTTTCTCCCTGACTGCTGAGCTGCATGGTGACTAAACTGAGCCCGATGGTTTGAATCAACAGCCGGTGAGTTTCCCCCTGGCTACTAAGCTGCATGGTGACTAATCTGAGCCCGATGGCTCGAATCGACAGAACGTGAGTTTCTCCCTGACTGCTGAGCTGCACGGAGACTGATCTGAGGCTAATGGCTTGAATTGACAGCCGGTGAGTTTCTCCCCGACTGCGGTGGTGCACGGTCACTAAACTGAGCCCGATGGTTTGATTCGACAGAACGTGAGTTTCTCCCCGACTGCGGTGCTGCACGGTCACTAAACTGAACCCGATCGCTTGATTCGACAGAACGTGAGTTTCTCCCTGACTGCGGTGCTGCACGGTCACTAAACTGAGCCCGATGGCTTGATTCGACAGAAAGTGAGTTTCTCCCTGACTGCTGAGCTGCATGGTGACTAATCTGAGCCCGATGGCTTGATTCGACAGCCTGTGAGTTTCTCCCTGACTGCTGAGCTGCATGGTGACTAATCTGAGCCCGATGGCTTGATTCGACAGCGTGTGAGTATCTCACTGACTGCTGAGCTGCATGGTGACTAAACTGAGCCCGATGGCTTGATTCGACAGAACGTGAGTTTCTCCCTAACTGCTGAGCTGCATGGTGACTAATCTCAGTCCGATGGCTTGATTCGACAGCGAGTGAGTTTCTCCCTGACTGCGGAGCTGCATAGTAACTAAAGTGAGCCCGATGGCTTGATTCGACAGCTGGTGAACTTCTCCCTGACTGCTGAGCTGCATGGCGACTAATCTGAGTCCGATGGCTTGATTCGACAGCCTGTGAGTTCTCCCCGACTGCTTAGCTGCATGGTGACTAAACTCAGCCCGATGGCCTGATTCGACAGCTAGTGAGTTTCTCCCTGACTGCAGAGCGGCATGGTGACTAATCTGAGCCTGATGGCTTGATTCGACAGCTAGTGAGTTCTCCCTGACTGCAGAGCTGCATGGTGACTGATCTGAGCCCAATGGCTTGATTCGACAGCCCGTGAGTTTCTCCCCAACAGCAGAGCTGCATGGTAACTAAACTGAGCCGGATGGCTTAATGCAACAGCGAGTGAGTTTTCACTTTGACTGCTGAGCTACATTGGGACTAATCTGAGCTCGATTGCTTAATTTAACAGCGAGTGAGTTTCTCTCTAACTGCTGAGTTGCATGGTGACTAAACTGAGCCCGATGGCTTAATTCAACAGCGAGTGAGTTTCTCCTTGACTGCTGAGCTGCACTGTGACTGACCTGAGCCCGATGGATTGATTCAATAGAACGTGAGTGGGATTTGCCCGTGAATGTTTTCCCCAATGATTGTGAATTGTTAACCTGAGAACAACGACTTGGTTACATAGCCTGTCAGATCCCCTTGAACCCCGCTGCAATGTTGTTAAGCTGACCTTATCCGGGTTGCTTCTTTTGATAGTCCGTAAGTTTCTTCACCATTTTGTTTGTTATTGCGTTTTGGTAGTGCTAATTGAAGCTTGATGACATGATGCGGTAGTCCGTGAGTTTTCCCAAGTTGTCTAGGTCGTCACTGTTATCAACAGCTAACGTAAGTTGCATGGTTGTATATGGTAGCGTGTGAGTTTCAATTCTTGAACGACTGTGACAGTACGATCGTGTGTCGCTAACCAGGGGTCTGTCGCTGCTTGCCAGTGTCCGTCTGCTATATGTATAGTAACGGAGCCAGGGTAATGGTTGGATTGTTACTGGGAGCTTGGTTACTGGGTACTTGGTTAGTGGATGTTTTTGGCTAGTGGATACAAAATTAAGTCATTGGTGCTTGTCGAATCTGTTGCTTGCATTGTTCCTAAGCGGCTCGGCCGCAAAATTCGAGGCCTACCTTGGCGTAGGCTTGACAAGGCCTCGATTTGAAAAGCCTACACCCTAAACAGCATAGTGGCCAGGCCACTTCAGAACACTGGTTGCTGGGAACCAGGCTTCCCAATATTCCGTCGCACCAAAATGATGCCCCGGAATGGGACGATAGTGAGGACCACAGGATGGTAACGGGACAGTTTTCACGATCCGTCGTTCCATCTCGGGACATGATTTGGGATGGAAAATCGCGAAATCGTGCGCGGTATTGAACGGGATGCGGCCGAATGCCGTGTCATTTTGTGTCCAATCACCAAAAGTGGGCACCGAGGAGTAACGGCTGCTTCAAATCAAGATCGGAATCACGCAGTGTTCTTAAGTGGCCCGGCCTTGATTTCGGAGACCTGCCTTGGCGGCGGCTAGGCCCGGCTTCATGCAGGCCGGCCGGGCCGGGCCGGGCCGCTTAGGAACACTGGAAACACAAGGCTAATAGAACTCATCGCAGAGATCATTTGACATCTAACAAGGATCTGCTCGATGAGCTCTATTAGCCTCGCGTGTCCGATCTTGATTTAGACCAGTCGTTCCTACGCGGCGGCTATATTTGCGATTTTTGAGCGGTATGAGAGCAGCGGATACAAGTGGAGACAATCCCGTCTGCATACCGTAGGCCGGGAGAAATCCCGTCTTGGTACTTCCCCAGGAAGGTTTTTGGATGATAATACCGTCCAGTTTTCATCTCGTGGTTCGCATTATGGGACGGCGACTCTGGACGCCGACATACTATAGTCGCCCCGGACCGTTGGGAACCTTGGAACGATGAGGTGACTTGATCTTGTATGGGTGCAATCTATCTATGATTCTGAAGCCCATATATGTGCTGAAGTCTCACCCGCTTATGTGCTGAAGTCTCACCCGCTGTTAACTGAGATATGGCCCGGGAGTATCCTGTATCGGAGTCGGATACTTCTTTGGCTCCGTGGGAACTAGGCGATATGACCGGAGGCTTACAGCCAAGTGCACTTGATCGCCTGCAAGTACGCTCGTTCACCCTCTGCACGTTCGCTTGATCGCCGTCTACATGTGCACCTCCAAGTGTGCTCGATCAGCATCTGTGGGTGCGCTCGATCACCCCTCTCAAGTGCGCTCGATCACCCCCGTTCCAAGTGTGCACCTCCAAGTTAGCTTGAGCACCGTCTTTAAGTGCATATCAGTACCGTCTCCCCTCAGTCCAGATAGGCCGTATGTATATATATTGTTAGACATAGATAGAGGATAGATGTCATATTATCATTTAACAAATGCTCGGTGAAATCAACTTCCCGTCCGTCCGGGATCAACAAGGACGGATGGCAAGGACGACCGGGGACGCTTTTATGCCGTCTCCGGGCTGTCATCTGCGGATCGTGGTTAGATTACATAACAAAATTGTATAAAACTAGCTACAACTATAATCTATTCTCCTGACCGCAAATCAATATCATTAAGCATCTGTTCCATTCGGACCAAACCAGATTTTGTTGCACCAAAGATTGAGCCCTGTTCCGCCCATGATTTCAGGCACTCTGAGGCCTCAATGATATCGTCACCCAAGCTATTTCGTCAGTCACTGATGAGCAACTTTGCACTGCTCAATAGACGCTCAGGTTCATCCGACATTGCTGGAATACTCACCAACTCAACACCCATTTGAGCAAGCAGTGCGTGGATCATGATGTCGGCCAATCCAGTACTGTTGAGTACCGCCGGGTAGCTCATCATCGGGATCCCGCTCCAGGTACCGTGCAAACTCATCCAAGGTGTCTGCAGCCTGGAGCCATTTCCGACATCATTTAAATATATACTGTAACCGCTCGTTGTCGCAACGGGTGGTGGATGACGACCCACGACGGTGACTTATCCGTCCCCGTAGGTCCCCTGGCGGTCATACCGTATGGACGGGACGGATGGCCTAAGCGCCGTTCCGTCCATCCTGGATAAATCTTGGACGTCCCACCGTCCTCGGCCGTCCGACGGGACGATTGACATCACTGCAAACGCTTCATGATCATGAAACTGGAACTACATAATCGAGTACAGGTGTAAACGAGACGAATTAGTCTGAGCAGAACAACTAAGTCTAAGTGAGAAGAATAAGTGTGGGCGAGGTAAACAAGTCTGAGCACAGGATAAACAGAAAATTCTCTCGCGCGAAGTGATGGCTCGAGCGTAAACTTGTTTTGTTCCGATGTAGCATGGATCGTCGTATTCGTTTATCTCGACTCGCTTATCTTAGCGCCGTCTGCGTGTTTCCGAAATTATCGTGGTGAAACTTACAAGACCTGGCCCTGTTGGGCATAATATTGGTGGATGTAATAGATCTCCTAGTAACAGTGGGTCGAGACCTAGCCCAAGAGTTACAGTACTAGCCACAGCCTATGAAATGTATCTCCACAAGGCCAGTAATGAAATGCATGGCTATACCATTAGGGTTACTCTTACTTTAATTGTAGGTAGAATATTCATATGGTCAAAACTGACTGGATCATGTGACACTGATTTGGACTCTGTGCTCAACCGTCCATATTTCTCCAGTTTTCCATCATAGATTGGCTTATCTGAGATGCGTAAAACTACTGTATCAAGTCCAGCTCTATTCAGACTCGTCGTACCTGTTTAGATCAGGCTTCTCAATGGTCCGGGGCATGCATTTCGGAGGCCTGGTCCGTCCCGGTACGGAATCTGAGTACCTAGGGCCCGATATAGATGACTGTAGTTTTAGGATACGGTTTTAGGATACGAAGCTAGGGTCTATACGAACTTCAAATCCTGGATGCGTCTGAATGCTGCGGCTGGCTGCCTGAAGATGCAAGGGTCCATCATGCAGAGGGAAGCGGAGGAGCTACAGTTGTGAATGGAGGAGGCTTGGTAGGGAGCAGAGGGTCTTGTTTGTTTGTATGTTATCATGTTTGTATTATAGTATCGCCGTGCGCAGTGCCCAGAACTAGACTGCAGGGCCCTACAGTCTTTTCGTCTGTGGCTCTGCTGCCCTACTCCTAAACGGTCCTGAGTTTACTTGCCCCGGAAATTGTCGTCTGGTCCAGGGCTTACTTTTGCCCGGACGGGATGGACTATTGGGAAGCCTGGTTTAGATGTTACTTTGCGCAACGCCTAACCCTAAGCCGTACGGTCACATTATCTGCACACAAAAAAGTAGCTCAATCAGGTACGACATACCTGAACGTTCCATTTCGTTCTAAGGGTAGCCGGGGTTAGAGACCCCCGGAATTTGCAGAATCCTTGAGGCATGGTCTAAGATTGCAACGACCCGGTTGGTGTTGTACCAGCGCTCCAGCGTCACCGTATCGCTAGATGTACGTTATGGCCTACAAACCGTCTGGTCTGATTCCTCATTACAGGTTGTTGTGGGCACGATTCGAAACCTCTCAAGGCTATCAACGATGAGGGTGGTGACGGATGGTGAAGTTATGTGCTCAACCTGCGATGGCGATACCTAGTTTAGAAATACAGAAGGGGAGCTCTCAGTTCTACTACATAGAGAAACCAATAGCTGGATCGAGATATCGAAATCTCAACTTCGACAGATACTGAAGCAACATAAATCCTTGTTGATGTAGTGGAGGACTTTTGCCCAAGATCACGTGATTGGTTGCCATATCTGCTAGTTTCTCCATTTCTCTTCTCTCAATCTTTGTACATATACACGAAATAGCAAACGAGCTTCTACCGCTACGCATACGTGTCTACAATCCACGTCTCAATCAAAGAAACAATTAAAATTATACCACCGTCGCATCCCATCCCTCTTTCTCATCTCTCCGTTGCCAATACCACCGCCGAACACTACCTCAGAAGTGAGGCTCGGAATTTTAGTTGACTTATTTATAAATCGCCGCACTACATAAAGATGAGAAACCGCTTGCCCTCAATCGCAAACCAATTCGGATAAAATCAAGTGAACAAATTTATCAAGCAAATGTTGAGAGCAAAAGAGAAAGAACGAAGAAGCTCAATTGTCTATGGAACAAAGAGAGAGAAAGCGGCAGGACTATATAGAGGGAAAAGATCATACTCGGCTTCACCGAGTATCACAACCGGAGTCCACTGCCGAGAATCACTCCCGAGGCTAGGCCTACTCCTCGGCATGGGGGCTGGTAGCGGCCCATGGGGGCTACAAGCGACCGGCCTCATGCCCGCAGCCTTTTGGCCGATGAGGGCTGTAAGCCCCTAGCGCCACAGAAGCCACCGGGCCAAATCCCGTGCCAACAGCAAAGTTCTAGCGCGATAAGCAACAGAAGCCGCCCGGTGAGACAACGAGACAGCCTGCATTGATGTTCTGGTGACCAATAGATATAATGTTTCAACTTGTGTGCTCCACTCTAGGAAAAGTACCGAGAGCCAATAAACGGTCTTCTTGGCGTTAATATGTGCACAATCTCTTGGAGAGGGAGCTTGCGACCGAGCCGCAGGAAGCAGGGCACGAGAAAATCTATCCTGTTCAACTCAGAAATGTGGATTGGGGGTCGATGTTACATTTAATTGGTGGAAAGATGGGAATGGAGAGGAGAGTTTTGTTAGCTATTGGGTGGGAGCGGATGAGATTAATGGCCATGGTGCCGAAGTGAAGACACTTGAAGTACCTTCTGTTGCGACGTAGTAGTGGCTGAGAACGCCACAACTTAAACTTATGAAATTCTTCTTGAGAGGTGGGAAAACCGACTGACGGAGGAGGAATGGACGAAAAAATATACTTTATGACGTGGCCGCTTCGTGACCGAATGGAGTATGATTATATAAAACTCGCTACAGGTACACCGTTGATTACCTAGCTTTTCAATTAGAAAGTGAGTATACGCATCATGGGTATTCCCTGCTTACAATTGGCGGAGTTGTGGACAAGCGACAGCTTAGCAACAATGAAGATCATTGTTAGCCACAGTAATCAATGGTTTAGGTGATTGGCTACCGGACAAGGGAGGGACCCAGTTGGTGCAACTCGCTGGCGGTTAGGATGTCCCCAATAAGTAAAAGTGCATTTTTAACGCGTTTGCGACGGAGTTCGGATGGCGTGCGGGATACCTAAAACGGGTTGGCTCGCCGGCTTGGCGTCCAAAAATTCGAAAGTTACGGTTGTCGTCACGGAATCGAAAAGATCCAATGTTCCATAATAAATGTGTGGCTTGAACAGAACTGGCATTATGTCTCCGTGAAGTAAATCTTGGCACTGAGTGCAGGGAGTAAGGTGGAACTTCATCTCTTGATTGTTCGTACTCCAATGATCCGGGCTATTTCTTATTACCGCCGAAGGGATTCGTATGGTACGACATAATAAATAGTCCGTGCAAGTGTATTATAAAAGGTTAGGCTCTTTAAAGGGTTTTTCAGGGTAGTATATTGTAGAGACGGTTGCTCAAGTGGACATGGGTGATATTCTTACGATTATCTCAAGTGACTATCTCCTGTTGCCCAACATCAATGTGAAGAAAGTTACGGTTACCAGGCCTCGGCACCTACGTTACTGAGCACGTGCTGACCGACGCTAGACGTCCGTCGTTACATAATCCCCCTCTACGCTTAGACTTCCTGGGCTGTATATCCCCATAGTAGAGAAGGAAACGATAAAAGCAAGTAAAGAAAATGCCCTATGTACATTCTCGTACATACCCATATGTCCCATGACCGGTTAGTACTGTACTGACGTCTTTTGTTAGATCCGGTCCACGAGAAAACTCCCCTCCACTTCACTCAACTCGGGAGGTGGTAAAACCCATCAACGCCCTGTATACCTGGCCGGTATCAAAAAGACGTAAAGAGAAGAGAAGAAGAGTGGAGAGGAGGGAAACAAAAAGGAAACGTCCAATTGACTTCACACCCCCGCTGCTCCATATCCCAACCCAAATTTGCAGCGTGTCTTGACAGCCCAGATCCGAGAGTGCTCGTAAGCATGTACGTTGCCGTATACGCTAATACGAACTCGTATCTCTATATTATGTCATTTCAAGGGTTGGCCGGGGTGTGAGAATTCAATCGACCAACATCTAGGCGTTGTCAATGACAGTGTTCATAAGCAGCCCAACCCAGCCGGCCTGCATGAAGCCAGGCCTGCAGGAACACTGGCCACAGTGTGATTGACTTATCAAGCTTTTCGGCTGGAACTACAATTCTCGCTCTGCAGGTTTTTGGACTGCGGGATTTGCTTCTGAGCGCTGATAGCGCGAGTGAGGAATTTTTGACCGGATAATATCCAGCATCAGCATATTCTGCATGCAGAGAAGTGTTCGGGTTCATATATTCCCCCATGCTTGGTTTTCGACGAATAGTTTTAAATTGTCACAGCGATGAAAGGTTTCTTACGGCCGCTGCTAGGCAAAGTGTGTTTATCGCTACAGATTGGTCGCTCTATGACGAACACTGCGCCTACTCCCTGGCACGAGCTAGTTGCAGTGGATCAATCGTCTACCTTTCCGGCTCTGCTTAACCCTAGCTCTCCTTGGTCTTGGGTGTGGCACGAGTCAGGGGACGTGGCGCTGTGCCCCCTGATAGCTGAGTTTGCATTGAAGCGCTTCGGGTGCAGACGATGGCGCTTACGTCAGTGGCACACCCAATCGGGAATTTAATGTTGGAGGGAGCACGGGGGGTAGAGGCAAACACAGCTGTCAAGTAGACGGCAAATCTACTGTTTGCAGCAAGCACTGAGACATGCGTTATGTGGTGCCCTTGATAATTCCCCCTTATGGATAGCTAGCCAGGACCTTCTTTCTGTAGTCGATACTTAAAGGGGAGATTGCGTGATAGGCGCTTACGGATCTAGCCGAAGAAAATTCCGTTTCTGGGCTGCAGCCCAACCCAATCGTTTTCGTCCGTGCATACACCCCCGCCATCTTGCGTTCCAAACTAAAACACCTATCAACATTGCTAACAACACCAACCACTACACTACCGCAACACCCGCATCCAACGATCAACGCCAACTCCAGATGCATTACAACTACCAAAAACCCCCCCACTCAACCCCAAAACCCCTACCTACTCCCCTTCTCAAAAACCTTCTCAACCATCTTCAAATCCGCCAACTCCGCCCCCTCAAGCCCATGCAGCCGATCACTCTTAACATAAAACGCCACGGCCCCACCCGCCTCCATCTCCGCCAGCCTCACCACCGCCGCATTCCCCGCCTCCACAACCCTTAGCACCCTCGCCCTTACCACATCCCCCTCCACCCCCATCTCCGCGCGACACCACCCAAGCGTCCTCACACACCTCCGCAGCTTCTCATGCACCTGCGCCGCCCTCAACACCAGATCTCCAATCCCGTCCTTCGCCACCAGCAGCGCCCCCACCGCCTCCTCAAGCCCTCGCACATAAAACTCCGCCGCCTCCGCAACCCGCGCACACTCCGCCCGAAGCCGCCGCACATCACTAAGTACATACCGTGCCTCGCCCACAAACACCACTGCCTCCTGCGACACAGCGACAACCGCGCAGCCCAGCTGCCGCGCTGTACGCTCTGCGAGGCGATGGCGGGGGGAGGTCTCGGTGGTGGGGGTTTTTTCGGGGGAGAGGAAGGCGTTGGCGCCGAGGAGGGTGCGGCGGTTGGAGCTGAGGAGGACGGCGCCGGACATTTTTGAGAGCTCGGAGAGTTTGGAGGGGGTGAAGGGCGTGCGGAGGGGGAAGGTTGTTTCGCAGATGGTGGGGTCGTCGGTGATGACTAGGAGGCCGCCGGTGTTGGAGGTCAGGATCGCGTCGAGGCCTAGGCGGAGGGGGGTGCCGTGGGAGAGCGCGAGGAGGGTTTGGTATAGTGGGTCCGTGGGGAGGGAGAACATTGCAGGTTTGGATGGGGTCGACGAGACTGTGGGAGGGAGCATGGTTCTTATGGGGTGAGGGGGGGCTAGGCCCGATTCGGGTCTGAATGGGTGTTATGTCAGGTGATGTAGGTCGTTGGTGTTGGTGGCCGTGCCGCCGGTGGGGATGGGTTGTGCACTTGCGGCATACTTAGGACGGAAACCTCCGTCTGCCTGCCGACTAGGCTACTATCAAGGTGCAGTTATGCCGCCGTGAAAGTTTATTTGAGTAGATACTGCTGCGTACGTCGATGGAGGTAATTGGCTGGTACGGTTGCACACGTGGATCAAGGGTAGATACGGTGGCTATCTCCGGTGAGACGTCAGTGCAGCGTTGCTTACCCGGCCCTGGACATCCCACGTGGCGTGCCTTGCCACCGCCCCCACGCACAATTGTACCTGCTTGCCAACTTAATACTGGGGACGAAGCAGTGTACATGGAATATCACACAATTCGAATGTCGGTCCTGGGTGACATCAATATGGGTTGTTGCAGTCTAGCGGGTGGGGTGGTGCGAAATTTGTTGGCACTGTGCCACCTGTTGGGGGATTCGGTGAGCGGGATACCCGATTCGGCCATACCGGTAAAAGGTCGCTCGCTTCGTTGACGCACATATCTGGTTAGGCTGTTGCATACTTACTCATGTCGACTCATTGTGTACATTTTAGACTCCAATTCGGAGGTCTCTAATTACCGTTGTGGTTCGAACATAGTTGGAATCGTATTTACGGTCGTACTGCTGGTCGGAAATTGGCATGGCTGCATTGGATTGTAATGTGTCGTAGCCTGTCTTCTAACGTAAGGATCTCAGGACGGTAGAATTCCATATAACAACATATCGTCGCATAAGCTAGACTCATTATCATCCACCTCCAAAATCTGTATTCGCACTCGACCGTTCGTAATCTCCACACTATCTTTTACGTTCATAAATATTAACACATACACGTAGTAGCGGCGGCGGAAACTCATCGATTGTCTCGTGTACGTACATCCAAAGATCACAAGAACATGAGAAACGAGTAGCAGTGTAACCAGTCACGTGATCTCGGGCAACAGTCCTCCACCACGTCAACAATAAAGGTCGCCTTCCACGTGACCGTTTTCTCATCCCAGCTTGCAACATGGTCAGAGGTATCTCATTCCCGCGATACATACCGGTAACCCGTCGTCATATGAGTACCCGCTCCCGCGGCTACCTCTCCGTGTCAGTCCCAGACCAAACCGAGCCCTGTCACTGTGTAGCTCTTCTGACGCAACTACCACCGCTGTTCCACGATCATCGCAAGTATGTCAGTATGTCTAGTAACACCCATCAGGCCACTCCCAGCTGCATCATGCATCCCCAAACCTAGGCTCTTGCCTCAACTTCTGCACTAGCTAGCAAGGTCGAATGCGGTAACCCCAAGGTTTGAATACCCGGCTTTCTTGCCCCTGTGAGGACCTCGCGGCGGCCACCGGTGCTCTTCTGCATATTTACCCTTTCTTCCCGGCTGTGGGGGTCTGTAGAGTAGTTGGTCGACGGCTGGACAGTAGATCCCGATTCCGGCAGTGGAAAGGTATGCCGTTGACTTTGTTTCACTGTTCGTTCGTACACTTGGAGCAAATGCAATCGACTTTGAAGTGGCCTGGGAACCCACGTTCGCAGTCGTTTCCTCCGCTCCGTAGGTCATCCCGGAATTGCCGTTCGCACTTCCGTTTCCCTTGCTTAGTGTAGCTGTCTAGTTTGTAGTAGGTACACCGGTGCTTCATTTGACCTGCAATTCTTTGTAGCCTTGCATAGCCATGTCCGTGATAATGCCGCGTCCGGTGTGAAGGCTGACCCGGTAGATAGGCTCCGAGTTCGGTGATGCGAGCTGGCATCGTGGGATCTTGGAGTATAGCATCCATGAATTTTGAGGTGTAGGAGTCGGAATCTGGTGCTCGAAGATCTTAGTCGTCAATTCGAAGTCGTTTGATAAAGTAATTAATAAATGGAGGTAAAAAGTCTCACTAGAGATCTCTTCGGGAGTGCAGGTCAATTACTGATCCTCACACTCTTGGTGGATGAGAGTATGTCATCGTGGATGAGGGTAAGAGCGCAATTTGACTCGGGTATGTAATCTGCGCTGTTGAATACGGTGTCCGGTAGGTTGAAGATCTTCTTTCTAGATGGGTAATTCTTGTTGGTCAATGTGGGATGATATTGTCATTGATTTTGAAGGTATTGGAAGACTGGTAGACATGGTGAGAGGAGTTGATGTGGTTCTTGATATTCGGAATTTTAGTGGTGTTTATGCAGTTGTTGCTACAGTAATATAAAAGGGTAGTGTGGACGGTTTAGGGTAAAGATAGATTTAGATGGTAGCGGCCGCCGGGCTCATAACCTGTTGAATGTAATGACAAAGAAGCTTGGTTGAAACTATCTGATCGAGGCCCAACATGCTGTACTTGTACATGTACGAGCTCGCAGACGAGTCTGCATACGCACTAATCTAGCGGTGACATTACACATTGTTTCCGGGTACAAGCCATATCCTCATACAAGGTCGTAAGCGACGATCACACCTTACATGCAGTAGAGTCTAGCTTCATGCCAAGTGAGATACTGTGCACACCCGAAGGTCAGAAACTCGTCCTTCCCTCATCCAACGCGCCCCTCCCCAAGATGGGCCCGTTTTTAAAATACACATCACACAACCACAATCCAGCCAAATGCCCCCAGAATAAATAAAAATACTCCACATATGGTGAACTTCATAAAAACAATTGCATTTGGGTGTGAAACACTAAGCCTGTTGGCACGGGATTTGGCCCGATGGCTTGTGTGGCTTTCGGCCTAAAGCTGCGGGCATGAGGCCGGTGGCTTGCGGTCCCCATGCTGAGGAGTAGGTCTAGCCCCGGCAGTGATGCTCGGCATCGGCCTCTGGATGTGATACTCGGCTTCGCTGAGTATGCCCGCTTTCCCATATATATTTGCCTGTCATTCCCTCTCTCTTTGCTCTTTAGACAATCACTTTTGTACGATATGTTGACACGAGAAGATGATGGAGAAGAAGAGAAGATGATGAATTGTCTATCGAACCAAAGAGAAGGAAAACTATGGACTTATATATGAAAGAGAGAGAAGGAAAACCCAATGCCGACTGCCAAAGCCGGAGCCCAATGCCGAGTACCAGTGCCGA
>Ga0307515_10002362_pt1 | contig 41181 bp, 35 predicted proteins | sample 17_EM_MG_FD_194513 | JGI IMG/M metagenome (GOLD analysis project Ga0307515, IMG submission 194513) | Populus trichocarpa ectomycorrhiza microbial communities from riparian zone in the Pacific Northwest, United States - 17_EM | ecosystem: Host-associated > Plants > Roots > Unclassified | place... | reverse complement strand
GCCCTTATTTAGGTTATTGATAAGATACTGCTTTATAGCCTATAATTTAGTAATAGACTGCTTATAGAGGGGGCTAAAGCTAAGGGTGTTTTCTTTACCCTGCTTAATCTTAATCTTATAGTTATACGGTTGGTAAGGTGGAAGTATATCGGACACTACTTTAGAGAATACGTCCTTGAATTTCTAGTATTAATAGGGCAGCTTTTGTTCTACTAGTTCCTTATCCATAAGCTCGCTTTCTTATCCGCTAAGCTTACTTCCCTTTTCCTTAATTATTTAATTAATTTTGTATAAGCTTATTATAAAGGCGACGGTATTAGGCTAAACTAAGTTTTAGTAGAATCCTACGGCACCAATACAGCAGATATTAACTGGTAGGAGGTCCGCTGGTTTCCTTACAGCCGTTTTCCGGACCGTATTTTACGGTCTAGGGTTTATAATCTTTCTTAGCTCCTATTCTATCTTCCGCAGGTTATCCCTCCAATCTATTAGTTTAGTGTAACGTCTAACATCCCTTACTATTCTTTATGGCTGTATAGGGCCTAAGCTCTCCATAGGGGGCTTTTCTAGGTCACTATTAACTTCCTAGGTCTTTAATACGGGTAGCGTAATATAGGTAGTTTGGGGGCGACGTAATATACGGATCCGTTGCGAATTAAGCTGTATATCTTTCTTAAAGGCCTAGTCCCTACGCATAGCATTGGCCTGGTAAATAGTATTAATCTAGGGCTGTACGAGGTTTTCCATTATAATGCTGATTTCTTTTATAAAGGAAGGGGTTAGGGGTAGGGTTTTAGGCCAAATAAGCCGTCTACTCCGTATATCGAGCTGTAAGCCTAAATAGGCTAGCTATTTTCGCCCTAAGATTATATTATAGCTACCTAGGTCCGTAATAAGAAAGGGGGCGTTATACTACCTTTGTCCGTCAACACGGAGGTAAATCCGCAAGATAGTTATAATGGGTGGTCCTATCCGCCCATTATACCCGCGAATAGGAATTAGTTTAGGCAGTTCTTTAATAGGTATATTTAAAAAGTTAGCTAGCTTTACGGCACACTGGGTGTCTATTAAGGTAAAGGCATTTACTCTAGAGTTAGCTAAAGCAAAGGTTAAAACTTAGTATTTATTGCGGAATAAAGTATAAGGGATAGTACAGCTTCTTCTACTAACTAGCCGACCTAGATCAATATCTAATATATTAATCCCTTTTAACCCTAAAGAGGAGTCTTTCTCTAGGGTTCCTCTTTTTCTAACTCTGCGCTATTCTCCTGGATTAACAGGACCTTGTCCGCTTTTGCGTTTATTAGATAATCCTTTATACGGTAGCCTTTCTAACCGTAAGAGAAGTAAGCTCCTTAATTACTAAGGGCCTATATATAGGGGTTGCTATATATAGGCCAAGCATTCGCCGGACCCGTGGTAGGGCTAGCCGCACGGCTAGCTGCTAAATTGGCGGCGGGCTGTATAGGTGGTGCTATAGAGGTTGCCGATTGTGTTGGGGTATTGCGGACCGTTCTTATATTACCTATAGTCTAATTTAATGGGTTTCTAGCTTTATACCGTTTGGCGCGTGCCTTAATTCGGCAAAGGCCTTAGTTAATAGCCAAGCACTAATCCGTAAGTTCCTTTAGCGTCTATATAGTAGTAAAAACTAGCAGTATAGCTCGCTGCAAGTCTAGGGTAAGCTTATTAAATAGGTCTAGCATTAGATCTTCCTGGGGAATTTAAGCCTAGCCGGCTAGGTGTAGAAAGCGGGTCTAAAAGGCTAAGAAGGTCTCCGTTGTTTTTATATTTAGGCTTTTATAATTAAGTCGGGCGTTCTATACTTTAAAGGGGTCCTTATAAATAGAAGACAGGTGCACAATTATCTCTTCTCTAGAGAGGAAGGGATCTACTAAGTCCTATATATATTAAGGACGTAGGTGCGTCTATATATCCCCGCCGGTACGGCCGAAAATATAGGCTATTTTAGCCTAAGTGGTAGGGAAGTGGTCCGCATTAACTTTAAGCTTATTCTGCAATTAAAGCTTCCAATTATTAAATATAGGGTTAGTTCCGTCTATAAGCAATAGGGGGTCCGCAACCTTTACGGACCGTAATAATGCTAATGCTGTACGTTAGGCTAGGGCCTTAAGGACCATAGCAAGTCTCTAGGTGTCTAATAACTCTTTACTAGGTATAAGGGGTTCTCTGGCTTTAAGTAGCTCTTAAAGTTGTTTAATTTTAGTATTAGCTACTATAAGCTCCACCTAGGAGTTCGAGTTAGTTACTGTTTTACTATTAGAGGTATTTAAGGGTCCTATAGCTGCTTTACCGGCCGCTGTAATTTTTGGCATAGTAATACGGTTATTAGGGTAACTTCTAGTAGGATTCTTGCAGGGGTTCTGGTCTATGCGTATTTTATAAATCTTATTATTCTTTTCTAGTCTTTTGGTTCTAATAATAGTCTTTAGGTCTACTTCTGTGTTCTATTCTTATTTGTAGTCCGTAAATATTTTTTAAGTTCCTTCTTAGGAAGAAGAGTAGACGAGCTTTAGATAATGTTAGCGACTCAGTTAATTAAGGCACGAGCATAGTAAGAGGGACGCGTAAGCCTATATAATTAGTAGTCTATAAACGAGGATCTAAAGCTAGAGAAAGGAAAGGAGAAGAAGAGCAGCGCCGGTCGAAGTAGGGTTCTTTTATGCGGTCCTCTAGTCACGTGACCGCGAAGTTCTGCCAAGTTCTGCCAACTAAGTTCTGCCAAGTTCTGCCAGTGCCGTAATACTAAAGTACTTAACTAAATCTTCGTAAACGTAGTTGTTCTGTATAATAGACGTAACTTAATATCTCTTAGTACTTAGTAACACTTCTATTACTAGTTTTCTGTAAGTCTAAGGTAGCACAGTATCGCCGGGATCCATTCTATATACTCTTCTATTTAAAAACCTAGCTGCTCTATAGTTGACTATATATTTAACTACTGATTAGTATTGGTAACATAGGGCAAATCACTAATACTACTTAAGTAGATACAGTGATGGAAAAGCTTGATTGTTGAGAATTGAGGAAGGGTAAGGAACTTAAGGTTCCTCGCCACGCTAGTGCCGCGGCGACACGTGACGGCGACTTGCCTCATTCCCAACACATTTCTTAGGCGCAGTATTATGTATTTAAAGGACTATAGTCCCTACCTAGATAGTCCTCTTCTTTATAATAAATCTTAGAATATAATTAGAGTTAATCTGTTAGGCAACCACTCCACTAGTTATTATTACATTGTTGACTTCTTGTTTACCTACACACCTAGCCCATTAGCGAGTCTACTGTAGCATTTCTTACAAGGCTTCGTTACAACTAACACGTTGGAGTAGCTACGGTATCCCTTGCAACGTCACTCAGAGTAAATGGTCCGTGCGGGAACACCACCAAATTTCTAAGCACGGGCAACGAATTATGCTATCCTAATTGGTTAGTTCTTACCGATAACCTGAGTGCCCATTTTGACGTTGCAAGGGATACCTAGAAAAAGAACATACCAAAAGATCGTACGTGGGAAAAGACACCATAACGACAATATTCGCATAGGAATTGCAAGGCGCCGCCCTACCGCTCGAAATAGCCCGTGACGACATGGAGAAGGGCACGAGAAGGGAGAAAGCTATCATCCATACATAGAACCAAGCAACCGTGGGAGCGGTGTATCGGCCAGCAGGTAAATCGGGAGCATATATACTCACAGATATCGTGCAACAGCTGCAGGCGCTCCAACTCTACTTCCTCTCAGGGCATTCGACGTTGAGTTTCTGGACAGAACTTGGTTTTCATCTGTCACAGCTGTCCAGACAGCTCCTAAGCCTGTGAGCCAACTGTATGGCACCATTAACGCCACTACGCTGGTCCCACAAGGCCGTATTCTTTCTTTGCACAGAGTATCTGGGCCACCCTTATAGAATCGAATGTAAGTAGATAAAGGGAGAAGGGATATATCCTGTTGGTGCAGATACGTGGATTCGGCTCTCCCTCTGCTCACCCCCAAAACAACCGCTCTACGGCCCTCACCTCTGAGTCAAATGAATAGCACCTACCCTACTAAGGATCAAATGAAGCCGTATCACCCCGCCTTCCATCAGACCAATCCTTGCGACAGGCCAACGTGCGAAAACGAGAAGAACAGACGCAGCCTCTTGGTGCCAACACCTCATCCGCCTGCATTGTCCGACGATCCGGAAGAATGCTCCATGCTACTTCGCCGGATGTACACTCATAACACCTCGTTTGGCCAGCGTATGCCGCCGCTGCTGAAGCCCGCTGCATGGAGTCTCCTGGCTCTTTCATAGACCACGTCACCATGGAGTTGCAACTCTATCAGGCCGTCAGCCTAGCATAGGACTGCGCCATGGAATAGGAGCTTTACCTGCTACGATGCCGAACGCTAAGCCTTCACGTGGATGTTGTTGTTACATCGGTCAACACAGCTCGCGAAGGTCATGCTGCCCGGAACCATACGTCCGACGGACCAATAGCGCTGGCAGTGAATACCCAGTCATTGCCTCCATCTCGCTCCACCAACTTACTGTGTCCCGTTATTGCATTAGTTGTGGCAGCAAGGCGCCTCATTGAACAGGATCCATCCTTTCTATGCCTCAGCTTGACTCACTCTACCGTTCGCATGATCTACTGGCTGCGGCGCATGACAGAACCCCTTCTACTTCTAACTCCTCCCACCAAGCCTCACGCCTTCGGTGTCCAATGGAGTTTCCTTGCTCTTACTCTCGGCCACGTCACCTTCGGCTTGCGACTCCTGTAGGCGTCGTTCGAAATGATGGCAGAATCACAGTTCATGCAGTAGCCCTGCTCATCTAAGTGAACCTCGTCTGGTATTTGTCAAAGTCTGCGAGGCGGTATCGAGCATTGCAGATCCAGAATCCAATGAAGCCTTTCCAATCTCGACCATTCGACCGGTTCGTCTTTGTCCGATCACTGCAGGCTTGCTAGTCACTTGCACCATAAAACAATGGACTTCGAGGTGGCACTCATCCTTTCGGCCGTCATTCCAAGGCTGAGGTCACCGCATTCCGGCGATTCTGGCGCTGAGAGCTGCTAGAGCTTGAACCCCTGAGCATAGCTATTTTGGTGGTGTTGAGGATGTTGGTGTTCGCACTCTGTTTGCATAAAGTACCCTAATTTGATTTCTGCACGTAGGGCATTTCGCTTCGCAGGGATGGGGGTTATACGAGACCTGGCAGCTACATATAGGTAGGACATACAGGTAGGTACTTTAGACCAGCGGCACACATTCTGCAGACTCCCTTTAAACATAATATCGAAATATATTTTATATGCATCTTGAATGCGTTTCACGCTTCCCGATTATTTCTTAATCAAACCTGCTCATAACCTCTGTCGGGATTTGCAAGTATTCGTATTTTGGGCTTCATCCTAATCTCAATCCACCAACCCCTGGTGACCTTCTCTCTCAACAGCCCCTCTAGAACCTTCCATGCTTCGGCAACTTTGCTGCTCCTCCTGTAACCTTCTTCTGGCCTCAAAGTCTCTAACTCCTCTGGTGATGTCGTTCCGCTTTCCTCTCCGGGCCGGAGAACCCGGACTCCAGCAAACCCATTCACCACGTCCACGACCTGCCATTTTCCAATAGCCTTCTCCGGCCTTTCCGCGAGAACGTAGTCGAATTTCCACCAAAAAGCCGGATCAAGGAGTAAGGATGGGTCTTCTGTCTTGTCGTATTCCCACCATCCCTGCATCAAGCCCTCGGGAACCTGGAGCATGTCCTCCGTGGGTTGTGGCCGATTATGCTTTTCCAAGAATCTTGTAACCCCTGTTTGACAAGCGAGATTGTCAACATGCACTCGAATGACGCGCTGCTCATCGCCCGCTGTCTGATGTAACCTCGTAATGGCTGCACCGCCGGGATAGTTGAGGCTGGATATAGCTAGTAGAGCTGTGGAAGCAGTGAAAGAAGCAAGGGCAGATGCTACGAGAGCTATACTAAGGAGACGGTAGATGAGAGACTTGGCTCTGCGGACCCAAATCCAGGAAGCCCCAGCCGCGGCTACGGCCGTCAAGCCCGGTATAACGTAAAGGATGAAACGCCACTCTTTATGAGGGAGGAAACTATATAAACCGACAAAGCTTAGGAGCGGCACTAATACGTCCTGGCTTTGCTGTCGGGTGGCTGGGCTAATAATGGCAAAAGGAATGCATACAAAGTAAGTCAGAGGGTTTAAGAGAAGGCGCGGAAGCGCGCTTAGGAAGTAAAAATACCATGGGGAAGTTCCCCAGTCAGCTGAGTGGCCTTGGATGGTGTTGTAGTAGAATGCCGTCCATTCAGGCCAGAGAGGGAACGTCTGCCAAAAGAAAGAGTCGACGGAAACAGTGCTAAAGAGCCCGACAGCTGTGCCAATTATGCCGGCTGGGATGACAACCTTTGCAATTGAGATTCGTTGCCGGGTGAGGAGGTATATTGTAATGGTGCCAAGGAGTATGGCGAGCTCAGAGCGGAATACAATTCCAGCGATGGTGAGAAGATACAGGCATAGTCGGCAGTGCTTTGAGGTTAACCCACTGCTTGGAGGTGCCGAATTAGCAATGAGGTAACTTCGCAATGCCAATGTGCCTTCAAACTTATTAGCCCTTCTTCTTCCACGACGATTGGGCTTTGACATACTCAAGGCAAAAGCGAACATATTCGGCAGAGTCCGAGAAGCATAATAAATAACATGAAACTGGCTTGCTTGCAATATAATGAACCAAAATCGAGCAGGCTTCCCAAATGCTTTCTGCACAGATGCCCCAAACGCAAGTAGTGCGAATGCGTTGGAGAGGCCCAGAATGGAGCGAGCTAGGGTTATACTCGGTCAGATAGGAGAGCTGAGCGGAAATGACGGATTTAATCCGTATTACCTAAGACTTACCCAGCAACTGTATTTGATCTAGAGAAGTAAAAAGACCGAGCCAAGGTCTTGATAGTCCTGCGAGCACCAACGCTCCAACGAAGGTACGCGGGACGGATCCGGGGAATGAAACATGATCGAAATTCGCCGCAAGATAATCAGACTGGTTTTTGGTGGGTATCCCATGGACCAAAATGTCATGAATTGCCTGAATATTGAAGGACTCCTCAACCTTGGTGTATGGGGAATAGAAGAGATGAATTAGAACGAGGAGTGGAATGAGTGAGTGGAAAAATAACTCTGGACCGGGGATGTTAAGCCAATCGACACGGAATGTTGAATTATTACTTACGAAGCAATCTATCCATTTCGCATGTTTGGTGGATAGGCGGATAAGTGAATGGGCGGATGGTTGCAGCCCCGTAGCCTCTGGCACAGACATGGCAACTCCTGAGGAAATCCTTAGTCAGCAGGGGTTTCTTGAGGGCTCCCATGCTCCAAGTATCTCCATCCCGAACATGCAGCTACCACCTGTTGCCTCTCTTGCTGTCCCTGCCGTCCTTCTGCTGATATCTTTCTTGGCATACTCATCACAATGGCTCTTCCTATACCTCGAGCCGTGTCCGCTTGAAAAGAGACAGACGATTATCTTCAACGCGCTTCTTGTATGCTTGTTGATTAGTTACGCCCGGGCATGCCGAATAGACCCCGGCCATACTCCCAAGACTGGCTATGGACTGAATGGTGCGGCTGCCAAAGCCCAGCAATCTGCGGACGCTGGTGCTCCTGGGGGAAAAGGCCGGCAACGGTGGTGTAGAAAATGCGAAGCTGCAAAACCTCCCAGAACACATCACTGTAAGGTTTGCAAGAGGTAGAGCGCCTTCATCACTGCCACATAAATTCTATTGTATCTAATTGGCGGTACTCTACATAGATGTATCCCGAAAATGGATCATCACTGTCCTTGGACAGCGAATTGTGTCTCTCACATCACATTCCCTCACTTTTTACGCTTCCTCTTCTACGCCGTTGCTGCAATGTCTTATTTGGCCTACTTTTTATTCATTAGATGCGCAGTCATCTGGCAAAACCGAAACTTACCCATGGTGTGTTCCGCGATGTATTTGGGCCTGCCATATTTGTAATACTCACCCGGACTTTTGTAGTACCTTGGCCCTACTATGATTCAGCTCATTCACCTCTTTCTGCTCGTAGCAGCCAACTCGGTGACACTGTTTGCCCTGTCTATTCTTCTGATCCGAAATATCTGGTGCCTTGGTGCCAATACTACAACAATCGAAGGTTGGGAAATTGAGCGCCATAAGACCGTGTTACGACGTGCTCGATATTTTGGAGGATATTTAGATGGCCCGGATGGAGTAAGAGTCAGGATTGAAAGACAAGAGTTTCCGTATGACATAGGGATTTGGCAAAATTTTAAGCAGGGGATGGGATCTGGCAATGTACGATTTCCGGCTCAAGCGGTCCAAAATACACTTTGTATCAGGGACTAATTTTAGATACACAGATTCTCGCATGGTTCTGGCCGCTTTCGCCATCTCCTTCGATCGAGAGTGGACTCGCATTCCCAGTCAATGGGTTTGATGGTACGCTAAACCATTACTCGCTTCGCTGCAACAGATATCTAACTGATAGCTTAAGACACGTCTCTCTCGTGGCCCCCTCCTGACCCAGATCGCATGCAGCGGAAAGTCCCACACGGATTCGACCGCGAGGAAGCCTTCACACGGCACGGTCCAGAGCTGACGGGGCAGGAGAGTATAGAAGCTTTTAGGCGGCGGCAGCAAGCTGATATACAACGCTGGAAAGCTCCAGAATCCTATGTACAACGTCGAAAACCCTTCGCAAAGCGTCTAGAGACGATGACAGGAGACAATGAAGAATATGGTTCGGATGGAACTGATATTGATGAGAGCATGAGCGACAGCGGAGAAGAAGGGTGGAAGAATTCTGAAGGAGAGAGGCTTGGGGATTTTGGTGTGGATGAAGACGTCGAGTTCTACGATGAGAATGTGCCCCTCAGCGAGCTAATAGCGCGGAGACGCTTGCGTTAGAAGGGCCATGGGAGCGGTGGCATATTTGAAGTGGTCGTTGATGTATTGGTCCCTAATCCTCAAAAGAATTATTGGAGAAAGCGAAGAGAAGGAAGACAGTGATCTAGAAGCACCCTGTTAGTCTATGAGATCCCTTGCAGGGTTGAACTGGGGGTCGGGTTACGCTTAGCTCCCACTCGAGCCTCTCCGATGTCGGCAATCCTCTGCCACTCCTCGCTAATGATATCAACATAGATAAATGCAGCAGCACACGGTCTTATATCGTCTGCCGCAGAAACTACTAGAAAAAAAAATCGACTTTACAAAATGGCACAGAATGCAGGAAGTGATCCTTGGTCTTCAAAGGTTCGTTTTAGTTTGAAATGTATCTGTCTCCTCAGTTGCTTACCTTTCTATTGGTTAATGCACTCTGTCACCACAACCATAACCATAATCACCATCACTGTTAACGTCTTCGTGTATTTCTTGTCATTCTCACACCCCATCAATACAGGCATACACCTTAGCGGCCAGCTTCGTTCCCAAACTTACCACGACCGTCCTTTCCTACCTTTCTCCCAGCCCGACCGATCACATTTTAGATATAGGATGTGGCGATGGCCCTCTGACTGCCCAGATTAACTCACTCGTTCCAGAGGGCTCAGTCTTAGGCCTGGACGCCTCTGCATCCATGATCGCTACCGCCCAGTCCGCTTACTCCAGCCCCGGCCTCTCTTTCAGCGTTCATGACTGCAGGCACCTTTGCTCCAATCCTGCTGTAAATTCCAAGAAAGGTACTTGGGATAAAGTCTTCTCGAACGCGGCATTGCACTGGATCCTGCGTGACCCAGACACGCGTATGGACGTGCTCCGAGACGTCCACGCTGCCTTGAAGCCTGGGGGTTCTTTCGTGTTTGAGCAGGGTGGAGCTGGAAACGTTGCCGAAGTGCATACGGCGCTAATAGGCGCTCTTGTTGCTCACGGAGTGCCGCTTGCAGAGGCGCAAGAGGCAAGTCCGTGGTTTTTCCCGAGCGAGGCTTGGATGCGGACTGCGCTCAACGATGTTGGGTTCGAGGTTGAGAAGCTGGAGATTGAGTATCGGCCGACGAGGCTGGCGGAGAGCGATGGACAGGGGAGCGGAGGACTGGAAGGATGGGTTCGGCTGATGGGGGCGGCGTTCCTTGAGCGGGTGTCGCCAGAGAAGAGGGATGTGGTCGTCAAGTGGGTCGTAGGGGTGTTGGAGAGTGTTGAGAAGAGACACGAGGATGGGAGTTGGTGGATTGGATATGTAAGATTGAGAGGGGTTGCGAGGAAGAGAGAATGAGCGACGTGATTTGTTTAATGCTATCAACATGCGCTTTTTGCTGTTTTGGAACAATCGTGCAGGTATTTCAAGCTTCCGTGCTGCAACCACGCTGCGCTACGGCTGCAGCCCTTATTCGTCGTGAATGTGCGGATCGTAAGATGAGAGCAACTCCTCTTAATTTGCTTACTCTTGCATTCTTCATCTGGCCAGATATACAACACCCTGAACGTATTATAATCAAGCACGAGCAAACCTGTTCCGACGCCCGCGGCTAATGGACGTCGAGTGAAGTACAAGCCAGACGCCAATGACTTAAATAATATTAAAAAAATTAGTTATGAATGCCAGAGGTAGGCATATGCTGCATGAGGATAAATAGCACGGTGCGTGCAATGGTCTTGCCTGAGCAATGAAAAGATCTAATACTGAGAACTCCCATTCCGACCCTCCCTCGCTGCATCAATATGCCCAGAATTCTATCCATAAAACACCGGAATTGTACAAGATGTGATAATGGCGTTGTGAGCACTAGGACTCGCGACACCACATACCAATCGGATCCCAGCTTCGGCGTTGATGAGATATGTCAAAGCAAACCCCCAAAGTTTTCAAATCATACAGTTCCAGGAATGGACATGTTTTCTTCTCTCTTCCTATCATCCCGCTATGCAATCTGTTCCGAAAATTCGCTATACTTTACGCCTTGCTCACCGCAGTCGCCGTCTTTTGCGGTGGCCAAGATGCCGTAGGGAGTCAAGGTCCGTGTGCTGACTTGTCCTTTTGCCTTGACTCCCGTCCTCCGGCGGAGCGTCTAGAAATCGGCGGTGCCGTTGCCGTTGTGAACAGTGTATCCGAACGCTGTGCTGTCTTGGTCTCCTGTTTCCATGTCGCCGCTCAGAACGTTGTTGTTGTGGGCATTCTCCGGCTGGCTGTAGGCAGAGGCGGAGGGGGCATTTGCACCTGCGCTGTTTGCGCCGCCGGCCCCGCCTGCGTTGAAGCCGCCGGCTGGCTTGTTCTGATTTGCGAGGAGGGTCTCGTGCCACCAATCAATACCAATAGTTCAGATATCGTCTTGGCCAAGTTCAGGCAACAAACGAAATGGGGACAACAGGGAAAGAAAAAAGTGGGCAGCTTACTTCGCGATAGCGCGACAGGTAAATCTTCAGCGCTTCGGCGTAGTTCTCGAAACCAAGCGAAGTCATGGCGAACAAGATGTCTTCTCCGTTTACCGTCTTGCGCTTTTCTTGCTGGCATTTTTCCGATGCTGGCGGGATGGCGGCGTTAGCTGCTGTTTCCTGAACAAATCTCGAGCAGGGGAGAAATACCTTCGCTGGTGATGAACGAGATGAACTCGCTCACGCACTCCTGCATGCATTCCTTGGCTTCTTTGGCAATCTTTGCGTTTTCTGGCAGTGCCATTTTCATGATTCGCGCAACTGGAGCAAAGTTCCGAATGTTAGCGTCTGATACAAAACTGGCGTTCGCACCTTTTGATCTCTGTTGTGGCGGCGAAGACGAGGACTCTGGGGAAGCGGACGACATGATCCTGCGCTGCAAGGCGACCGTTTTTTCAGGTACCGTAGATCAGACAGGCGTGCGGGGACGACTTGTGATTCGATGAAGAGACGACTGAGACGTGCGATTAAGGTGTAGGTGGGCTTGAAGCGACGCCAGTCATGGCTTCCTCGCATGCAGGTGATGGGAAGAGCGCGCAAATCAGAACAAGGGGAAGGCGCATGAAAGACCAACCATTTGCTATGGGCAGCCATCTGTCCTGTTCCTTGACCTCGAATTCGTACCCGAGTCCCTGCGCTTGTGTATCCTGAGCTTCTCTGTCCATAGGCGGCTCCGAATCGTCAGGCGACTGCACTCCAGGTTCCACATCCACCTTCTTCGGGGGGGTGGCCGACATGTTTATTCGGCCGGCTGCACACAGTTTTTGCCTGCTTCGACGGGGTGTATGAGCTGGCGCTGTGGGCGATTATTCGCTGGCGACCACGTCACTGCCAGATGCTGCGGTGGACTTGGCGACCGAGTATGCGACCTGCTGGAGATGCGTCAACCAGAGCCGGCCCGTGTAACTGCGTCTGACGGCCAGAGGTGGCTAGCCGGGCGCGCAGGAAGTTTCAATGCAGACTAACGTACGATGGTATTTGCGGTGCAGCACGCCGGACGAGGGTGCGGATAGGCGACGACGGCCCACGTCGTGGCGCGCAAGGGAGGGCGGCGGAGCGGTGATGCTGCAGCTGTGCGTGAACTGTGACATGTTACTTGACGTTCAACAGCCTGGGTGGAGTTTAAGATCAGGGCGGTCCCCGTACCGACGGACGCTGGCTCACAAGCTACGAGAGCCAAAGCGACAAAGGCAGGGCGCGCGAGACGACACGACTGCTACTCGACGACACCTCTGACATGTACAACACGAAGGGGAGGGACGGCGCTGAGGTGAAGCCGGGCTAGGTGGGACTGCATGCAGGCGTGGGATGGTGAATTGATTGACAAGCAGTGAGGTGGTGCTGGCAATCTACTTTGGTGTGGTGTGGGCGTGGTGGGCGTCAACGACGGCGACAACAGCAGTAGACGCTCCACAACAACGCGCCGCGATTGACGGCCAATGGCGCGGCACGGCAATAGGCGCGCACCGCTCTCTGTCTGGCTAACAACGCCCGTGGAGTGGAGCGGATCAGCCCTGGAGGGGACGGACGGGGATGGACGGGGGGGGGAAGAGCAAGCCAGAGCTGGGGCAGCCGGGACATCAACAGTTGAGGCCCGGCCAGCGCGGGAAGGGCCAGCAACAGCCGCAACAGAGCAACAAAGATGGGGCCGATGACAGCGAGTGCGGCGGCTGTGAGGCTGGAGGCGCGGCGATCAACGCTCGCGCGGGTTTCGCTGCTGCTGGGAAAAGCAGCCGGCGGGCCGGGGGGGAGAGCCAATGTTGCAGCCAGACAGGCCAATAATGCGGCGGGCGGAGGGGCGGTGGCATGACTTGGCCGGGTTAGGGCGCCTTAGTGGTTATGGGAGGGCGAAATACAAGAGGGCGAGACCAGCGTTTCGCCGAGTCTCAGCGAGTCTCAGCGAATCTCAGTCCGCTTACTGCCTGCAGCCATCTCATTCGACTGCCCTACTTGCTTTTTGCGTTGCCGTTGTTTCTTTTTTCTCCCATTGGGCCGCCGCTATTAAATTATTTAATTCTCTAATTACTCCGCGACCGTAGTAGTTCCCTAATCTATCTCTCTATCGACTAGCTGCTCCCCTTTCTCTTTTCCCTGATGCTGCTCTTCTATCACGCACGACACGCCTTAGCCGGTTGTATTTGCTGGTCTCGCGCCGAACAGACGCAGGCCTGAGCCGCATCTGGAGCATCCACGCCCACTGCTATCAGGCCGGCTGTCAGGGGACACAGTCGTCCATAACCGGACTGGGCCTGCAGCTCGAGTTGTCATTGCATGTTTCAGGAACCCTCTGTCCAAGACAAACATCGTGTGCTGTCGCGACCCTGTTCCGGGCTGAAAGGCTGAAGTTGCATATAAGGGCCATTTCACACAAACACTGACAACAAGATCCTGGTCTGGAAGCGCTGCGGAGGACCCTGACAGGCGTCAGCGTGGAGGGAGGGGTTTGCAGTGAGAGAGAGCAGTGGGTCTCCTTCTAGACGTTCTTCTAGACGCTCTTCTCCGCTGTCTTTCGCCGTTATCCCCGGCGCACCATCACACCAGTTTCACTCAACATTTACATGACGTTGGAACGACCACTCACGATTGCTCACGCTGTGGTACCTTACCGTTCGCCTGGTGTTGTGTATCCTATAAGCTTCATGCCCACAGTCGCGGGAGGTGCATCACGTCGTCCGGCAAGGCGGTGATCGAGGGTAGCTTTGAGCGCCAACACATCTCTGCAGCAGCCATCAAGCCACCCTATCTCAGCCTTGCGCTGACCCATGCGTTCGGCACCTTCCTTGACTACGCAGACACGCAGCAGTTCGGTTCAGAAATGCGGGCTGAAGTCGCCGCCAAAATCTCAAGCAAATTCCCACCGATTCTTCCTCCATGGGCGATGACGGCCACCATCAACGTCAGTTCCATCCCTCGCGGCTTCCTGTGTCCCTGCCCAACCCCATGACACATGAGGCATATAAGGCGGACACATCTGGCACATGCCACCTCAGTGGAACTAAGTACAACGCATCTTCTGCACGCCTTGGCTAGCGCATACCACCCATCAAGACCGATTTAGACACCATCTTCGGTTTCATTGTTGCAAAGATAAGGCTATGAGCACATCAGAATACGCCGGGCTGTACTTTGCATGAACCGCGCAGATTCTTAGACCGCGTGGGATGCCTGTAGACCATCGCCACAGCGATCAGATGTCATGGTGCAGACTCTCCAACCCCTCTCCTGCTCCCAGTTGCACATCTAAGTTCATAGTCTCTCGTTGACCCGTCTGCTAAAGCGCGCCTCCTAAATAACTTTGCGTAATCAGAAGGTTCCCGCTGAGTCCGGGTGCTGGACGAATTGATGTCTCCGCGGGTGTTTTCTTCCCATTAAACTACTGCTGAACAACTTGGATATTGTTCTTCTTCTGCAATGCCATCAGTCAGCGTCATGCCTGTAGTTTCACTCTAAGCTGAACCCTCATATCCCCTGACATTACACCATTGTGAAGTGACGATGGGTAGCTGACATACCTTCCATTTCTCCATCTCCTCTTGCTTCGACTTGTACTGCTTCAGAAGATCCTCGAGAACCTTCCTCAAGCCTTCTGAATTCGTCTTCAGCGCTGGCACAACATCCTTCACCGTCCTTTCCACCAGAACTCCATTAATCATGCGGAAGCATTTTCGGTCCTGCGGCAGCGGTTCCAAGGTCTCTAGTACAAGCCTAGTGCGCGGTCAGCAATTTACCTCATTCTATGACGTTGGGTTGCGAAATGCGGCAAGTGGTGAGAAAAGCATGGTATATTTAACATGCAAAGATGACTCGTGCTAGAGGAGCGGTGTGTGAAAATCGGATGCGGAAGCTGTGGGTTGCGCTGATGCCATACTTGTGTTCTTCGGTCTCTTGTTCGACGTCACCAATCTTTTGGGCAATCTGCTGGAGGGTGTTCTTGTAGTTAGTATATTGAATCTGCAACTCTACATGCAGTTAGAAAACCCTTGTTATGCGGTAGTGCCGATACGGATTGCGTCTAACCTTGTTGCCTCTTCGCAGAGAGCTGCGATTGTGCCATTTCGGAGCAGCTTGCGGTTCGACGTGTCGCTCGTTACGATGGTGGTGCTGGAGAAAATTTGAGGAGGAAAGTGAAGTTCAGTTTCGTGATGCACGGCCATCGCGAAAGCCGCCCGCAGACCCTGTAATCTTGAATACAAGACCGAAATCATCGCATCGCCACCCAGCCATTGCTGACAGCTTCCCTGTCCTGCCCTATTCAAGCAGGATCAAATAAAATGCATCCACACCTACATACAAGCCAAAACAAAAGTACACTCAACTCCGTTGTCCTCCTGCCTGAAATCCCACCAACCATCCAACCGTCCCTCTCCATTGTATAAGGTTGATTGATCCATACTGACTATCCCTTAGACTGCGAAGATGTCATGAACGCGCTTGACGAGTGCCATGCCCGTGGTTTCCTGTATAAAGCCGTTGGCATGTGTACCGACGCAAAACACCAGGTCAACATGTGTCTGCGCGCCCAACGTGTCGAGCGCACGAAAGCGAACCGAGAGAAAGCTAGGGCGCAGCGTGAGAAGATAGAGGCAAAGTGGGCTGAGATTGATGCGAATACATAATTGGCCCGCTGAATTGGCGAAAAGGTGTAGAACTATGGGTTCCGAGGGGAGTTTAGGATATTGAGGAAATGAGCATTTGTGGTGTTTGGATTGTTCCCAGGTTCAATTCTCAGATATTGGTTGCATGGCGGACAAGATGTCTTCTGAAACTACTCGAGCGACTAAATATAGCTTTGTGCCGACACAGAAAGCATATTGCTATGTCTGATGTTTAGATAAGTTCCCTTGCTGATGGCCTTACTGGACAGACATTAAGTGCTGAAATTTCTTACCCTAATGCTAATACACATTTGTCCGAAAGATTCAGCGGCAACTCAGGCTAGTTTCAATGAACGAATACAAAGAGTGGACAATTATGCAGAAGCACGTATATTATTCATCACTAACGTCACTTCGTGTAGTTATTGGTGTAGCTCCAAGACTTTCCAAGCCTCTACCGACCATGATTTTGGCTCCATCATTTCCGTTCAGTGGCGTGACTGCACCAGCACCTAATCCCGCTTCAATCCGTAATTTCTCATATCTTTCTCCGGTTTCTTTCAGCTGTGTCTGAATCCAGGCTTCCCGCTCCGCAATTTCTGCCTTCTCTGCCCTCAACTCCTCCATTCTTTTCACCTTTTTAGCTCTTGCATCGCCCATGCTCTTCAATGAAGCATTCAATCGATCCACCACCGCGCTAAGTTCTGGTAACGGCGCGATCCGAGGGGGCGTTCTGATACCCTGAGCTTCAGCAGCATTCCAGTCCCTGTTTCCGTAAGCACCTGCACGGGTCTGGGCAGCTTCGTACGCAGCGTTCCGGTCCGCTTCAGAGTCGTCTGAAGCATCGTCTGACGAGGCGTTTTCGGCTTCGGCAATTAATTCCGCTATCTCGGTACGACGTTTCCTCTTGGCGTCGCGCTCTGCTTTTCGGCCCAAGGATATCTTTCCATCTTCAACAAAGTCATCGAAGCCTTCCGCGATGTCTTCATCTTCGCGGACGAGGCGCGATTCAGGATATTTTTCTTTGGGTGGTAGTGTTATCTCATTTCGTGATTCCGAGCCGTCTGAAGCAAAGCCCTCATCCTCCTCACCATCGAGAGAGATGAAATTCTGTTGCAGCTTGGCTAGACGAGCGCGTCGTTCTTTCTTCTCCCTGATTTCGGCCTCTGTGGGGATCAGAGAAGAATCATCGGATTTGAGGCTCGTGAGAGGGCCAAATTTGGAGGCAATGTCGAGAGCTTTGCTAGGTTCGTCGTCTTCACTCGCCGCCGCTGACTTTGAACCCTTTGGTGTTGATGGAGTTGAGTTTCTGAGCTCGGCGAGATAGTCTTTGCTATAACTAGGCTTGTCCTCTGAGATACCCGCCCGAAATGGTAATTGCTCTGGCGGGAGTGATTTGCGGAGTGATTTGCGCTCTGCATTATTGTCAAGGGCAAGCCGGCTTAGGTTGGATTTCTTTGGCGTGAAAACCACCGGGCCGCCCTCAGCATGTCCGCTGGCCACATCCGCATCGCCAGGTCCGAAGGAGAGACGAAGTGAAGAGCGCTTCTTAGGTTTTGATGATATTGGGCGTTTGACCACAGGTTCTATGAAGGGGTGTCAGCAAGGTATTCCTACTGAAGTCAGAATAAAGCGGCTGTGTGGCTGTGGAGAAGAATGGCTCACCTGCCCGCGATCCGACTTCTGTTGCTGCAGTTGTGGGGCTTTCATCATTATCCTGGCCATCGTCATCCTGGCCAATCTTCCGGGGGACGCGCCTTGCAGCGAATGTTTTTTTCATGTTGACTCTGTGCTCGTATTTGATATGCGAGGGATCTCGAGGTTGGGGTGTAGTTTCACATTCTGATGCCACCGCCGATATTTAACCGAACTGTTACGATTTCGAACTGCATCAAGTAGCAACAGTGCACGTCTAACAACACCTCTCGCCCGCCATGCCTCAAGCTCAACCAGAGCTGAAGAAAGTAAGTCCTGTCGTTCTAATTTGTGTCTTTAGAGGTCGCAAAATACTGATATACGCAATAGTATCTCGACAAGCGTCTCTTCGTTCAACTGAATGGTAGCCGCAAGGTTATCGGTGTCCTTCGAGGCTATGATGTGCGTCCTTCCCCTCGACATTCCTTCTCTTTGTAATTTTACTGGAATAATGATACTTACTCGACTCTCCGCATAGGTTTTCCTCAATATTGTGCTCGACGACGCGGTCGAGGAAAAGGCTGGAGGAGAGAAAGTGAGAATTGGGATGGTGGTATGTTTTTCGCATCTGACCCCTCTAAACGTGCTATTTATGTGGATCAATGCTAAAGTAGCCTAGGTGATTAGGGGAAATTCCGTGGTGATGCTCGAGGTCAGTTTGAGTCTTATTACCCATTCAGTCAAGATTTCTCCAGCTTGCTAAACTATTCTACAGGCCCTGGAACGTATCGGCGGAGATGAAAGAGGACAGCGATGACCGACATCACGGGTCAAAAGATCAATCATCACAAAAGGGAAATTGATCCAACCCAGTTATGAATGACTGTGGCGTATTATGGTTTTCGGGTAATATTCCCTCAACATGTTTTCGAGACCAATTCTAGTAGGAAAATACGATGCTGGACATTTGGCAAGACCGTTGACCAGTATTCATCACACAGGCCTGCGACGGAATAATACCGGCCCCATAGACGGCATGCTTCTATCTTAAAAATCTTGATGAAATTTAAAACCTTACGACAGACTACCAACAATATAATTCTACTACAATCGGGGCTTCTCATGCATTTTCTTGTATTCTTGTACCAACTCCCACGCGAACTCAGCCAATGGTTTCATCTGCACCGCGTAGTCTTTTGCCTTAGTGCTGCTGGCCTGCCGAAGTGCATATCTTGCAGCGATACCTTGCATAATGATTGATCCCCTGTAGACACCAAAAGCATCACCCCAAGTTATGTCAGGGGTGGGATTCCAACCGGCAGCCTCCGAATACCATGAGATCAGCTGCTCCCGAGATGGCAGGCCCTCGGTTGCGCCAGGCTGGAAAGCTTTGCTTCCACGCCCTATACTGATGATCTTGTCCGAAGTCGCTGTGAGGAAGGGAATCAAGAGATTTGCTAGATCAGAGAGAGGATGCCCTATTGTTGACATTTCCCAGCTAAGAGACATAAGGTCAGTCATAAATCATACTGATTGATCGAATCTCTCGCTGCTCACTCTAGAATGCCAATAACTCGTGGCTCGGTCTTGTGGAAAACAATGTTGTCAATTTTGTAGTCACCATGGATAAAAGAGCTGCGGTCTTTGGGTTGTGTTTTGGGGTCACTGAAGAAGGCAACAATTTCATCCTGATGGGGAATTTTCCCCACGGGCTTCTTCGTTTCCACATCAATAGCCTTTGCCTGAGCATCTGAGATGGTGTTGAAGGTTGCAAGTTGTCGGTTGTAGAATCCACTGGGCTTGCCAAAACTCTCCATGTCAACGCTCTTTGGGTCCACGCTGTGAAATTTCGCAAGCGCAATTATAGCCGAATGCCACCTGGGTAGATTGATCAACTTTGGCTACTTCAACCTGAGGCGGGGGCTCGGTTTCTACATTTTCGTACGTTCGGCAAGTGTTACACCTGGTATAGCAGGGTCTTCAAATATCCTACCATCCAGAAACGTCATTATGTAGAAAGCTGTACCAATTACACTGTCGTCTTCGCAGAGGCACAATGCTCTGGGAACAGGGACGTCGGTTTTCTCGAGAGCATGAATTATCCGATATTCGCGCTCGACCTTATGAGCAGATTTGGACAGAAGCTGGCCTGGAGGCTTTTTCCGCATGACATATCTGCGGCCAGCTTTGTCTGTCAACTGGTAGGTAGGGTTGGATTGGCCATAGCTAAACTGCATGAGAACAGTCAAATCCGGGCGGAGCTCTGGAGAGATTGGGAAATTTCGCACCTGCTTTACATCGACTGGCACCTGGATTTCGGAGACATTTGCGGCGATATAGCGTTCAAGAGAGGCCACATCAATAGGTTGGCGCACGACACCAGCCATTATTGCGACAGAACTGGCAACATGATGGAGGTGAATGTGGAGGTGGAGTTAACATATTTATTACCGGGTACCTAGGCGTGCGTGCCGAGGTTGCAGTCGAGCGCGATCTGGAAAAGCGCGAGGAGGTGGGCAGGTGGCGGCGCGTGGCGGGTCTTGCTTGCCCAAGTTATTGGAAGGTAGCGTGAGAAGGGGCCTCTACACCACACCACCACTTAAGAGGGGTTGTTTGGGTCAAAAGCTGACATTGAGAAGCCGCCGCCTGTCTTTTAAGCCTGTGTGTGTCTGTAACTTATGTACTTACCCAAATCTCTTGTGAGACTCGGTTCGTTTGGTCTTTGCCAGACAATACCAGCAGACATTTCATGCGGGCTTTAAGTTAGCTTATAGAGATACAAGTAGCCAACCAAAAGCTTGCCAGTGCAACATATCCCGTAGCTGCCACTCTATTATTGCTTCTTGGTCTCTGCACGCGTGTAGTTCTGAAGTGGTGGGCGGGCTACCATTACCCCTCTACTAGGCAGCTTCGCTCAACTCCGAGGGCCAACGTCTTGGGCGTGTGTGGACGCTTTTGTCTCAGCCATCTCAGCCATCTCGAGCAGCTGGCCAAACGTTATTTAGCCATCCTACGAATATGACGGCAGCGCAGAATCGAAGGATTACAGTATTCACGGCGTGCCAGTCAAAGAGAGAAACACTTGGGGCGGTGCAGGGTGGCAGACTTGCTTGGCAACGGCCTTTGGCTATTTCCTCCCGTGGCACCCCCTAGCTACAGTAACCCCCTGGCCCCCTCCTACCGTGCAAAACATCCCACAACCTGGCAAGACTCCCGACTCTCCGCCGTCTCGAAATCCATGAACCATAACAATAACAAACCAGGTAACCGCGACTCAGCATGGCTCTGCAAACCCCCCGACGCCTTGGGGCGCGTCCTTCTCTCGCCAACCACCATATCACCACCGCTTCATCACCAAATCTCAGTCTTGCCGCTAGTACCGCTATTGCTCGAAAGGCCTCTCTCAACGCTCTAACCGGTGGCCAAGGTGGCCCAATGACCCCCTCGAACAGGATGATTTCAACCGATGGCCGAGATATTGAGGTTGGGGATACCGTGGACGTTCCTGGCGGTATGCACGGCGTGATAAAATTTATTGGTAGCGTTCGGGGCAAGAGTGGTCTTTTTGCAGGCGTAGAATTAAGTAGGGAGTACGCTGCGCGGGGGAAGAACGACGGCGATGTTGATGGGTAAGACAATTCCGCCCCAGACTTGGAATTGTGCTAATCAGCATACAGCACACGCTACTTTACTACATCTATTCCTGGTTCCGGTATCTTTCTTCCCCTCCATCGTGCCTTAAGGCGTGCCTCGCCGACTCTATCTTCGGATACCTTTCCTCCCACTCCAACTACACCCTCATTCGCTAATTTCAACCTCTCCACTGCCGATAATTCCGGAAAATACAGCCCGCCAATGCCCTCTTTACCTAAGTTTTCTCAATCCGTCGGCCCAGGAGCACGAGCACCGAGCCCTATCTTCAAGCCAAAAGGGAGGCCTTCTCTCCCAAGGCCTGAGTCGCCCCTCCGGAAGCCACCGACCTTAGCACCCACTCCTGGAAGGGCTCCTTCGCTCGGTCCGGGATCTTTCTCTAAGAGCCAGATAGGGGCTCCCCGATTTACTCCGAGCCCTGCTCCAAGTAAAAGAATTGTTAAACCACGAACACCAGGCCCACCCCGACCGTATTCACGGAACAACTCTCGCCTTGGACAACATCCCGTCATCGACGAAGATTCCGAGACAACCCCTGTAGGCGTTGCTAGAACTAGTGATGGATCGGTCTCTAGTTTTAACCCACGAGGTAGGCCAGGCTCGGGCCAAGCGGAGGAAGAAATTCAGAAGCTATCAAAGAAGCTTGAAGAACGGGATCGACAGTTGAAAGAACAAGCTGCGTCCCTGGCCGAGATGGAAGCCAGTCTTTCAGAACTGCAAAGTCTCATTCCCACCGAAGCAACTGAGCACATCAGATCATCCCGTAGCGGGGGCTACGAGGACAACGACGTTTCGCAGTTACGAGCACTGCTGCGGGAAAAGAATGAGAAAATCTCCATGCTCACCGCAGAATTCGACGCACACCGAGCCGACTTTAGGAGTACAATAGACACTTTGGAGATGGCCAGTACCGAAACCGAACGAGTGTATGAGAAGAGGGTCGATGATTTGATGCATGAGATCAGGGAACTGCAGGATCGGGGGGAAGACGTGGAGAGTGTTGCAAGGCAATTGAAACAGCTCGAAGAGTTGGTGCAAGAGCTGGAAGAAGGACTGGAAGATGCCCGGCGGGGAGAAGCTGAAGCAAGAGGCGAAGTTGAATTTTTAAGGGGCGAGGTTGAAAGAGGCCGTTCAGAACTACGGCGAGAGCGGGAAAAGGCAGCTGCGGCCCTCAAGGGAGCTGGCGCGGCCATGGATGGCCCCATTAGTCCTGGTGGTTCGAGGGAAATGGCCCAGAGAGATGACGAAATCCGCGGATTGAAAGCAATAATACACTCTTTGAGCTCCGGCCCAGATCTTGCAAGTCCTAATATGGACCAAAGTACATCACCGTTGCAACGAAATGGTACCAGTCCAAAGGTGGACGGAGAAGAGATTGACCGGATTCAGGCCAGATCAGAGCGCCTTGAGCGGGAAAAGGAAGAACTACAAGGATTAATTGAGAGGAAGTCTTTCAGGGAGGAGGAACTCGAGCGCGAGGTTGAGCGACTGCGGAAAGAGGCAGGTGCAGTTGAGCAGCGTGACAGCATGATAAGCAATGGCATGTCGGAGCGAACAGCCGTACAAGAGAAACGGTCGTCTGGACGAGACTCCAAGGGAACAGTTGTGAGCTGGCGTGGGTCACCCCAAGTCCATCGCCATGAGGCACTCCAGTCATTGGAACCAATGATGGAATCGGATACGCAGTTGTCGGCAGATGGGAGTGTTCTTTGGTGTGAAATCTGCGAAACCGGCGGCCACGACATTCTGAATTGCACGGCTATGGGAGGCAACTCTGACGGCGCCGTCAGAACCCCAGATGGGACTAGGCGAAGCGGGAAAGACGCCGCCATTCAAGGGCTAGGGAGCCTTCCTGTTTCTACTGATGGGGCGCACCCCGCTCCTCTTACGACCAAGAAAGCCTCATTTCCTGGCAATGCCCCTTCAACACCCCTACCGAACCCTTTTGATCAAGCCCTGGTGCCTGGAAAGGGTAGCAGTGTGGCCGATCCGGACAAGTGGTGTGCTCTTTGTGAGAGTGAAGGACATGATGTGACGGCATGCCCCAATGAAGATGCCTTTTAGTGGAATTTTGTCGCGATATCAATGTACGCCAAGGAGCGAGCATCTAGGCGTTACGATCAATTTGATCTCTTCAGTTGGTTTAAATTGAACGCTTATATATATTCTAATAGTAATAGTGTCCACGGGCACCAGTAGGACGCCGTGGACGTTGTGGATGTGAGTTAATGCGTAGATGCACGTATTTTAATGCTTACGTACACAAGTTTTGACCAATTTATAACATTTTGAGACTAGTCCAAGGCAGGCGCAAGAAGCGATCCGCGGCTCCAAGCTCCTGGGATTTTCTTATTGACCGCGATGCAACTGTTGCTTCACGGTCGCCTTGCACAACGCCGCCACCTCAAATTCCTTCTCCCTCAAAACACTGGCTGGACCCGGCGCGTCCTTCTCTGAGCTGCGCCCTTCTCTGCTTCCCTAATTCTAAATCCATCCGAGTTCGACCTTTTTGTTATCGCCCAGCAAACTCGACTCCCAGAGCCTCCGCCGCCGTGATTCTCATATAATCAACCTCATTCATTCAAGATGGCGGACCAAAAAAAGGAGAACAATCTCGCCCAATTCAAATATGCGGCCATGTCGAATCTGGTCCTCCAGGCGGATAGACGTTTTGTCACTCGCCGCGGAGATGAGAATACTGGAGACCCAGAATCGTTGGCGGGTCGCATCAACATTCGCGACATGGGGTCGCGAACTGCGCGTGAAAGCGCACCCGTTCAGAAGAAGAAGCCTAAGGGCCCTAGCGATATAGAACGCGGGAGCATTCGGGAAGGCGAAGATGTTCTAGAGCGGGAGCAAAAGAAGAGAAAACGTGGGGAGCCTGCACAACTGCGAGGGGCTGGCATCCTGTCACAACAGGACCTTCTCGTTGAGGATTTAAAGTATCGGCCAAGGACACCTGCAACCAGGGCGACGTACGAGCTCATCACAACTATCGTTGGGAGGAATCTCGGCGATGTTCCGAATCACGTCACTCGGAGCGCTGCTGACGCCGTTTTGGAGTATCTTAAGGACGACTCTCTAAAGGATTTCGACAAGAAGAAAGAAGTTGATGATATTTTAGGGATGTCTATGGGCTCCAAAGAGTTTAATGAGCTAGTGAACCTTGGAAAAAAGATTACAGATTATGATGCTCAGGATGAGGATGAGAACATGGGTGACTCGGGTGAGAGTGGTGAGGGCGCTGATATTGACGAAAAACAAGGTGTTGCGGTCGTCTTTGATGAAGATGACGATGACGAAGAGAACGCAGGCCAGACCTTCGAGGTGCGAGACGAAGACGAATCATCGGACGAGGAGGGCGATGCATTCGCAGAGCGCAACGGCGCTGAGGAGGCTGCTGCCGCTGGCGGAGCAGCTGTTGAAGCACCACAAGACGACGAGATGGGTGACGGCGAAGAAATGATCATCGATTCCGGCTTAGCCGATTCTTCAGCCAGCAGAAGAGATGATCAGAAACTCATCGCAGCCCATGAGATTGACGCTTATTGGTTACAAAGGCAAATCGGACATGTGTACGAGGATGCTCATACACAGCAAGAGAAGACTCGAGATGCTTTGCAAATCCTTTCCGGTGTTTCAGATGACGGTGAGGACAAGCCACTACGGGAGATCGAGAACGATCTCATGGAGCTCTTTGATTATGAGCAGCATGAGCTTGTCGCGAAACTGGTACTCAACAGGGACAAGATTGTTTGGGTCACCCGGTGGAGAAGAGCTGCAGAAGACAAAGACGCAAGAGCCGCAGTTGAGCGAGAAATGATAGCCGAAGGGCATCGACATATTCTTAATGAGCTTCGCACTCGAGAAGACCCGCCCAAAGTAGATGCACCCTCTACCACGAAAAAATTGAAGCTGGATTTGATGGACATTGATGTTCCCTCAGCATCAAAGGATGCAGTTCAGCCAGATGCACCAAGGGATGGGGGCCTAGTGGGTGGGCTGCAACCAAAACGACTCATTAATTTGGAAAACCTAGTCTTCGAGCAGGGCAATCATCTTATGACAAATCCCAACGTGAAGCTGCCACAAGGTTCCACGAAACGGACCTTCAAGGGCTACGAGGAGATACACGTCCCAGCACCGAAACCTAAGAGAGATACCAACGAGCCGAAGAACATGCCGACTTCTGAACTACCTAATTGGGCAAGGCAAGGATTTGGCACATCAAAGGAGTTGAACCGCATCCAGACTAGGTGTTTCCCTACTGCTTTCAATGACGACGGTAACATGCTCATTTGCGCGCCTACTGGTTCTGGAAAAACAAACGTTGCAATGTTAGCTATGCTTCGAGAGATCGGAAAGCACAGGAATCCTGAGACGGGGGAAATTGCACTCGACGACTTCAAGATCATATACATTGCTCCACTCAAGGCTCTAGTCCAGGAACAAGTTGGCAACTTTGGCAAGAGATTGGAACCATATGGTATTCGCGTGTCGGAGTTAACTGGCGATCGCCAACTCACCAAGCAGCAGATTGCAGAAACCCAAATAATCGTAACCACGCCCGAGAAATGGGACGTCATTACGCGAAAAGCCACCGACACCAGCTACACAAATCTTGTTCGGCTTATCTGCATTGATGAAATCCATCTACTTCACGACGATCGTGGACCGGTGCTTGAGAGCATTGTCAGCCGAACGATACGTCGCATTGAACAGACCGGTGACAATGTCCGATTAGTAGGTCTTAGCGCTACTCTTCCTAACTACCGTGATGTGGCTAGTTTCCTTCGTGTCGATCCCATAAAAGGCCTGTTTCACTTTGATGGCACGTTTCGACCATGCCCACTGAAGCAGGAATTCATCGGAGTGACAGATAAGAAGGCAATTAAACAGCTGAAAACAATGAATGATGTCTGTTACACCAAAGTTCTGGAGCAAGTTGGGCAGAATCGAAACCAAATGCTCATTTTCGTTCACTCTCGAAAGGAGACGGCTAAAACAGCAAAATATATCCGAGACAAGGCCCTTGAAATGGAAACGATTGGTCAGATTCTACGAAGTGATGCCGCTAGCAGGGAGATCTTAAGAGAAGAGGCGGAAAGTGTTGCAAATGCGGATTTGAAGGATCTCATGCCTTACGGCTTTGGGATCCATCATGCCGGTATGACCCGAGCGGATAGAACGTCCGTTGAGGACCTCTTCGCCGACGGCTCTCTCCAGGTGTTGGTTTGTACAGCGACACTGGCTTGGGGTGTTAACCTTCCTGCACACACGGTAATCATTAAGGGAACTCAAATTTACTCGCCTGAAAAGGGTAGCTGGGTCGAGTTGAGTCCTCAGGACGTATTGCAAATGCTTGGACGTGCGGGCCGACCTCAGTACGACACCTACGGAGAGGGTATTATCATCACAACCCAGAATGAACTGCAGTATTATTTGTCGCTCTTGAACCAGCAGCTTCCAATTGAGAGCCAGTTTATCAGTAAGCTGGCCGACAACCTCAACGCCGAGATTGTTCTCGGAAACGTCCGAAATCGTGACGAAGGAGTCGAATGGCTAGGCTATACTTATCTCTTTGTTCGAATGCTAAGATCCCCGGGCTTGTACAGCGTCGGCGCCGAGTATGAAGATGATGACGCTCTAGAGCAAAAGCGTGTCGATCTGATTCATTCCGCTGCCTCTGTGCTCGAAAAGTCAAGTCTTGCGAAATACGAGAAGCGGTCCGGGAAGCTCCAAGCGACCGAGTTAGGGAGAATTGCTTCTCATTACTACATTACCCATAACTCCATGATGACATATAATCAACACATCCAGCCATCCATCACACCCATCGAGTTATTCCGTGTTTTTGCTCTAAGCGACGAGTTCAAATATATTCCCGTTCGTCAGGATGAAAAGTTAGAGCTTTCGAAGCTGCTCATTCGGGTTCCCATACCCGTCAAGGAGAGCATCGAAGAACCTCACGCCAAGATCAATGTCCTCCTTCAAGCCTATATTTCTCGACTTAAACTTGAGGGTTTGGCACTCATGGCAGACCTTGTCTATGTCACCCAATCAGCAGGACGTATCCTTCGTGCTGTCTTCGAAATCTGCCTCAAAAAAGGATGGGCATCAGTGGCAAAAACCGCGTTAGATCTTTGCAAAATGGCTGAAAAGCGAATGTGGCCTACGATGACACCTTTAAGACAGTTCACAGCCCCTAATGCGACATGTCCTCGCGACATAGTGCAGAAGGCAGAGCGAATCGATGTTCCTTGGGCTAGCTACTTTGATCTGGATCCACCCCGAATGGGAGAGCTTCTAGGTATGCCAAAAGCCGGCAAGTTAGTTTGTGGGCTAGTCGCAAAATTTCCTCGCCTTGAAATACAGGCCCAGGTGCAACCCATGACGAGGTCAATGCTACGCATGGAGCTCACAATAACTCCTAATTTTGAGTGGGATGATTCTCTGCACGGAGCAGCCGAGAGTTTCTGGATCTTGGTTGAGGACTGCGATGGAGAAGATATTCTGTTCCACGACCAATTTCTGCTCCGCAAGACTTATAGTCAAACTGAGATGAACGAGCACTTAGTGGAGTTTACCGTACCAATCGCCGAGCCAATGCCGCCGAACTACTTCATCACCGTCGTTTCGGACAGGTGGATGCATTCCGAGACCAAGCTTGCTGTTTCTTTCCAAAAGCTTATCCTTCCCGAGAAGTTCCCTCCACACACACCGCTACTTGAGCTACAGCCCTTACCCATCTCTGCATTAAAGGTCAAAGAGTATCAATCTCTTTATGATGGACTTGCTCGTTTCAACAAAGTTCAAACTCAAGTCTTCAACTCTCTATACTCTTCGGATGATAACGTTTTCATCGGAGCCTCGACCGGTATTGGTAAAACAGTATGCGCTGAGTTTGCAATGCTGCGGTTTTGGTCAAAAGCCACGGAAGGTCGAGTCGTCTACATTGCTCCCTTCCAGGAACTTGTTGATATTCGGCTGAAGGACTGGAAAGCACGATTAGCGGGCATTTCTGGGGGGAAAGAAATCGTCAAGTTGACGGGCGAAACTACGGCGGATCTGAAGTTGTTAGAGAAGGGCGACCTCATTCTGGCAACACCCTCCCAGTGGGATGTTATCTCTCGACAGTGGCAGCGACGCATGAGCGTGCAGAGCGTTGCACTTCTCATCGCTGACGAACTCCACATGCTAGGCGGTCAAGGAGGATATACCTACGAGGCCATTATTTCTCGCATGCACGCCATGGCGTTGCAATTGGAGTCTGGAATGCGTATAGTTGGGTTGAGCGTTTCGCTCTCCAATGCCCGTGACATTGGAGAATGGATTGGAGCGAACAAACATACCATCTTCAATTTCAGCCCGCACATTCGAGCAGTTCCTCTTGAGCTTCACATTCAGTCCTTTTCAATCCCACACTTCCCCTCGCTAATGCTTGCGATGGCTAAGCCCGTCTATCAATCAGTACTCCAACTATCAGCAGATAAACCAGCAATGATCTTTGTCCCGGGCAGAAAACAAGCGCGCGCAACGGCTTTAGATTTGCTTGCCGCTTGTGTCGCTGACGACGATGAGGATCGCTTCCTGAACGCTCCTCTCAGCGACCTTGCGCCAGTGATGGACAAAATCAACGAGCGATCTTTGGCAGAGTCTCTCTCACACGGTATCGGCTATTTCCACGAGGCCCTTACTTCCTTCGACAAACGGGCTGTGGAGCACTTGTTCAAAGTTGGTGCCATTCAAATCATGCTTGTCTCAAGGGATTCCTGCTGGGAGGTTGCCAGTAATGCTCATCTCGTGATCGTAATGGGCACGCAGTTTTTCGAAGGCCGCGAACACCGTTACATCGATTACCCCATTAGCGAGGTCTTGCAGATGTTTGGCAAAGCAGGCAGAACTGGAGAAGATAAGATTGCAAAGGGAGTTCTCATGGTACCAGCGGTGAAAAGGGAATACTACAAGAAATTTCTGAACGAAGCGCTTCCCATCGAGAGTCACCTGCAAGTCTTCCTGCATGATGCGTTTGTTGCTGAGATCAGCTCAAGGTCAATAGAGTCAACTCAAGACGCCGTCGACTGGTCTACTTACACCTACTTTTATCGTCGGTTACTCGCAAACCCAAGCTACTATGGGCTCGCCGATACTTCCCACGAGGGCCTAAGCGCTCATCTCTCCGAACTTGTGGAATCGACGCTAAAGGACCTTGTAGAAGCCAAGATCATTGAGTTGGATGAAGATGATGATTCGATTACTCCTCTAAACCCAGCCATGATTGCGGCTTACTACAACATCTCTTTTATCACAATGCAGACATTCTTGCTGTCTCTAACCGGGCGGACGAAGATCAAGGGCATTTTGGAGATTGTTACCTCTGCTACCGAATTCGAAGGTATACAGATCAGGCGCCATGAGGATCATGTCCTGCGACGCATCTACGATCGCCTGCCTGTCAAGATGTCGGAGCCAAACTACGAGTCACCCCATTTCAAAGCGTTCGTGCTTCTCCAAGCACATTTCTCCCGAATGCAGCTGCCAATTGACCTCGCTAAAGATCAGGAGACCATTTTGAGGAAAGTTCTAAATCTGCTTAGCGCTTGCGTCGATGTCCTCTCGTCAGAAGGTCATCTCAATGCCATGACCGCCATGGAGATGTCGCAGATGGTGGTCCAAGCGATGTGGGATCGGGACAGCCCACTAAAACAAATTCCACATTTCGATAACCAAGTGGTTAAAGTAGCCAATGGATATAATATCAACGACGTCTTTGAATTCATGGATGCTATGGACCCAGAAGGAAACCCCAACTACAAATCCCTCATCGAGCGCCTTGGATTGAGTAACCAGCAACTTTTCGACGCAGCAACCTTCACCAACGACTACTATCCCAATCTTGAGCTCTCATTTGAGCTCGACGACCCTGAAAACATTACTGCAGGTAGCCCATCGCATATCAATATTACCATCGAAAGGGAAGTGGACGAAGAAGCAGAGCCAAAAACTGAGGTCCATGCTCCATTTTTCCCAGCGGAAAAAACTGAGAATTGGTGGTTAGTTGTTGGGGAGGAGTCCACTAAGAACTTGCTTGCAATTAAACGGGTCACTATTGCGACGAGGTTGAAAACCAAACTTGAATATGTGGTACCGTCGCCAGGAGATCACCAGCTGACGCTTTACCTCATGAGCGACAGTTACTTTGGGGTGGACCAGGCACCGACTTTTGATGTAACGGCCGCAGAGGGTATGGATGAAGATGAGGACGAGGACGAGGATGAGAGCGAAGAATAATTGGTTTTCGAAAACTCTTAAAGTATATGAGCCTGTACTGAATGAATTGGAGGCGTAAGGGTGTCGAGTTTGGGATACGATATGGATTTGTGTAGTAATAGACAAAAAAGGAAGATATTGCATATCTCCGTAATTAGAATGTAACCAATCGCCCATAATGCTCTACGAAAATAGTTACTGCACATCGCCAACGCTAACGGCCAACGCTACAGACTGTTTACGCTAGCCGCAGTTGTTTGGGGTAAAGACCCATAGGTATTGCATCAATTAATGGCAAGCAACTGTTTTCGTCGCAGACACATTGCCGAATAGAATGTAACCTAGGAATGCTCCAGCAGCCACAGCGAGCATGACCCAGCCATTATACGTCATGAAAAGCAGCCTTCTCGAGCGGTCAGCGGTCTATCTTCAGGCAGCATTGTCCCTACGAACTGGATTACTCACATTATGAAGAAAGAGTAGAATACCTGCAGAGCGTAGAGCGCCGCCTTAATCACCTTGCTTCTTCTCTCAACCACCCGCGTCGACCTCCCTGGCCAAAGTAATGAGCTCGATTCGTTATCCACCGTATCTTATTATCTCTCGCTCAGCATTGATCTCGGAACGGCTGTAGAGGGAAAGATTGCATGCCTTGTGCGCCGTCTTGATTGTGCCAACTCGATATAGCAATGATACAGCAAGGGAAGGCTCAGACTCACTTGGTATGTCGTCGGCACGTCTGACGTTTGAATGGGCTTCGTAACGGCGGGTTATCTCCCGGATGGCCTCATAGCCGGCAGTGAGGGCGATTATGGCCATCAGCGACCAGATCAGCGATGGAGTGCCGGAGACGTGCCATTTCCGAAATACAATGCAGAGGTCCTGGGTGTCCCAGGTGAACAGCATCTGGATTGGCGTCGAGCTGTATTAGCGGAGGCTGGATGCGCAAAGGGAGGAGTGTTGACGAACATTCATGCTGCAACGATGGGTGGTGCTGTGGTCCATATTGCCATGATCCATGTGAGAGTGATCCATGCTGAAGGATATTGATGCGAGAAGGGAATTGAAGCAAGTGGAAGTGAAGAAGTAGAAGTGAGTGGTTGTGATAGGAGTTAGTGAAGAAAGCTAGGCTCTTGCTGCGTGTACCAGGTGGTAAGCTAGATGTCTCGGTGGTGTTGCGTAGCCCTGGAGGGTGACGCCTTGGCATTCTCGGCCGCGGCTACAGGGTTACCCTCTGCAAAGCTCCCGTGCCTCCTCACCCCGCATCTCCCGCATATCGACATTTAATGGTGGCCGAAGCCTCAACACCAAAAGTCGACTACTTATTCACAACTTCATCAACATCATCACCATGCTGCTTCCTGCTCTAACGTCGTGATCTTGCAATGCAGTCCTTCCGACCTGCTCTCCGCCACGTATGCCGCCCACTACTTCGGCACTCTTCTGTCGCCTTTGGGCCTCTATCAACTCGTACCTTTTCCTCCACCTTCGCGCCCCGAGCTCTTACCAGCCCATTGAACCTCCAAAAATGGTAAACCTTCACCAGGGATCACCTCAGACGTTTGTTTCAAAGCGCTAATCAAGCACAGGCTTGAAGAGAATTCTCACCTTCTCAAGCCACCTGTAAACAATTACTGTGTATACAATGACGACGTCACTGTCATGGTGCGCAACTCCCTGCAAAATCCTTAATCCGCTCTAGTATAAGCGCTCACTCATTTATTCTCTTAGATCGTCGGCGGCCCAAATGAACGAACAGATTATCACATCAATGAGACCGCGGAATGGTTCTACCAATACAAGGGCAATATGCTACTCAAAACTGTCGATGAGGGCAAATTTAGAGACATAACAATCAACGAAGGAGACATGTTCCTGCTACCGCCCAATACCCCCCACAATCCCGTCCGCTTCGCCAATACGGTTGGGATCGTACTTGAACAATCCCGGCCCGCTGGCTCGTTGGATCGTCTTCGCTGGTATTGCCAAAACTGTGGCGAACAAGTGCATGAAGCGTCCTTCCACTGCACCGATCTGGGAACACAGATCAAGGACGCCGTAAATAAGTTCAAGGCCGACAAGAAGGCAAGAACTTGCCGTAACTGCGGATCCCTATGCGATGTTGCGCCCAGACCACGCAACAATTAAACGATCCTTGGAATGGCACAAGCATCAAAACGTATAATTGATGTAGCACTATTACAAACCCTTCCACATCATTTTTGCAACATGATCATTCTTCTTCCTACTGGATTTGAGTAGGCCAAGAAACTTCAGCTCTGCCAATGCTCGCTGGAAAAGTGACCTTGACATATCACCAATATCAGTGAAACCGTACGCTAGAGTGAGGTTGTATATCAGAGGTCTAAGGTAAACTTTAGCCAACTCACATTGTCGTAAGCTCTGCTTCGTCCTCTTCCTCGCCAACAATTGCGTTGAAAGCCGACCACAAATCACTAACATTCACCAGCGATCCAGATTCGAGGTAAAGTTGATACAGAATGGCGGTGGCCGGCTGGGTAGAAGATAGCATACTCTGTAGCATGTTAATGGACGAACCCATTTCTTCTCACTGTGAAAGCTGAAACTGTACCTCGTCCTTTCCCGCTTCTGGACTGAAGCAACAGCTGCAGTTGAGGTAGTCATGCGGGGAAGAGAGAGAACGCTCTATTACAAAACGCGGCTTAGGGGCGAAAGTTTCCGAGTGTGGTGACCTAAGATCGTAAAGCAACACCTCAGACAGAACCATACTTTGGGGCGAGATCAATGTATTCGTAAAATAACTCTCAATATCATCATGGAAACGCCCTATAAGTTCTGAGTAGGCAGTGTCTTGCTCTGAAAGTGTGGATCTCTGCTTGCTAAGCTCTACTTTCTGTGCAACAATCGTAGTTCTAAGGGTATTATTCCGAACATCATGCTGACTCCTAAGTGGTGTTTCATTGGCGTTTTCTTTGATTAGGCTATCAAGTTCTCTCTGGTATGTTACGACATCGATGGGGAAAGAGCGCTCCTTTAAGGCCGATAACATCTCCAGTATTTGATATAGAAGATCCGATGAGGCTTTTTTTACCATTAAAAGAGTCTCACGGACGATTGGTGATCCATCGAGTTCACCAGAGACAGCCTTGACGTAGAGAGTAGAGCGGGAAACGTATGGCGTTCTCTGAATGGAGTTGCGTATTACCGCCAGGATTGAAGTAGCGGCGACGAGATTAGATATAACCATCTGTCCGCTTTTAACATTTTCCATGGTGTTGTCGTATAGATATCGGTCAGAGTCGAGCAAACGACGAACTTTTCCTGCGTCGCCCTTATCGAGCAAGCTCTCAACCCATCTACAGCAGTTAGCAGTTAGCAGAGAGAGATATATTGATAGATAATCAAGCTAATACCTGCGAAAAGAAGGGAGGTTTCGTAATGCTCTGAAAACATCATGCGATACCCGGTCAAACTCAAGCAACCGACTCAAAAATATGCTGAGAGGATTCGCATAGAAATGAGACATGTACGCGTACTAGAACTAGTGAGTATTTTACCAAGAAGAGAGCCAAACACTCACTTTAAGGGCATCGGAGAATGCCTGCACACTTTGGATATGATCTCTTTGCCGCTCAAGAAGTCTATTACTGAGGTTCGGGCCCAGACGTAGTGATACATCCGGACCGTCAATTGTAGCGCAAAATATCTTTTCGAGAATTTCATCGGCTTGTTTGACATTGAAAGTCTCACCCCTTAATAATCGTAGCGCTGTTCCAGGTAACCTGTCTTGAAAGCTTTCAGACGAAGTGGCTATACCGAATAGCAAAACGAAAGGAATGCGATTCAGCCAAGTACTAAATGTATTAGTCGCACTCCAATAAGTAAAACTGCTTCATACCTAAATAGTTCAATCGTCTCGACTAGGAGGGTAGCATCAAACGCTTCGCTATCCTGGATTGTTACAATGATCTTATCAGTTTGCGCTTTGGAATACCATTCTTGGAGAACCACAAGGTCATAGTCGAGTGGCTTGGGACCAGTCCTAGCACTATTGCCGCCTCGATCCTCTTGTTCATCGGCATTATCCAATTTGGAAGTGGCCTTTTTGATGAGATTCCTCAGCAGCATCTTGAGGTTAGGACATTCACCAGAAGTGAGAACAACAAAGGTGGCATCAGTATCCGCTGTGATTTTCTGACCTAGACGATCAAAGAAAAACCCGTGAGAGGCAATGCTGGGGCCAGCTACAATAAGACCAGAAGGTATCGAGGGCTCTCGCCGATGATGGTCCACGGTGGTCGCAGAGACAAATGATACAAGATTTTCAAAAGTCGTCAAATCAGCTTCTTCGATGGTAGCCTGTATCTGTGAGTCCAGCAACACAGATTAAGCAGATAAAAAAATGTAGATGCAGAAAGTAGATGTGACAAGCTGACCTGGATTCGTTGCTCTTGGTGAGACCAGATGTGGCGGTAGACATGCTCTCGAAGAGGCCATGATGTCTGGGTAAACGCGTCAGTGACACGGCGTCGCTTTGCTGCTCTTTCGTCAAGGGCGGGTTGGGCAAAGACATAGCATTTCCGGTGCTCCATAATTCCAAATGCTTGCTGAAGGAAGTGTTGCCGTCGCGCGAAACACCTGACGTGCAGCTCAATTTCCGCTTACGCGTTGGCCCGTGTCCCCAACCTCTTTAATTTTCTCAATCCTCCGTAAGGTCATTCACAAGATATTTATATACACTGGCGAAGTTAAGGCGAAACATTCAAAACACAGGATAAAAGCGTGCAGGAAAATCTTATATTACAGCCTCTTGCTCTAAATCAGCCATGTAACATTTTACGTATACACTCTCGTGACCTAGTGATCAACAAGGATAACGAGATCTAATATAGCCATTGCTCAGTCACACCAAGTCGTTTCGCATCAGATGACCACATGGGCTATTTCAAGCCCAAAGCTATACTTAGACGGACACACCCATTGCAGCAAGAACAAGCAAGGCCAGCCCAGTAGCTGTACCGACGCGGACCGCAGCGCCAGTGAAGGGTATCACAGTGCTAGTAGCTGACGGGCTCACGGGATTTCCGGTTCCAGTAGCTATGGTGGTAGTGTTCAAAGCTGCACAAATATCTCCAACCAGCGTGGCAAACTCTGTAGGCTGAGTAAGCAGCGAGAAACAGCGAGTGATCCTGAAGGCGTAGGTGGAGGAATAGACGCCCAGAATCTATGCTAGAGTAAGGGACACATACGAGTGAGCTCGGAAGCAGTGCAGGTGGAGTTTTGCTGGAGACAAGGCACCACTACAGCCTTGATTGTATTACTGTTGGCACAATGACAGGCATAATCCGTTAAACTGCAATGTGCCTTTTCTATGCCAGCTTTGTCGCATGTCTCCTGTGCACGAAAGAGGTCTAATTAGCGTCAAGGATCTTCCCAGTCATTGGTAACAGAGGATGACAGGCAAGGAAGTGGAATGGCCAAGCGTCTGTGTCCCTAAAAGATTTCAAAAGATGGGAACCCTTACTGCACAGGAAGGAATTTGAGCGGCATATTGAGCGGGCGTCTGCGCGAAGACGGTAGCAATGACGGAAAGCAGAGCGAAGAGGATAGCCGAAGAGCGCATGACTAATGGGTGGGCGCAAATCAGGACTTGGAGGGAGCAGTGCTCGGGATGAGTGAGGGCAATTGGCGGCAATTAACAGTTACGAGCAAGTCTGGAGCAGTTGGAATGGGAAAAGGAAGCACAACGTGAAGTAACAACAGGAGAAAGAGCTTGGGCAAGATGAGGAACAAAGAAAACAACTGAGTAAACATAACGTATTAGCCACCCAACGAGACAGCCACCTACTGAAGACAGCCACCCACTGAAGACAGCCACCCACCGAAGACAGCCACCCACCGAAGACAGCCACCCACCGAAGACAGCCACCCACCGAAGACAGCCACCCACCGAAGACAGCCACCCACCGAAGACAGCCACCCACCGAAGACAGCCACCCAGCCACCGAAGACAGTTACTCCTCCGTGAACGCGGACTCGCATCAAATTCAAGATTAATTTTAGCTCATTACCTCAGCAAGCTCAGACCATAGAATCAATTAGCGGATATCGCTAACCTTTTTTGTCAAAAAGTTGACTCTATCTTTTTGTGTGCCAAGTTTTCATAGACTTTTCGTATATGCACGGCTCATAAGCCAATCTGGAAGCTCTATCCCTTAACCCGTCGGCGTGCGTCCAACGTTATCGATAAGGATCTAGCCAATAAGAAGCTCTTGTTCAACCTGATTCTTACGCGTTCCTGTCTGTGCGGCCTTGGCGTTGGACGCAGACGGGTCAAGGGATAATTCAGTAGGCTTGAATCTTACTTCCTCCGCCAAGCAGGGCATAAACGCAGCGGTGCTTAACCGCCACAACACCAAGCCCAAGAAAGTTGTTAGTTCCTTCATTCTGAGAAAGTAGCGCCTCAAAAACAAGGGTGTAGCCTGAGCGGGTTGGCGCCCTCCCTGCTAGCGCCGGCAAGATCCTAGGATGGAATTCCCGTTATCGCGCAACAGGCAGCAGCTCGCAAGTTGCTAGACGATCATTGACAAGATATCAGGCTGCGCAATTTGCTCTCCCGCTGACCTTTATTATGACCACAACGAGGACCACAACAGATTTGTCCTTTGATGAATTTCGCCCGCACGTTTTAGTGTATGTAACTGTCTCCTTGTGAGTTTTGTCGATACAGTCAAAGCGCGCAAGCTTATCATGTGAGGGGCGGAGGGGTTCCCCAGCGTCGCCACTCAAAGCTGCTTTTCCGCACTAGAAACATAACGACACATCTGTCAGATTTCACATACCACAAATGACGTTGGGGTCTTGATAATGTCTCGCCTTATCAAGCTTTTGTCGAAAAAGAAGATTAGCAGCGGATCGAAGCCGGAGCTGAGTGACGGCCCAGAAGCTGAGGCTGAGCGGCTCGGCCTCTTTCTCCTGAAAGATAATACAGCTGCAATAAATAATATAGAGTAGGTTCCTATTAAATAATATTTACCGGCGAGCTGTGCCCTCGTACAGTTTGCGGACTAGAGAACGTACGCCTAACTATGCCGCAGTATCGTAGCGGTCCATGGCCTAGGGGGACACTACCTTGACACTTGGACCGGAGACAACAAGAACCTTTGGCTTCGCGATTCAGTGCCTTCGAAACTCAATGATTCTGGGCTGAACAGTCGGGTCTTCTCCTATGGCTACGACTCGAGCACTGCGTTCAGCAAGGCCGTCACCGATATCACCGACGAGGCAGCAATGCTTCTTGACCGAATCAAAGGAGAGCGTAAATCGCAATTAGAGCGTCACAGACCGATTATCCTTATCGCCCACAGCCTAGGCGGTATTCTGGTGAAGAAGGTGTGTGTCTAATCTATTAGCCTCTAGACGCTACATCTATTCTGTCTCACAGTCCCTCTACGTCCGTTAATTCACCCACTATTAAGTAATTCATGTTCATCCAAACAGCATCCCAAGCAAACTTGCAGGACTGTTAGCTGTTGACTTATCTAATCGGGATATTAGGCCATGATTATTGCACACGAACGATCCAGCGAATATGGAGAATTACTTGGCTGCATCAAGGCTGCGATGTTTCTTGGAACACCGCACCGTGGTTCCGATGCTGCGTATTGGGCTACTTATGCAGCAAACGTCCTGAAGGTCCTCCAATTAGGGCGCGGGACCAACGCTTCATTTGTCTCCGCACTACAGAGAAACTCACCAGAGTTTGCGAATATATCGCAGCAATGGATCGAGCGTGCAGCTCCACTCAAGATCCGGACCTTCTATGAGACTGAACGGTTGCTTGGTGAGCTTGTATGTCTCACGACCCCATTATCTTAAGTCCTTCATAGCATGCGAAATCGCTTTTACTATTTCAGGATTAAGCGGAACACGATGCTGACCTCACATGGCAGATTGTAGATAAAGACTCCGCAAGACTGGGGATTGTGAACGAGATCGCCATCGGTGTCGCCGGCGCAAACCATAGAAGTATCTGCAAATTCAGCGATTTCAATAGCCAGAAGTACAAAATCGTCTGGAATGCCACCGAAGAGCTCGCGCAGTACGCCCTAAGACCGTCGAGCACTTGTGAGTAGTTTGAATTTACTGCCTCAGACGCGTTCAGCGTTTCTTTGTATAGCATAGTACCCCGCTTCTCGCTGGAAATAGTATCAGCTTAGCTGGGGTGCCACGCTAGCTAGGAAATTAAATCTCACAAGAGATCAACCAGACTTCTGTTGTGTTGCTTTATAGCTGACTTGCCATGCGTGACGTAGCTACAACTGGCGATTATGACAGTCAATGCTTGTCTGCCTGGCGTCTGACCGATCCACGGGAAGACAAGGACAGAATCTTGACCAGCAAGAACCCCTTACTTGAAGGTTCGTGTATATGGATCCTCAACGATCGAGCCTTCACGGAGTGGTGGAACAATGATAAGTGCAGTATTCTATGGATACACGGCGACCCAGGCAAGGGCAAGACGATGATGATGATAGCTCTTATCGACGAGATACAGCAACGACTGGACTTAAAACCTAGGTCAGGCGTACTGTCGTACTTCTTCTGCCAAAATACGATTCAGGAACTAAATAACGCCGTTTCGATCATCCGAGGTCTCACCTACCTTTTAGCCAAACAAAACCCGGCGTTAACTCGTTATCTACGAAAGAGATATAACGAAACCGACAGCCGCCCGTTCGAGGGGTTAAATGCACTCCACGGCCTTTGGACGATGCTTTTAGAGATATTGCACGATCCAAGTCTTCCGAGAGTCTACTTGTTGGTTGACGCACTTGATGAGTGCGATTCCCAGTCACTTGAGATCTTTCTAACATTACTCAGCCAATCCAGGTTGTCAAATAAGGTTAAGTGGGTGGTAACTAGCCGGAATGAGACAAAAATCATTGAATATCTCTATCGCTGCCACCTTAGCCATGACACGAGCCTAGAGTTGAACTCATCGCACGTCTCAGAGGCAGTTAAATCTTTTATTAATTTCAAGGTTCACGAACTAGCGGTTCGAAAGACGTATAACAGTGAGCTCCAGATATCCGTCAGGGAGTATCTTACCGAACATGCAGACGGTACCTTTCTATGGGTGGCTTTGGTTTGTAAAGAACTAGAAAAAGTAATGGCAGGTAGGACTAGAGCTATCCTTGGGACTTTCCCAGCGGGACTGGAGCCTCTTTATGAACGCATGATGGGGCAGGTCGAACACGAAAGGGACTTAGTAGAGGTTAGGCTTTGCAAACAGATTCTTTGCACGGTCACGCTCGCCTGCCGTCCTCTGGGTTTGAACGAAATGGGGATTATTGCCGGCCTTCCAAAAGACGTATTGAACGACTTGCAATATCTGCAAGAGTTGGTTGGCTCTTGTGGTTCTTTCTTGACGCTTCGCGAGCAAACAGTCTACCTAGTCCATCAGTCAGCGAAGGACTACTTCAGTACCGGCAAGGGCTCGAATATCTTTCCACTAGGGCAGATTAAGGCGCATGACCGACTGGCTCACCAGTCGCTACGGCTCATGTTAGCCACCCTCAAGCAAGACATCTGTGGCATACGAGCTCCAGGCACTCTCGCAACTGCTATCGACAGCGGCAGAGTTGAGCAATGTCTCCCTCCAGAAGTTCAATACGCATGCATATACTGGGTCCAACATCTTCAAAGAAGTGGTACTCAACTCTATGACGATGACCAAGTACATCAGTTTCTACGGGAGAATTTACTTCACTGGCTTGAGGCCCTTAGCTGGATAGGAAAGACTTCAGAAGGGATTCTTACGATATTGTCCTTGGAGGCTCAAATCCCAGTAAGTCTAAGACTCTTTGGAGTATACTAGGCGATTTTAACTAATCTATAATTACCTAGGCCGATAAAAGTCCTAATTTGTATGCGTTTGTCCATGATGCGAAGCGATTCGTCCTGTACAATCGATTAGTGATTGAACAGGCCCCCCTCCAGCTATATTGCTCGGCCCTCATCTTCGCCCCGGGGAAGAGTATCGTTCGGAGACAATTTAAGAAGTGTATCCCCACTTGGATCCAAATGAAACCGAGAGTACAAGCAAATTGGAGCGCGGCGCTACAGACGCTCGAGGGCCATTCGGATCGGGTCACGTCAGTAGCCTTCTCGCCGGACGGCAAGCTGGTAGCGTCAGGCTCGGGGGACAAGACAGTCAGGCTCTGGGACGCTGTCACGGGAGCGGCGCTGCAGACGCTCGAGGGCCATTCGAATCGGGTCACGTCAGTAGCCTTCTCGCCGGACGGCAAGCTGGTAGCGTCAGGCTCGCACGACGGGACAGTCAGGCTCTGGGACGCCGCCACGGGAGCGGCGCTGCAGACGCTCGAGGGCCATTCGGGTTGGGTCACGTCAGTAGCCTTCTCGCCGGACGGCAAGCTGGTAGTGTCAGGCTCGTGGGACGAGACAGTCAGGCTCTGGGACGCCGTCACGGGAGCGGCGCTGCAGACGCTCGAGGGCCATTCGGATCGGGTCACGTCAGTAGCCTTCTCGCCGGACGGCAAGCTGGTAGCGTCAGGCTCGTGGGACGAGATAGTCAGGCTCTGGGACGCCGCCACAGGG
>Ga0307515_10002361_pt1 | contig 41185 bp, 27 predicted proteins | sample 17_EM_MG_FD_194513 | JGI IMG/M metagenome (GOLD analysis project Ga0307515, IMG submission 194513) | Populus trichocarpa ectomycorrhiza microbial communities from riparian zone in the Pacific Northwest, United States - 17_EM | ecosystem: Host-associated > Plants > Roots > Unclassified | place... | reverse complement strand
GATGTTTTAGATTTTTTTTTAATATATATATATATATAAAACAATTAAAACAGTATCGTTTTATTAAAACAAACCTATTTAAGATAACACTCAAGCCGAGCAAACCGAGTCGGTGGGGATAAAGAACCTCAACAAGTAGAATATAGAAGTGATCTAGAAAGAAATGGCATCACAACATCAAAACGGTGGTCGGAGCCCCGAACTTAGGCACGATCCAGTAACAAACCGATGGGTCATTTTCTCACCTGCCCGTGCAAAAAGACCCACTGATTTTAAATCAAAAAACCCTCAAAACCCCAACCCCAACAACAATTCCTTATGCCCTTTCTGCATCGGCAACGAGCATGAGTGTGCGCCCGAGATCTTCCGAGTCCCACCCGACCTGAATGACCCGAATTGGAAACTCCGGGTCATTGAGAATCTCTACCCTGCCCTGAGCAGAAATCTTGAGTGCCCATGTGAGGAAAAGCAGGGCATGGAGTTTCCAGGTCGGGTCATTGGAGGTTTTGGGTTTCACGATGTGGTGATAGAGAATCCAGTTCATTCGGTCCAGCTAAGTGATATGGAGCCGAGAGAGATTGGTGAAGTTTTTTTGGCTCATAAGAAGAGGATTCAGCAGATTATGAGTGTTCAATCCATTAAATACGTGCAGGTTTTTTTTCTTCTTCTTTTTAGTGAATTTGTGTGTGTTTTTGGTCAATTGGTCATGTTCAAAGTATGAGTAGATTTTTCAGTGCTTTTGGTGATGGTTTTTTTTCTTGAATCTTAAATTTGTAGCAAAACAAGTTGAGCTATGGTTTTCTTTTTCGTGTTTGTCTATAACAACGGTCTTTGCTTTCCACTTTAAGGTGTTCAAGAACCACGGCGCATCTGCTGGAGCATCGATGAGTCATTCTCATAGCCAGATACTGGCTCTTCCCGTTATTCCTTCATCAGTTTCTGCTCGACTTGAGGGCATGAAGGAGTACTTTGAAAAGACTGGAAAATGCAGTCTCTGTGAAGTTCGAGCAAAAGAACTCTTGATTGATGAATCATCCCATTTTATATCCATTGTTCCTTTTGCTGCCACATTCCCTTTTGAGATATGGATTATTCCCAGGGTTCACTCTTCTCATTTCCATGAACTTGATTTTGAGAAGGTAAATTCTCAGTTATTGGTTCTACTTTCTACAAATCGGATCTTTTATTTTGCACAAATTTTCAAATTTTGAGGATCATAGAGATATAATTATCATTTTTGATGAGTTCTATGCTACAATTATTGGTAGCTACAACTTCTAAAGAGGAAAAAGGGTGTGAAGACATTCATCAAAAAATCATTATATACATGTGTGATACTTTAGAATATTTTGGTAGTTCAAATTTAAACCACAATGAGAAACAAGGGTGGTATTTCTTGATTTTGTTGAACCCAGAATTTTGATTTTAAGTGTTTGTGGCTTGAGCTTGGAGCAACTATTGCCCTGTGCCAGTTTAGACCTCAAACCTTAAAATAAGTACAGGATATGTTTGAAAGGTGTCTTTGGATCCCTTTTGTTTTGATAATTATTGTTATAATTTTTCCAAAGAAAAGGAAGATTTTTTCTTTTTTCTTTTGTCTTCAGAAATAAAAAGAACTATTGTTAGTACATAGACAATTATAAAGCTAATAAGCTTTATATTTATCTGGGAAAAAACTAAGATCTCATCAGATGGAATACCTAGAAGTAGATTAATGAGATAAAAGCAGATTTAATGTGGATGTTTATTTAAGGATAACTTAACTTGCTAGATGATAGTTTATGATAAAGCAATAGACTATGATTCTGCATGTAAAATTCTTTCGACTTGTTTTTCTCTGTGAAGTATAAGATATGTACATTTTATTCATGTACTTTATGTGACCTGTAAACCATGTGATGCTTTTGAGCCATAGATACTAGTTTTTTTCTGTAATTTTCATTGCTCATAGTAGGGTCCTTCTCTGTGATTATCATTTTATCCTGATTTATATGCAATTCTGCAGATGGTTGATCTCGGAGGATTGCTGAAGCTCATGCTTAGGAAGATTTCTCTACAGTTGAACAACCCACCATTTAACTTCATGATCCAGACTTCTCCCGTTCAGATTAAAGAATCAGAATCATGTTATACTCACTGGTTCTTACAGATAGTCCCTCAATTAAGTGGGGTTGGGGGTTTTGAAATTGGAACTGGTTGTTACATAAATCCTGTTTTGCCCGAGGATGCTGCAAAAGTTATGAGGGAAGTTAATCTTCCAATGCAGGATTGAACTGATCTGATCGCATTCATACCTGTAATATTTAATTAGAAATAAATGAGACAGTCGAAAAGAAAGATTACTGTGGAGAAGAGAGTCCCATTTTATAGAATCTATTGACACCGTTTCTTTTTGGTATTTATGCTTGTCTTCCTCAAGGCTGCTGCTTTCCCTTTGTCGCTAGTACTAGATTTTTTTTGTCCTCACTATACTACCACGGGTCTAAGACAATATTTTTTTAAACGTCGAAAATGATGTAAAGGTGATGATAACTTGAGTTAATAGATGTTAATTTGTTTGACTATGTGAGATATGAGATCAGGATATTTTATAGAATTAAAAATAAAAAAATCATCAAATTTAAAGTTTAATATCTAATCTCAAATGATAAAACTAAAAAACAAAATTAATTTTAAAAAAAAATGTTAAAGAACAAATTTGAGTTAACCCACCTGCAAATCAGAATATGAGATCAAGACTAAAAATTTTATTTTTTAAAAAAATAATCAAGAAAAAAATATCAAATTCAAATAAAAAAGAAACAATAAAAAAATATCAAATTCAAATAAAAAAGAAACAATAAAAAAATATCAAATTCAAATAAAAAAGAAACAATAAAAAAAAAACATGACTCATCTTAAGATAACTTGGCTAACTCACGATCCAAGATAACTCTATAAAAAAAACATAAAAAATAATAAAGTTTGAAACTCAGTAGCCTAGTGTCAAGAAATAAAACTGAAAAATAAATTGAAAAAAAAATATTGAAAAAAAATCTGAAACAACTCGAGTTAACTTGATTAATCTGTAACCCATAATCATTCTAAAAAATAAGAAAATGATAAAAAAAAGAAATTAAAAGAATAAAAATCAAAATTGGATATGAAAATAAATGAGATAAAATGTCAAGGGAAAATTTGAAAAAAGAACAAAATAAGAAAGGGGTAAAAAAGTGAGATACAGGGAATGAGAATTAGAATTAAACAAAAAACTAAGTGAATTCAGATGTGGAGGGACAAAATTGAAGGAAAAAAAACAAAAAAAAATGGTAGAAGAAAAGAAATTAAAATAATTGGGACCAAGATTTGATAAGAAAATAAATAAAATAAAATGTTGAGGGATAAAATTAAAAAATTAAACAAATCAGGAAAAAAAAAACAATAAAGAGAATGAGTATCATATTTGATATTAAAACTAAATAAAACAATATAAAAAAAGATAAAACTAAAAGAAAGAAATTATAAAAAAGAATACAAAATAAATAAAAATCAATTAAAAGAAAAATGATCATAATTGAAAGAAAAAAATAAATGGGAGGTCAACTTTGAAATTTGGTTGACTGCACGGATTTTAAGAAAAGAAAAAGAAAAGAGGTAGGAGAAGAAAAAACCATACCCGCATCAAACCACCGCAAATTGGACTACATGCATCGCACCATCAGCTTCACTGCCACATGATGTTTGGACAACACAACAATTGGATCTTTTTGGCTGTTAGAAGACATCGCATGCATTGCTCGAAAGTTGCAGTCGGTTTTTACTTTGTTGGCTTGTGCATAGCATGCACAACCTACTTTTTATTTTTTATTATCATTTTTCTTTTTTAAAAAACTGACTTGCCCCAATTAAAATAGATTATAACATAAAAACATGATAAAAATATTAAAATACAACTCGACCCATTCTTTAGTGTTTTTTTTTACATGTTCAGCAATGAAGTAATTATCTTTAAAAAAATAGGAAATGATGGAAAAGACCCTCTTTTTCTTTGTTTTTTTTTGTTAACTTCTCAAGGATATTTATGTAATTTAATTAAGTAAAAAATAGTTAAGAGACCATTGTATCTCCAATTAATTTCATAATATCAAATGAACACCCTAAGAAATACCATACTACCTTCATTGAAAGGCCATTTGTTTGTTTTAATGAAATGTAAGAACACCATTGTACTTTAGCAATTCACAGTGCAATGTGTCTTGCCCTTCAATAAAGGACCGACAGGGTTTAGTGCTTTCTTAATCATCAAAAACATTGGGTAACTATACGTATTATTTGTTTCTCAAAATTTCAAAGAATTTTCTATCCGAATTGGATTGAATAATTCAGTTTTTTATTTAAAAAATATTGCTCAGCCCCATCTATTTTCAAGGGAAGGAAAATGATATCAAATAAAATCCACGCGCGAGTATGTGACTAGGTGCAAGCATTTCATTGCGTTGTTTCTGATCGTATCGTATACTTGCTTGGCATACACTCCCAATTTCACACCATTTTCCATCCACTGTACATGTACTTACGGAAATGGAGTATTTATTTTAGCTAATCACTCCATACTAACTCTGAGGCGTTTTATTAAAATATCAAGTTCTGATCGTCTTTTTTTTTTCTTAAAAAAAAAAGGTCTTAGAATTTAAGTAATTCCAAAGAAAATATGACAATTTGATCGAAAAGAGGGCAATGAGTGGAGCGAAGAGTTTTTTCAAATTTTATTTTTTTAAATTAATTAATTTTTGATTTTTTTAAATCGTTTTATCGTTCGAATATTAAAAATAAAATTATAAAATTATAAAAAATATTATTATAATATATTTCTTAAAAAAAAAATGCTTTTAATCGTTAACACCATCCCTAACATCCTCTTACCAGTGTATTTTATCCTCATTTTAATCGATGATTAATTCTGGATGCCAAATTATTGTATTTTAAATTTAATCTTCAATTATCCTGGAAGTAAAAACAGTCGTGATGCTTTCACAAGATACACATATCCCTAGGAACACATATTTCTTGATGCACTGCAAAATCCACATTGACCAGCGTCACCCATTTGCTTAAGATCCAAGGCATAGATCAACTCGATGACCGATTCGGACTCGACCTGAATTCGTGTAAAAACCTAGTTTTTTTTTTTCCTCTCCTATAAACAACAACATTCCAGGTTTTTTTTTATTAAAAAAAATGCTTCAATTGACCTAAAATAACCCATCAAATTCACTATATAAGACGAGTACTCAATTGAAAAAAATCGAAGGTTAGAGGCTTAGGGAATAGGAAGGAGTTGTTTTTAAGAAAAAACATATACGACTGAAATTTTATCCTTTTCTTTCTTGCAGGAGGTGAAAGGTCATGATTTATACAGTACGGGGGAGCCAGCGTTTTTCTTACCTCCTCCGAGAAAAAAAACCCAACAAATTCCAACGATGTTTTGTCATCAACATCCATCTTCCTCCCAGGTACATTTGTGATTTGTCCACAGTTTTTTTCCTAGTCAGAGTCAGAATCCACGTTTCCCATGGCCTTCAACCCTCTCGGTCTCTACATGGAAAATACAAAGATGCTACTTGTCAAGCTCATAATAGACCCGGCATTACAGCAACAATCATGCTGATGTGAAAATAAATACTTATGGTTCATCGTTTAGAGTACCTTCTTGGTGATCTTCTTCTCTCTCACTTCATACCGTTCTAGTGTCAAATCACATAGCCATGCTCCAGGACTCACAAGCTGCGCAGCATAAACCAGAATCAGAGTTCCCTCTAGAAAATTGAAATTTCAAACACAACCCAACACAGTTCATGGACAAAAAAATAAAAAAAATAAAAAACAATAGCACCATTTTTAATTGTGGACTTTCCCTCCCCCTTCGATTTAACCAAGAGCCACCACTTAAAAAAAAAAAAAAAAGTTTTAGCTATGAAGGAATGACCATTTGCCTATAAAGTAAAAAATATTCCCAAAATATCGCACAAAACAACTCTGAAATACATAGATAATCTACAATGGAAAATAGATTAAAAGATGGGCCAAACAAAAGTTGGTCATTGACAAGGCGCCGTTAGGTTCATGTCACTTTTGTCGGCTACTCTAAAGATAAGCATGGTGGTGTACATTAAAATCCTCACCCGACACATTTACTCTAATTTAATCTAATGCTTTACTACAATTCGGTCACAAACCTAAATTTTCATGATGCATGGTTATGTTTTTTAAAAGCAACTTTTATTTGAAAATATATTAAAATATATATTTCTTAATTTTTAATATTATCATTTCAAAACTATAATATAAAAAAAAATGGGGCCTTGACAAACTTCAACACCAGATGCGCACCCTTGTTATCTGTATGCCCTCATGGAGTTCCCTAGGTTTTTTTTTTTTTTTTCAAAGGAAAGTTTCATGGGTTGTTGCTTATAACCGAAGCATAAATTATAGTATCGCATGAACAATAATGGCAAAACATATCTGTCTAAGTGTGGGCGGTCCGCAATGACAATCGTGCTGATAGCAATAATGGGTGATCAGTCGTATTATTATTATTATTTTACTCAAATCAATTTAATATTCTCCCCGTCATCGTCATGTAAATAGTCAAAAAAAAAAAATCAATAAATCTATCTTTAGTTGAAAATTCGATCACCTAGCACGTGCCAGATGATTCAGCCAGCCAAACCCCACTCAGATTGTGAGCTGATCAAATGGCTTTCTAGTGCCCGGCATATTCGGGATAAAAAAGGAATGCCCACCTACCTATTAATTGCTAAAATAATGGCCTGTGAAAATGCATTAAACTATTCGCATGATAATTTCCTATTAATTGTTTCTTTTCGGTAAATGCCCTATTTATTCTTAAAATTTAAAAATAATCTTAACATTCGAAATTACCAGTGCGTACCCCTAATTTCTCGTAGTAAGCAACTAAGAAAAATACACAGAAAGAAAAGAGGAGAAAAGGTTAGTGCTAACAAACTTAGGTTATTATTGGTTAACAGGTAGACATCCACGGCTTGATTGACACGTACAACAAGTGCATCTGTCACTTTACACGCTTTCCTAGCTTTTACAGGCAAAGAAAAACACCAAAAAGCAGAACAAAATAGATGCCGTGTTTGTCAAAGTGATATAATTGTTTTTAAAAGTGTTTTTTTATTTAAAAACATATTAAAAAATATATTTTTTTATTTTTAAAAGTTTATTTTTTATTTCGGCATATTAAATTAATATAAAGAAAAAATAAAATTATTTAAAGAAAAAAATTAAAAAAACAATAGTGCAATTGTGTTGCCCCAAACAAGGTCCAGATATATTGTTTGACACAACTTTTAAAGTTTTTTAAAAAGATTTTTATTTGAAAAAATATTAAAATCATATTTTTTTAATAATTTAATGTTAAAATTAAAAAAACTAAATATTAAAAAACATATTTTAAAAAGACTCTACTCCACAATCCGTACACTCTCTAAACTTGCAATTCACGACGGTATCCTTGAAATTTGTGTTCTATTTTTTTCCACCGCCACCCATCACACTTGTACCTTGTGATATAAATGCTTGTACCTTACTCTGCATATGATCTTTTTTTGTGTTTTACAATTCTATCCTTTTTGAAAGATCTACAAAATGGGTGAAATAGGTAATGAGACAAGACACTGATCATCTAGTAGTTATGGGTTTACTTTTTCTAATCTTCAAATAAGATTGTAAAATAACAATTAAGAAGATAATCAAACATAGACTGCTAGAATAAAAACTTGAAATAAAAAAACAAGGAAGTAGAAGGGTCTTACATTGAGGGTGCGTTGAATGAACTTGGCTCTCTTTTTGGGTCTTTGAGGCAACTTAGACCCTTTAAAGGCAAAGAAATCTTCCTCTTTCTCTTTATTAGTTAAAGCAATAACAAACTTTGGTGGCCAAACTGGTGGTGGTGGTGGCGGCGGCGGTTCTCCACTCCCCCCAGAAGATGACCTTCCTCCTTTCTTGCTATCCGAAGAAGCCGCGGGTTTGTTATTATGGTTGTGGTTCTCATGGTTGTTGCTGCTGTGGTGGTGGTGGTGGTGGTTGCTTCTCTCATCGTGCGCACCCTTGTCCGGTGAAGCAATCCTTCTCAAACCACCGCCGTTACTCTGGCCTCCTCTCATGACACTTGAATTCTCTGAGTTCCTATTGAAATTAACAACACAAGCATGGAACAAACAACATCAAACAAACAAAATTAGACCATATGCGACACGACTGACTAGGAAATACAATAAAAGTAACACATCTGAAGTGTTTTTATGTAAAGTAGTTAAAAAAAAATAAAGATTTGAAGTGGGTAATTATGAAATTACAAGAATACCCTTTGAGGAGTTTCGATTGATCATAGATCGGTGGGTGTGACTGGCTAGAATCTCGACGGGTTTTGCGTAGAAAATGGGGTTGTGGGTTTTTTCGCTTCTTTCGTGGACCATATAGGCCTTTAATGGAGGGGTGTGCTAGTGGGAGGTGTTGTTTAATTTTCTTATATACGCCTTTGTTGATGTTTGAGAGAGAAAGAAGAATGGAGATTCTATTTCTATTCGGGTTTCCAACCAACGTGAGCAGCTGGTCTTTTTAGCTGGTTTTTTGTGGCCGTTGGATTTTGTTTTTGCTCCTTTTTAGGGGTTAAGATTACGTATTCAATTGTAAGATAAAGTGGACCAGATTCCTAATCCTATGTGTAATCGAACGGTGGATGGTGTTTTTTTTTTTTTTTTCAATTACGGTAACTCGGGTGGGGCTTGTCTTTTCAATGTTATCGACTCGCCCCATGCCCGTTGTGGATTAGAATTTGAGAGGTTACGATCAAGTTTGATAGGCCTGCTACAGACCAAACTACAATAGGAAAAGCCGAACCTAATTCAGTCTTTGTACTATAATATGTTAATTCCGACAGTCATTTGGACCAAAGAATTCCTTGATAAAAGCATACAATTCATGTCACATTTCTAATGTTTTCATGCACCTGAATTCTGTTAAGAGAAATTGCAACTAGTTCTTCAACAATCACCATAGCTATCACTAAGGTTTTGGCAGTCAGAAGGATCAACCCTAGATGGGGGGCGATGCTACGAAGTTGTATCAGCCAAATCAGAGAGTAAGTGATGACCAATTCCTAAATTCTTACCTTTCTGTATAAAAACCATCAATCAAGTTCTTGGAGTTTCCCTCTTGAGGACTCCGTCCTAGATCATTAAAATAGCAAAGAGGAGCAGCCTATTTTACTCGAGAACCCAATTTTGACTCGGAAGAAAGGCTAGAGAGAAGGCGCTTTCATGCACTTACCATGAGCTCTACTCCTGAGCCATACACATGCGCCCACCTGACCAATCGGAAAGTGGACAAATATAAGCCTCATATAATATTTTACCCAAGCAAGCAAAATTGTTTGATCTTTTCAAGAATTTGATCAAACCTCTAAGCACCTGTTACATTAAAGTAGCAAGTTGCATGTTGAAGATGAAATATTTTATGAGGCCCATGTATTTGCCATCACAGCATCAGTCAGGCCAGGTGGGGGTTTAAAAGTCAAGGGCACCCACGACGTGTGGCCTTCTTATCCATTTCTAGAACAGCCATGTCCACCCCACCTAAAGAATGCATGTCAGACTCGTACCCTTATCCCTACAGTGAACGCATTTGATTATTTCTGCTCGCAAGTCACAGAACTGAAGGGTCCTATACACATGATCGATCATCAAAAGCACTGTAGAGATAAGGTAAGGTGTCGAGTTCTCTTAAGGCCCAACCATGACAATGGTGCATTTAAGAAAATGCCGCAGCTGGAACCACTCAACCAGCACATGTACGTCTGTGAATGCTACTCTATTCAACCACTCCAGTCCACACCATAATGCCTCCAAAAACTACGAAAGCCCCGAATTTCCCAAGGAAAAGTAGTCTTCCAATGAAAACCACACCATCAATCATGGACAAGGGGAAAAAAAAACAGTCATTGAAATTATTCTGTAGTGCTCTAATTTATGGGCTGATTTTCGTTGAAGTTAAATCCTAAGGCACTCAGTATAAAAATATAGAAAAATCCCAAATATACCATGAAACTATTAAGGTGGTATCGATTTCACACCCAGACTATTTCTCATATCAATTTTATCATTAAATTATCTTGATTTATCAATTAATAAAAAAAATAAGTTCCCTAAGAAATGAAATATCTTTAATATTAAAAAATAATTTGGATGAAGATATCGATAGAAATCTTTAAAATAGATTGAAGTTATTAATTCAGAATTTTTAAAAATATGATAGTAAAATTGATATAAAAAAATTGGTTTTAAGTGTAAAATTGAGAAAATAGTTGAAGGATACTTTGAGAGGGAATGGACCAAATCGTGCACATAAACGGTGGGACCCAAAACCCTCCTCCCTAATCAATTATTGAAAAGCCTAAAATCTCCTAAGACTGTCACTCTATGATCCATATGCTAACTAAAAAATTTCTAAACCATGTAGAGCCTTGAAGGGAAGGTGAAAAATGCTAAGATATGATTCAGGAACGAAAACTGTAAATTTGCCGCTTGAATAAAATAAACGACAAACACGACCCAGTAAGAATCGTGGGCCCAGCCCACAACCCGATCCATATTCCACCACCACATCCCGACAACCTCAAGAGAATCAACACCCCCATCACATAAGCTCAAAATTTCCTCCATCACATCAAGTAAAAAGTTCATTTAAAATTCACGTGCTGTATGGTAAAAGGAATGGATCTGTACCTTAAACTCCGCTGAGGTGGCGGCGGTGGAGGAGTAGGCGGACGTTGGCGGAGATTAAAATATCCGTTACTGTGATTGGTGGGATTATTGTTGTTGCTGCTGCTGTTGTTTGTACTTCTTGGCTGATGATCAGAGGTGTCGATGTTATCAGCTCTAACAACCCGACGGTCCACCCGAACAGTTGTCTTATGAACCAGAGCGGTCGAGACGTCCTTGACTTGGACTTTCATACACCTGAGCCGCTTCCGGTTCCCCCACTGCAATACAAAATCAGACGACGTCGTTTGTCCATTGGGATCTAAGCTGGTTCTCTGGGCACTGCTATGGGTGGTGGTGTTGCTCGTGCTACCATTATTATTGCTCCTCAATGAATCCTTTTCCATTTACTTTTTGTACACCTGTCCCATCCCACCAAAAAAAAAAAACAGAGGGAGATCAAGCTATTAACGTGGCTTCCTGCAACTTCCACAAAATTCAAATAAAAGAAGCCGGCCCTGGCTTGCGAGAAAATAAGGGAAAAGAAGAAATTGAAGCAAAAAAAAGGGATAAAGATTGGCGTAGGATGTGAATACTACGGGTTAGATTGTTCACAATTGAACAGTGGCCGTGAGATTGGAATCTCTTAAGGTGGATATGAGTGGAAATGTAAGAGATGGATTCAATCTATAAATGCATCTGTGAAGTTTTAAAAACTTTATCCGCGTGGAGAAACAAAGCACACAAGAAATTTCTCAAAAGTTCAGAGGAAGAAATTCAATTAGCTCCCCTTTGAGTGTCGAAACTCTTAAAAGTAGAAAAGACAAAAGCGAAGGTGGTGTTGTTGAGTAGCAGTTTGTTTCGGCCGAAGTTTTCTTGGTAACACAAACGGAGATCGTTGTCTGAGAAAATGATAGCGAGAACAAAAATTGAAAGCAAAGCTAGTTCTCTTGATTGCACGCAAAATCAGAGAGAAGAAAGGAAGAAAGCATCAAGAACAATTGAAAAATAAAAAACCGACCAGAAAGTGAGGTCAAAGTAAGAATTCTTCGGAGAGAAAAAGGTTGGCCTCAATACGAAAACCATGAAGGGAGGGAGAGCAATCGAGAGCCTGTGAAGAGAAAGATAGACACATTACCTAAAAACTTCAAACTTGTTGAAGAAATCTGCTGATTACCGGAGAAACTACTGGTTGTTCTTGGGACACTGTAGACTGCACAAGCAAAAACAGAGAAATCAATTGATGCTGAACGGAAAAAAACAGGGAGGCCTAGTAAATTGCAGCTACGAAACTGACAATCTAGAGTTGAACTGCATAATCAAGACTTGGATTCTCGTACCTTTCAATATCATTCAGATTTTGAGGAATTGTCTCTTATGATTATTCACCGATTCACAACACTTTGCTTTTTCTAGTTCTCTGTCTTTGCAGTATTCAAATCTTTTATCGGATTTTCAACTGAATGACATTTCAAAGGACTTTCATGTCAGATTCCGATCTTTGTGTATCCAGAAATCTGATTTAAAATTGTATCCTCTAACAGTACACCGTGTGAAGATGTCCTCCGAATTCTCTCTGAAACGGCTTAAATCTTTCACAATGTATCTGCAAAACAAAAAAGAACGAGACAAAGTCGTGATTACTTGAGGGAATTAGCCAGAAAAACATCCACAGAAATCGAGTTATGTTTTGAACTCCGAAGGTGTAATATTCTGATACCTTCTCCCTATAAATCTCAATGAAACGAAGCCCAATCTTCAAAACTCAAAATTAGTTTCGTAAATCAGAATCCAGCGTGGAACTCACTCCCTGTGAAAAGCACCTGCAAATCACTGCAAATGTACCTGTAGAAGAGAGAATCCAACAAGTTATTAACTACGTTTTCAGGTTCAACCACGTAACACTTGTACAAAATCAGATTACGTTTTCTTAATTACACACCTAAAACTCTTCTGTCTCCTTAAAAGTTACAGATCCTCGACATTTATCCAGTTCTCTTCAATCCCATTCAAAATCCCATGTTTGGTTAGCTAGAAAGAGAGAGAAAGTGCAAGAAATCTGGTACTGGAAACTGTGAAGAAGAGCCGACCAATACTACAGAGAGCTTCGTCTTCTTCTTCAATAAAACGAAACGAATGCTCTCTTTCTCTCCCCTTCAAACCCAGCCTTCCATACCCTTTCCACCTCTCCGTTATATCCAACCCTTCAATTCCGAGTATAAATAGCCCTTGATTCATAATCGACGGTCCGTATTAACCGTCAAAGGCCGTCCATTCCTTGCCACGTTACAACCTTTTCTGTGTTGCTGCTGTTGCATTTGGGCTCACGGTTCTCTCACTAGTCCAACGGAATCTTGAAGCGCGTTATGTGTTTTCTTTTTTGTCAAATTATTATAATATAAGTTGATCACGGTGTTATTTTATTTAACACCTGTCAGCTAACCATGGTTAAATTTAGTGAAGAAAATGAGCTCTGTCGATAATGTCGGGTTATTATTTCGGGATTGAAGAAATAAAGTAAGTTGAGATATAAGGATTGAGACGAAATAAAACAGAAATCGGAGTTATACTTGACAGTGTTATACAATATAAAATAAAAATTCACATGTCATGTTCTGTTGATGAGGAATATTACAATACAAGATATAAAAAATATATTTTATCATTGATGTATATTATTATTAAATTTAAAATGATTGAATAAATAAATATTATTATTTTTATCTTAGTTTATAATTAGCATTAGTTTTTTTTTAACCAGCTTAAATTGATAATCTTTTCACTTATCAAAATTTTATTAAAAAAAAATATATAGAGAGGGCTATTTGTGAGAAAAGAAATTGGTTATATTTTTATCTTAATCCTTTTCTGCCTCTTCTTAAAATGAAAAAAAATAATAATTAAAAATATTTCACGAGATAAAAATAAAAATAATTATTTTTATTTTTTCTATGCAAGAACAATTACGAAATGAATTAAAAACACCTGGAAGGCATTCACATTCATATTCACGACACTTAATTTTTAGCTAAAAAAATCATTTTTTTAATTAATTTTTAAATCAATTAAAAAACAAGAATCCAGTAATTAATGAAGTGGAACGGTGAAAGCAGGGCACATGCCGGAAATTGCGTATGCAGTTCTTATTTTCATGTTCTGCAAGGGAATTAGAGAGATTCCACCGAACCCGTTTGCACACTTCAGTGAAGAAAATGAATAGAGGACAGAGAAAGACAACCAGTCAAACCAGAACAGGCTCAAAAGCAGAGGATGGAGCCAATAATCTCTTTTTTTTTCCAAGCTATTGCTCAAATTATTGTTTATTGATTCAAAATCAAATAAATACCAAACATCCACATGAATTTTATTAATATCACCTATTTTATTCAAATTCTATGTTAATCCAAATAAATCAAACCGATTCAGACATAACTCATGCATCATGTACACAAAACAATCACAAACCTAACAAATAAATCCATAATTCAACACAAATAATCAAATTATTTTGAAATCCAAACACAAATTAACAATCCGAACAATTTAAATATTATACAAAAAACAAGCATTTGGTTCAAAAAATGATTTGAGTTCATAAATCGATCTTTTAGGCGTTTAGCGTGTCTATAAGCTACTTGAATCATTATTAGCGCATGTACACGCGCTACCACCACTGTTGGCGAATGGATTAACACGCAGTTGCTACTAGTGGAGTGTAGGTTATTGGATCTGAAACTCTATGGCCCCCCTGCACTCCTAGATAGGGAGAATTGAATGGATTTATTAGGAAAATTAGTGATTCTAAAAGATATAAAATTTATTTTGATTTATTATATTTTTTAAACCGATATAATATATAGTAGTCATTTAAAACGGAATTAAACAGAATTTACAACTTGCTCCTAATAGCTATTATATCTAAGGATTAGATTGGGCTAGCAAGGATGTGGATGCTCCATGCAATCGTTACGGGGTGAGTTACTATTGCTAAGGATCTATTTGTTTTTAAATTTTAAAAGCGTTTTAAAAAAAAAAAATTAAATTTTTTTCTTTTCTTAAAATTAATATTTTTTTGGTGTTTTTAGATTATTTTGATACGTTGATGTCAAAAATAAATTTTTAAAAATAAAAAAAAAATATTTTTAAAAATAACAACAATCAAACCTCTAAGTCTCAGCCTTCTTTGACTTATATACCATTTTACTCCACGCAATCGTTATAGAAAAAACACTGGGTTTGTAGCTATTGGACTAGGTCAATTATCCATACTACTGGGCCCATTACCACTTTTTTTTTCTTGAGAAAAAGGCCCATTACCACGTTGTAACAAGGGCAGCCGTATCCCCTTAAATTAATAAGAGACCCTTCTTCCTCCTGCTCCGACTCTCTCTCTAACATCATCTGGCTGAGATCAAATAGCCGAAGAGACTAGAGGTGCACTGGTTCAGTGCACGAGCTTTAAGATTACAACTTATAAGTGCTGAAAATTTCTTCAGTTCCTTGTTGTATTTCGTCAAATTCTTCTCTCCCTATATCCCGCTTGTCTCAATCTTCTCCGGAACACAGAAAACGGAGAGACCCCATCTGCGACCATCTCATTACTGCTCCAGGCATGACTTCCTTTTAAATCCCTAATTTTAAATTTCTTTTTTTTGTGCAATGAAACATCCAAATCTCTCTCTCTCTCTCTACTTAGGGTTTGGTTTAGTCTTGTTCAATTTACTGAAAAATTGATTAGATTCGTCAGTTTTTTTCGTGTGTGGCTAATTAGGTTTCTGATTTTTAATACAATTACTGAATTTGGACAGATGTATAACGGGATCGGGTTACAGACCCCGAGGGGGTCGGGTACAAACGGTTATATCCAAACAAACAAGTTTTTCGTGAGGCCGAGAACCGGCAAGGTAGCACATGATACTAAGGGTTTCGAGGGAGATCAGGGGACTGGTGGGATTACCAAGAAACCCAATAAGGAAATTCTTGAGCATGATCGCAAGCGGCAAATTCAGCTCAAGCTTGTTGTGCTTGAAGACAAGCTGATTGAACAAGGATATACTGATGCTGAGATTGCAGAGAAGCTTCAGGAAGCTAGGAAGACTTTGGAAGCTGCATCCGAAGAGAGTGGGGGACTTACTGCCTCTGACACAAAGTAATGAATCTATGGACTTCTTAGTTTTGTTTTATTTTCGATTTCCAATAATTTTGATGCTTATGATGCCATTCATTCTTTTGTCAATTTGTTTTATGCATAATTTCTATTATAAGATTGACTCTGTGTGTAAGTTTGATGGTTTTATGTGGGGTGGATGTGCTGGTGACTTGATAAACATGTATAAAAGCAAGTTCGTTTTAGGGTCTAGGTGCTTGGATTGTTTTGGAGACAAACTAAGGAATTGTGTTTTTCTTGATGGTCGCAGGTTTGAGTTATGTTTCAGTTTTAATGTTGCATTTGGCACTGTCTTGTTTTGACTGGGAATTTGTGTGGTCTAGTTGTTCTACTTGTACAAGTGTTGTGTATGGTTAGATGCTAATATGTAGTTTGGACGTGTTTGAGTAAATTATGTTGTTTATGGTACTGTTTTGGTCCTGTATATGTTATTGATGTTATAAAATTTAAGGTATTTGTATCTTGCTGTGAGGAATTAATTGAAAGTGTGCCGGTATCATATGCTGTTAATGGAAAAAACAAATTTATGAAGGGAATAGGCACATTAACCCCATCTATAGCCTGTTTATGGTTATTGGAACTGATTTTAGGGACAGCTTAAGGCCGTTCTTGGTAGTTGAAATTTTAAAAATTGTGATGAAATGCACACACGCCCTCACACATTTATATTCGTTGGATTTGCTGACTTGCCCATTCTTTGGGCAGTTTAGTGTTGTGTCCAGTTTTTTTGGGACAAAAATATCCCCATATCTCATTTTATTTAAATAATGAAGTGAGGATAACTTCATAACTTACGCTATAGAATCTCCTACTGTCCCATCTCACCTTTCTTTTATCTTGTTCATTTATCGTTCATATCCGTATCAAGTTCAACCCCATGAATATGGATAAACTGGATTTATTTGGGTTTCTATTTGGTTTGATTAAGAACAGCCCATATTTCTTTTGTTGTTCATAGCCAAGGTTCACATTAAGTTTGGTTTGCTGTAAATCTATCTTGCACCAACTCTGCAACTATGTGAATACTTAATATTTACAATGTTTGTTTTGAAAATTCAAAGAGGATATCCTTAGAATGGGGCTTAACACAGAAAATATAGTTTCTTAGTTTAGATTTTGTAACTTGGCTTTTAATTTAGCAGCATGTACATGAAGGATATAGAAAATGGTTTTTGAGCTTTTGGCTCTTATCAATTAAAATTGACAAAAAAGCATTTGAATTCAGCAGCAGCAAGCCAAAAAATGTTGTTCGGCCTCTAGCATTTGGCTATATTTTACTGAAGAACTCGTAGATACATATATAATTGAAAGTGACTATAGATGATAGATGTTGAAGGAAACAATTTTGAAGTTACAAAATTATCCATGTTTAAATCATTTACATAAAGAAACATAAAGGAATATTGCTGTCATAACCTAACAAATTGGACACAATGCTAACCTGCGCACTCTTTGGGTGTGTTGGCAAATCCACACACACACACACACACACTACTTTGTGTCCTAGTGATGTGATAATGACTTTAATGTGTTAATCAGGGTTTCAGATACGCAGTCCCATCAAATTGCTGCTAGGAAGGAAAAACAAATGGAAACATTAAGGGCTGCTCTTGGTATACGAATGTCTGAACCAGATGAACAAGGCATTGATGGGACTGATGATGAACTAAGAAATAGTCGGAAGAATGACCCAGGTGAAGGAAGCAAGTGGAGTGAGAAACATGAACATGCCTTTTTGGATAGAGAGTTCACCCGCAAGAAACATGTGGCTGAAGATCTTGAAGTTGAGAAGGATGAAAATAAAAAGGGTGTTAAAGCCTTGAAAAATAAGAAGAAAGAAGATGAGTTTGACGAGTCAAGGCACCACCGGAAGGAAGAAAGCAGGAAGAGAAGGCATCGGGATGATTCTTCTGATACAGATAGCAGTGGGAAGCATGCTAAAGGAAGTCGCAAGAAGCATAGTAAAGGTAGACGAGGAAGGGATCATGAAACTGAAAGTGATTCTGACCATGGCAAGAAGAAGAGAACATCGACGAAGCACAAGAAAAGCAGAAGACATGACAGTGGAAGTGATGATTCTGCTACTGATGACGAGACCGATTCCGACCATGGCAAGAAGAAGAGCAGAATTTCTGAGAAACTCAAGAAAAGCAGAAGATCTGGTGATAGTGATGATTCTGCTACTGATGATGCGGATGATGTTGGCCTGGTTAATCTGCATCAGGAAGTTGAGAAACACAAGAAATCTCGTGCAAGGCATGACTCTGATGATAATTCTGGTTTTAATGATCGTTGGAATGGTGACGGCAGTAGACATGGGAATGGTCGCAGAATCAGTGAAGGTGATAGTGAATCCGATCTCAACAAAGTAGGAAAGCATAGAAGGGAATTGACAAGTAGGAGTCACAAAAGGAATGATAGTGATTCTGATGCTAGTGGTGATGAGAAATTAGAGAAAATTAGAAGTAGGAGGAGGCATGATAGTGATGAAGAAGATCCTGATACAGTTTATGGTAGGAAAGGGAAGAAAATTGTTGAGGAGATGCGAGGTTCTCTGAAAGATGATAGTGATGATAGCAAGAGCACTGATTCTGACAGCAGTGCTAGTGATGATGGGCATGGGAAAGCCATGAAGAAAAATCTTCTAGACAAAAGTGGACGTGGAGATCACAGGCAGATAATTGACAAGAAGCTAGATTCTCTGGATGATGTCAGTGAGGATAGCAGGAGAAGCAGTGATTCTGGCAGCAGTGGTAGTGATTACAGACATGGAAAACCTGTGAAAAAGACTCCTGCTGATAAAAACAGAAGTGGAGGGGGGGATGGTGGTTATAACAAAGGTGGTCGAAGTGGTCGTGAATCCTTTCTAGAAGAGAAGGGTTCTAGACCTGCTGATCTTGGCCGTGGTGATAGACCCAGAGAACTGTACCAATCTCGTAGAGAAGCTGTGGACAAAACCAACCTTGATATTCAAGCAACGGGGAGGAACAAAAGGAAACTTGATGATTCAACTAAGGATGAGGAGCATGAATCAAAGTCAAGAAATCGAACAGTTGGAAAAGAGGAAGGGCATGACATTGATCGTAGAGCATATCAAAGTAAGGATGATCAGAGGGGTGATTCTTCTAAATTGGTTAGATCCAGAGGGCATGATGATGATGTTGGAGATACACGTAAAGAAGATGAACCACGACGTGGAAGTAGGAATGATCAAGAATACAAAGAGCGTGGAGGGGAGAAAAGACATGCCAGGGATGAGGAGGATCATAGAGGGAGAAGATACCAGAGAGATGAAGAAGAGGACGATGACTACAGAAGGCATGGAAAGAATGAGGTAGATCAGCGATATGGAAGTAGAAGGCACGGAAGAGGGGAGAAAGAAGAGCAAGGAAGTAGAGGTCATGAGAGGGACAAGCAGATAGATCACTCCAAGAGGTCTAGATATGACGATTCTCGTTTTAGTGAGAGGAAACGGTATGAAAATGACAAGCGTGATGATGATCGAGTCAGATATAGAGATTAAAAACTGGTCATCTTTTGGCAGCGCATAACTGGTCAGTTTCTCTTACAGAGTTAAAGCTTTGGTTGTGTGTACAACCTGAACTGAATTTTTGTTTAAATGTTCTGAAAACCTTGAAAAAATATATGTTATGCTATGCATGTTGGATATAGAGAGAAGAATAAAAATGTATTTAATGCAAAACATGCCACCGCTCAGAGTGTTAATTTGTTCTTGCAACTTGTGAGATTTAGGTTTAGATTTGCAAGACCTGAAAGGCAGTGGTTCTCTGTAACCAAAAAAACTCAAATAGTTATCAGCGATGGTCCCTTTCAAATAAGCACGGAAAATTTGTGATGTGGAGATTTAAACTTCATCGCAAGAAACAGTATATGAAGTCCCTGTAAATAGAAAAGCACATTAAGGTTGACTTGGAACTCAGCATTATCCCTGATAAAATGTTATCAATGTCATTTGATATCCCAGGATTATTACATGCTAGCATTTTGAATTTGTTTATGGCAACATGCTTGATTATTAATGTGCCCGCCCACTCTCTTCTTATGTTACCAGAATCATTGGGCTAAGCTCGACCACTGAGGATCCAGCTATTCATATTTCGTATGAGCGAGTTTACGATGTTTAATTTTTCTAATTGTCTTATGCAGTTCAATTATACAAACAGTAATATGTTGCCGGGATGGACCCCACTGCTGATGTATTTTAATGTTTATTGCTAGCTTCATTTGCTTAGAAAACACCTGCTAGAGTTTCTTCACCGTATGAAATTACACTACTCTGTCAGTCACAGTTTGCTTGATTGTCCATGGAGTTCCTTTTTTCCCATACTCATCTTGAAGACTCGTTTCAGGTTAAGCCATGGAGAATCTTAGCCGGATAAAATCGTTACTGGAGCCAGGGTGCTAGAAAGTGGAAAGAAGTCTGCTCCTTGAGATTGCTCAATACTTGAAGAGTAGTAGTATTTTGTTGATTCAATGAAGAATATCCTCCCCAAGTGTTTGTTACGACTTGTTATTTCCGTTGGTAAGGATTGGGTTATTTGACTGCTAGTGATTGTATGCTTGTAGCTTTGATATAGGGATGCATGCTTGCCTATATACAGGCAATGCCTCTATCATGTGTGAATGCTGTGCCCTCAGATTGACCAATAAGATTTTGTTATATCATCAAATTATTATTATTATTATTATTATTTTGGTTCTTAAAATGCGATGTGGTACAATTGTCTGGAAAATCCATCTTGCAGTTGTCGAAAAGGAAGTAGCCATATTTTGCTTTTATTTAAGGTCAGGCAGGAAATAGGATAAGCATCCATGTCTAGTCTACGAGCGAGTTTGACAGTGTGGTTGTGGGTGTTTTTTAAATAGCTTTTTGTGCCGAAATACATGTCAATGATGTTTTTTTATTTTTTTAAAATCATTTTTGATATCAGCACATCAAAACAATCTAAAAGGTACAAACCACTCAATTTTAGCAAAAAAAAAAAAAAATTTAAAATTTGATGAAACGCAGTTACAAACGCAATGCCAACGGTCTCATAGAAGTGCGAGCAAAGAAAATATGAGCTCATTTTCAGCAAGCAGCAGAGAGTGAACTCTGCTTGTTGAACTCTGCTTGTTGTCTGTTCTTGTGGTGAATGAATTATTTTTATATTAAGAAGGTTTGTTTTCTTTCTTTAATTTTCTAGATTTAAATATAGAGACTAGAACTTAAATGCATTATATACTAATATAGAGTGGGTGTTCTTAATATGTTATAGAGATAGAGAGAAGCGTAGTTTGAGTTGTTATGTAAATTTATCTTATTATTTTTATCATCTAATAAAAAAAAAACAAAAACTTTGAAGTGAATAAATAATTATTAGTAAATTGTTTAATTAAAATTTGACACTTATGTACTACACACTAATAGTTACTTGTATAAAAATTATCCATGTTCTTTAGTTGAGTGCCACTAACAAGTCATATACCAACTTGTAAAATAAAAAATTAAAGTCTAGTATTAATTTTATTTGGATCATAATTAGTAGAGAATCGGGCCAATAAAAAGAGTAATCCCATCTCTTGCATGATTCAAGAAATGTGATAATTGAATTTTTTTTAATTGAACACAATTTTCTATTTTAATCTCACATGTCCATATAATTATGACAAGCCAAATTTGTGTCTGTTTTATTTTTTTTTTCCTTTTATCCGTTGATTCTTGAAAAAAATTAATACACTCCTTTTCCTTTTAAACAAAATGATGGCTAATAAATCTCTGGGTTTTTAAAAATCTTAACAGGAGGTTATTTTTGACATTTAAAAAATCTATAACTAAGAATTTTAACCTCTGCCGTCAAGGAAATACAACTTCCTAAATTTATTAATAACCTGTGATCTTAGAAAACCTTTATTTATTTATTTATTCTATAGTTCTTACGTACTTGTTGTCACATTTTGAAAGTCAAAACACTGATAATTGAAGTTTTGTTTGGAATGCTATATTGTAATTGTTTTTTTAATTTTTATTTTATTTTTTGATCATTTTAATATGTTTGTATTAAAAATAAATCTTAAAAAATAGAAAAATATATTATTTTAATAAAAATAAAAATATTCTTAAAAAAATAACCGGCAGTGGCTCTTTAGGCTACCTTGCCAGGTAAAGTTTAGATTCTGTTGACAAGGTAGTCCAATACCATGGCGATATAGATCATCTTCAATTGCAAATTTGCTACCATGAACTAGTACCTTGTAATTTACTCTATCATACCAAACATGCCGAAAGTTGCCGAAAGTGTTAAGAGACTTAATGGCAAAGCAACAAAATATTTATGGCGAGTGGCAACTCAATGATAATGGTATTGAATGGAAAGACTGGAAAAGCTCGAATCTAGCATACCCAAGCGGGCGAACCTGCTCCCCCCCTTTAACTTGCTTTTGCTGGAGCAGAAAGTTTTACAATGCATCTTAGTGTAAACACTGCTTAAGAAAAGGCCTGATTTTACAGGAAATCTTACATTAGGAATAGGTGCCTTCATTACAAATCATATTTTGGCAGAGAAGTGCTTCTAATTTATATTTACAAAGAAGCAATCATGAGAGTGAACATTAAAATACATCCCTGAAACAACTTGTATACAGGTGGATCACATTTGGAAAATAGAACACAATCCTAGTATTTTTTTTTGTTTTAAATAGGACATTCTGCTTCAATTAGGCGCTGAACCCTTTGTGAAGGGAGCTCCATGAACCAGAAGGAAAGCTTACACAAGCTTGTGCTGATGCCTCGGCCATCTGTTCCTTTACAATTCCGGCATTGCAAAGGTTTGCAAGAGATCGCATGTGTTTCATCCCATACTGCGATATGGATCCACAGTGTGTTTCAAAAGTCCTCACCTGCATAGAAGAACAAGAGAAAATATTCTCAAATATGAAGATGAGTCTTTCAATGTCACCAGCAGAGCTTTGAGAACAAACAGGTTAGGGGGTGATAAAGCAGAGGCTGAGAACTGTAAAATTTTACCAGTGTCTTAAGGCAGACCCAGTCATCAACAAGAGGTTGCCCAGCAGGACGTACGGTGTTCAATACCTCTGAGGCCTTTTCAATTCCAAAGAGGAGCTTCCCAATAAGTTTTATGCTGTGGTCAATATGCATTCTATGTGACATTGCTTCAACAAACTGCTTCTGAGCTTCAACCTTCCTAGAAGAGCCTTCTGGGGCCTTGCGGTACTGCATAAAGAACAGACGACAAATAGAGTGAGATGGAACTAAAGCAGTTTTTTTTTATAAAAAAAAATACACGAAAAAACTGGTATATAAAAGTAGTAGTTAAGTGCATCTCCTCGCTGTGGCATCCAGTTAATCATATATATAAAAAGCAGTTATGACCCACAGCTGCTCACTGTCACAACTTATGCACAACATCCTGCAAGAAGACTCATTTGCTGAATATCCCCTACCTTAATGTTTTTTAAACCATGCAATATCAACAGCCACCGAATGAGCACCTCTAATTATTCGAGAGCTCAGGATCAGATTCTACTATTACCATACAACTTCCTTTACTTCTTGGGCTAACCCTCCTAATCTTTTAACAAAATTATCATAGCTCTCTTTCTTATTACAGCAGCCCAATCCATAGAGGGCATGACTTACAAACACATGAAAACATAAAAAAAAAATTAATAGCAGTCTTTTAATTCGAAATGGAACAAAAAAGATAAGACAAACCTTAGTCCAGAAGTGGACGAGATCAGCATCACGCTGATTAACAACTTTAGAATGTGGCCTCAAGGAGTTCTCCTCCACGAAAGTGTAGTTATCATTTGCAGGGTTTGTACCCATATACTGGAAGAGGTCGTCCTTGCTAAGTCCAACATCACCATATTGCATGACATGGGAACCGTAGGGAGAATTGTCATAGGAAGTCCTCCTTTTTACCTGCACATGCACCATAATGAAATCATATGATTATGCAGGCAGATAAAATGCCATGTTTGTTCCTTAGTATATATTCAAAAGTACAAAATAAAAAGAATGGCCTGCAAACATTTACCAGTTCATATTGCTGGTGCAGAGTTTCTGTCCGTAAATTGTGTATGTCACTGTTCACAAGGTCAAATTATTAATTTTTTGTATATAAAATATCTGTCTTGGGACAATGAAACAACATTTGAATGCTTCCATGAACTTTCGAAAACATTTTTTTTTCAGCCCAGCAGAAAAAATGAACAATGATTACTAGGTGAAGAGAATCTATCCAAGAGCCTACGCCACATTTCTGCCTTGACAAGAAGTAAATCCTTCAAGCCTGATAGATTCCCTTATTTACTAGGTATTGCTATTCTCTTATACTTAGATGAGTGGGTAAAACTGAATGATGCTTATGACAATTCAATACTTCATCACATCTAAACAGAAATAAAATTCAAAATTAACACCGTTCATACCTATCCTCCATCCAAGCAACACTGTACAAGTCACCCAAACAAGTTTCGTATTCTGGGGGAGGGCTAGGATACTCTCCAGGACAATAGGTTCCCCAACTGCTCTCTTCTGCATTTGATGCTGTGGTTGCATAGATATTTAGACCTTGAGGAAGAAGACCCTCAAAGATGCTTCCGGATTCACAGGCTTCAAGATAAAACACCTACAGTTTTACAGATATAGCCCATCAAAATTTCTTTTATTTTGAAGTTGACTAAACTAACTCATAGTGCTGCAAGTGGAAGTTCAGCTCGTAATTACCAAGCTTTTATAGGTTCCGGATGCATGCTTCTTTTTTAAGACATCAATCAAATCATCCGCATAAAGGTAAGGATTGGTAGGCATCCCTGATAAAAATCCATCCACACATGAACGTCAAGCAGTTTGTTTAATATAAGACCTTAAGAATTCCTATAAACGACATGTATTTCAATAAATACAAACTAGCGATGATAAAATACAGTGACAATAACATTTTTGGAACAGTTTCCAAAATAGTACTTCATCGATCACAAGTTATACTTTCATTTTAGAATCTGGGACTGGAACTTAGAGTTTCGGTTTCTTGAACATAAAATAAGGCAGAGAAAATATTGTTATTATGGCGCGGCCTGTCACGTGCATAAGCATGCAATAATTAGATAAAAACCAATTAAGAAAATCCTAAAAATTCCCGATCAAAATAAATAAGAAATACACCATGATCATCGGTATATAGAAAATGAAACTAACCTAGCACCCCAGGACCTCCATGATCAGTATAATAAATGAAAATATGGTCATTGGGCCCACTATCAATAACTTTTCCACTGCCCCCGGTAAGAGCTGTCTTGTTTCCAAGGATAGCCGCAAAAAAGTTTCCAACGGTGACATCTGGACCAGTATAATCCTGACACAACAAAATCAAAATCAACCCATGAGTGCTGAAGCCACAAAATTTACATCTACATGAAAACAAAAAAAAAACCCTTACCTTTGGAACTCCTTTATAAACATCTTCTCCTTGGGGATTGTTGATGATGACTCCAGGCCTTGGGTTCTCTGGGTTATCAGCAATGTCATCGTACATGAAAACTATTATATTTTCTTCCTTCAATCCACCTTGTCTCAGCAGTTGATATGCATGACAAACATCTGCCTGTAAAAATAATAGGAAAAAAAATCTAATTGATCAAACCATTTAATTACATGTAGCTGTTCAGTAAAAAATTATAGTGATTAAGACCTGGTGCCGGTAATTCCAGTAACCGTTAGATCCGGCAAGCAAGATGGCCCATCTAGTTCCGGAAGAATCATCATCACTATTATCATCATTAAATTTACCGGGACGGAAAAACCTAGAAGCCTCCGATGGCAACCGGAGAACGTCACCAACGATGTCTCGGACACCGACGGCGATACCACAGAAAGAAATAAGAAGAAAAATTACGCCGGCAATGAGTCGCGTCATGGTCGGTTTTCCGGTTAGAAAAAAAGGGAGGGGTTTGATAGGTTGGTGTCAAAGCATCTGGGGCGAGGTCATGAATTTATATTATTAGATAGTGGGTAAATTGGTAATTCAAGTGGATTGGATTCTTCATAGTTCATACTAGGGTGGTCCTTGTGAATCTAACGGCCAGGATTTAATTTGTTCCTATGAAGGAGGAATCTCATTATAGGGATATAGTAGAGGCCAGGGCGATCGACAGAATTACAGATGTATCCTGCTTAGGGAATTATAGCGTGTAGCTAATCTTATTGTGAGGTTTTGATCAGAGGCTGCAGAGACTGACAGTTAGTTTGATTTTGTCACTGTTTTGAGATACCAGATATGAAATTATTGGAGACAGATATAATATAACTAATGACAAAAACTAACTATTTTTAATATAAAATTATTTCATGTATTTGTTATTTTAATTAAATATTTTTCTATCACTTTTTTATTATATATTTAATATTGTGATGTAACATGTTTTTTTTTAATAATTTATATTTAAAAATATATAAGAATACTTTTTTATATGTTTTTGAATCCAGCACGTAAAAAAATTAGAAATCACTAAAACAACGGCTAGAAAAATTATTTAATATTTTTTAAGCTAAATATATTAGTAAAATATATCCAAACGTATTTTCAAACACGGAAACAGACCGCGGCTTGCAAAATCCATGCTTGTGATGGAAGGTCCTGTGATGAATGGTAGGTGATGAAGTAAGAGATGAATGGTAGGTGATGGTAAAAGGAGTTAGTTGCTTGGGTGAGTGGAAAACTTGTGGGGCCATTGTCGGTAAAGCAAAGTACTCTCATTGGAAGGTGCTATGCACCTCTCGCTTTTAGTCTTTACATCAATAAAAAAGTTAATGTTGTAAAATGCTTTGCTTCAAAATAGAAGTGGAGGGAAGAGGTGGGGTGCGTTTTGCCTTCAAGAGTATGATCATATTTGATTAATTAATACACATTGAATATTTACACGAATCAATTTAAGAAAATTTCTTAAATTTTCATTAAAAACTATAATTTATAAATATTTTTAATCACTTTTTTATACATTAATAGTTAAAATTATCACAGTATTAAAAACACTTGCATTATTTGTGTTGTTGGGAATTTCATGGCACGGTGAGGAGTTGCTAGTTTATAATAGTTTGTTTCTAATTGTTTGATGTATGTATTTAAATATTTTTAGTACTATGATAAGTGTTGTTTTTTATTTAAATATATATTAAAATAATATTTTTTAAAAAATTTATTTTTGACATTAACACATCAAAATAATATAAAAACACTAAAAACAATTAATTTGAAGCTAAAAGATATTATAAAATTTAAAAACATAATTGGACCGCATTGTTAGACAATGTATTATTAGGCTAAAACATATTTGTTGATGATTTTGCATGTGCTGGCATCAAAACTTGCAATATTAATGTGATAAATTGAAGATAAACATGTTATTGAAGTTTTTTTTATTTAAAGATAAGGATTTTTTGGATTAATTTTCGTGTTAATCAATATTAGTTTTTTTAGAACAATTTTAAAGATACATCTAATATAATTCGTACAAAAAACTCAGTAATTTATTTTTAATTCTAATGTTGAGTTCTTGACTATCTAACCAATACTTTAAATACTTTAATATCTAAATATGTCATTTATTGAAAAACCCACGGCATGACTCGATCTAGCAACTTAGCTACTGATAGTATTTCCTTGATTCATACCCTCCCTGGGAGCACTAGAATCCGGTGACATGTTTGGAGCAACGTAGTGTAACTGCGTAAGGTATGACTGACTAATGGTTATTTACATATTTGGGATTGTGGTTATAATTATTTTATAAAAAAAATTATTAAAATAATATTTTTTTTATTTTTTAAAAATTATTTTGATATTAACACATCAAAATGATCAAAAAACACTAAAAATATATTAATTTAAAGCAAATAAAAAAATAAATAAAAATTAATTTTTTTCAAAAAGGCTTTTAAAACACAAAAACAAACAGGGCCTTAATGACTATTTGTTTTTTTTTTTTAAAATATATTTTTAAATCGTTTTGACTTGCTAAAATTAAAATATAAAAAAATATTATTTAACTATATTTTAAAATAAAAAACATTTTTAAAAGCAATCATTACAACAATAACAAACGAGTTCTTAACTATTTCAATTCAATCCTGACATAATTGAATTTTAATCTAAGAAAATTAAGGTTTTTTTTTCAAACTTAATAAAATTTAATAATTTTTTGAACATATTACATTTTTCAAGTAGAAATATTAATCAAGTACAACAAAAATCATAGTTATTAGACCCAAATCAAATAAGAGCTTGAATCATTGAATTAATTTTTCAATATTGTTAAATCTACATCACTTTTTTTAGTGTTGATTCCACTAAATTAGACCAAATTAATCCGATTTAGTAGGATTAATTAAGTTTTATTATATAAATATCTTATCTAATTTAACTTAAAAACACGGAATCCTAGATTTCACGGAACGTTATCTAGGTTTGACCGCTGTGCATGAAAGGAGAAAATTACTTAAAACAAGATACCATAGTTATTAAACTCAGCCCGGGGGTTGACCCGGTCAAGAGGCCGGGTCTCGGGTTTTATGGGTTAACCCGGATCAACTCGGAAATTCACTCATTTTTCTTTCTTTTGAAAGCTGTTGACATCACCTAAGAAAATTAATATTCCCACAACTTTGTAATTTACCTTTCCTAGCCAAATGGCTCAAAAAGCTATGGGGAATGCCTCACGTTGCAAATTAATATATTTCCTGGTCAACTAAAATTTTTGAAGGAAAGACACACAAAACCTAAACTTTTCCCTGTCTCTACCAAATAAAACAACAAGCCGTCGCCGCCCCTTGCTTTTAGATTTTCTCTCCTAAAATCAGCCTCTCCCAAAACCAACCACAGCTTCCCTTTTTGCTTGGCCAAAACAACTGCCATGGGCGACTGACTATAAAAAATTAGAAGATAAAAGACATTCTCTTCCCTTCTTTCTTCACTCTCGTTCTAGAAGGCATTCTGTCAAGCAGCATGGGATGAAGACCCCGGCCACAACTTCCCTCATCCCTCTCTCAGTCATCCCCCTGGTTTTTTGGCCAAAACTAGAGAGCCCCTCCTTCTTCTTTCCCACCCGTCTCCATCTCTTGGCCAAACCAGAACCGCCGCCCACTGACACAGGAGACCAGCCCGACCAACCTCTCCTTCGACCAACCTCCAACGACAGCGTCCCTCACTCTCCTTTCCTCTCTACTGCTGCTAACAACAACTCATTGTAGAGAAGATGATGAAATAAGAAGGGAGGATGAAGGACAGAAACCACATTTGAAAAGGAAAAAAAAAACCGAGTCTCGTCCGGGTTCGCCCGGGTCATGGGTCGCACCAGCCGGTCTTTTAACAAACCTGAACCGGTCCAAGTCCCGGATCGGCCGGGTCCCGGTTCGACCCACGGGGCCGGTTCGGGTTTAATAACCATGCAAGATACCCTTGCTTTTTAAGATTATTCTGCCATGAAATAGGAAATGCTGTTGCACCCTTTTATTTAGAATTACATTTTAAAAAAGGTTACTGTGTAATAACTTCCCCCCCAAAATGATCATAATTACAGCACATTTCTCATCGCACGCTGCTAAAAATATTGTGGGCGTTCTTTTATAGAAGATTCAAGTGCCTTAGTTATCAAATAAGTAAAGTATTTTTTTTTATTATTATTAAAACAAGTAAATGGTAGTTATTATTCAAAATCAGAAGCATAAATGCGCTGGTCCTACTGGAGACTAGATATTCCTTTCCGATTCATTTGTTTAATTTTACCAAAAAAACAAAAAACAAACAGATACTAAAAATTTGTAGATGATGTGAAATAAAATATAAAATTAGAGATCAATTATCACCTGGTGCCTGTAATTCCTGTTTCCATTGGATCCAGCAACCAGGACGGCTCATCCAGTCCCAGTAGAATCATCATCTCTATTATCATCACCGGCTTCCCCCGGACGGAAAAACCTTGAAACCTCCGATGGCATCCGCAGAACGTTCCGACAGAAACACCTAAGAGAGCAATGGGAAGAAAAATCACGATGCCGGCGGCGCTTGTCGTGGCGTTTCCGAGAAGGAGAAGGAGATTTGTATTTTGAGTGGTTGTTAGGTGGAGAAGTCTTGTCTGTTGAATTACTGGATGATTGCTAATTTATATTGTTTTTCTTTTTTTTAGTTTATTTATGTAGATCAATAACATAGACGATGAGATGAGATTGCTAATTTTTTTATATATATATATATATATTTTCTGATAATGTGGTGCTATCCCAATGGATTTTAGTTCTGATTCTCCTCGTGATTTCCCTCTTTCGTGTTTCTTTTTTATTTCTTCGAGGTTGTTTGTCTTCATAGTCCATAAATCCTTCTCATCCCCGTAGAAAGCTTTACTGGAAAATAAACCTCAGCCCGCTTAAATTAAATGGCCTGAAAAAAACAATAAATAATTTTTTAAAAAATATTAAAGAAATATATAATTTTTTTTTTAATAATGTATGGTTGTCAAGGAAGTTTTTATACCATTTTCATTTTGTATTTCGAATCTTTTTTAAATAGAAGTAATTTTTATTTTATAAAATATAATTGATAAATACATTTTATTTTTTAAATAGAATTTTAAATCGTTACTCAATTGATCCTTGACTTTAACCGGCTCTCCAAGAAAATTAACCAAAATCATTGTGTTGGGTTTTAGCTGGATTAGATAGAATATTAATAGAGTAAAATTTAGTTTATCAAGTTGAGTTTTTACTTTTGTGATGGGACACCAATAATTTTTATATTTTAAAATAAAATGATAATATTTTAATAAAAAATAGTTGGTTCAGAGAGCTAGGAAGGGTGTTAATCAATGAACCAATTAGAGAGTCTAAAGGGCTAATTCCAAGCTACCTTTCAAGCAACTAATTTTATGGGCCTAATTCACGAAAGCAGCTGTAGATGGAAATATCTCTCAACCGAATTAGTTGATTGACGACATGGTCTGCGCGCTTGAGGACCCCAGCTGTCTGATCCTTAGCAGTGATGGAGGCTGGCATGGAATCTATTAGTATCAATAACTAGCAAGCAGACAAAACTGAATATTACAGATGCAAGTGATTTTGATGCAAGAAGGAACATCTTCCTCACACTACCCGATCTCCTTTTCCATCCTCACTGCTCCTTTCGTCTGTTTTCCCTGGCTTTTTAATAGACATCCTCTCGGACAGTGATGCTTTGTGTTATGGAAGCTGATTAACGTTATTTTAGGCCTTCTGTTCAGGGTTCACGAAGCTAATGCTTCTGCTTATTACCTCGCTAAGAAGGGTTCCTCTCTTGAGCCTCCTCTTCTCTCCTGGCCAAATCCTTCTGTGGAAGAGGGGATTACACATAGGAAGTGCCACAGAGAAGCAGTGTGCTTATTTTAATTCAGTTCTTTTCGGCATCATTTTCCTCATCTCAGCAGGAACTTAATATTTTTTTTTATGCTCCGAGTTTGATATTGCTTTCGGTGCCAGGTAGCAGTTGTCGTGTCACCTCTCGGAGTAAATGATATAATTGCGATTTTCAACGTTGCGTGTTACAAGATATCATTTGTTTATTTACGTAAAACAAGGAGAGGGAGTGTCCAGAACTTTTTCTTGCTTCTTTCGTCACGGCTGATGTCTCGTAAATCATTGGAGTCGGGATCCAAGTTGCGGGCGGGGGACCAACGTCTGAAAATGAATGGATCCAGTTGCTTCTTTCCTTCTCAAGAATCTCAACTTTTATGAGGAGAGACAAGTGAATGGATATCAAGATTCCGATTCATCGAGGATGAGATATCATTTCCTTTCCTTTTTTTTTTTTTTTTATGATGCCAGTATAAAAAATTAATATTTCAAATTGATCAGCAATTGAAAGCCTGTACAATTTATAAATCTTAGACATCACCTTCTTCTTTTTTAATAAATGATTTTTCATTATAAAATCAACTTCGATTGCGTGAGTTCAAAACTAAAACAATATCTCTTGAAAAAACTTGGGAGATTTAAGGCGTAGTTTGTCTAAGTTTCTCAACCTACTTTTTTAACACATGAAAAAGTATGTTAATGAGCTTAACCAGTTGAAAACTTATAGTCTGATTGATATTATAGTAGTGATTTTTAGTTAAAGTATTTTTTATTTGAAATTGTATAAAAATATATATATATATATATATATATTATTTTTTTAAAAAATTTATATTAATATATCAAAATAATTTTAAAATACAAAAGAAATATCTAAGAACAAAAAATACATATATATTTTTTTAAAAAAGTACTCTTAGACCAACATCATATTTTTCTTTTCTTTTGTCCCCATCCCTCAAAACACAGTACGGTGATAAGTTTGTACATACATTTAATTTCAACCTGCCTGCCAAACAACTTGGGAAAAAAACTCCTCTAGCCCAGTGGGAAGGAAGCAACCTGAAATACGGACAGTTAAAGGAGATGCCCGTCAAGGATTCGGACAATAAGCAGGCCTAAAATTTGTATTCATCCAGTGTGCAGCGAACAGCTTTTTCACACACCCACAATTTACCGCCATGCTTCCTCGTCATAAGATAAAACCCATTAAAAAATCAGCCTCAGAGAGCCTAGTTGATTGATCTCTGTCTTTCACTACAAAAAAAGTAGCTGCCATGATTTTCATTTGATCACAAGTTTGTCATGTCGGGCGGTTGAACGAGCTTTCGCCTCCCGTGCAAGCAAAGCAACATCATAGAGCCCGTGTATTTTTTTTTTCCTCCCGAAATCTCGTCGTTTTAGTCACTGAGCAAAACAAATGCTAGTAATGAACTTGAAAGCATGAGGAAATTTATGCCATTGCCACTCACTGATCCAGGCTCTAAGCATCTAAGCAAGGTAACGACGGAAGGCCCATTACAGAAGCTCTCAGCCCACATAATGTCGTATACGGGGCCGATCTCTTTATGGGCCAACTAAAACCCAACCCACAAAATCTTGAAAAGTCTGAAATAGCCATAGCTTATAAATCCCCTTCCAGCCAGGCAAGCCGACTTGTAACGTCACAGTTCTTCACTCTAAAAACCCTGGAACCCCACAAAACGCAGCAGCATTCCTAAGCTCAAACCGCGATACGACATCTCCGTTACCTGCATAAAATTATTCGAAAGGTTAGCTTTTTTTTCTTTTTTTAATATCTCGTTGCCTCTCTAATCTCCATTTATTTATCTGATAATTATTCTAGTTTTTTTTTAGGGTTTAAGTATTTAATTTAATTCCAAACTCTTACAAATTCTGATTTTTTTTTCTTTTAAATTTTTTTAGATGGAGGAAGGAGAGAATATATTGGAGGCAATTCTCGATGATGATGATGACGATGACAACTTAGAAGATGTTGATATGGTTGATGTGGAAGAAGGAGAGTTTGTGGTGGACGACAATTCACATACTGATTTAGGATTGAACAATGGCAGTCACGATGGTGCTGGTGAGAATGTTGGAAACGCAGAGCCTCAAAGTAAAAGCCAGAGGCGGCGGCGCGGCGGTAATAAAAAGAAGAGGAAGAGCAAGAAGAGGGGAGGAGGTGGTCCTGGGTCTAGTTTTACTGACGTGAACAAGTAAATTCTTTCATCACATTGATTTTATAAACTGTTTTGGTCTTATGTTAGATGAAGGAATTTTAGTTTGGTTCTGTTGTCTTAAAAAATAATGGTGAATTACTTTTAATGTGTTACTAATTTGATAGATATTACGTGATTTTAGGTCTAATGCTGTTTTGCTTTGCAGGTTTGTGTTAGATACATGTAGACGTTTGAAAGAGAAGAAATCCTACATGGTATATACTGCTGTAGGTTGTTTGGGGGTTTCTGCATTAAGTGATCTCGTGAAAGAGGTGATGTTCCTTTATTCACCTAAAAAGATTATTTGTTTATTGTTTGATCAGTAAGAATGATGTCCCGTGCGAATGAAATTAAGCTGCGCAATTTGTGCTTTCCTGATGATCCTTTCTTCTCAGAATCGTGGAGTAGATACCATTCCCGTGTATGCTGGTCTGTGTTTCTGTTATGTTTTGAGATACCCAATAGACAAGTGTCTTTGAAGTTTATGTATCATGATGACTGATGTTGCATTTCATATTTTACCGTTGAGCTGCCCTCCTTGTGCTTGGTGAATCAATTTTTTTTACCTGCCCTGCAGTCTTTGATTAGGAAGTCTCTCTATATGTGGACTGGCTATTTCTCATGATGAGTCTAGACATCACAATTGTGCTTTCTGATGATGATGCAAACCTACTGCTTAGATCTGCTTCAATTTTTTTTCTTTTCAAATAGGGTTATTATCTTGAAACAAACCACCATTCATTTTGGTAATGGGCAAGCAAGTTGTACTTGCTGCTTGACAGGAAAGGTGAGAATTTGGGTTCACATGATTCTGGATTGGCCCTGAGCCATCAATGCTCATCCATTCTATTTAAAGCCTTCCGTAAAATCTGACATTGAATATTGTTTCCCTACCCTTGCAGATTTTCGTTGTCAAAGCCATTTGCTGTTTCAAATTGTGTGCTCTGAGATGAGATATAACTTGGCTGAACCACTTCATGATCATTTTCTCTTTATGTAGGTTGATATAATTTTTTTATTGACTGGTCTGCGTTTTGAGATTGTCAACAATATTTAAACCTCCCCAATGTTATTTGAAAAATTAGAACGATGTTTCCCCCACTCTTGACAGTGCCTTTTTCATGCTCTTTAAACTGAGTTACATGTGCTTTTTATGTGAAGGATATCATATAGACATGCATAATAAGTTCTTAAATCCTTGTTCTTTGAGTAGTTTTTTACAACTTTGTGGCTATAACTGATGGCGTTGTTGCTCTCATTAGTAAATGATGGTTGTTTAAGGTATTTTCTATGCTGCTGTCCAGCTTTTTGGTTGTTGGCAAATATTAATTCCTTGAATGATTTTCTTATTTTCATGGTTAATTTTCTTTGCTGCTAATTTCTTGCTTTGCATTCTTAATGCATTGTGCCATCTTTTATATTGCCTCTTGAAAGCATGGTTTTATATTAACTACTGCCTTTTCCTCTCTCTCTTCCCACTCCCTTTTCCAAGTGTTTGCTATGTTTCTGTGTGTTCCGTTTAGATTTTTCTTTTTGGACATGCATTCTAAAATGGAAGTTTCAGGTGTATGCAATTCAGTCCTGTGGAGGGCAGATGACGGTTGATGGCAGACGCTTTCGAACAGGTGGTGGGATATTATGGAATATCATGAAAACAAGAGAACCAATGGCCTACAAAGAGATTATGAAAAAAGCAAAGGAATTTGAGGTGGGTAACTATTGTATTCCCGTAAATGCATTTGATTAATGAACTATTGTTTTGTCATATGCCCCAACAAGTAGGCAACTTTTGGGTTGATGCCTGTTTGTCGGTGAAAACACAACCATGTATAAGTTTAAATTTTCATCACTGTATCTGTGGTCGCTTCAATGCATGTTGCTGATCTTTGTATTACACTGTACCTCTACTTGTGTTGCATTATGTCTTTGTTTTAACACAACCATGTATAAGTTTAATCATTAATCACTGTATCTGTTGCCATCTTTGTATCACACTATACCTCTACTTGTGTTGCATTATGTCTTTGTTTTGAATACTAACAATCTGTATTATCTGGACCCCCCTTTGCAGAAGCAATTTAGGCAACAACCAATTCGGCGAGCACCGGAGCAGAACAACGAGTGTTCCTCTCAAATAGCTGCCTCTGGATTCATTGATGACACACCAGTCAGCGTACCAGATAGTTCTCAAAAAGAGCTAGCACCTCAATATCAGCATGAACAGTCCAGTGCTGATGAGAAGCGCAAATCTGTGCATGAGAGGATCAGAGTACCTGTTTCATATGACGACTTGCTTGGAGATGATTTGAAAAATGATGAAGCATGATTTCTGAAGCATGAATGTGGGGCTTGGCAGCAGTTTTGCACTCGGCTATGTGGGGATACAGAAATACACTTGAGACTTGACAGGATCTTTTTCCAGTTTTTGAAAGGAGAGTTTCAGCTGGCAGTCCATTTTTAACGTGCAACTGTGTTACTTCTTGAACATAGATTGTCCTCGCTTCTTCATCCATTAAAAAAGAAAATTAATCTTACTGCGATGGATGCATTGCCCTTTTCTTTCATTGTTCATATTAAAGGTGCCCTCTTAACTCTAAAATATAAATGAGGATTCCTCGGTCGAAGTTGGTACTGCTGATTTTTGGGGTGTGTAGCAGTTGTTTTTAAAGTATTTTTTATTTAAAAATATATTAAAATAATATTTTTTTATTTTAAAAAAATTAAATTTGATATTAATTTAAAAATATTAAAAAATAATAATTTGAAGTGAAAAAATTAAATATTTTTAAAAATAAAAAACAATCAGGCTGTTAAATTTACACTCTTGTAACTCAGAAAAGCAGAGCATACGGGCCTTGAACCCATTTTTACGCAGGACCTCTTATGACTGTATGGACGGAAACATTCTGGTCCCACATAAAAAAGCGCTGGGATGAGATTGATAAATAGTTTTTGAGCGTGTTTGGTTGTTTTTCAAATAATTTTTTATGTTGAAATACATGCTAATGATGTTTTTTTATTGACATCAGCACATCAAAACAATCCAAAAAATACAAACCGCATTTAATTTTAGTAAAAAAAAAAAATTGAAATTTGATCAAACACAAGTTCAACCGCAGAGCCAAACAGGCTCTAAAGGCATGTGATTTTCGATTTCTTTGGGGCTTAATTCGAGCCAGCAATCGTTTGATACTTTTAACACTTTCGGTTCTCATAGTGTTAAACTGTTGTTTTGTTGATTATTATAAAATCTCTAGGCATTTTCAACAATTCCCGTGCTCACCTGTACACACTAAATGGGACTCTCTATCATTGGGGACTTCTATGTTTCTCAATGAGAAATCTGAAAATAGCTGACAGTATCACAACATTATGAACATAAGCTGCAGCAAAAAGAAAAGAGGCTGTGCTCAACTATTACAAGACAGGCTAAAAGATGAAGTCAGACTGCTATTTTCTCGTTTGTAGGAAGAGGCAAACCACCGTGCAATCATCTACTTTCGAAGAAGTAAACTTCCTTTTCCACGCAGCTGTAGCAGCCTCCACCACAGCCTTTGCTGCTGCCTGTTCACTATCTGCTACCGAAACGATGGATACCACTTCCTTGTTGCTAAGCACATCCCACACCTAAGTAACACGAGACAAGTAACACAAACCAGTAATTATCACTTCACCTTTGCAATAAAAATTGGATTCTACTCATCTTTGTGTTGAGGCAGTTGCTTACCCCGTCTGATGCGAGGATAATGAACTGATCCTTGGAAGTTACTCGGTGATAAGAGATGTCTGGTAATGCAATTATTCCATGGTTTTTTAGCAGAAAGTCTCCAAAAGCTCGAGACATGGCTAAGCCTGGAGAATCTTCATGTGGTAGCCAGACTCGATGGACGTGTGGCTCTTCCTTTAGTGCAAGTACTCTGCCATTACATTGCCTTATTCTTCTTGCTTCACCTGAATTATAAGATGACCCGGTTTTAAAAATTGAGTGCGGGGATCAATTTCCATATTACCATTAAAAGTTGTTGCAACTCTGCCTTTTAATTGAGAAGAAAGGATGTCCTACTTGGTACTCCAGGCTTCAAATCTGTAGTTAATTGAACAGGCATGATTCCTTTCTGATCATTGGTTCTGCCCAACACAGCCCTCGAGTCTCCAAGATTAGCTATAATAAGATCTTCACCCTGTTTTCATTTTCCAAATAACAAACAAAACAATGAGAAAACAGATAAATAAACATCCTTTCCTTTACATATGAAAAGGAAAAGATTGATTCAAGAGGATTTGTCTGCTCAAAATAGCTTGCTTTCTTACCTGTCTCACGACAACTACTGCAGTGGTTCCACTGCAAGAGCAGTCTAGACCTTCTTGAAGCTTGATCTCCTTGTCCATCACCTTGAAGGCACAAATACATGCCTCTTTCCATTTATCAAAACTTTCACTTGGTAACGGTGCTAAACCACCATCTGCTTTCTCATTGTTGTGATCTCTAACGGTCTTTATCTTTTCTAGAGCGTTCTTCTGATTTAGCAAGAGTGATGGCAACCTATTTCTCACAGTCCTGCTCACTATGTGACCATTCTTTCCATGCCCATCAAAAACTCCACAGAAAGCTCCATGTTCCATTCCATAGCCCTTCGTAAGAAGAGCAAGTTCCAATCAGCAACAAGACTTCAAACAACAAAGGGTGAAATCTAGTGAAGAATAAATAGCATGAACCAACCTGGTGAACAACAGCAGCATCTTGGTTTACTCCCTTGCTTCCTTCTTTAGAGTAAAGAGAACCACGCTTCTCAATTCCATGAGAAACAATATCTTCTTGGACATGCATGACATTTTCAAGGCCATCATCTGCCTGGTGTATCTCAGAAGATGCAGAGGATATGCAGATTCCCATCTCTCAACTTGCACAAGTTTTTTCTAATTTCTCTTGCCAACTTATTACAAGTCCAATGACTTGTGAATATAATAGAATAGCCTCCGAAATCATGAATTTAAGGAACCCAAGAATGCGCCTGTCAGCTCAACACTAATTATCTATAAAGCTTAGAGTGGCTCCCAGCGAGCTGAGAGCACAAGCTACCTCAATAATTCGCTGTTTTTTAATGTTGGGTCTTATTTTAGACCACAAGACTCACTTTAAAATGGCCATGTGAGGTGTAGTCTTTTAAGATTAATGTTTTAATACACTCTATTTCCTGTATGAGACTATTCTTTAATCTTTACCCAAATGGTGAATCTGAAGGAAAAGATTAAAGGCACCGTTTTTTTTTTTTTCAGTTAAAAGGGATTATGTAAAAAGATGATTTTTTTTTCAAATTAAATTTTTTTTTATTTTTTTAGATTGATTTAGTATATTAATATAAAAATAAATTGTAAAAAATATAAAAAAATTATTTCAATATATTATCAAGACAAAAATACTCTAAAAAACAATATTTATTAAAGTACCAAACAAGCTCTAAATAATATTATACACCCCTAGTAAAACTTGAAATCATATTTTAGTGAGCTAGATGTTTAATTTTTTTAAAAAAATATTATTTATGTTACTTATTAAAAAATAATATAAATCATATTTTGAAACCTCATATAATAACTTAAATTTTTGGATTGAGATAATTATTTGATATTTTATTAGAATCTATGGTCATAGGTTTAAATCTCATCATTTTCGTTTTATTTTTTAATTAATAATAAAAAATAATACTACTAATTTCAAGCTTTAAAAAGAAAAATATTATAAAATATTATAAATTATATTTTACAACCTTAGCTAACATATTGAATTATTTTTGAATTGAGACGATAATTAATTGAAATTGGGCGATACAATTGGATGAAGCTGCAGAGATGTCGTGCCAAATCAATTCAGAAAAGTTGGGATAACATCAAATAATTCTACCAACTAAATTAACAAGCCATTGCCAAAGTTTTTCCATCCTTTTCCACTGTCCGAGCAATCAGATTTGTCTGGGACATGGATTTATCAGAAAATTAAGAAAATTTCGAACATCATGACAAGAAGGCTGGGACCCATCCATGCTCTCAACTGGTGGAAATCTACACAGTGTGCCCTCCTCGTGTCAGGATACATTACTTAAAAAGAGAAAATAAATGAATGTTCGGTCCCTCGCCAGAGCAAGAGTTGAAAAAAAGAGATGGGAGCTGACCCTTGACCAACTTGTTGCCCTAATTTAAAAGCTTGAATCCATGGAGTTAGTTACAAGTCATCTGACAGTTTAGACAGGTTCATCGAGAGATTCAAACAGCTGGTCACCCTATCAAGCTAGAGCCATGATAATCCTGGTTTTATAGAGTGGAATTATGCTTTTTAATGCCTTGAAGCAAGCATGGAGAAATAGAGCAGGGACCCGTCACACGAGCCATGCACGTCGTGAAGGTTAATCAAACAATCATGGCCGTAGAGAGTGGGGACTTTCTTCAAGGTCATTCATCGAGGATAAATTGGCGGTGTTGATTGTAAGAGATAATCGAAGTTGACTTGTGATTTGAGGCAGGTATATGGTAGCTTATTAAATCGTGGGTTCTACTCCCAATAATGTTGTGCCGTTGGGCAACCAATATTTTAACTCTTACGTGATTGGGAGCTGGGAAAATACCATGTGCTTTTGGAGCCATTGATGAAAGGAGGAGTGGGTGGAGGGAATTTCTTGAGTATAAAATCCTTTTTAGCTGGAAGCAGGAACTTATTAAGAAGGGTAAACAACACTAGAAATACAAATGCTAGCGACATTTGAGGCTATCATTCCTTTTACAATGAGAAAAACCTTAGCCCCTAATGAAATGACAAGTGATTAGATGAAATGTATCGAAAGCTTTCCAATTCATGTGGTGGTGCTGTGATTGAATAGCACCTTCACTTTTACTTTGACATCATGATCAAGCTCGACCGGAAAAAAAAAAAAAGAAGCTAAATTTGAATCCCGTGTTATGCTGAGTGTTATTTATTTATATGGCTAGGTAGCTCAAAAAATGATTTTTATTTAGTATAAGTTTAAAATTAAATTATATGAGAATTATCTCAATGTAATCTAATTAACTTGTTCAGTCCGAAAACATTTTATCTGATCGATAAAAACGGTATAAAGATGAGATTGACATAAGAAACCTTCCGACCTAATTTATTAACTAGCCTAGTGGGAGTTGCCCCAACATAGCTCAGTCAATTTAGCTGATACAAAGGTAACCTGATCAACCGGTACAAAAGATGTAAGGATGAAATTGAGAAAAAAAAATGATGAAATTGAAAGGAAAAAAATCTCTTACCCTAATAATCTAAAATAAAACCATGTGAAAATTGTTTTGAAATGATCCAGTCGATTTGACCGATTCATAATCAATCCGGATAATTGTGATAAAAGTTTAAGGATGAAATTATAGGAAATAATATTAAATAAGAAAGAAAGGAAATGGGAAAAATATATAAAAAAAAATATATAAACAGTGAAATTCTATGATGATTTATAGGTTTTTTAGTTGGGTGTGTGTGTGTGTGTGTGTGTGTGTGTGTGTGAAAAACTTGATTCTTGGAAAGTTAATGAAAGCACGGGACCCCTTTTCTTCACAATTGATCAATGGTCGAGCTAGAAAATATCAGAAGTACAAA
>Ga0307515_10002360_pt1 | contig 41195 bp, 37 predicted proteins | sample 17_EM_MG_FD_194513 | JGI IMG/M metagenome (GOLD analysis project Ga0307515, IMG submission 194513) | Populus trichocarpa ectomycorrhiza microbial communities from riparian zone in the Pacific Northwest, United States - 17_EM | ecosystem: Host-associated > Plants > Roots > Unclassified | place... | reverse complement strand
CGCCTCCCATCCCGCCGGTTCGCCGCACACTTCACAAACAGCGTCAGCACGGCCAGCACGAACACAACCACGGCGGCGAGCGTCGGCACGACGACGACGCGCGTCCGGTACGCGCTCTCGGGCGGGAGATACGGACAGGTCGCGTTAGCGCCCACGACCCAGCAGCCCGGGAGATCGAGGCTGTTCAGGTTGAGAAAGACGACGGGGACGTCGTCGGCATCGGGCGGGGCGGCCAGGGCGGCGGCGTAGAGGTAGCTGTTCTCGAGCGCGGTGCGCGGGGTCGCGAAGGAGGTGTTGGGCGGGCAGGCGGCCGGGGCCGCGGCGTCGGCGTAGGTGACGAGGTTCGGCGTCAGGTGCCAGGCGTAGGGGGAGTCGGTCGAGCGGCAGGCCGCGCGGTGGTGCGCGGTGCAGTCGGTGGCGCGCCAGCGGCCGGCGGAGCTGCCGCCGTAGAGGGCCGCGCAGAGGGTTGTGGTGTCGTTGGCGGGTTCGGAGGGGGCCCAGGACCAGAGCGTGCTGTGGGCGAAGGCGAGGTAGGGGGCTGAGTCGGCGGAGGCGGGGGTGTCGGCGAGGGTCGTGTTGAGGAGGGGCGAGATGCCGCAGGCGGTTAGGTTCGTGAGGGCTGGGAGCGGGAGCGTGGTGTTGGGGTCTAGGCCGAGGGAGGGCAGGCTCGGGGCGGCGGCGAGGGCGAAGGAGGAGTTGGGCGCTGTGAGAATTGAGGTGCTGTTTGGGTCAAAAAGGCAGCCGCTGGTTAGGGCGCCTGAGGGCGAGATGGAGACGTCTTGGATTGAGCGCATCGATTCCGGCGGGAAGATGGAGCCGTAGTCGGCTGTGAGGTTGTAGGCTGCCATCTGCGGATCAATGCTGCCGAAACTGACGATGAGCCGGAGGTAGTGTTTGAATTCCATATAGGTTTCGGTGGGCCAGCCGTCTGGGCTCGAGACGATGTCTTTGTCGTTGGTTTCGGTGGTGAAGTATGCTGGGGCTGGGCCGTTTTCTGGTGCGACATTGTACCAAGATGAATTGAGATCTGCACGGTCATCTTGCAGCATCGATGGTGTAAATAGATAGGACGATAGATTTGCGCTAACGATATGGTCGAGTAGATTGTCCGAGTCTGGCAGGTCTGTAGAATCGGGCTGTCGCGCTGGAGATAGGGGTGATGAATATGGAGCAGCCGCATGAATATTGAGGATCAGATAGGTGAACACTGCGTCCAATGTATTTCCAGTGTCGCTCAAATACTCTGCGAGAACATCGGCCAGAGTGGAGAACCCGATAGTGGAAGTGCAATTATAGGGTCCAATTTCGATGAGAGGTTCGCCGCCGGTAGGAAATTTAGTCGGTGACGGGGCAACGCTGGAGCTCGTGGTCGAATTGGTCGCATTTAGAGCAGGAAATGAATAGCTTGTGGACGTACTAACTGATTCAGAGCTTAAGCTGCTAGAAGAGCTTGTGGACTCTAACCGTTCGAACAACCGTAGGTCCTCATTCCATAGACGGGGCGTCGGAGCAGCAGCATCATAATATAAGGGAACATCTCTAGCTGTTATCTGCGCACTTTGAAGCGCGGCAGCAGAAGTAGAAGGAACTAGGACATTGCTGGTCGAACCGTCGGAATAAGAGGCCGACTCAGGTATCTCGACTGGGCAGAGGCTCCATACGGAACGGCCGGCATCCCAGTAGAGGTCGAGACTGAACCTTCTGAAGCCGGATGCTAGCAGATTTGAGAAGCATTTCCTAGCATCTACATCCTCATACCTATTGTGCGAGAAGCACGCGGCTCGGAGGGATACAGCGGCAACGGTGACATAGTTTACAGGAATCTGCAGAGCTACATCTCGTTGAGACTGCAGCGGCCATCAGTCACATGAATGTCCAATTGGGCAGAATAATGATGGAAATAAAGAAATTAGGTCCAATTGGGACAGGACATACTCGAAATGCAGTGTTCCAGGGGGGAACTAGGGTAGCACTGTCGTCAGGATCATACACGGACGACATAGAAAGTCCCAAAGCCACGAAGAACGGAAAAACAAAGAGCCGAAACGACGACAAACAAGAATAAACATTAGCATTAAAGTATTACACAGGGCTGTTTCGACGATAGACGATGGCGCTGTCGGCGGCGACGATGGAAGTTCGATGGCAAGGCGATGGTGAGGTCAGCCAAAGGGATGCCAAGCTTTAGACACTAACCCTGAAGCAGGGCTGACACAAGGCTAAGCGAGGCGATCATCGCACGTCGCACCTTTCGTCAATGCCCAGTGCAACACTCCCCACGGCTTTTGTTTCCAACGGCGACGCACGAAACGCCGGCACCTAGACACACCAAACACGCCGAACACACACGCACGCACGCCTGCCTCTGGAGTAGTGAGCCCCATGTGCTTCCCCCCCTTGATCTCGCAGAAGACCGGCGGCACAGCGTGACGCCCTACAACCACAGGTGTCGTAATTGCTGCCACATTAAACCCTCCAAGCCCCCCCTAACCCTCTCTCCTCGCAATGCGCAGGTCATGTATGGTGATGTACATTTTTTTCCTGCACGTAACGCTAAGGGGGGCCGCTTCATCCCCACCGTTTCCGTCCCGGGGAGCTCTTATCCGCAGCCGCGCCGCCTGAGCGGCCTTCCCGGCTGTCAGATTCTTATGTCTGTGTCAGCATGCGTGGGTTTTATAGGTGGAATGCCAGGGCTCTGCGCTCGCGGCCATGCAAGTCCACGTCTGCACGCCCTCCAAGGCCCCGTTTATCCCCTTCCTGAGTTGGCATCACCGCCGCAAGAACGTCTCACCGAGGAAGGAAAGTGCGGATTTTCTGCGTGCTCCCCGCTCCTCTCCCCAACCTCAACGGAAACTTCATGTGTGTGTGTGTGCACTCGAACTATAGTTTCACCAGCCATCGGGGAGGGCCCTTGTTTTGGGGGGGGAGGTAAAAAAGACGTTTGCATTTTTTTGGAAGGCAACGCGCTACTGTGACGCCCGCATTACGCTCGTTCGATTGGGTATTATGGTTTCAAAGCAAGACATTCTATGGCGTAGATAGAAAAGCCGACTCTCATCCACATCCCTGCCCTACAGGAGTAGTAAATGCTCCCCCCCCTAGTCGCTCAGAGAGAAAGAGGAAAAAAAAACGCCCCGCCGTAGCTGTTGATTCGGCCGTTTGCGGCCATCCAACCAGCGTGAAACCAGAAAAATAATGCCCCTCAATGAAACCCTAGTCCTTGCCGTGGCAATGAGGAACCAAAATCCAAATATCCTCCATCCAATGCCCTTTCCCGAATCCTACATTAAGGGGTATATGCCGATCCATGTCGCAAAACGTGAGAAAACTAAAAACGCTTATTTTTTGGTTAATGGGAGGAAGATGAAAGTAACTGTGGATCAAAATGATATCCAGAAGCCCACCAACGCTTGCTCGTGGCTGAGGGAAATTACAAAAACCTAGTTCGGCCCATAACGCCCACTGGTCAGCCATACAGAAGAGGCATTCCAATTCCCCTCGCTGAAACATCATAAACAGTAAATGAAAGATAATGAACACATAGAGCGACGTTTGGGCGTGTAATGTACATATAAAGTATGAATTAGGACAACATAGACGAGAGATTCATCCTCCTGTCTCGGTTATCCCCTCTTGGGGATGCCGGTGCGCTCTTTGACTCTAAAACTGGAGCATAAGGCGAGGGCAACTGTCTGGACAGTGGACTCGCAGCCCCTGGCGATTGAGCCTGAACCTCTGGCACTCGGCCAGGTTCTGCAAGACTGTGGAAGGATGGCAGTGGACGTTGTTCCGCCAGAATGGGTAGAGGGTGGCGGTGCGACAAAGGATGCATTGGCTGTGTGAGCAGCTGCGGTTTTTCCGAAAAATAGCCCGGCTTTTCCGCCTTATCGTTTCGCTCTCTGCATATGGGTGCCATTGCTGAGATATCAGAGCGATGGAGAGGTGGTAATTGAACTGATGCTCGCCTCTTGAACTCATCTTTGCATGGTATTTGCACCGTTGTATGGTCGTCGTCATCTATCGCAAACCCAGACTGCGGTAGATATCGAGTCGTCGAGTTCTTCCGCTCAGAACGACCGCCAATGAAGGGAGCCAACGTAATTTCCATCGGTGACGCTGCGCCACGGGGTGATCGCGATTCAGAACCATTGTCTGTTATGAGCGATGGCGCACCGTCGGCTGAAACGACCGAATACCCTGAGGGAGATGGCATAGGCGTCTCGTATCCGCGCCCGCGGAGAGACGCAAATGGATCAGTGAACTGAAGCTCAAGCGCATGTGGACGAGAGGCGCTCATTCCAGGATACGACTCAAAGCTATGTGGATGCGGTAGCTGTGGGGCCTGAGGACTGTTCAATGCCGGGTTCAGAGATCGTCGACGAGACTGTGGATAATAAGCCATCGACTCTTGAGTTTCTCTCCCGTTGAACAACGGAGGGAGCGAGTGCTGGGCATTGGAGTGACCAGCTAGCTCGTCATGTCGGTCGATTGGGTGAGGGAGAGAAGGATAGGAATAGGCAGCTTGAGCGGAATGCTCTGCCACATCATGGCTCCTCTCGTCATGACGCTCAGGATTGCGCTTCCTTCGATTCTGACCACCGTTCCACCAGTTCTTCACTGCGTTGTCGCTTCGTCCCTTGAGTCTTCTGGCGATCTCTGCCCACCTCTTCCCCATCTCTTGGACCAACCTCTCGATTTGCTCGCCTTCCTCCGGAGTGATTGGCTCATGGTTCAAACTAGGCTTGAGGTTCTGGTGGTATCGTTCCCGGCACTGCTTCGGTGACCGTGTTTGTATCTCTTGGGAAATGCGAACCCAGTTATGGGGTCCGTTTCGAGCGACAAGACTGACGAGCCAGCTATCTTCATGCTGGGACCAAGGTCCCCGGCGATGGTTCACCATTGCGTCGTCTTGGGTTCGTGTAGAAGAGAAATGTGGGTATGTAACTGGGGTGGAAAGCAAAGCACAGCAGAGAATTGCGTGAAATCAGACGATGAACTATAACCCGAAACACGATCTTGCGGACTTGAAGCCGGCACAAGATACTGCGTACAACTAGACACTTCGCTCGACCGGCGTATGAGACACTGTAACAGAAATCAGCCATCGCATTTTCTAAAAAGCGACCTCGATCGAAAAATTTACTTTTAATACGACGTAGCAGACAATAGAAAGAAACTTAACGAAGTATAGTGAATGATAACGTTATGAGGGGATAAAGCAGTGATGTTCAATTGGGTTACAGTACAACAGAGCAGTGTAGTGGTAACGAGGGGACGAAGGTTAGAGTTAGGGGGGCGTACCTAATATGACTCGGGAAGCGTCAGGACACAACGAGTACTATGCCTAGTAGTTGCTTAGAATTATCTAGGCGAAAAGGTCAAAGCAAGAGGACGCTGATGTCAAGTGTCAGAGCGAAAGCGTCCAACGGTGCAAGTCTCGTGGACCGTGGATTTCGGAGAGTATATTTAAGAAAGCGGGAACGGGAGTATGGCAGGTGGCGCTCAAGGAGTTATGGAGGTTTTAGGGCGAAGAGGAGCGGTGCAAGGCCTTTGGCTTTTGAGATGCGGCTAAGGCGATGGTGAGATAAGTGCTAGGGGCGTCATGCGGCGGTTGGTCGACGTTGGCAGCGGCACAGGTAGCTTTTGGGGCACAAGTGGATCGCTTCGGGAGGGCTCCACACCTACTGGGCGATCCGGGAGAGCTTATGAGGCAGATAGGAAAAGGCGCTGGCCGGCGCGGCGAACCTACTACTAATGTATTTCTCGTGGCTCCCATTTGGGTATTGGCCCGCCCTCTGGGCGTATCCAGATCGCCGGGAGCAGGATGCAGCCCTTGGATGTTAGCCCTTGTTGCACATCGCAGCATGGGGATATGTCTGGGACAGGCTGTTTTTGTGGTTGCGGGCGCTGCCTCTGCTGTCTTTGGATTCTTCCTCCCGTGCATATATTTCCCCTTGCAACCGCCATCCTATCGCAGTAAGCACCAGGCGAGCTGGGGCTTGGGACAGCGTGGCGGCCCCTGCTGTTTTTGAAGCCCGCGAAGGCTGCTTTCAGCGCCCTTGGCCTTGCGCCGAGCCTCGTCCGTTCCATGAGTGCTGAAGGCTTGATCTGCCCGGCGGTTTGGCGGGCGATTCATGGCCTGAAATTGGATCAGACAACCATAACTGGTAACGACCCCCCACCCGGGGTCTTGCGCGCTCGCAAAACCTCGCAGGGCCTTGCTCTCAGCCAGCCCGCGAGGACAGAGACAAGGACGGTCTCCAGGGTCCGGGGTACCCTGTCGGCACGCAAATGATTTCAGTCGCCGTCTTCGCGGCCTCAGTTGGCTCTGGCTTTTCCGAGCATGTATCATTATTATTGCCCGCATACGCAGTTCACTTCGACAAACCCGGCGGCGGACCCTGGCGGCGCGGTGGAACCTGGGCTCTCGTTTCGTGGGACCTGGCTGCGCTTCTCTGCGAGGCCTCGGGAAACGCGATGCTGGGCCTGCTGGGCTCGTCCGCTGGATGCTGCGTGTGCCAGCCTGCCCCGGTCACAGTTTTAATTATTTAAAAAAAGCCAGAGCACTCTTTTTGTGTGTCCGGGAACGTGGGATGACGCTCTACGCAGGCCTTGCCCTGTCGCAGGTCCAATTATAGGAGCATTCTCGACGGGCCAAATTGGGCGGTGGTCGTCAGCCTGGTCAGAAAACCGCAGAAACAGCAGAAACAGCCTCATCGCCAGCGCCATCATCGAGAACAACAAACAGAACTCTGCCCGAGGCAGATCGCGTTTGAGGCTGCGATGGACGTTGGAAAGGGCGTCACCGTTCTGATCCAGCAAGGCAAGCGATGGGCGATCAAACGCTGCGCAGAGACTCGCTTTTGGACCGAGCGCAGATTCTGATCGCCGTGATCTGCTTGCCGCGGTAGCAGCAAATCCGGGCGGGCGAGGCAGCGAGGGGCGTGCTAGGAGCTGCCCTTCCCCACCCCCCCAAAGCCAGGTACGTACTGCATTGTATCGGACGCTGGGCACCTTTCACTGGCATGCTTGGGCGGTGGTCGTCACAGGCCAGCCGTTGAGCGGACTTGGCTCCCGGACTTGCAAACCGACTTGCCGGGTCCCGCCCGTATCCAGTCAGGGCGGGCGAGGGCGTTTGGCTGCAGCACAGGGAAAAGGCTCGCTCCAGCCCATCGGGAACTCCCTTAATAAGCGGGTAGGCCAATCACGAGGCGCAATGGAAATACAAATACTTACCGTTCGGGCCAACGCCGGCCCCGCCTTGTCCACTGGCTTTTGCCTGGAACGAGTCCCCGAGCGGTAACACGGTCCGCTTTCGGCGACGCGCTTTGCTGAGGCTGGCGAGACTCACTCGACAAGTGTCGCTTTGGGAAACTTGGCAGCTTCACAACCGGCTGGCGCGTGGAGCGGAAACGCCAGACGTGGACGTTTTGTGCGCCCTAAACCCGTCTCTCTCCCCAGGCCGCTCTGCCCAGCCGCCAGCCAACCTCCAGCCAACCTCACCAAAGTAGGCATCGTAGACGAACGCGCCGGCTGGTCCGCGCGACGATGATCTTCGGTGGAGCAGATCGAGAAATCCGATTGTCATGTCGCCGTTGTGGGCACTGGCAGGCGCTGGCTTCCTGCGAGCGCACAGCACAGGGGACATCTTTTCCTCTCTTAAACCTGCTACGTATCGTCATTCGAGGGCCAAGCAATCGTCATACTACTTACATAGTAGACATGCTCGCCTGCCCGTCCGCTGCGACCGCTGCTTGCGTCTGCGTGGTCAGTCGGCATGCTTCCCGACACCCTGGCCTGACATGGCCCGAAATTACACCTACATTACATGGCTCCATGGCTCCCATGGCTCCCATGGCTCCCATGGCTCTCGTGTGTCCCCAAATAGACTCGTAGCCTTGTTCTGCGGTCTGACTTGGTTTGTGTCCCTGGCTGAGTGCATTCATCCCACGCGCAAGGCTGGTCGGTAACGGGTGGGCAAAAGAGATATTCATGTCTTCGAGTCTCAGGCAATGTCGCGGCGACCCCGAGAAATGGTCCATGGTCTTGTGCAGCTGTGGCTCAGATCTGGGGTCGAAGGGTTTCCGAGGTGCTGGCAAGTGGCAGGTGGCCCGCCTGGCCGCTGGTGGCAGGCGCCTGTGTCGCTTCGTTAGATATTCCCGCATGAAGCTAAGCTCAGTTCCAGAGGCCCGGGGCCCGTTGTGCTAGTGAGGAACGGCTCGCTCGCATCAGCCAAGGGTAACGTAAGTCCCGAGTCAGCGCGGTGCAGCATGGCGAACCCAACCACCAGGATGCGAGCGCTTGTCGCTGACCCCTCCCCCCGAAGCACCAGGGCGCGGTCATCTTCCAGCCATCCACTCCCCCCAGGTTTTGGGCACTGCGCATCATAGGCTTAAAACGACCTCTTGCATGCGTGCGTCGATGGATCGAGCAGTCACCCGCCTATCCTCTCCCAAATCGTGACCCGTTCAGCCAGAAACAACGGCCGCCACGGGGCGATCTTCTTTCACAGGGCACCGCATTCCCTCTATCAGGACCCGACTGAACTGGGACTTTTGCCAAATCTGCCAAAAAACACTCCTCCGGGGGTCGTTCGGTCTTTGCAACTGACTTGTTAACCCTGTTCGCCCTGTCGCGCATCCGCCCGAATGGCGTGTGATACGAATCAGAAGCATAGCAAATGACACGCCGCTAAATAAACCTAATTGACATCATCCATTTATCGAGGCCACAGCCGCCGTTTCGCAGCGCATCACCGCCGGTTTCGTGGGCTCTGGACGGCGGTTGCGCGCGACACCCCTGGTGATGGCTGCACGCAAGCCCCCCTAAACGGGGCGTGTGGGTGGGGGAATGGCCTAGGGTCTGCGCCATGGCTTACCCAAGCCCAGGGAAATTGGTCGGGCCTCAGCGAGGTCGCCGACCTGTGTAACCGGCGCAGCACTTGTCATGCAGATCGGTCAACGCTTGTTGCTTTTACGGACTTCAGAGTGATGTGCTACATGAACTCGCAGCGACGAACACGAACCGACCCCAGTCGCACTCTGCGTCGACATCGCTTGGATATCTGCATGTCAGCGGGCTGGAGTTGGGAATCGCACGAGGTGCAAACAACCAGCGACGTCTGTGGAGCCCAAGCTGCGGCTTCCCGTGGTCTGGGACAAACGGTGGTCCCGACAATTGAGCGTGTGGCTCCTGTCGTGACCAGTGCAATGTCCGAGCAAAATTTAGAGTCTCCTGGATGAATGATAAAAGGCCTGCCGGTGCATAGTTCAAGGGTAGAAGACCAATCCGAGCAGGTGGGCCGGAATCTTTGCGTCACAGCGGCTGGTGATGGAAATGGACGCGAGAGAGAGAAGAGGCCCCCAAATATATTGATGTATAACCTATATTGCTTTCCTGGGACCAGCATTCCCACTGGCCTCGCACGGTAGACGCCCTGCACATCTCGCTGTGCCAATCTCGCAGCAAGGTCGGGGTTGTGCTCGAAATAGCGTCTCGTGGGCGGAAAATCAATAGTAACAGAATAGTGATAACTACTGGCAATGTTGATAATACTGACGTAACTGGGGACCCCGAGGGGTGTTGCTGTGTTGATGGGTCCATGGGTCGATGAGTGGATGGCTCGATCCCTGAGAACAGGACAGGAGGAGAAAGGGATTTTCGCGGCGGAAAGTCGCCCATCAACGAAATAGTCAAGCAATGCAGCGCAAGGGCCCTCCCTGCAGGATTGATGGTTCGATTACGACGCAGGCAAACTCTATCTTGCATTCAGAGGCCGCCCACAGTCCCGACTCGAGGGAAAGTCGGCCGGACAGTCCAGCGAAAGCAAACATATGGGCACCCGAGGCCGAGGTAACGACAACGGTGGTCTCGTAGATGACGGAATTGTACCGACGCGATTCTGCGCAATTCCATCACCGAGATTTGGACGTGCATGGATTGCGATGCCTGCCTGCTTTGGGAGTACAATCCTTTCCTTACCCTGCCTTCCCCTTCCTATCTCTCTTTTCTGGCGCCTTTTCATCCTGGCATATCTTGTACCTGAGAAATAGTGAGAGTGGTGATACGCTGCGGAATTTGCCAGGCTCTCTGCCAGCTCTCCGCCAGGCTCTCATAGAAACGGCAATTTCCATTGCGACGAGGGTGAGCGAGGCTGTCCTCAAACGGCAGCACGAATGGCCGTCTCATTAAAGGCTATTCATCATGATGCTTGGTGGACAAGGGACCTGGTCAATGGGATGGAGGGCATTCCATTTCTCTGGCAACACGAGACACTGGCTGGAAATGAGGGGGTAGTGTTGAGCGGACCCTTGTAGAGCTGGGACTCGGTGGCGATGGCGAAGAGGGCAAAAAGAAAACAACACGCCCACACGCCGGCACGCCAACCACGCCAACCACGCCAACCACGCCCGCAACCCCCAGCAACCCCCAGCAGCGCCGAGTAAGGATGCCGCGCAGGGGCCAGCCAGAATAAGATCTACGCCATTTTCAAGATTAACGAGGCCGTCGAAGCCATGATCCGCAGCCGCGCCTTAGCCCGAGCCAATCACGCCCGCACCACTGACCAGCACCGCCCTGCCACCGCTCTGCCACCCACCTGCTTTCGGCCTAGGCGCAAGCCAAGCGATCTCACCAACCTCCACGAAGCCCCCCGAAATCCACCAAGCCCACTGCAGATCACCTCAGAGGCTTGCCACATCCTGACCAAACCCCTTTTTTCCCTTTCCCCAAACCACACCACCGCCCCTCAAACGGCCACTTTCTGCTCATCACCCAGACACCAACCGGCCGCCGGGACTAGCTTTGCTCTTTTCAAAGCAACCCCCCTGTTCTCGTAGTCGACAACGGCAAGCTGAGCTCGATCGATAGACACACCAGATTCGCGGCACCTTCGCTGATCCCACACGACAAATCATAGGACTGTCTCCATCCGGCCGCCGTGCACTGCTCTGTAATTGGCACGGCTCAGGCCTCTGCCGCCTACTGCAGGCCCTTCCCGCCCAAAACGTACAACGCTGCTGGCCATCGTGTGCGAATAAAAGCAAAACACGGGCTTGGAGCGGTGCGGGCCTGCCTCTCCGTTGACAGACCCGCGGGCGCTCTGACTCGTCAGCCTGGCCCGCGCCGCCGCACTCTGGCCACTCACAGCGTCACTCGACGGTGCGAAAAGGTGCAGAATCGACGCCGTTAGATCTCAGCAAGAGACCGAATCGGATCGGCGGACTCCACACCCTAATAGCGTATTGCCGTCCCTCACTGCGAAAAACCGTCTGCTCCTATCGCCGTGCGAGTACGTCCGTTGCTCATCCAAGAAAAAAATCCTAGGCTCGGTCAGCGAAGTGAGAAAGAGATACCGTCCCCACACGCCCAACAATCCCCCCCTCCCCACCGGTTGACTATTCATCCCCCTCTTCTGCCAGCTGTGCATGGGTTTTGCTCTTTTTCAGGCCTCCCAGCAAGATAACGTAACCGCTATGTGCAAGATGCTGATCCTGATCCTGCACCTCGATAATCAACGGATAGATTCAGGTTTTTTTGCTCTCCCAAATAATCCTTTCTGAACATCCCCCCTCCCTCGCTCACCCCTGCGAACCATCACCAGGTTCCGTAAATAACAAAAAACAAAAACCGAAGGTACAAGGGTTCTCTAAGCTTCCCAGAGGAACGTTCTGGGTTCGGGATCGGATCGAGGGTTCGTGGCTGCTCGGCAGGCGGCCCATACACCCTCGCTCCACATCGCTGGTCAGCGCTCCAGCCAGTGCGAACGCCTTGGAACCCACCGTCACGCGATTCTGGCGTAGATGGTAGGAACGAGGGCGTTTTACTGCTCCCCTATCCGTAAGCGCACCACCAGAGAGCTGGGGAGGGAGTACGTGCAAGTGGGCGTGACGCGCAAAACCCGTGCCCTGGCGGGCAGGAAAATTGCCAGGGCTTTTACTTCTATCAAAATGGTGCGAAAATACGAGCAATGGTACAGTATTGGGCCGCCGCGGATTCTCGTTCTCGTCCCAAAGCGGGTTTTGGTCGCCGACGTGTTTGAATCATGACCCTCACCCGCTCCACTTTCTTCCCTTTCCCTCTACCGCCCGCAACCCAAAACCGCTCTGGATGACGGGAATGCGTCCGATGAGGCTGTTTAGGCTGGCTGAAACCACCCGTTTTCTGCTTCCACTTCCCGTATTCTGACCAATGCTGTTTTCCCCCGTGGGCTGCATCCGCCAAAAAACGGTTCCGGCCAGCCCGTTTTGGGCCGAGGAGGAGGGTGTCGCACGGATTGGCATCGTCTACTACTCTCAACCGTCCAGACCAGCGCCCGTTTTCTCTCGGCCTTCCCGCAAACAGTCCGGCGAGTCGGAGAGGCGCGCGTCAACGTTGGTCTGGACGCTATTCTGCCCGTTTGGCATTCCTCCCTCTCTGTCTGGCTCTCGGCGCCGCAAGAATCCTGCTTGAGCATTTGCCATGTCTTGCTTTAGCCTTTTTGCTGTACCCGCTGCCTGTGCCTGTACGTGTATTGTGTGATTGTGATAGTGAATGCCCATCAATAAACCCTGCCAGCACATCCTTCTGCTGATCGTCGCCTTCCAGCCCCGGATTGCCGCAATCGTTCGATCCTACCGTCCCAAAACGGCAAGCAGGGCCCTTGACGAACTGCAAAAACAATTTGGAAAACCTGCCCCGGTCGACAGCTGGGAGCGCCAGCGAATGGTTTTGCGATGCTGCACAGTGCCCCATTAACCAAAACTAAAAAACCTTGATACGCTGTGAAAAATCCGGTTAATCCACACGTTAGAGGTCGAGAGACCGCTACACACAGCTCATGTAAAACGGCACCGAATGAGAGGGTTCAACAGAGACTGCAGGACTGGGCAACTCAACCAGCTCGATTATCATTACGCGCCCTGCCATAGCGATGCCCCATCGACAATGATCCCTTCCCAACCCCCGGGTAAGTCCACCACCATCGCGATCATGTCCATCCATTATGCCCAAACCAAACCCGCTTGCAGAAATGCCAAACAGATAGCCCACCGCTCCTTCAGTCGCTTGCCCGAAAACATGCCCTGCTCAACATCAGGCTCCCTGCAGGCCAGCAGCCAGACCGGGCAATGTACCACGCACCAAAAGAAGAAATGCAGCGAAGCAAGAAAGCTCTTTCGATAGATACCAGAGCAGCGCAGCAGCAGCAGCAGCGCAGCGCAAAATGCGAAACAAGCAGCGGGCCTCGCGACCCTAGACGTTCTGTCTGATATTCCCAACGACCGGTTTTTACTCTTACTCTTATAATATCCCAGAAAACAGTCCAAAAATGACAACAATCGCGAAGCCAGCGAGTGAGGCTAGACAAGGAACAAAAAGACAGGACAGAGAGGAGAAAGGAGACAAACAACCACCACACCGAGCCCAAAGTGAAGAAGTAAAACGCCAAATAACTCCTCCCTCCTTCCCAACCGGTTTCTCCAGCTCTTGGATTATTTGATACCTAGACGCACGCCAACCCACCCACCCATCCACTCCCTTATCGAGTAGTAGAATCCCATATTGCTTCTGTGTTGGCCCATCACCCGTTTCTGCCTCTAGCTGTGAAAGCGCCGTTGCGGAAGCGTAGACATCAGCGCTCCATTATCCGCGCAAGCAGAGGAGCTAAGACTCTACCAGCCCAGCCCGCCCACAACACCGCGCCAGCCCTCTCTCCCTCACTTCACACATACCAGAGACGCACTCACTTCAACCAAATATCACCGCCCTCCCCCCTCTCCCACTTCCCCCAACTAACCCAATACACCTCCTCCAGATCCCTCACCCACCTCCTCGTATCAAACAGCGCACTCGTCCACCGCGCCTCGTACAGCAGCCTCCTCAACTCGGCCAACCGCCCCTTGGCCCGATGCCCCTCGTACTCGCACCCCCTCCCCAGCCGCACCGCCTGCTCCTCGTACTCATCCTCGCTCGCGACCACCAAGTCGCGCGCGGCGCGGCGGCCCTCGTCGCTCTTCGGCAGCGCGCCCTTGAGGATGCTCGCGGCCATGCGGCTGCACATCTTGTAGGGGTACCGCGGCAGCGTCAGCAGCGGGGTGCCGCTCCACAGGACGTCGGCGGCCGTCGTGTGGGCGTTGCACTCGGGCGTGTCGAGGAAGAGGTCGCACACCCGCGCCCGCGCAATGTGCTGGTGCTTCGGTGCCACGTCCGTGAAGAGCACGCGCGACGCCACGTCCGGCCCCGCCCAGAGTTGCGCCGTTTGCTTCAGGTTCGCTTCGCCCAGGTCCGGGAAGCGCAGCAGCCAGAGGATGGCCTTTGGGAGTTTGGCGAGGATGCGGAGCCAGGTGCGGAAGGTTGTCGGTTCGATCTGGGGGTGACGTTAGTGTGGTGTCTGAGGATATTGGGTGGAAGGATGGGTTTGGATAGACAATAAAGGGACGTGTAGCATACCTTATACAGCTGGTTAAAGTTCCCCAGAATAATAGCGTCGTCTGGCAAGTTCGGGAAGATCTCCTTGCGCATGTTCCACCGCCGCGTCTGCTCCTCCTCCCAGTTGAGTTGCTTGTCCTGCGAGTCCGGCGCGCTCTGTCGGTGATCGCAGCAGAAGAACGTGTCACGGCAGAAGATGATATTCTCGCCGTACACCCAGCTGTCGTCGCTGCCGCCGCTATTCTCGTCCGCCAGCTGGTCCTCCATGTCGATGTTGCGCCGCCACCTCCGCAGCGTGCTGGGAGGCACCGCCGTCTCATCCGCCAGCAGGTAATCGCACCACTCAGCCCCCAGCGTGCCCGCGAAGCCCATGAAGGACATCTGGATCGGAGCGGGCCGTGCGGCGAAGACCTCGTTCCGTGCGCCCCGCGTGTAACCGTTCAGGTTGATCAGGATGTGGATCCCGTCTTGCACGATCTGGTTGACGAGTCGCTCGGCTGGCCAGCCGCTGGCGTCGTAGAAGACTGGTGATTCCCTTTCTATTTGCTGTCGATGGACGGACCCGTCGCTAGCTGTTGTTGCGTAGCAGTACGCTCGCACGCGCGCTGGGTTATGAAGCCCAAAGGCCGATTGCATCAGATGTGCTAGGGGGTGGTTGTTGAAGTCTGACGAAACGTATCCAACCTTGAGGAACGGATTTGGAGGTGGAGGAGGCGGAAACACGGTTGGTGGAAGCCACGGCGCTCTAAGAGTTGAACAGGATATTCGAAGGCCGTTCCGCTGTGAAATCAAGCGAATCTGCTTTGCGGACATTGGGCAAGTAAAGGTATGGAAAGGCAGGACCGTTGGAGCAGCCGGGACTGTCAACGCTACTGGAAGTTGAGGCCGTTTGTAGGCTAATGCAGGGCGTTGCTGTCGTCTGATGTACTTGTCCTGATACCATTGCCATGCAAGCCTCCTAGTTGCACGCTCGACCAGGCGGACAAGTCTCGCACCCTCCCATTTCTGACCTTGCCAGCTGTTCAGCGTCGCTCTCATGTTCCTTTCCTTATCTTTGACAACCAGTGCTGTGCCTTCGGAGAGAGACAATGGCCGAATCACGTCCTCAATGAACTGACCATCGATGATGCCTCTACCCCAGTCTTCGCCATCAGCTAACTGCTTTTCGACAAGGTCCACAACTCTCTTGATCCAGCCTGAGCTCATTGCGCCCGGTAGCTTGGCATCTAAAAGCATACCCTTCTCGTCAACATGCCAGCGGTCTCGACTGCCGTTATCGGTAGCAATACCACCTCGACCGGCCCATCCACAGACTGAATTCAGGGCATTGGCAAGCCCACAAACAGCCTCAGCGAAGTCTGGGCTTGCTTGTACAGCTCGTCGATAGTACATGATCGCATCACTGATCCTTCCCTTGTCTTTGACGGCGTTTGCTAGGTTCGCAAGAGCAATGTCGAAATTCCCGTCACACGCCACAGCCTGCTCGTACATTTGGATCGCAACATCTAGCTGCCCAATATCTTTGAGCAAGCTGCCAAGGTTCGTATATAGATGTGCATGTCTAGAGTCAAGGAGGAGGCCATAGTTGTAGTAGGCTAGAGCAAGCGCAATTCCACTTCCAGGGACTAGGCCAGGAATCTGAGGTTTCGGGATTGGAGTAGAAACAGGGATGTGCTTAGAAGGTGCGGACTGCTGAACACTTGCGAGAAGAATACCAACATTATTAGCTGTTGATGGACTTGGCTGAAGCGACAATGAGAGATAGTACAACGCAAGGATCTCACGGACACCGTAAGTTGTCTGATAAGCAGAAGCCTTCGGTGAGTTCATTGCCATTCCGTCCTGAAATATCTTTGCTAATGATAGGAGTGAGTTGCTAGTTGTGGATACAGCTGCCTTTCTAGCCATGCCTTCACTCGGTACATGCTTGAGCCCGGGTAGCAGGCCGTGAGGTGGAAAGCAAAGTTGCGATGTTTTCAGCGCAGGCTCTGGATGAAGGAGAATTGGATCATTTGATGGCGGAGGTCGACGGACGTCCATAGGTCTCTCTCCAGGGTCATAGCCTACGACCGAGAGGATATGTTTGATAAGGCCCCCTATTCCTTGAATTCGTCGACCAGCACCAATCAATACGGCATTCTCGAAGGCTTTAGCTGCGCCAATATTGTCTCCTAGCGCATAGAGCATATTGCCTTTGGCGTGTACAAGCGCCAGAATGCGGCCATTCTCAGAGCCAGGTATTGCATATCCACTTGACCCGAAACCTGGTTGATCCGAGCCGGGGAAGTCTTCCAAATCTTTAAACGTCGTCTCATTCTCCCCATCGAAGTCAAAGACTGGCTTGTCAGAGAGTTCAGAAATACATGGAGATTGGCTCGTCGAGTTTGAGCGTTCGCTTTGACGGTCCGCATTCTTGAAGGTCTCACCATTCTTAACGTATTTAAGAGAGCGCTCGACGAATTCAATTATTTGCACAGCGTCTTTGCCGCGGTGGTCGCCACACAACAGACCAATCAAGTGTTCAACGGCCTCGAAATAGCTGGGGCGTAATTTAACAGCACGGAACCAGTATCGTTCTGCCTCCTGTTTTCGCTGTAGCGCGAGAAGTGTAGCAGCTAAGTTGGATATTGCCTCAACATGGCTATATATAAGTCAGTAACGTGGAAAATATGCCGCAGTCTTTTTACTTACTCGGAGTCTAGATCAAGGATTCTAGAGTACCATCCCAATGCCTTCTGATAATCTCCGAGAGCATATGCTAAGCAACCGCCCAGGAGCATGCCATCTATCCATTGCCATGAACTATCTCCACAATGCTTAGTGATTGCCTCAAGAGCGGAAGCCGCATTGGCAGTCGGAGACACATCGTGCCGCACGGCTGGGTGTATCCCTGAGACTGATGTTCCTGATGTTCGACGTAATGTTCGTACTGTTTCAAGCCCCTGGCCTTGCAGCTGGATCGGACCAGGGCCAGGATTCGCGTATTGCTGTTGCCAAGAAGCTCGTCTTTGAACATCCGGATCCCGCTGGTCCACAGCAGTTGGCGACCATAGTGAAGATGAGCGGTGATGAAACGCATGAGTTTTGTGAATTAATTCCCGGTTTTGCAGGTTAAGATCGCTCAATTCGGATTGGATAGGGGTTGAAACACCTTTTTCATGACTTCGGCTATTGATGCTGTTTGAAGACGAAAAAGTAGCGCCAGGCTGGCGCGGAGGTTTAGGGTAAATATTTGGACGGGGAGGATGATGGCCACTGGAATGTCGACTATGAGCGCTAGCTCTCTTTGTCTGTTGAAGGTATTTCAAAAGATCAATGTAAACCGTATGAGCCCACGTGAATACTCTTTCCCTCAGTTGTGCATTGCTTGATTGTGGCCCAAACTCAGAGAGCGGTGTGGAAACCGGTGTGAATTCCGGTACTGGTGTCGATTGACCCGATGAAGAGAGAGATTGATGGAGATCCTGAGGAGTATGCGGGGTTCGATGGCCAAATTGGGTGTTTAAGTTTTGACCTTGATAATCCAGCCCAAGATTGTGGCGATGATTAATCTGCGGGGTAGGTTCGCTGCTTCGAAAGCCATATGGGAAATGATGTTCGGGAGATGTATCAATATTGTAATTATTAGTTGCCGGCAACGGAGTTGATCCGGGAAAGTGATGATGCCCATGCTGTAATGTATTGATATTTGGTACGGTGTTATTGAATGATTGCCAGTCTCCCATTCCTTTACTAAGATATCCATGAGGCTGCGGCGCACTCCAGTTCGAGGCGGGGTGATGATAGTAACGCGGATCTCGCAAAGCGGCAGGTCGATATGGTATAAATGTACCGTCATGCCAGTAGGGTCCATAGGGGCCTTGGTCATTGGAAACAGTTGGACCTAGAGGGCTTTGTAGAGATGGTTCCATTGCACCACAGAACTGCTGGCCGTAATGCTGGTATTGCAAAGCTTGTTGTTGCAAGGGCATTTGATTGAGCATTGAATCAATCTGAGGTAAATTATGTTGGGCTCTTTTCCAGCTATCCTTTGGGGGGTCAAATCCGAAATGCATATCTGGATCCCAGTTCCCACTCGGAGGTTCCTGCTTGAGGGCGTTATAGCCGGTATTGGGTGCCATACCCGAAGATCTCAATGGTAGCTCATGTTTTAGAGTATAGGGAAATATGCCCACATTTGCCAGACCAGGCTCGGCAGCTGTCACTGGAAGGAGAATGTGCTTGGTAGCATGTGGCTTCTCGGTCTGTTCGACAGACGTTCCATCATATGCTGCAGTTAGTATTCCGTTTGGAGTTTTGCGGCGAAGCATGTGTTCTGACAGCCTCACTCGCTCATGGCCTTGTTCTTTAAGTGACCCATGTTGGGGATATGAGTTTGTTCTTTGTAGCGGATGGGCGTATTGTTGGGGCAATTGTTGCTGCCCAAGGCTCTGCAGGTCGTATCCTGGGACATTTCGACGAGGAGCTCGTGGGGAGGCGGGCAGCGAGTTGTAAGGTCCAAGAGATGGACTAAGAGCAAAGAGCTGCGGTTGCGGCTGCGGTTGGGGGGGATATTGCCGGACCATAGTCATGGTGTTTTCAGATTCCTAGTGAACGCCTTAAGGTAAGAAATTTTCATCAAATACGCGCAGGATAGTCAATACGACGACCGCGACAAGGTAAGACGAGGTCCAACTCCTGGAAAGGCAATTTCACCAAGACCGGCTTGTGCCTATGCCTTTGCGAAGTTGTCTCCCGCCACCTGCGCATGACATTTCGGGTATATCGTGACGAACAGTATAGGTTCCGGGCGTCCCAACACTGGCTTGTCACCAGCAGAGAGCCCCGGGGATCTGGAAAATTAGGCGGCAAGCCGAAAGGTACAGTACTCGTCACAATAGGAACAGGGCGTCAGATTAGCAATCTCGCTCGTTTAGAAGATCGCGATGGAAGCGTGAAGCCGGCGGTGTAAAGACGAGTGTCAGAATAGCCGTCCGAGTTCGCAAGGTTAGGTATGCAAGGGAACTGGCCAACGAGTCCGGTATGTATTATGCAGCCGCCCTAGGCAGGCAAGCACGCACGCTTACGCTGACTGACAGAGCTGAAGAGCCAGCCGGGCGTCGTTATGGAGCAGCTTGAACTGAGGTTTTACTGCACAGCGGCAGCGAGCGTCGAGGATGTGACGAGAGGCGCAGTAGGCGTAAACTAGAAGGGCGCCCTGCCGATGGCCTGGGCGCACACGGTTAGCGACGTCGACTGTCGGGCTCGAGCTTTGGAGGAATAATGAGAGACAGGCTGTTTTGATGATGCAGGACAGACCGTGGTCCAATTCTTATGGCGACGTTGTGCAGATGAGGCGAGTAGCCCGCGGCACAGCCTAGTAGAGTTTGACCCTTGACTGCCTGCAATCATTCGATTTGGAGCGCCTGCGAGCCGTGCAATTGTTGGACTCTGCAGGTGGCTGCATCAATCCCTGCAGTTCGGGCGTGGGGCGCCAAACGGGGGCTAGGGAGCAGAAACCTGGCTTTTGCTGGCTTTTGCCTTGTAGACGAGCCTAGGACTGCCTTAGAGTAGTATTGGAAATTATGGGGAGTCGTGGACGAGCCAGCAGCAGTGGCAGCGTACGTTATGCAGCTCGAATACAGCCTTTTTCTTTGCGCTGTCGGCCTGGCGCACATCACAATAATAAGGACCTCTCAGCATGCAGCACCGCGACTTGTGGCGCCCCCGGTGCAGCCGTGAACCAAGGAAAACGGCGAAGAGCAGCGAGTGGCGTGCAGCCAAAACTCGTCACCGGCCAAATCCATTCAACGGTGATCACCCGAAACAAACACTGACACCCACGCGGCCATCACATAGACCGCATGCGATGTGGATGCCAAGCCTAAGCTTTGCTTTGAAGATGACGATCTTGGTGTTTACCAGCGTGCGCTGATGATTCGTGCTGCAACGTCAGAGTCATTCGACGCATACTCCCTCAGGAACAGACGGCACCGCATGAATACCAATATAAATGCCCGCATGGCCTATGGTCCCCGGCTGAATACAATATCGATACAGACGCAGATGCAGACACAAGCACTTCAGAAACGGTGATCCCTATCGTCTAAGTAGGCGCGTCGAGATTTCGAATCAAAATAATATCTTTAGGTACTCGGACAACACTTGGCTCGGATGAAACGAGAATGGATATTCACAATGCATACTGCTGGGAAACCATAAGCCGAGTAATCTCTAATCAATTGATGTTATATATTTTAACTTTCACATATACTATGCTGATGACAGCCATCACTGTTCTTACGTTGGTACCCGATCAGTTGATCGGCGCACATAAGCATCGATAAGAAGTAATTTCATTTCAGCATCACTAGATAACATAACAGCTCCAACATGGCGTCTATGGGATATATATGTAGACCAGATAAGATGGACCACTGCACCCACTCCAAAGGATAGAGTGCCGTGGTGAGTAGTAGGTCGAAATATTCCTCTCCTTTGCACCAAAATAGGCCTATACCATAGATATATCCAATCCAGAAGGAATGGGGTAAGGGCCAGAGTGTTGGCAAAGTACGTCATCACGGGAAAATCTGCACATAAGATTCCACAAGCAAATCGCGGTACGTTCGTGGTTAGTCATGGAGCTATTTTTAGCTTGTCATTCCATGTCATTCATGCAATCATGAAACGGTGTAGCCTTTGCATCACCAATTATGGACAAGAAGATGAAGTAGATGAAGTAGCAGGATGGAAACCTTGGGTGGGTATCTACTCCTCCGGAACTGTGCGATTGTTAGCGCGGCCAAGACCGGAGGTTCACTAGCCGGGGGGGCTTACTCTCAATCTCGCCAGCCTCAATGTCGTCGCTGATCTCCTTAGGGGATCTACCATCCACTTGGCAGCCAGTGCTGAACGCCTAAGTATATTATTAGCCATAAACCCCCGGCAAATAATCCGAATACGCCTACCGTCCCGAGAATCTCCTTGACGGTACCCTTCAAATCCTTAGCCATGGACTTAAACCTCATCTTCCTAGCGATCTCAATGATCTCATCAAGAGGAATTGACTTGGTGTGCTTGATGTTCTTTTCCTTCTTCCGGTCACGCGGAGGCTCCTTCAAGGCCTTAATGACTAAGGAAGATGCTGAAGGAACGACCGAAACGGCAGCTTGACGATTCTGAATCGTAAGCTTGACCGTGACACGAAGACCCTTCCAATCACCCGTCGCTTGAAATTGATTAGTCTATGCACGTCATGTAGTTATCGGATCTCTATGATACCTTTGGCGATATCTTCACCAACTTTCTTGGGCGCTGTTATTGTTAGCTGGTGATCCACTACACCAGTAGATGATGAACATACAGAGACCAAGAGGACCAATCTTAGGGGCCAGAGCCGAAGAGGCACCAACTTCTCCTCCGGTAGCCCTGAGGTGGCTACAAGTAATCGCGTCAGTGTCACGTCCATATCATCTTCGCTGGGATCTTGAAGCGTTTAAAATGGGATGCAAAGTACATCACCTTGACCTCATTGGGATCGAACTTTGGAGCTATGTGAAAACGAAGTGTCAGTGCGAACAGATGCGAAGGAGATGGAAGCAGAGTAATACATACGCATTCTGAATGAAAGGGCTCGATTTTCTGAGCTACGGAAGACGAAAATTCAGTTGGAGACCTTGAGCCAGTAATCAAAAGGACGATACTTACGTAGGGCTAGTACGTAAGGTAGTCAATCTCTTTTGATAGTGTGTGAGAGAGAAGGAGCGAAGGTGGAATTGCCTCTACAAAAGAGAAATGGAAAAGGAAAAGGATGGAGATTTCTTTGGTGCGGGATCGCTTGTTGGGCTTGGCACGGCAGGTGCCGCGATCGGGCTGGGTGTTCCTTTGAATCGTGGCTTTAACATGACCCAAGGCTTTATAACAAAATGTGTAGTGCCTCGAACTTCTTATTAAACTTTTAAAAGGCCACATCACGCGAAGATCTCTCTCGACTGTCAAGGCACCTTCACCAAGCCATTTTCTATCCTCATCTAACATTGCATATTCACAATTCCTCATCACTCCATCTGACGAACCCCCAATAAACCTCCATTCACAATGCCGCCTCCACCAGGCCCCCCCATGCCCGGCCAGCAACCGACGCCGGAGCAGATTCGGATGATGCAGCAGCAGATGGCCGCTGAGGCTGCGAAACGGGGCCTAACAGTTCCGCAATATATCGAACAACTGAAAGCACAAGCAATGCAGCAACACCAAGCACAGCAACAGATGCAAGCACAGCAGCAGCAGCAAGGCGGACACCCGCAACAACAGCAGATGCCTATAAACCCTGGGCCTCCAAACCCAGCCGCCGTGGCCGTGGCAAATTTCCTGCGATCTCAGGAACTCAAGCCGCGGACTTGCTTGCTGGATGAGAAGAGGAAGGATATGTTCAGAGGTACGCCCTGGATTTTATGTCTCTCAGCGATCTCCTATCTTCTCCACTGCTCTAAATCAAAGGTAACTTAATTAATTTCCAGTCAAACGAGCCATTCGCGCCCTCCAATCCCCCGCTTACGCCAAAGCACGCTCGAAGAACCCCCTCCTCCCCGAAGTGACCGACCGCGCCTCCGCCGAAAACACATTCAAGCTACTACCAATGTCCCTCCTTGCACTCCGCGTCTCAAAAATTGACCCTAGCGTTGGCCATGAAGGCCACGGGCACGCCAAACCAAAGCGTATCAAGGGTCTATGGACAGTTCGCATCGAGCAGCACCAGGATGCAAACGATGATGATCACTACATCTGGCTGTACGAAGGCGCGCAGATAAAGCAGAAACTATACGCGGCCGGCGCGCTCGTGCTCGTGATTGCCGTCGTTATGTTCCCGCTGTGGCCGTTGGTGATGCGGCAGGGAGTGTGGTATCTCAGCATGGGCATGTTGGGTCTTATTGGGCTGTTCTTCGTCATGGCCATCTTCCGCCTTATCTTGTTCGTTGTTACCCTGTTTACAGCACCGCCTGGGTTATGGCTGTATCCGAACCTGTTTGAAGATGTTGGGTTCTTCGACTCGTTCAGGCCCGTGTGGGCGTGGCACCAGGTAAGCTTGCTTTTTCGCGTTTCTCCACACTACCCCTGTTCCTTCAACACGCCTTTCCCCTTTATGTCTGTCAGCACCGCTAAACCCGTCTATAGGACAAAAAAGCCAAAAAGAAGTCTAAGAAAACCAAATCCCCCGCCGAGGCCTCCATCGCTAAAGAAGGCAATTCCACCTCGACCGAGAAACCGACTTCTGCAGCTCCTGCAGCTTCTATCCCGACCACCCCTGCACCCGCCGCCACTGGTGTGTCTCCCGCTGCGGGCACGCCCATCCAGCGCAAACTGCACGCACGCGTTGAAGAAGCAGAGGAGGAGTAGGGTATGGCTGTATCTATTTCTATCCCTCAAGAGGGTTTCTGAAGTGTAACGCGAAGAGCAGCAGTGTAGTGATTTTCCTTCGCATGAGCTCGGCGACGGAGACGGAATATCTACCCACCCCCTTTGCATTAACGCCAGTTTTTCTATCTCATCTAGCAAACATTCATAGGCTTGGATTGGGCTGGATTTCGGAGAGGCAGCAGGCGCATTCGGCGTCTGGCGTTCGTTTATCCAGGAACACAAGGGTGGAGCCAGCTTCGGGAAAAGTGTCTCGGAGGATCGTAGTGTATTATAACATTACCATTTATATGCATTTTGCCCTGCTAATAGAGTGTCGAAAGTGGTGTGTCCATTCTAACGCTATTTACTACATAATTAAATCGAATGGCTGGAAATACTAGGAGCCCTCGTTGTTCATCCGAAGGTGTCAGAGGCAGAGGGGAAGTAATAATAAAATACAGCTAGCCCATCAGAAACAGAGTCATCTCACCGAAACGCCCATAAACCAGCAGTTCCTCATCCCTGATTTTCGTCGCTCAAACCCTTGCACAGTCGAATCCACCAACTCCAGCAGATCCCAGAATTCTCTGCGCCACTTAGCGCCGCGTAAAATCGCCAGACGCCTGCATACAAGTACCACCACACGTTCAGCCTCCCCTGAATCATTCAAACTAACGATTTCTCCTCGATTTATGAGCTGCGGGCGTGCAGCACAGCCCTTTCACCCCTCCATATCCGTATCCAGATCAGTCGTGCTGTTCGCAAGATTGGAGCCTGTGGTGGGTGTGTGCGAGAGCGGGGCCACAGGGCTCAGTTCCGCGAGTTGACGTTCTGCAGTACAACAACAGCACGAATTAGCAAAACCAATCCACACATCATCCCCCGGCACCACCTTCCCGGATCCTACACCCGCCCGATAACCCAGGAAAGGGTACGGCATCACTTACCAAGCTCCCGAATCCTCAGCTTCAGCATCTGGTTCTCCCGCGTCAGCATCTGCGTCTCGGCCTGGTAAAACGCGCTCTCGTCCCTCGCGGCCGGTGCACTAAGCGACCATTCCTCGCTCGCGCCCGCTAGCGCCCCCGACGTGGGGTATAGGGCCGGGGAGCCTCCGCGACTGCTTCCGCGCGACCGGTCGCGCAGCGACGAGTGTCGCGACAGCGAGCCGTGGCCGGGAAAGGGGGAGCGCGAGCGCGGGACGGGCTGCGGGAGCTGGGCCACGTTCTGCTGCGAGGCCAGTGCCGAGTGCGGCAGCGAGAGCGAGCGCTCGGATGTGGGCGTGCTGTCGTCGATGACGGCAGAGGACGAGGGCATCGCACTGCTATTGTTGTTGTTGGCGTGCGTGGTGCTGAGGACGGCGATTTGCGCTTGTTGCTGGCGGATCATGTTGAGGAGGCGGTTCTATGTGGGAAGGTCAGTCGGGGCGTCTATTGCTGATGAGGTTTTTGGGAAGTTAGGTGGAGGGTGTTGGGTAGGGGCGAGTGGTGTAGGTGACTTGGTTGGTACGTACGACTTGCGCCTCTTGCTCAGATTCTAGCTCTTGGTGTAACTCTCCCAGGCTAGGCGCTCGTTCGTGATGAGGGCTTGCGGGCCAATTCGGAGCTCGTGATCTGGTTGAGGGACTTATCTGAAGCTCGCCTGGGCTGGGGAGAGTCGGGTCGTTGAGATTGAGGTTCATCCGGATGCTGGATCGTCGGCGGGCTCGCTCGACGTCTCTCCGCATGGAGCCACCCGAGGATCTGCGGGACTCTTCATTCTGGATCCCTGCGTTCAGTGTTGCAGCTGCGGCGAGAGAGCGGGGAGGAGAGTGAGAGGGTGACGGTGATGGGTTGCGGAGAGCTTCGACGGTAGAGGTGGTGAGAGGCATGCGTATATGCTGCGGGGAGCCTGATGGTGATCTTGAGGGAGGTAACGAATTCAAGTCTGGCGGCATGATTGGTGCAGCTCAGGGTGCTGAATATAAAGGCTATGTAGGTTATACTAAGGTGCGCAGGTGCATAGGATGAAGGCGAGAACCGGGGCGGTGTAGGAGTAGTCGCGAGTAGTGAGATGTTACAGTTCCGCATGCAGGGTAGTTCGGTGGAGCACATGACGAGCAGGAATAAAGAAGCAGAGATTCGGCCAATGCAGGTACACCATCACTTCGACGCGTCTCTAGCAAAAGCCGAGAGACGCGCAGAACTAGATGAGTAAGTGCCTAAGTGGGTATGGGCGCGTAGGTGCTTGTTACGTGCCTGGTGATGGGCATCTGGTGGAGGTCATAAGGGCTGCATGTGTGCATGGCATAGGCGATTTGGAGGGGCTCACACTGCAGGAGAAGCCAAAGCGAGATGGGTCTATAGGTGGATTTGGCCTAGTCTAACGAGGGGCTTACTATGCCATATGCAGTTAGAACGAGCTATCGAACTTCTCCACAGCCAAATATGTCGAGTTTTACAGCTTTCTAGCTCTCTGGCCCTCTGACTCTCTTAATAAAGTCCTTTCTTGCTCAAGGCTATTTCCATCCTTCGTAGCCCTTGCTAAACAGCTTGAAGGTCCACACCAGGGCATGAAAGAAAGGGCACAGTAGGAAGGCTGGCACCGAGTAAACGACCCGGGACTCAGGTTATCAGCGTGCGCTTTTTTAGTCTGCTCAGCCGCCACTTGGGAAATGGCCGGGACCTCAGGGGGCGTGTGCTTTGTCGCTAGGGCTTTATTGCGGCCTCACGCTCCCTAACACCCCTGGCCATCCCTTCCGACTCTGGCTTGGTGCTTGCAAATCGCTGCGGCCCCGTTCCGAAAGAGTGGCCAGCCGTTCTGTCGATTTCTCGTCACGGGCGCGACTACCTACTCCTCATGGCCCGTTTCAAGGCCAAACCTTCTTCCTTCTCCTCACACTCCTTGCTCCAACTCCAGGCTTAGGTCCTATTCACTCGTTTGACATTTGTCACTCTTTCTAATATAGCCCTTGGGCTAACTACACTCGTTCAATTGTTCGCTCGTTTCAAACCCTGCCTACATCTTTCCTGCTGCCAACTTTTCCAAAGAATTCCAAAGAGAACACTCTACCGTCACTACACCGCCAAATCTCGCGCCTGTGCATGGATGCCTATCAAGCTCGCATATTTTCATAGCCACCTCCGAATTGAACGAGCCGGATTTTTTCACAAGCTGCTCCTTGTCGTCTTTCCTTATCAGCGACTAATATATTATTGTGTCACCAATCCAAGGCACATAGCCGTCCCAAGTCAGCTAGCAACCTACCGCCTCCGCACTTCCCGCAGGCTCGAGTCCTGCTTCCACGAAGTCACCTGTCGGCTTCTGTCGGCTTCTGTCCTTGTTTATCCCTGATTTTTTGGCCACCTACATGTGCCTCAATTCCGAGTGAATCCATTCTGGCTGTCGTCGCCATGGCTGACGTCAAGACTCTGCCAGCTTCTAGTGGACGACGCAACATCAAAAACCTCCCGCCCATTCAGACATCCTTCAATGATGCTCAGTCAGCCTCTACCTCTCGCTGGCGACGCACTCGTCCTGTCGCTCCTCTGCCTGAGCAGATTGATCAAGCGCGCGTACCTCTAGCCGATCCTGCTCCAAAATCTATACTAAAACCTGCACTGAAGCTCGAACATCGTCAATCGAAGATGTCGCTATTCAACTTGTTCAGTCGACCTAAGGTGGAGAAGTTGCGAGGACATCATGAGACTGGTCTTGCGATTGCAATAGAGTCACTAAGGTCGCCTACACCGGCTTCCGCTCTGTCGGAGCCCAAACCAACTGTGCGGCTCAATCCAGTGAACGTTGTCTCACAGCCATCTCGAAGCCAGCTCGATCCTGCATCGAAGCCGAAGTTGCACAAAAGCTCCACATCCAAGCGACCACGGCAGCCGATCAATTGGGATCCACCACCTCTATTTCAGGCATACCCTCAGGCAATCAAGTACGACACTTTACAAGCTTCGACATCTTCCCCGGATGCCCTATTGCGCTCGCAAAGTCAGAGAAAGCAATACAATGCACTGCAAGAGAAGTTGGAAAGCAAGCTTGATCTACCTGCAACAGCAGAGGGAGATGCAGATATCAAAAAATTAGAGAAAGCCGAGGCAAAGCACAAACGACTGACCTCCGCCTCGACGATGGGCTCACCGGAATTGACCAGGAAAATCTATGTCCTGGTAACATCGGGATTTATATTGCAGTACGCGGGCGAGGGACCCTTTGATAGACTCCCCGAGAAAGTGCTTCAGTTAGGAAAGGAATCGGCCGCATTCGCCTGTGATCTTATACCTGGAAAACATTGGGTGTTGCAGGTTTCTCAAACAGCCAAGGAAGATGGCACAGTCTCCATGGTTCCACAAAAATCTTTCCTCTCGAGGTTACGACTCCAGAATGCAACCGCCAAACGAACAGCAACGAGTTTCTTATTAATATGTGAGAGTGCTGAAGAGATGGATTCTTGGCTGACCGCTGTGCGAAGAGAAATTGATGCATTGGGTGGAATGAAGTGCAGACCCGATTCGCAGTCGAGCTCCACTCCCGAAAACTCCCCGGAAAAGCAAATACGAGAGAAGCTCAGCCACCGATTCCTCACCCAGAAAGACCCCAATCGCTTCAATAGCGGTCGAAGTCCCACTCAATCTCCTACCGCATCGCCGATTGACTCACCAACCATCGTCGCCCCCGACTGGGAAGGAAGTCGTTGTCGAAACCCTGCAAGCATTTCTGACGCTGCGTCTGTGTCTTCCTCGCGGTATAACTCAGTTAAGCAATCGACTGAAGCTTCATCAATTGCAACAACGACCGTTTCAACTGAGCAGCTGCAGTTGAATCACCTGCGAGAAGGCTCAAGGTTTTCTTTTATGTCCAATGGCACCTCAGGAACCGGGACGGTAACCGTCGCTACATCCCGGGGCTCGTCTCCAGCACCAACCTCCCCGCGGGCAGATACATTTCCCAAACCTGAGCCTGAGCCATTGCGAAGTGCCACATCACTAAAATCGTTTCATATGAACCCAAGCAATACTGCGACTAACCGACGGAGGTCGACGCAAACTTTACCAACGACAGATGAGGACCACTCTCTTTCTGCTAATCTGCACTCATCCAAGCCCCAAAGACATTCCACATATGGAGCGATAAGTCGAAACCAGCAAGAAGTCCCCCTCCCCTCGTCGCCATATGTCAATCACCCTACTCACACAAACATGAACCGGTCTCCGGTTAAGTCAAATCCTGGTTCTAGGAGTTCCAGCGCGCCGCCACCCAGAATGCTTATCCATTCCCCATCTCCAGAACAGACGACCGCGCGATCCACTCGACCTCAATCCACACTTGGGAGCCTGCCAAGCGCCTCAGCACTTTCCGCTTACTCCGTGAACCGGGTGTCACCCTCTCCGAAACCTTTCTTTCGGCCGTTGCCGATCAGAACTCAAGATCCTAATGGGCCTCTAATCATCCCGCGGCGCTTTTCATCTCTTGGACCCCCTCCTTTACCCATTGCCATCGCAATCGGCCGATCAGTTTCCACTCCGACTAACCTTCCGCCTTTGCCCCCAACTCCGCCACTTCCGCAAGCCCAGAGTGGGCAACTGAAAACGCTCCGCCGTCCAACGAGCATGCAGATTCGGTCGGATCCCGCCCCCTTTCTCTCCTCCTCCCGTCCCACCACCGCATATAACCGCGCCGCCCCGAGTACCTCATCCTATCCTTCGGTTACGCGGTCATCATCCACTCTTACTTCGCATCCACCTCCTTCAACTCCAGTCATGCGGCAGCGCGTGCAAATGCGCAGGTCTATGCCTATCATAGGTCTTCCCCCACCTGCACCTCCTCCAAACATGCCATTGCCGCCTCCGCCTCCTATTGCACCGTCCATTTTGGCGTGAGTCTGCTTATTCCCTTACGCTGCTTTAATTACTTTAATGTTGTTCTACTGCCTCTGGCTTTCCTTAGCTGTAAAAGTTATCTTTCTCAGGTCTCAAATTCATTCGGGCGTTTAAGGGGAAGGCGGCAAGACGAATCCAGGCGTCTATATATGCGTAATGTGTGCGCATAAACTTCCTTTCAGCACTGTTCTTTTCTATGGATATCTCCTACCTTTCCAACCACACCTACTTTTCTTGTCTATTGCTTTGTTGAGGAGCGACATGCGTGCCGCTTAATCTTGATGGGTCCCTTCCCTGAGCTCTTGTACCACCACGACACTTCACGCCCATGATTTCATTGCGAGGGACCGGGAAACAGTCTTTGCTTCGTTCATGTAGTTTGCTGTACTTAGCTGGGCGGATGAGCCTCGAGATGAGATGGCACGGCATAGTTTGGCATGTTTTGCGATGGGGTCATGCATGGCGGAATTGAGAAGTATTGAGAACTGGCATCGCCTTTTGTTCAACTTAATTTGTGCGACTTGCCCAAACTGCATTAAATCTTAGGATGCATTGATACAAGCTGGCAGGCCCTTTGCAGCTGGACCAGTTATCTTGTGTCCTGTTGCGGCGTACACCTGACGTGGTCCATCCTTTACGCTTCAGCGATCGGCTTCAGCCACTTTAACGAGCTTGAAAGACGCTTCTACTGAATATTCAAATAAACCCTAACTTGCTTAAGAAAATTAGACTAGATGTGGCATGTAGGGCACCAGACGCGCAATGCAACACAAACAGCAGAAACGTTTGTCGTGTGAGATTGATGATTGTCTCAGCTATACGATGCGTTTATGTTTAGGGCTATGGCGTAATTAATTCATCCAGCTCCCTAACCGTCCGCCTCAACAGTATCCCAGCATTCTCGATCCACTTCCAGAATTTATACCTAGCAGGTCTATAATCTCGAGACTCCGTTAGATAATGCCCGCTAAGGTGTTCATGTACTCCTGTCAGAACTCGTGTCAGGATCAAATTGATGAGGATCTAGGCTATTTATGTAGAGGGGAAGAATTCCCCCTGTAGAACCCCCTATTTGGCTTTCGACAACTCCTACCGAACGCAGCTCCTGCAGCCGAAGGATTCCTACACCCCTAACCAGACGTTGCAGGCATCTGAAACCATTTGGGATACAGAACATTTTTGCAAGAAGTATCGGCGCAGCTTCGAAGCGCATTTGTCGGTTTGCGGCCAGGATAGGTAAGTTACCGTGGTGGAGGAGGAAGAATGTGCGTGGACGGGCTTTTCTAGGGATACAGTGGTGGAAAACTAACATATCAGAGTTGAAATCGGACATGAGAAGAAATTCTTCATAAACACAGTTTCTAAGCTCGGCGAGGGGTTTAAGGAAGGGAAACAATTAAATTTCTAGACCAACAGACACATTAATCTCAGAATCCATAGCTGTCGATCGCCCAATTAGCCCAAAAATACTAGCCCTTTTGGCGAAGCCAAATAGGACCTATTTTATCAGTTGACAATAGCGGCCGTTCCGTTTTATCGGAAATGTGAAACTAGTATAAGTGGCAAATTATACTATGGTTAATAAGAAAAATACCCGGAAGCGGCATGATCCTGCCATCCCGGTATTCCCGGCTTCGAGTTCAAGACGTCCAAAAAGAAGTCTGTAGAAATCGGACGTCGAGCTCTAGCTCGTGCCCTTGAGATGATATTCTTAGCTTCGCATCAGGTGGTAGAGACATCTAGTATGGAGCAAATTAGCTAATGTATGCAGTAGCGATTTCAAAGAACACAACACAACGCAGTATAGCTCATCAGTGTGGGCAGACACTCAGGAACTTCCTTCATGCTACAGATAAACAGTTATTCGATAATTGGACCCAGGCAGTAGTTCAAAAATTGTGCCCTCATGTCTTACCTTGATGATAGTACCTTGGTCTCTCAGAACGAGGTGTTGAGAAATGTAATGCCTTTCTCAGGGGCGTGTTGGTGTGAAAACCAAATCTGTTTGTCGGGAGTTACGAGCAAGGAAGACGAAGTAGGGGAGGTAGGAGAGATATATATGCTTTAGCAGACATGAATGGCCCCTGCATACTTAATTCACTGGCTTAGTACCATGCATAACCTAAAGGTAAAATGTGGAGAGAAAACTCAGCTAGGACCGCTTGGCAAATGTTCATCAGCTGTGAAGGATTTGCAAGCCTCAAGTAAGAGATGACATATACTATATCTCCATGTCCTTCCTACCAAAACACTTAAAAAAGGCAAAATCTTAACTCACTAATACAACAACTCCCCCACCTCCTCTGCAATCTCTAAGCTACTAAAATGCCCCTGGCCCTCAAACCTTAACAATCAATAGGCACTGTTGAAGTACCTGTTGATGGCTACAACCAAAGCCGTCAACCGTTTGTCCTTAGGCCAAGCATCAATCGTGATGAAATCCGAATAAGTCTGCTTGCTCAGCGCATTCCACAGCGAATCCGAGATAAAGAGGCCTGGGAATACATTTTGCGCCAGATCAATAACGTTACGGCCAGCAATGCCTATATCCAAGCTCACTTACTGTCAGGGTCCAGGGGAGCAGGAAGAGGGCTGCATCAGACGGGACTTGCTGTCAGTGCTTTCAAGATAGACAGACGAGGCTGCGCTATCCTGGGTAGCCAAACTGTATTCGGAACGCCGTCATCGAAGAGTCCGTGATGGAGAAACTGACACTTCCAGCATGACGTACTCCTTTGCCGGATCCTAACTCTGCGTAGACTTGTACGAGTTGTCTTAAACTAGCTAATAGATACTCGAGGGAATAATCATTCTGATTTACTCCCCTGGGCCAACGGACTGAGGGAATTCCTAAGTGTTGGTCGCCAGGAAGGATTTCAGTATGATGTGGCTTTGGGCTCATGTATGCAAATAAGCGCAGGACTACAGACTCTCTAGACTGCTTCTGCACCTCGTTAGCTAAACAAGAGAGGTCTTAAAAATCAGGATCATGCTCCGCGTTTCATCCATAGGCATCAAAGAGGAGAAGTCCCTTAGCCTTGATAGTTGGTCTTAGCTTTGTCGTGCTTTTTGGTATGGTTTAGAGTGAGAAACGCTTTGATTAGCAATGCCTTGCGCGGCGCAGTCTCCTGGACTCCTCGTACCGAGCAAAATGTCAAGGGATTTGAGGGATTAAGATTAAGATTGTTTTATCAGATCAGGGCTCCGCCGCAGCGGCAGATATCGGCCTTGAAGGGATTAGCTTCTGTGACATTGTCGGAAAAACAACGGGTGGGATTTTTAGAGTGCGTATCTAGGTCCGGACAATAGTAACAAGTCAAGGCAGTGGTTCTAGTTCAAAACATTTCTGGTTATGTGCGTCTTGTGATATTTTGTCGTCCAACAGTTTCACAACCTCCAAACTACAGCCTGTGAAGGCTCCAGTGTCCCTCCCCTGTGTGCGCGCGCTACACACACAGCAATTTCGGTAATTACTAGTTAAGTGCACCATCCAGCATAGATACTGTGCGCCTGCCAAAAGGGCTGTGCACCCGCAAAAAAGGCAAAGCCTTCAATCTTTTAAGCTTAATTACAAGAGTTAAACTCGAAATTCTCTAGTGCGTACGAAGCGAAATTGCTGTGTGTTGCGCGCGCACACAGGGGGGGGGGACACTGGAGCCTTCACAGGCTGTACCTTGGGATATATTCCATTAATTGTTGATGGATGCTTTAAATGTCTACACGGGGTTCGGATGAAACATTTGGTGGTGTGTAGGATTATAGAAATTAATAAGTCTGAGGACTAGAGTTATACTGTATCTCATGTATTTGATTATCTCAAAATATGCTAGTTCAACTCACTGATACAACAACCTTTCCACCTCTTCCGCAATAGCCAAACTACTCGTCAGCCCCGGACTCTCAATCCCCAACAAATTAACAAACCCCTGAAACCCATCCTCCCTCTTGATATAAAAATCCTGGAATCCCTTCCCGCTCGTCACCGCCCCTAGCTTGCCTAGCTTTGGCCTGATCCCACAGTAATCCAGGCCAATAGCACTGCGATTAACGCCAGGAAGATACGTCTGGATGTCGTCAAGCGCGGCGGGGAGGTTACGGTCGTTGACGCGCAGGTCTGTCGGGTCGTCGACCCACTCGACGTCCGGCCCAAAGCGGATCCGCCCCACCATATCGAGCGTGAGATGGGTGCCAAGGCCACCGTGGCCCGGCACCGGGGCGGGATAGACCAAGATCGAGGGCTTGGGGCGGGAGAGCGCGTACGAGAAGTAGGAGCCCTTTGCGTAGTAGGGCCTGAAGTGGCGGTCTGGTGGGAGGACCATGTTGGAGATCGGGATCGCCGTCAGGCCCGCCGAGTTGACCAGCGTTTCGGCAGTGATGGAGGATTCCTCGTCACCAGATGATGTCGTTATCTTCCAGCCTCCGGCGCCGTTGCGGACGGCCTCGATCTTGGTGACTGGGGACCGGAACGCGCAGATGCCGCCATGCTCCTCGAAATCGGCTTCCAGAAATTGCATCAGCGAGTGGCTGTCAACAATGCCGGTGGACGGACTCTCGAGAATGCCCGCCTCGGCGCGGACATCAGGCTCACGCCGTTTGCCTTCTTCGCGGGACACGAAGTACGTCGGGACGCCGATAGAAGAGGCGAAAGAGTGGACCTTTTCCAGTGCCTCCATTTGAGGCGCGTCTTGAGCCACGACCCATTTGCCGCAGTTCATGTGCGGAATATGGTGTTGTCGGCAGAGATCATACATCATTTCTTTCCCACGGAGACACAGGCGCGCCTTGAGTGACGTCTCGCCATAGTAAAGGCCAGCATGGATTACCTAGAAGAGAAAACGTAAGCTTTCCGCATAGATTTTGAAAGTCCGGTTCTTCAATGAAAAGGTCGAATATACACCTCTGAGTTCCGGCTGCTCGTCTCCGTCCCCACGCTTTCATGACGCTCAATTAGCACAGTTGACACGCCTTCTCTTTCCTGAAGTTTCCGTGCAATTGCCAAGCCTACGACGCCTCCTCCAATTACGGCATGAGTGAAGTCTGCACTGCGGACACTGCTGATTGAAAAAGACCGGCGGGAACGAGCAAGGGCCCAGTGCACTGAGCTAGCTGACATGGCAGAAAATCAAGTAAACTGGATGGAATATGGCATCACAAAGCGACCAATTGGAGAAGTCGGTAACATGGAACTACGAAGGGGAGCGCATAGGTGAGATCGAGGATGTTTATGACTCGGGATGAATGGTGGCTTGCGTTTGGGTGCATGACGTCCGATCGGAGTTAATAGCTAAAACCAATGTTACCGTTTACGGAATAGTATTAGATAGGATATGTTGTTATCGATCTTCCAACGTAAATGTATCATGACTCGACGCTCCACGGATCGTGAAGCTAAAGTTCATATTAAGAGATTGGATTGGTGTGGAGAGATGTGAGTGGTGATTCCTTTATTCAAAAATTGCCCTTGCCCTTTTTGGGTTCCTTTATTTATTTTTCAGAGACAGCACTTCAGCACTTCTTTGGAGGTAGATTTGGGAATACTTTAAGAACATAATCTATCAACCAGCTTCTACCTTGGATAGTCCAATCGAAGTCATACTCCACTTCCCTTCTCTGACCTTCCTCACCTGTACTCTCAGCTTGAACCCCACTCTTTCTAGCCTCTCAAACATCTTGACACCCCACCTCATTTTCTCCTCGTCCCCTGTCCTTGCAAAATAGTCCATGGAAACATATAAGGGCATGAGAAGCTCTTCTGTACTAAGGGTGCTGGCATCCGAGAAGCAGTAATGCACGGAACGACATATTAGAGACGCGAATAATGAAGACTTATCGTCTAGTGGTTGTTTCGGGTGAGCTTCGGAGGGCAAGTGCTTCAGGAGCTGATTTCTGGTACTGTGGATCAGAAGCTGGATGGCCCAGTACAAAAGGTGTAATATAGCAACTTCGATGGAGGCGAATTCGAGGGGATTGGGAAAGAGAATGTCATATTGGGTTCCAACGTTTTCCACATCTTCTCCGGTAGCTGGAGGAACCGGTGGGTGTGCATACTCGATTGGCGCAGGTACGGTCGCAATAACAGACTCACGCCAGATACCAATATCGTGTTCGATTTCGGAAATTGAGTCGAGGAGAGATTTTATAACAGCAACATTTGTAACTGGATCACTTGAAAACGTCTCTTCGAGATCATCGGCTTGCTTCAAAATTGATGGTAGAGGAAGAATAATCTCGCACCAGGCGTCGAAGAAGATATTGCGGGAAGTATTCAGAAGTGTAATTGGGGCATTCATGCCTCGGCGCCGTTCTGCTTTCGAGAAGAAAAATTCTTTGCGGGCACAGATGGCTCCGTAAAGCTAGACATCGTCAGTACACTCCACTTCATATACCAAAACGAGAAGTAGATGCGTACTCCCTGGTATCTCGCAATTAAGATCAGATCATTAGTAAACGGCGTAGTCCCCGTCTTCTGCCCTCTGGTGTTCAGAAGCATACAGCAACCTTCAATATGCGACTGCCATCCTGCACCACCTTCGGCTGGCATAAATACCTCTATCATGGTCATAACCAGGGCCGTGGCAATGAGGTCGTCACGGTCGTTTGCGTCTGGCCGAGCCACCGCATCTCGAAGGAGTCTCAAAGCTGTGGTATATGAAGCGGTGCCGGAATGAATAAGTTGCGTATCCCGCCTTCTGCAGCCGATGAAAGCGGTAGCCAGTGCAGCAATAGCCGTGTCTAGAACTTTTGAGCAGCCTACCCAGGAACTTATTTGGTCTACCCAGGATCCAGGAAGTTTTATATCAGTCATGTTTAGGCGCGGCATCCTTTTTGGTCTACGAGGGTCTCCCACAAATAAATCGGTGAAGAGCTGGGCCATGCCATAAATGTTGTCAGGAGCTAGATTGAGTGGCTGGCGGATGGGACTCGCAACCAAAGTGCAGGGAACATTTTCACTGGAGCAGGGCCAGGTTGGAAAAGGGCTTTTTGGTGGTTCTTCACGATCAATGGAATTCAGTCGTAGAGACACGAATTGATACTGCTGTGCAGAGGTTACCCTGTTCCAAGTTGGGTGAGGATTGTTTGATGTGACATTTATGAAGGTCTGGGAGTGATCATAGCCACCACACGATCTTCCGGTAGAGACGCAGCGGCCACATCTGGGTTGCTGCTTGTCACACTGCGAAGAGAACCGTTAGCGGATTAAGTTAGCTTCAGGCCCACTTTGGGAAGGAATATCGGGTGACATACCCCAAGCTTCCGCTGTCGACATGGTTTGCAACCACGAGACTTGCCAGCGACACCTACCATGGCTTATATGACGAGCCGTAACAAGTCGAGATAGAGTATATAGCCATCAATAGTGCCAATGGGAGGAGAGGGATAAAAAGGGAGTCTTGAAGTTGATACAGAAGTCAAAGTTTAGCGTGCCACCCCAGGAAGCGAGGCACCTCCCAAGCGAGTCACCTACCCCCGATGCATTTGTCTTAATAATAAAATCAACAACGCCTCTATATTAATTTCAAATAGCGTAAATTAAAGCAATTGTGTTTCTTATTATATACGGAAACGGCTTAGAAGGGTTTAAGCATACTATAGGCGTAATTTTACCCCCAGTGTTAGCTAATTAAATAGCTTACCACTATATTACTCTAAGCCTCCCTTCTGGATTAACTTACCACTAAATTCCTTTATAGGCTAAGGATTATACTAAAAGACGTAGATAAAGGATACCTAGTCTTAATTATACTTATTAGTATTTAATATAGCTCTAGTAGAGGCGTCCCTTTTTTTTATACTCCTTTTAGGCTAACTTTTAAGCAGTAAACTTTTGTTTTTATAGGTCTTCCAACTTTATTTAATTAATGTCCTCTTAAGTAAGGACTCTACTATTACTTAAAAGTCTTTTACTACTTTCCTTATTTATTTTAAAATTTTAAAGTTATATATTTTCTGCTTACTCTAGTTCCTATAGTATAAGGGATATTATTACGATTACCTTAGGTTGCCCTTAGGACAACCCCCAGATACCCCTTAAATGGCCATTAGTTACGTACTAGAGGCATATACCTATAGTATATAGTCTCTACAATTCTAGAGGCCTTACCTCCTTAAGGATTTGTCTTTCTTACTAATCTATCCTATTCCAGAATCGTGCCTTATAGCCCCCTATCTATAAAGCCCCCTTATATTTAAATTCTTCCTACTCTATTTAAAAGGGTAGCTAGCTTAAAAACTAGATTATTAATTTATATCTTTTATTTATATTCACTATTCCTTTCTTAAAAAACTTTACAATAACCTAAATAGAAACTCTACGGATACCTTATAGAAAGCCGTTATATTAAGGTAAAAAGGTCCCACTAATAATAAGAGATTATAGCAATATAAACCTCTAGGCAAGACGGCTAAATAAGCCATAATACCTAGATACACTAAGAGTTTAAAGACTCTTATATACCTATAGTTATCGTTAAGAAAAGTATAAACACCCTCTATAACGGTTATAACGCTACTAAAAAGTAACTAGAATCCCTTTAGCCCTACCTAGGCTAATTAGAAGATTAAGCGCTAGAGGTAACTTTAAGATCTTTCTCTAAGCTTAAAATACTAAAGAAATATACTAATATATCTAACTAGGGACCTAACTAAAACCCTCCCAAAAGACTACTAGCCTATAATTAGTATAGTAGTAGTATATAAACTGCTTATAAGCCAAGCGGGCCTACCTCTTTAAATAATTTAACCTAAATACTAACTTAAGACCTAAGTGTAAGAGTATATATATTAGATCCCGCTGCGCTTATAATAAGTTCGCAAGCACTCTATATCTTTTTAGCTATATAGCGACGTAGAGGCGGGACACGTTATACTAAGGCTTATTAGGAAACCCGCACTAGTTACTAGTACTAATGTGGTGGGGTAAAATGGGCCACTACTTAGTGCCTTGGCATTTTCCTATATATATCGAGCCTTCGGCTTCTCTCCTTCTCTCTATCACGACCGACCGGGGAATACATTCTTTCCTTTCTTCTTACTGACTGCTTTCCTACTGATCGATTACGACTGACGACCGACCGACCGACCGACCGACAGACAGACAGACAGCATTGTGACTTTCCTATCTAAGAGTGGTCGTACCCTCCCACACTAATACTACCTTTATAGCCGGAGCTTCCCTAGGCCTAAGTTTAGAAAGTTAAGAGCCCTATACTAATTTCCTTTAAGATAGGTATTAAGAAGCTATTATAAGGCTTTTAAAAGCTATATAGGAGGAAGCTACTAATAAATATATTAAAACCCTTTAAGGGTAAATTTAAATATAATTTAGGCTAAATAGGCTTCTTTTATAACCTAGTTAAGGCTAAGGGCTTTTTAGGGCCTACTTAGTGCTTACTTAAGAAAGTATAAAAGACTTAGAGAGGTATTTATATAATAAATAAAAAAAAGGATATAGACTAACTAGCTAAGGCCTTTAATAGTTTAGAACTTCGTTATAGACCTAACGCCTAATAGCTAGATAATTAGGTTTATAAGGTAGATAACTTCCTTAAGATACTAATAATCTAAGATTGTTATAGTATTGGCAGAACTTAGTAGAACGCGGCAAAATGCGGCAGAACTTAGCAGATAGCTATAGTTACGTAACTTGAAGATTGTATAAAACTTTAAGCGGCGCTACTTATCTTTTTCCTTTCCTTTTATTTAGCTTTAGATCTTTGTTTATAGACAATCTAATTATATAGGCTTGCGTATCCATCTTACCGTGCTTATACCTCGATTAACTAAGTTACTAATATTATCTAAAGCTTATACTACTCTTTCTTCCTAAAAAGGAGCTTAAATATATCTATAAGACTATACATAGGACAAGGACACTAAACTAGACCCTAAGGACATTACTAGGACTATAAAGATAGGATAGAACCCTAAGAATATAAAAGAAATATAAAAGGAATATAAAAAGAACCCTAAGAACCAGACACGCATAGACTAGAACCCCTAAAGAAATTACCTAGAATTACCTAATACACTAACTACTATGCTAAGAAATATAGTAGCTAGTAAAGTAGCTATAGGACCCTTAAATACCTCTAATAGTAAAATATTAACTAACTTAAACTCCTAGGTGGAGCTTATAGCAGCTAATACTAAAATTAAATAACTTTAAGAGCTGCTCGAAACTAGAGACACCCTATACCTAGCGATAAGTTATTAGATATATAGAAACTTATTATAGTCCTTAAGGCCATAGCCTAATATATAGTATTAGTATTATTATAGTCCGCGAAGGTTACGGACCCCCTATTACCTATAGACGGAACTAACTCTATATTTAATAATTAGAAGCTTTAACTATAAAATAAGCTTAAAGTTAATATAGACCACTTCCCTACTACTTAAACTAAAATGGCCTATATCTTTAGCCGTATTAGCGGAGATGTATAGATATATTTACGTCTATAATACGCCTAAAACTTAGCAAACCCCTTCCTCTCTAGAGAAGAGATAATTAATTATCTATCTTCTATTTATAAGGACCCCTTTAAGGTATAGAACGCTCGCCTTAATTATAAAAGCCTAAATATAAAAACGATGGAGACCTTTTTAGCTTTTTAGATACACTTTTTATGCCTAACTAGCTAGGCCTAAATTCCCTATAAAGACCTAATGCTAGACCTCTTTAATAAGCTTACTCTAGACCTATAGCGCGCTATATTATTAGTTTTTAGTACTATATAGACGCTAAAAGTACTTATAGACTATTACCTAGCTATTAAATAAGGCCTTTGTTAAATTAAGGTATAAGCTAAGCGGTATAAAGCTATAAACTTTTTAAACTAAACTATAAACACTTTAAAAACAGCCTATAGTGCCCTAGTATAATCTATAACTCCTATAGTACTAGCTATATAGCTAGTCCTACTATGGGTCTAGCGTACACTCGGCGTGTATATATAGTGACCTCTATAAATAGGCCCTTAGTAATTAAAAAGCTTGCTTTTTATACGGCTGAAAAAACCACTTTATTAAGGACTATTAGATAAAGGCAAAAATAGATAAGGTTTTATTAATCTAGAAAAATAGCGTAAAGTTAGAAAAAGAGAAACCTTAGGGAAAGACTCCTCTTTAGGGTTAAAAGGGATTAATATATTATATATTAATCTAGGTTAGCTAGTTAGTAGAAGAAGCTATACTATCCCTTATACTTTATTCCATAATAGATATAAGTTTTAACCTCTACTTTAGCTAACTCTAAAGTAAATACCTTTACCTTAATAAATACTTAGTACGCCGTAAAGCTAGCTAACCTTTTAAATATACCCCTTAAAGAACTACCTAAACTAATTCCTATTTATGGGTATAATGGACGGATAAGACCACCTATTATAACTATTTTGTAGATTTACCTTTATATTAATAGACAAAGGTAGTATAATATCCCCTTCCTTATTACGGACCTAAGAAGTTAGAAGTTATAATATAATCTTAAAAAGAAAATAGCTAGCCTAAAACCCTAACCCTAACCCCTTGCTTTATAAAAGAAATTAT
>Ga0307515_10002359_pt1 | contig 41195 bp, 35 predicted proteins | sample 17_EM_MG_FD_194513 | JGI IMG/M metagenome (GOLD analysis project Ga0307515, IMG submission 194513) | Populus trichocarpa ectomycorrhiza microbial communities from riparian zone in the Pacific Northwest, United States - 17_EM | ecosystem: Host-associated > Plants > Roots > Unclassified | place... | reverse complement strand
CGTGAACCCGCGCCGGACGGGCTGGCTGGTGCTGCGCCCGGAGATGCGCACGGTGCGCAGCAACCCGATCTTCCACGTCGACAGGTACTCGTGGGGCAAGTCGGGCGGCGGTCAGGAGAACACCACCACCTGGCGCGGCCGCAGCTACAACGAGATCACCTCCCGCGGTGCCTACTACGACGCCAAGGCCAACGTTCTCAACTCCCAGGGCAAGCCCTCCGGCAAGTACGTGGCCTACGACCGAGCAGTGAACAGCTCGGACTGCTGACACGTTCACGGCGACGGCCTTCCGTGCCGGGCGGCCACCTTCCAGTGAGCTGATTTCGGCACGGGAGGATCTGTCGGAAGGCCAGCGGCGCCACCGCGGGAAAGCAGTAGGACCCGTCACCTGGGTCTGTCCAGCCGAAGACCGTACAGACCCAGACGAACTGTCGACCTGCCGTTGCCCGGCACGAGCATGGCGCAGAAGTGGCATCCGGCCGCAGGGCTCTCTACCGGCCAGTACCAGCGAACACCATGTGGGCCCTCTGTCGCCGGTGTGCTCGGTTCGAAGCCGTTCAGGCAGAGCCTGGTCCGGAGCCTCCGTCGGATGCGGAGCGGTTCAAGGTGCGCGTCGGCCTGCGGCCGTGGCGTTGGACAGGGAACGTGCTGTCCCACTGGGTCGGACTGGGCGGTAGCCGGTCGTGGTTCCACGGCGGCTGACAAACCCACTTGCCCCGCAGCGGTCGGCGATGACGACAGGTCGGCCGTGTGTGGCGCGGGAGCCGTAGTCCATGAGGAAGTCACCGACTCGCCCCTTACCGGAGCGTGTCGAGGTAGAGCGGTTGGACCACGATGTGACGCGGGTCTTCGGGCTTGGGTGAACCGGACTACTACCGTCCTGCAGGGCGGACCGGATCCCTCATCTTGACTGATCCGAGAAGTCGGTGCCGTTCGGGTGGAGCCGCTGCCCTGTCGGCCTGACCAGACCGGTCTCGTAGGCGAACACGACGGCCTGGACGCGGGCGCGTGCGCCGATCTTGGTGAGGATGCTGCTGATGTGGCTCTTGACCGTGGTCGGGGCTATCGAGAGCCGTTCGGCGATCTCCCGGCTGCTCCAGCCGGAGGCGAGAGCGGCAAGCACCTCGCATTCGCGCCCGCTGAGATGAGACAGCCTGTGTCTGCGTTCGGTGAGGTCGGCCCGGCTCTGCTCACGGACCGCGTCGACGAGTGCGCGGGTGAGCTGGGGAGACAGGACGGCACCTCCGAGCGCGATGGTGCGGAGAGCCGCTGTCAGCTCGTGGGGGAGGGCGTCCTTGAGGAGGAGTCCGTCGGCACCGGCGCGCAGAGCGGCGCACGCGGACTCGTCGGCGTCGAAGGGGGTGAGTATCAGCACCCGCGGGGGAATCCTGCCTGTCCCGTCAGTGTCAGGTGCCATCGGACCCTCGTCCGGCCGGCTGATGCGATGTATCGCCTGAATGTGCCTCTCGTCCGGCTGGCCCATGTCCATGAGGACGACGTCGGGCCGGAGCCTGTCGGCGAGTCGGACTGCCTGGGCGTAGGCGGTCGCCTCGCCCACGATCGTGAGGTCGGGCTGTGCTTCCAGGAACATCCGCAGGCCGAGGCGTTGCAGAGCCTGGTCGTTGACGATGAGTACGGTGGTCATGCGGGTGCTCTCCCGGCGGACCGGGGCCCTGGAGGCGTTCGGCCGGCGATGGTCGGGGCGGGGACGGTGTGTGGGGGGGGGGGGACCCGGCCACGGATCCCGGGACGTTCCAGATCGTGGCCGGGCCCTTCACCCGCACCGGGCGCCTGTCCCCACGGACGGCCGATGCGGACCGGACGCGCGCTCCGCTTGAGTACGCGCGACCGGAGTCGCGGGCGCAGGAGAGAGTCAGGGGCGGCCTGCCTGATGGCCTCGCTGCTCTCCGGCTGTGGTGTCCTCAGCTCTTCACGGTGCTCAGGACCGCGTTGGCCATACCCTGTTCACCCCGTTCGTTGGGGTGGACCATCGCGGCGGGGCTGCTGGGCTTGAGGGGTTCGATCCATCGGGTGGCCGCCGGGGAGCAGGCGTCGTGGCCGGCGGACGGGGTGAAGGTGTCGACGTACGTGGCTCCCGCAGCTCGCGCGCGTTCGCCGAGCATGGTGTTGAGCTCCTGTTGCTTCTCGCGCAGGAACTTGACGTCGCCGGGAGCGATGGGCAGGCCGCGACCGCAGCGTGTGCCCTTGGCGGGCAGGATCGACGGGTAGCCGACGACGTAGACCCGAGCCTCGGGTGCACGGCGTTGGATCTCGGTCAGTGTGCGGGCGAGGCGGTCACCCGTGGCGCTGATCTTCTGGGCCACCTTGTCGGTTCCGCCGGAGGTGTACTTCTCCTCGCAGGGAGCCTTGTCCGTGATATCCGTGACGCGCTCGGCCAGTTTGAAGAGCGTTCCGGTGCCGACGCACTTGGTGATCATCGAGCTGAAGCCGATGTCGTTGCCGCCGATCCCGAGCGTGACCAACCGCGTGTCGGTGTTCAGCGCGGAGAGCTGTGCGGGGTTGGTGCCGTTGCCGGTGGACTGGGGGGTGGTGAGGTCGGAGATGGTGGCGCCACTGCAACTCACGTCACGGAAGTCGGCAGCCTTCAGGCCGAGTTCCTTGGCGACCAGGGCCGGATAGTTGCGACCGGAGCGATCACAGCCGGCCGGAGTGGCGGTCTGAGGAGGGATCTTGGGGCCCGAGGTGTACGAGTCGCCGAGCGCGACGTACGGCCCCTTGGATATCTCCTTGTTGTTGCTCTGGTCGCTCTTGTCGCTGTTGTCGGAGCTCTGTCCGATGCTGACGGCGGTGACCAGTACCCCGCAGGCAAGGGCCACGCCCATGCCGGTTCGTGCCAACGGTCCCATTGCTGTGTCCTGTTCTTCGTTGCGGATGCCGGGTTGCGGGGACGTGTCGGTACACACGGAGCGGTGTCGGTGCGGCCCTTGGGGGTCGGGCGAGCGGGGCGGGGCGGTTTACGACGGGCGGACGAGGCCGGTGTCGTAGGCGAAGATGACGGCCTGCACGCGGTCGCGGGCGTCGATCTTGGTGAGGATGCGGCCGATGTGGGATTTGATCGTGGATTCGGCGAGGTGGAGACGCTCGGCGATCTCCTGGTTCGTCCAGCCGGTGGCCATGGCGGTGAGGACCTCGCACTCGCGTTGGGTCAGGTCGGCGAGTCGGCGCTGCTGCTGCGGACTGTGCCCGGGGAGGCGGTCGCTGAAGGCGTCGATCAGTTTGCGGGTGAGGCCCGGGGAGATGACGGCGTCGCCGGCGGCCACGGCCCGGACCCCGGCGACGAGTTCGTCGGGCTGGGCGTCCTTGAGCAGGAAGCCGCTGGCTCCGGCTCGCAGGGCGTCGTAGGCGTACTCGTCGAGGTCGAAGGTCGTCAGCACCAGGATGCGTGAACGGCCGCCGGACTCCACGATGCGGCGGGTGGCCTCGATGCCGTCCATGCCGGGCATCCGGACGTCCATGAGGACGACGTCGGGCCGGAGTTCGGCGGTCATACGGACCGCTTCACCGCCGTTGGTGGCCTCACCGACGACGTTCATGTCGGACTGGGCCTCCAGGAGCATGTTGAAGCCCATGCGTTGCAGGGCCTGGTCGTCGACGATGAGGACGGTGGTCATGAGGAGTGCTTCTCCGGGGAGTTGGGCTGCGGGCTGGGGACGAGGAGGGCGCGGACGGACCAGCCGCCGTGAGCGTTGGGGCCTGCGGTGACGGTGCCCTGGTAGAGGGCGGCACGTTCGCGCATGCCGACCAGGCCACGGCCGCCGCCCGCGCGGGGACGGTTTGCCGAGGGTGTGCGGGCCGGGCCGGTGTCCTCGACGGTGACGCGTACGGCGTCCGGGTCGGCGGTGAGGGACACGTGGACCGAGGTGTCGGGGGCGGCGTACTTGACGGTGTTGGTCAGGGCCTCCTGGATGATGCGGTAGACGGAGAGCTGGATCCCGGGAGGCAGGTCGGTGAGGCTGCCGCGGGCGTCCAGGGTGACGGTGGGACCGGCGGCGCGGACGCGGTCGAGCAGCGGGTCGAGGTCGGTCAGGCCGGGCTGCGGGGCGAGCGGCATGTCGCCCGGCCGGTCGTCATCCTCGCCGATGACGGAGAGCAGGCGGCGCAGTTCGGCCAGCGCGTCACGGCCGCTGGTGCTGATGATGCGGAGAGTCTGGGCCCCGCGTTCCGGCTTCTTCTCGGTGAGGGCGGCGGCGCCGTCGGCGAGACCGACGATGACGGCGAGGGTGTGGCCGAGGATGTCGTGCATCTCCCGGGAGACCCGGGCACGTTCCTGCGCTATGGCCAGGCGGGCCTGCTGGTCGCGTTCCTTCCGCAGGGCGTCGATGTAAGCACTGGCCAGACGGCTGAGCAGACCCAGCGCGGCGAACGCCGCCATCGCGGTCATCGCCAACAGGGTCACGACCTCGGGGCGTGTGGCGTGTTCCAGCTGGCCGCCCCGCCAGAAGACGGCGGCCCACACTCCGAGCTGCACGGTGGTGATGCCGACGGCGAGAGCGAGTTGCCGGGGGGTGCTGTAGCGGCCGACGTTGAACAGGGCCACGACCCGTGCGGACTCGGCCCCGGTCAGCACACCCAGGGGGAGAGCCACCACGGAGGCGGCGGTGGTCAGGGCGAAGACCAGCATGGGCCGGCGTTCCCGCCACAGGAGCGGGACGGTGAACGCGACGATGAGCGCCAGCTGCGCCGGGACGTCGCCGGTGTTGTAGGGGTTGAGGTAGGAGCTGATGCCGAGCGCGGCGCAGAAGGCCGGTACCCCCCAGTGCCGGACCTTGGGGTGGGCCCGGTCGGCCCGGCGCAGCGCGGCCAGCCGGAACATGACCGAGGCGATCACGCGCTGTTCGGAATCGCTGGTCAGGGTCTCCAGGAGCCGGCGGTTGTCCGGGCTGGGGGCCGCGGGGGCGCTCGGTGTGGTCACGGGGGTCCTTCATAGGTCGGGAGGCCGCCCGCCGGTCCCGGGGGGATTGGACCGGCGGGCGGGGCTGGGGAATCGGCCGGTGGGAGGTGGCCGATCCGGTCGGTGGTCGAACAGCGGCCGGCAGCGGTCGCTGTTGCGACGCGTCTCCGTCAGCTCTTAGCTCTTACGGAACAGTTTGTTCCGCAGCCCCCTCATCGGTGTTGCTTTCGGCTCGGCCGTGTCGGTCGACGGAGCGGCGTCGCCATCGCGTGCGCGGCGCTGTCCGAGGCCGGGCAGTCCCGAGATCCTTCCACGGTGGTGCCGGGGAAGCGGAGACCCGAAGCCGGTCGTGTCCGAGGCGTCGGAGGCGGAGCCGCTGGTGAGGACTGACGGGGCGGCGTGGTTGTCCGAGCCCTGGTGGCTCCCCGCGGGTACGCCGGCGAATACGGGTTCGGGTGCGGTGCTCGTCTTCTCGGCGGCCAGAGCCTGGCGCAGCTTCTCACCCTCGACGTCCACGTTGGGCATGACCCGGTCCAGCCACTTGGGCAGGGCCCAGGCGCGGCGTCCGAGCAGGGTCATGACCGCCGGGACGATGGTCATGCGGACCACGAAGGCGTCGAAGAACACGGCTGAGCCGAGGCCGAGGCCGATGGACTTGATGAGTGCCACGTCGTCGAGGAGGAAGCCGGAGAACACCGAGATCATGATGATCGCCGCTGCGGTGACCACACGGGCACTGTGCTTGAAGCCCTGGACGATCGCCTGCGTGGGTTCGGCTCCGTGGACGTACTCCTCCCGCATCCGGGTGACGAGGAAGACCTCGTAGTCCATGGCGAGTCCGAAGACCACGCCGATCAGCAGGATGGGCAGGACGCTCACGATGGGCGCGGTTTCCTGGATGCCGAACAGGCCCTTCAGCCAGCCCCACTGGAAGACGGCGACCACGACACCGAGCGTGGCACCCACGCTGAGGAGGAAGCCGAGGGCTGCCTTGAGCGGGACCAGGATCGAGCGGAAGACCAGCAGGAGCAGGACCAGCGCCAGGCCGACCACGATCGCCAGGTAGGGGATGAGGGCCTGGCCGAGCTTGGTGGAGACGTCGATGTTGACGGCGGTGCTACCGGTGACCATCAGGTCGGCACCTGTGTCCTTGTGCAACGTGCTGCTCTGGGCGCGGATGTCCTTGACCAGGTCCTTGGTGGCCTGGCTGCTCGGCGCACTCTTCGGGATGGCCCCGATCAGGGCCACGTCTCCGGCCTCGTTGAACGCGGCGTCACGCACCGTGGCGACGTCGGGCAGCTTCTTGATCCGTGCCACCGCGTCCGCGGCGGCGGCCTTCGGGTCCTTGCTGTCACGGGCGTCGACCACCACGGTCAGGGGACCGTTGAAGCCCGGTCCGAAGCCCTTGCTGAGGGTGTCGTAGGCGACGCGCTGGGTGCTGTCGGGAGACTTCATGGAGTCGTCGGGCAGTGCCAGGCGCAGGGACATGGCAGGGATGGTCAGCAGGCCCAGGCCGATCACCGCGACGGCGAGGACCTTGACCGGGTTGCGGGTGACGAAGCGCGCCCAGCGCACACCCATGGCCTCGCCCTCGCCGCGTTCCTCCAGGGCGTGCATGCGGCGGCTGAGGAGCTTGGCCTTCATGATCCGTGTCCCGGTGAAGCCCAGCATCGCGGGCAGCAGGGTCAGCGCGATGAGCACGGCGACAGCGACCGCGAAGGCGGAGGCCAGGCCCATCGAGGTGAGCATCTTGATGCCGATGACACTCAGACCCGCCAGCGCGATGATCACGGTGAGGCCGGCGAAGACGACGGCGGATCCGGCGGTGCCCAGGGCCCGCCCGGCGGCTTCTTCCGGATCATGGCCGTCGCGGATCTCGTTGCGGTAGCGGGAGACGATGAACAAGGCGTAGTCGATGGCGACTGCCAGACCCAGCATCAGAGCCAGTGTCGAGGCGGCCGAGGCCATGTCCACGAACGAGGTGGCGATGGTGATGCACATGACGGCTACGCCCACGCCGATGATCGCGGTCAGCAGCGGGAGTCCGGCCGCGATCAGCGAGCCGAAGGTGATCACCAGAACGACCGCGGCGACCGCGAGACCGATCAGTTCGGCAGCCTTGCTGGCCGCCTTGTCCTCGACCGCGTCACCACCCATGCTGACCGTCAGCCCGGCCTTCTCACCCTCCGCGGCGACCTTGTTCAGGACCTCGTGCGCGGCGCTGCTGACGTCGGACTTGGCGACCTTGTAGGACACCTGGGTGTAGGCGATGGAGCCCGACTTGCTGACCAGACCACTGGTGAACGGGTCGGAGACGCTCGCCACCTGGGGCGACGCCTTCAACTCGGCCACCAGCGAGGTGATTTCCGCCTTGTTGGCGGTGGAGGTGAGCTTCTGGCCGGAAGGGGCCTCGAAGACGACCCGGGCGGTGGCGCCGGAGGCGGAGGCCTGCGGGAACTCCTTCTGCAGCAGGTCGATGGCTTTCTGGGATTGGGTTCCGGGCAGCGTGAAGCTGTCCGAGGTGGAGCCGGTGGAACTCATGGCGCCGATGCCTACGGCGGCCAGGACGGCGATCCACAACATCAGGAACAGGCGTCGTCGCCGGAAGGCGAGCCGTCCCAGTCGATAGAGGAAGGTGGCCACGGGGTACTCCCACCAGGAGAAGAGATCATTACGTGAGCAGGGCCTGATCGACCCTTGATCTCAAACTAGGTGCGGTTTTCCACGCTCCCTGCCCCCTGTGGCACCGAATCGACAGGCCCCGATTAGTACCGCAGGACTAATGCCCTTCTCCCGGCAACGCGGCGACCGGCCGTGCCCCGGTCAGCCGGGAACGGTGACCACCACCCTGCCCCGCCCGCCCGCGTCGACCCGGTCGTGGGCCTTGGCGATGTCCTCCAGCGGGTAGCGGTCCGCGACGTCGACGGTGAGGGCTCCGACCGCGGCGGCCGCGGCCAGATCGCGGGCGGCCTGTCGCTTCGCCACGGCGGGGAAGTCGTCGCTGCCGAGCAGCCGCAGGGTGACGTTGTTGAACAGCAGGGGCCAGAAGGGGAGTTCGGTGCGGTCGGCGTGGGTGCCGTAGGCGGCGATGACGGCGTCGAGCGCGGTGACCGCGTTGTCGAGGTCGGCGTTGGCCGACAGGGACACCTCGACGACGCGGTGGACACCGTCCGGCGCGTACGAGCGGATCGCTGCCGCCGGGTCGGCCGAATCCAGGGCGACGGCGTGGGAGACGGCGGTCGCGTCGACGCGGGCGAGGTCGTCGCCACGGCGGACGGTGCCGATGACGGTGGCGCCGCCCCAGCGGGCGAGCTGGGCGGCCAGGGAGCCGACGCCGCCGAGCACACCGTGGACGAGGACGATCCGGCCGTCGACCGGGCCGTCCGCGAAAACGGCGCGGTGAGCGGTGATTCCCGGGATGCCCAGACTCGCGCCGAGCTCGTCCGTGAGGTGGTCGGGGAGACGTACGGCCTGCTGATCCGGTACGACGGTGTACTGGGCGGCGGTGCCGAAGGGCCGGTAGGACTGGGCGCCGTACACCCACACCCGCTCTCCCACGCGGGGGGCGTCGATGCCGTCGCCCACTTCGTCGATGACGCCGGCCGCGTCGCTGTGCGGGACGACCCTCGGATACGGCATCGAGGAGCCCAGCCAGCCACGCCGCTTCTTTGTGTCGCCGGGATTGATGCTCGAAACGGTCACGCGGACCCGCACCTCGCCGGGGCCGGGGTGGGGGTCGGGCAGTTCACCGACGTGCAGGACATCGGCGGCGGAGCCCTGCCGGTCGTACCAGGACGCGAGCATGGATGTGCCTCCGGGGTCTTTCAGGGGTTCTCGGGGGGTTGTTCGCCCAGGACCTCGCGGAGCCAGGCGCGTTCGGCGCGGCTGGTCGCGCGGGCGGTGAGGAGCAGGCCACGCCGGTAGGGGTCGGCGACCTCCTCGGCGCGCAGGGGCCGGTCACCGTCGTAGAAGAAGCTCACCGGCTCCTCCAGAAAGGCGAGGCGGCGGCGCAGTACCGCGTGCTGTTCGGCGATGTCAGGGAGGTGCGAGAGGAAGGACAGCACCGTGTAGAAGCGGGTGAAGTCGGTGATCTCGTGGTCGGCCGGCTTGCGCAGGCGCTCCAGCATGTCGGCGCGGCCGGCCTGGGTCAGGCTGAGCATGTAGCGGCCCGCCCCCGCGCGCGGATCGGCCCGCCGTTCCAGCAGGCCCGCCTTCGCGAGGCGGTTGATGGCCGGGTAGAGGGTGCCGTCACTGACCGGCCGGGTGTAGCCGGTCAGGTCCGAAACGCGTCGGCGCAGCTCATGACCCGGTAGGGGGCCCTCGGCCAGGAAGCCCAGTATCGCGAGTTCAAGCATGGGGCCATCTTCTCACATGTGTCATCGAATCGATATTCACATCGAATCGATGTTACGGTCGACGACAGCTCGCCTCACCGTCGAGGCCCGCACGTTTCGCAGCTCAGCTCGTCCCCGCAGGCGCGCCCCGTCCGGGACGCCGCCGACCTCCCCGAGAGCCCCGAACCATGGATCTTCACTCCTCCTCTGCCTCCGTTCCGCCGGTGACCTCGCCCGCTGTGTCGCGCGAGGCGGACCGCGCAACCGGGCTGCCACGTTCTTCCATGGCGGTCGCGGCATTCTCGACGGTGGTCGAGTGGTACGACTTCACGCTGTACCTGTTCATGACCACCGTGCTGTCCCGGGTGTTCTTCGGCTCGGGAGCCTCGTCCGTCCTCACCGCACTCGCGGTCTTCGCCATCGCCTACGTGATGCGCCCGTTCGGCGCGCTGGTCTTCGGCCACGTCGGTGACCGGCTGGGGCGGCGCAGGGTCCTGCTGGCCTCGATGTCCGTCATGACGGTGGCCATGCTGGTCACGGCCCTGCTGCCCACGCGCGAGCAGATCGGCTCCACGGCGGGCGTGCTGCTGTTGCTGCTGCGCTGCGTCATGGGCTTCTCGGTGGGCGGTGAGTACACCGGTGTCATGACCTACCTCGTCGAAGGCGCCCCTCCCCGGCGGCGCGGCCTGGTCGCGTCCCTGGCCTCCGCCGCCAGCGAGGTCGGCGCGCTGCTCGCGGTCGGCGTAGCCGCGCTGGCCACCGCGCTGACCAGCGGCCCGGCGCTGGACTCCTGGGGTTGGCGCATTCCGTTCCTCTTCGGCGCCCTGCTCGCGGCGGGCACCCTAATAGCCCGCTCAACCATGGAGGAGTCGCCGGCGTTCGAGCAGCTCCAACAGGCGCACGGCGCCGACCACGGCCCGCTCAGGCAGACGTTGCGAACCCGACGTCCGGCGCTGTACCGGACGTTCACGATCTCCGCGCTGGGGTCCATCACCTACTACGTGGGTATCACCTACGTCCCCACGTACCTGACGTCCGTGGGTGGCTTCGCGGAAGCTGACGCACTGTGGCTGGCGACACTGGCCTCCGCCGCCGTCATCGTCGTCACACCCTTCGCCGGTGTGATGGCCGACCGCCTCGGGCGGCGGCCCACGCTCGTGATCTTCGGTGTCCTGTCGTTGGTCCTGCCGGTGGCGATGTTCGCGCTCATGACCCGCGGACACGCCGTGCTCGCCCTCACCGGAGCCGTGGTCCTGGCCCTCGTGGCGGGCGGTGTCAGCGCCGTGGGTGCCTCCTCCGCTCCGGAGCAGTTCCCGGTCGCCGGACGACTCAGTGGGCTCGCTGTGGCAACGGTCGCCACGACGGTCTTCGGCGGTCTGACCCCGTACGCCTCCCAGGTTTTGATCGACGGCACCGGATGGCGTCTCGTCCCCGGGATCATGGTCGCCGGCGTCGCGCTCCTGGCCCTGCCGGTTCTCTGGCGCCTGCCGGAGACGGCACCTTCGCGGCTTGTTCCGGCCCGCAGACCGAGGAACGGAGGCGACCTTGAGGGGTACAGGACATGACCAGTCGCGAGCCCTCCGGGAAGATGCCCCGGCCCCGCGACGGAGGGTGAACACGGTGGATCGCCGCAGCCGGCTCCGACCTGAACACCGCACTCGCGCAGTGGACTTGGTAGGGAGGCATCGTGCGCTGGGATGAACTCACCGAATCCGCTGGCGGCGCCGGACTCTTCGGCATACAGGTCGTCCGCACCCGAACCTTCGACACCCCGGACTTCCGAGGCATCACCTTTCACGAGGTGCACGCGAAGTCGATCGTGAACCGGGTGCCGAAAGGCTCCGGGATGCCCTTCGACTGGACCGTGAACCCCTACCGCGGTTGCTCGCACGCCTGCACCTACTGCTTTGCCCGTGGCAGTCACCGTTACCTGAATCTGGACGCGGGCCCCGGCTTCGACTCGCAGATCGTGGTGAAGACCAACGCTCCGGAGCTGCTGCGCCGCTGTATGGGTTCGAGCCGTTGGCGCGGAGAGCACATCGCACTGGGCGCCAACGTCGACTGCTACCAGCGAGCCGAAGGCCGTTACCGTCTGATGCCGGGCATCCTGGCGGCCCTCCGGGACCACAGCAATCCCTTCTCCGTCATGACCAAAGGCACCCTCGTTCTACGCGACCTGGAGTTGCTGCGGCAGGCGTCCCAGGTCACCCGGGTTCATGTCGCGGTGTCCGTCGGGTTCACCGACGACCACCTGTGGCGCACGACCGAACCGGGCACCCCTCCGCCGTCGGCCCGCCTTGACGCCATCCACACCTTGGCCGACGCCGGGATCGAGGTCGGCGTGCTGATGATGCCGATCATTCCCTTCCTCGGCGACTCTTCGGGGCAGTTGCGCCGAACGGTACGCGCGATCGCGGCCAGCGGTGCCGCGTGGCTGACGCCTGCGGTGTTGTATCTGCAACCGGGAGCCCGCGAGTGGTTCATGGAGTGCCTCCGCCGGGACCACCCGTCCTGGGCGCCTCGGTTCGAGCAGATGTACGCCGCCGGGCCGTACGCACCGAGGTGGTACCAGAAGCGGATCGCCCGTCAGGTGACGCAGCTGGCCGAAGAGTTCGGCATCCGTGTCCGTACGGAGGACGACCCGTGGCGAGTCACGCCCCCGGAGGGTCAGGGAGACACGAACGGACCCGTCCAGCTCACTCTGCTCTGAGCGACTGCCGGGGAACCTTCGCCGCAGGCGCGGTTCTCGCCAGGGGCGTGGACCCGGGCCCCGCCTCAGCGGTCCAGACGGAAGTGCGCCAGCTTGTCGCTGTCGATGGTCAGGCCGAGGCCGATTCCCTCACGCACCCGCAGTGTGCCGGACTCGATGACCAGGGGCTCGGTGAGCAGGTCGTCCGCCATGTCGAGGAAGTTGGACAGCTCGCCGGCCCGGCGGGTGGTGGCCCGGTGCGCGGCGCCGAAGGCGACCGCGCACAACGTACCGATCTGCCCGTCGATCTGGTTGCCGATCACCACTTCGACGCCCATCGCCTCGCACTGGTTGAGCACGCGGGTCGAGGCGGTGAAGCCGGTGCGGGCCGTTTTGATACTGATCGCGGTCGCGCTGCCACCCAGGAGTTCGCGGGTCACATCGGCAGGGGTGGGTGCGCTCTCGTCGGCGACGAAGGGAATACGGGTCTGAGATACGAGCCACCGCCGGCCCAACACGTCGTCGGCGGGGCACAGTTCCTCGGCGAGGTCCAGGTCGAGATCGTCCATCTCCCGCAGAGCGCGCGCGGACTCGGAGGCGCTCCAGCCGCGGTTGCCGTCGATGTAGAGCTCGACACCGTCGCCCAGCGCCATGCGCAGAGCCCGGCACGCCTCGACGTCCAGCCGGTAGGGCCGGCGACCCACCTTCACCTTGAACGTGGTGATGCCGTACGTGTCCAGAACCCGCTCCGCCTCGGCCACCATCTGTTCGGTGGGAGCGAAGCCGACCATGTGGCTGACCCGCATGCGGTCCGACCAGCCGCCGAGGAGTTCGGTGACCGGCATTCCGGCGGCCTGTCCGATGACATCCCACACGGCCATGTCGATCGCGGCTTTCGCTGTCGGATTGCCCACCGTCCGGTCCAGGCGCGCGTGGATCACCTCACGCTCCAGGGCTGACAGCCCGGTGATCTGTGGCGCGAAGACCTTGCCGATCACCGCGACGATCGACTCCTGGGTCTCGCCGTAGGTGTAGGGGCGTGGCGGCGCCTCCGCCGTGCCGATCAGTCCCTCGTCGGTGTGCACGCGTACAAGGACATGGTCCGCGACGTGCACCTCGCCGCTGGCGAACGTGAGCGACTTGCGGAAAGGGATGGCGAAAGGGACGGCTTCGACCTTGGTGATCTTCATTGTCTTCCTTTCGCGGACCGGGCGCGGCCTCGGCAGCGGCGAAGGACCGGTCGGTGTGGCGTCGGCGAGCGGAGACCTCGTACGGGTCCGTCGGCACGGCAGAACGGGCGCCGTCACCTACTGCTACGCGAGATAAGTTCTGATGATCTGGCTGTCGTCCAGGTCGAGGAGTCCCATTTCCGCGGCTCGCCGGTACTGGCCGGCCGCTGCACGGGCGAGTGGCGCGCGGGCACCGGCCCGCTCCGCCTCTCGCACGACCAGGTCGTTGTCCTTGGCGAGGATCGCGAGCCGGGTGAGCGCGTTCTCGGTGACGGGTGGCGTGGCCATGCGCGGGCCGCGGTCCTCGAAGAACCAGGACGAACCGGAGCTGCCGCTGAGGACCGGCACGACGCTTGCCGGGTCCAGGCCCAGGCGGGAAGCGAGCGAGAGCGCTTCCGCGGCCGCGGCCAGGTGCACCGAACTGCACAGCTGGTTGACGACCTTCACGGCTTGTCCGTCGCCGGGCCGGTCACCGACTTCGGCGATCTCGCCCAGGGGGCGGAGGACGTCGCGGACCCGGTCGAGCGCCGCCGGACTGCCCGCGGCGAGAATACGCAGCCTGCCCTGCTCGGCACCGGGGACGCCCCCCAAGACAGGGGCGTCCACGACGTGGGCACCGGCGTCGGCCAGCAGGCCGGCGGCCCTGCGCCCGTCCTCGGGGCCCACTGTCGATCCGATGACCCAGGTCTGGCCGGTCAGCGGTCCGCGGGCGGTGGCGGCAGCGACGGTGTCCAACAACTGGCTGCCCGTGGCGACCATGACCAGGACGACATCGCCCAGGGAGGCCGACGGGATGTCGGGTGCGGTCCGCAGGCCGACGGCCTGCGCGAGTGCGCGTGTCCGCGGACTCGGGTCGACGGCCGTGACCGCGAATCCGGCGGCGGCCAGACGGCACGCCATGGGCAGTCCTATCGCACCGACGCCGACGAAGGTCACCGTCACACACGATGTGCCGGCGTCGGTCGTGGATGCCGGGTCCGGTCGCTGCGTCGCCATCGATCGCTCCTTCGTGCAGACGCCTGGTCCGCGGGGCTCCGGGTGACAGGGACGCTACGCCCGCCTATCTAAACCTGGCCAATACCAATGAGCGATGTATCAATACCCAACTCGTCAAAATCTGGTGTGGGCAGCGCCGACTCGCTGACCTCGACGACTCGCGCCAGGGCGGTCGACGGATTGTCGGTCCGCCAGGCGAGGGCGGAGACCAGATGACTGGGCCGGATGCCCTCCAGCGGCCGGTACACGAGACCCACCGACTGGACGGGGCACACGGAGCTGAGCGTGATGGTGACACCGGCCCCCGCGGCGACCAGCGCGAGCACGGTGCTGGAGTCCGGTGCGACCTGGACGATGCGCGGCCGGAAGCCGGCCGAGTGACAGAGCGAGGCCATGGTCGACTGCAGCATCGAGCCCTGGTCGTGCGGCAGGCTGACGAAGTCGTCCCGGGCGAGATCACCGAGCCTGATGCGCTCGCGGTCGGCGAACGGGTGGTCGGCGGGCAGCGCGCACACGAGTTCCTCCAGCTCGACGGCGCGGGAACTGAGCTCCGGATGGGCAATGGGCAGACGCACGAACGCCAGGTCCAGCACACCCGAGAGGAGTTCCTCCAGGGCTGTGTAGACGTAGGTCTGGGACTGGAGTACCAGCTCGATGCGTGGATGGGTGCGGCGCACGGCCGTGGCCAGGAGCGGCAGCAGGCGCTGGCTGGACGCGCCCGCGAAGCCGGTGCGTACGCGCCCCTCTTCGCCTGAAACGATCGACGCGGCGATCTCGCGGGTCATGGCGGCTTGGACGAGGGTGCGACGCGCCGGATCGAGCAGCCGCACCCCTGCGTCGGTCAACGCCACGGTACGGGTGCTGCGCTCGAACAGCTGCAGACGCAGCTCGGTCTCCAGGCGCCGGATGCGGTTGCTCAGTGGCGGCTGGGCAACGTGCAGTCGGGCAGCGGCCCGTCCGAAGTGCAGTTCCTCGGCCACCGCCACGAAGGCTTCCAGGTCGCGCAAGTCCACGAGTCAACTCCCCTCATTAATATCCATAGGTTACAAGTGATGGGCTGATTGGTATTGGACCCGTTAATTCTCCTGGGTGAGGATGCTTCTCACCGGGGGCAGGAGCTCTCGGCCCGGCATCGCGGAACCGAGGAGAAGGAGACCGGCATGGATCTTCGTCTGCAGCATGTGAACGTGTGTTCCGACGACATGGGCGAGCTGCACCGTTTCTACTCGGAGGTGCTCGGCCTGCCCATGTCGCCCCTGCCGCCGATGATCGACCACGAGGGTCACGACGAGGACGAGTCCCAGGGGGAGGGCGCCTGGCGGCAGAACGTCGCCTTCTTCGAGGCCGGCGACGGCGGCCGCGACCAGCTGCAGATCCACGCCAGCCGTCGTCAGGCCTATCTCGGTCCCCGCATGGGGCACTCCATCAACCCCCTGCTGACCGGGCACTTCGCATTCCGCACCGACAACATCGCCGAGGTGCGCGAGCACCTGACCAAAAACCATGTTCCGTTCGCCGACTACGGCGAGTGGGCGGTCAAGGGCTGGGACCAGATCTTCCTGACCGACCCGGCAGGCAACGTGATCGAGATCCACCAGTTGATGGACTGACGCCGTGTCCCAGCCATCCACCGCTCCCGCCGGACGGATGCCCGAGAGCCGCTGGCGCACCAGGCCGGACCGCTCCACCTGGGGAGACTTCGGCCCGGACGACGTTCTGGGGCGTATGAACCTGGTCGGTCCCGAGCAGGTACGCAGGGGGCTCGCCGAGGTGCACGACGGCATCACCTTCTGCTTGTCGCTGGCCCTCGACCAACCCGGCGGTACGGTCCTGGGCCCGAACCGGTTTCCCCCGGTGGTCCGCCCCACCCTTCGCTCCGGAGCGGTCAACTTCAACTGCGACATGGGCGTGGCCCACCCCGGCGCCACGGACGTCGTCAACGACGACCTGGTCGTCCTGCACACCCAGTACTCCACCCAGTGGGACGCCCTCGGACACATCGGAGCCCGCTTCGACGCCGACGGCGACGGCACACCCGAGACCGTCTACTACAACGGCTGGCGGGCGGGCACCGATGTCACCGGACCGGTCGGCGCCGCTCGGGCAGGCGCGGCCAGCCTCGCCGACATCGAGGGCATCGCGCAGGGCACGGCCTCCAGCTCCGACGCCGGTCCCGTGGACATCAGCCACCTCGCGGGCCACGGAGTGCAGGGTCGCGCCGTACTCGTCGACCTTGAGGCCCACTACGGCACCACCCGCGCCGCCATCGGATACGAGGAGCTCGCAGCCGTCCTGGACATCGACCGGGTGACGGTAGAGGCGGGCGACATCCTCCTCCTGCACACGGGCTTCACCCGCAACCTGATCGACAGCAACGGCCGACCGCGGCCTGACGCCACTGGTGACTGCGCCGTCCTGGACGGGAGCGACCCGCGGTTGCGGGCGTGGATCCGCGACAGCGGTGTGGCGGCCATCGCGGCCGACAACCATGCCGTCGAAGCCTTCCCCGATCCGAAAGCGGAGCCGGGGCGGCCCGTGCTGCCCCTGCACCGCCTTTGCCTGTTCGAACTGGGCATCCACCTCGGAGAGCTGTGGTGGCTGTCCGACCTGGCCCGGCACCTGCGCCGAACGGGTCGCTCACGCTGCCTGCTCACCGCACCACCTCTGCGCCTGCCCCGCGCCACCGGCTCCCCGGTCACCCCGATTGCGACGGTCTGAGATGACACAGCCCACCGAACGGCTCCTGGTCACCGGCGGTGCGTCCGGCATCGGCCGCGCCATCGTCGAGGAGGGACTTTCCCTCGGCTGGGACGTCGCGGTCATCGACCGGGACCGGGCGCCGGCCGGTCAGTCGGTGACCGCGGACCTGTCCGACCCCGACGCCACCGCGGACGCCTTGGCGGAAGTCCTGGCCACCGGACCCGTCACCCGCCTGGTGAACAACGTGGGTGCCGTCTTCCCGCAGCGACTGGAGGAGACGACACTCGCCGAGGTCGACGCGGCCCACGCGCTCAACCTGCGCTGCGCCGTCCAGTGCACCCAGGCGGTGCTGCCGGGAATGAAGGCGGCAGGCTTCGGCCGTGTGGTCAACATGAGCTCACGCGCCGCGCTCGGCAAGGAACTGCGGACCGCGTACGCGGCCTCCAAGGCCGCCCTGATCGGACTGACCCGCGTCTGGGCCCTGGAACTGGGCGAGCACGGCATCACCGTGAACGCCATCGGTCCCGGCCCCATCGCCACCGAACTGTTCAACCGCGCCAATCCGGCCGACGCGCCACGCACCAAGGCGATCGTGCGGTCCGTGCCGGTACAACGAGTCGGCACCCCGGAAGACGTCGCTCATGCCGCCTGCTTCTTCCTCAGCGGGCGGGCGGGATTCGTCACCGGCCAGACCCTCTACGTCTGCGGCGGCATGACGGTGGGCGTCGCTCCTGCCTAGGCCCTGTCGTCACATTCCCGTCTGCCCCGCGACGCCATGCACGTACAGACCAACCGCGTGCCCGGCCGCAGTCGGCACGGACACGCGGCTGACCCACACCCTGCCGTTCCACCTCGACGAGAGAGGGGAGCACGCCATGCAGATACCCATCAAGGCCACGCTCGACCGGATACCAGGCGGCACCATGGTGGTCCCGCTGTTCGTCGGCGCCGTCGGCCATACCGTCTGGCCCTCGGCCGGCGGCTTCTTCGGCTCCTTCACCGGCGGTCTGCTCTCCGGGGCCGTTCCGCTCTCCGCGGCCTTCTTCGTGTGCCTGGGCACCACGTTGGAGTTCAGATCCACCGGTCAGATCCTGATCAAGGGCGGGTCCCTGCTGGGGGCGAAGATCCTCAGCGCCCTGGTTGTCGGCGTGGTGGCGGCCAGGTTCCTGGGAGAGGGCGAGATCTCCTCCGGCGCCTTCGCCGGGTTGTCGGTGCTCGCTCTGGTCACGTCGATGAACGACACGAACGGCACCATGTTCGTCACGCTGATGCATCAGTTCGGCCGGTCCAAGGACGCTGCCGCCTACGGCGTGATGTCCATCGAGTCCGGCCCGTTCTTCACCATGCTCACCTTGGGCGCGGCGGGACTCGCCGCCTTCCCGTGGCAGGCCATGCTGGGTGCGGTGCTGCCGTTGGTCGTCGGCGCGGTCCTGGGCAACATCGACCGCGGCATGCGCGACTGGCTCTCACCTGTCTGCGGCGGTCTCGTCCCCCTGATCGCCTTCGCGTTGGGCAGCACGATCGACCTGGGTGCCGTCTGGAAGGCCGGTGTCCTCGGTATCGGTCTCGGCGTGTTCGTGTTCCTGTGGACGGGCCTGTTCCTCTTCTCGGTCGACCGGCTCACCGGCGGAACCGGTGTGGCCGGGGTCGCGGCGGCGACGACGGCCGGCAGCGCCATCGTGGTGCCCGCGATCGTCGCCGAGGTCAATCCGGCCTACCGGGAAGCTGCCGCCTCCGCCACGGTGCTGGTCGCCGCCTCTGTCGTGGTCACCGCGATCCTCGCGCCCCTGGGCACCGCATACGTCGCGGCGCGCACGGCGAAACCGCTGGCCGGACAGGACGCGCACGCCCTGTCCAAGCCGACCCGTGCCGACGGCGATCCGGTCGCCGATGGCGCGGAACGGAACGACGGGATCACTCCGACGCACGAGCAGATCCGGGCCGGGGACCGCGGCCCCCGGCGGCCCTGATCGGTGCTTGACGGACCGTCACCACTCGACCGCCCGCCGACCGTCAGGCACCGTCAGGGCTCGACCCTCCCACGGCTGTCTCCACGACGGAACGAGGGGTCGGGGTGGCGCTGGCCGCCCATGAGCGCGGAATGAGGGCCGCTATGGCGAGGGACGCGGCTGCGGCGGCGACACCTATGGCCAGCACGGCCCGCAGCCCGTTCTCCGAGGGCAGTTCGACACCATGGAAGCCGATGGTCATGTGGGCGATGACCATGCCTGCCACTGCGCTGGCGACTGTGTTGCCGATCGCCCGCATCAGCGTGTTGAGACTGGTCGCGGCGGCGGTCTCCGACAGGGGCACCGCGCCCATGATGAGCGTGGGCAGGGCGGCGTAGGCGAGACCGGTTCCGACGCTGACGACGCAGGAGGCGACGATGAGCTGCCAGACCTCGGCCATCATCACCATGGAGAGCAGGTAGCCGAGTCCGATGACCGTGGAGCCGAGCATGAGGGTGAATTTCGGCCCCTTGGTCCTGGTGACGCGGGCGGAGAGCGGGGTGGCGGCCATCAGCATCAGTCCCTGTGGGGCCAGGACCAGGCCCGTGACGACCAGGCTGGTGCCGAGCCCGTAGCCGGTGGCCTTCGGAAGCTGGAGGACCTGCGGCAGGACCAGCTGCATGGCCAGGAGCGTGAAACCGATCGCCACCGCCGCGAGGTTGGTGAACAGCACCTGGGGGCGTGCGGCGGTGCGCAGATCCACCATGGGGTGCGGGGTGCGGAGTTCGAACCAGCCCCACAGCGGCAGGACGATCGCGGCCCCGGCGAACAGCGCGAGCGTGGTGCCGTCGCCCCAGCCCCAGTCCTCGCCCTTGGAGACCGCGAGGAGCAGGCATGCCAGGCCGGTTGCCAGGCCGACCGTGCCGGTGATGTCGACGCGTCCGCCCGTGCGTACCTTCGATTCGGGTACGTACCGGACGACGAACAGGGTTGCTACGGCCGCGAGGGCGCCACCGATCCAGAACAGCAGGTGCCAGTCGACCTTGTCGGCGATGAGCGCGGCGGTGGGCAGCCCCACGGCGGCGCCGACCCCGAGAGAGCCGAGCATCACGGCGGTCGCCATGGGGAGGCGCACGACCGGGGTCTCCTCGCGGAGGATGCTGACGCCGAGGGGGATGATCCCGTTCGCCAGGCCCTGGAGCGCGCGACCGATGATCATCGGGGTGAGAGAGTCGCTCAGGGCGCAGATCACCGAACCCGCCACCAGCAGCCCCATGTTTACCAGGAGCATGCGGCGCTTGCCGTACATGTCGCCGAGCCGCCCCATCACCGGTGTGGAGACGGCACCGCACAGCAGGATGACCGTGACGGTCCAGGCGGTGTCCGACGCGGGGGCGTTCAGGTACTGCGGGAGGCGAGGGACGATCGGGAAGACCAGGGCCTGCGTCAGGGCGTCCGTGATCCCGGCGAAGGCGAGAACCGCCACCAGGGTGTTCGTGCGTAAGTGGGCGGGTTTCGCCGTGCCGGCGAGTGCGGGGTTCGACGGGGACATGGATCAGGCCTCCGTGTGGGGGAGCCGCCTGCGACGGCCGTACGGAATGGACGATCAGGGGAAACTCTCGCGCCGAGAGGCGCCGCGGATCAGGTCACCAGCGGACGGGCAGTTCGTGGACCCCGAAGGTGGCCATGTCGTGCCGGAATTCGACCTCTTCCAGCGGTACCGCCAGGCGAAGGTCCGGCAGCGCCCTCAGGAGTGCGGGGAAGGCCTCCTGCAGTTCGACGCGGGCCAGGGACTGTCCGAGGCACTGATGGATGCCGTGGCCGAAGGCGAGGTGGCCGCGGGCATTGCGGCCGATGTCGAGGTCGTCGGGGTTCCGGAAGAAGCCGTCCCGGTTGGCGGCGGGAAGACTGATGGTCAACAGGTCCCCGGCTCGCACGAGTTGGCCTCCGATGGTGAGGTCCTCGACAGCCACCCGCCACACCATGTCCTGGGCGATGGTCAGATAGCGCAGGAGTTCTTCGACGGCGCCCGCGACCGCACCCGGGTCGTCGCTGTCGCGGATCCGGGCGGCCTGGTGGGGGTCGCACAGCAGGGCCAGGGTGCCCAGACCGATCATGTTGGCCGTGGTCTCGTGCCCGGCGTGCAGCAGGATCTGGGCGATCATGGCCACTTCCTCGTGGCTCAGCTCTCCGGTGGCGACGCGTTCCACGAGCAGCCGGCTGATGAGGTCGTCGCCCGGTTCGCGCTCCTTGTGCTTCACCAGCGCCACGATGAAGTCGAAGAGTTCCCGCCGCGCGGCCGTCCTTTCGTCCTCCTTCGCGTCGAGACGAGCGAGGGTGGCGGCGTGCTCCTGGAAGAACGCGTGGTTCTCGTACGGCACTCCGAGCAGCAGTGAGATCGCCAGCGAGGGTACGGGCAGCGCGTAGGCGCGCACGAGGTCGGTCGGCTGTCGCCCCTCGGCGGTCATCTCTTCGAGAACGCGGTCGATCAGACCGCGAAGCTGCGGCCGCATCGCTTCCATGCGCTTGACCGTGAACTCACCGGTGAGCATCCGTCGGGTGCGGGCGTGGTCGGGGTCGTCCTGGCGCGGGAACGCCGGCGGCATTTCTGCGTCCTGGGCGCTGGGCGCCATCACGGGATACCGGCGGACGTCCGCGCTGATCCGTGGGTCGCCCAGCGCGAGTCGGGCGTCCTCGTAGCGGGTCACCGCCCAGGCGGTCCTGCCGTGCGACGTCAGTACGCGCGGTAACCCCGTGTCGAGACGCCACCGCGTGTACTCGGCCGGGGGATCGAAGGGGCAGACGGACGAGCGCAGTCCGGGGAAGGAGGGGAGTTCGATGCTGCTGTGACTTCCGGGCGGAGTGTTCATCGCTACTCCTGTGGGGGCTTGGGAGGGCGTGGGACGACACCAGGACTTACAGCGCCTTAGGTTACAAAGACTTAGGTCACTGTAACGGTGTCCTATGCGGATCGGAATCCTCCTCTTGGCGGATCTCGGAAGACCTGCCGCAGCCGCACCGGCAGCTCGTAGAGGTCGTTCTGCGTCACCACAGGCTTGTTGCGCAGTTCATGGCGGGAGACCGCGAGCGCGAGGTCGGGGAAACGGGCGTAGAGCGCCGGCGGGGCCACTCCTGCGTCCAGGCGGGAGAGGGCCGCACCGGGGCACACGTGCGGACCGTGGCCGAAGGAGATGTGGCGGCTTCGGGTCGCGCGGGTGGTGTCGAACGACCCAGCAGTCGGGCCGTGGGCCTTCTCGTCGGGGGTTGAGGAACATCCATGTCAGATCGTGTGCTGAGCCTTCTCAGCGTTTCGTACAGGCGCGGATCTGTTCGGCCAGCCGCGCGAGTTCGGCCGCTGTCGCGGGCGAGGCGTCGCTGAGTCCGCTGTGTACGGCCGTCGGGCTTCGCAGGAATCGCCGCAGCGTGGCCACGAGCAGGCATTCCGGCAGGGTCCGCAATGCAGCGAACCCGCGAGGGGTCGGCGGCGTCGGCATGGCGGCCAGGTTCTGCCGTATGAGGCGGAGCATGCCCCGGACCGCGTCCGGATCGTCGGCAAGCGCTACCGGGCCGCCCGCCGTGTGCACCGCCTGCCCGAGCGGGACCTCGAACGCCGCGTGTGTCTTGAGCCAGGCATCCATCTTCGGCTCGGTCTTGGCGCTGATCCCGATGGTCCGGAACGCCTCCACGATCCGTTCCAGTCGCGGGGTGGTCCGGCCGTCGGGTTCGCCGATCGGCATCGCAACCCGGCGGGTCATGAAGTTGGCCGCGCGATAGCGGACCACGTCGCCGTCCATCGTGCCGCCGGCCATGGGGAAGCCGAGCAGCACCCGCTCGTGGCCGATCGCCGCGCCCAGCGGCTCCGCGCCGTCCGCCCAGTTGAGCAGGAACAGCACGTCGCCTTCGAGACCGGCGAGTGACTCCAGCACCGTGTCCACCTGATGGGTGCGGACGAAGACCGCGATCAGGTCGTACCCGCCGGCCGGGTGCTCGACCACCGGCACCGGTACCCGCCTGACGGCCGGACTGTCTTCCTCGGCGAGCTGCACGCCGTGCCGGCGCAGGGCGGCCAGGCGCTCGCGCCGGGCGAGGAGCGAGACGTCGTGCCCGGCCTCATGCAGGCGGGCGGCGAACAGGCTGCCGATAACCCCGGCGCCGTACACGAGCAGTTTCACGGCAACCCTTTTCGTACGTTCGTTTCAGTCATACGTTCGTTTTAATCAAACGTCTGTAGTGTACGCAGGCATGGCGCCACCTGACACCCGCACCCAGATCCTCGACGCGGCCGAACACCTCTTCGCCGAGCGCGGTTACCGCGGCACCTCGGTCCGCGCGATCACCGATCTCGCCGGAGCGAACCTGGCCGCCGTCGGGTACCACTTCGGCTCGAAGGCGGAACTCCTGGCCGTGGTCGCCCGCCGCGTGATCGAGCCCATCAACGCCGCGCAGTGCGCAGGGCTGGACCGACTGCTCGCCAGGACCCCGGACCCTGCGGTCACCGAACTGGTGGAGGCATTCGCGGGGCCGCTGTTCGACGAGATGCCGGCCGGTGACGAGGGCGGTGCCCGGACGTCCCGGCTGATCGTGACGATCCTCAGCGACCCGGCCGAGGAGGTGCGCAGCTGGACCGGTCCGGCCGAGGATACGGTCCGTGAACGCTACCTGGCGGCCTTCGGGCGCGCGCTGCCCGGCCTTTCCCCGGAGGAGCTGCGGTTCCGGATGCGGGGGATCCTCGCCGTGACGGCCGTGGACCGCGTCGAGGTCTACCAGCAGCCCTCCCCGGCCTGCCTGTCCCCGGTAGCGGGCGAGGCGGCCCGGCGCTGGGCGATCACGTTCCTGACGGCAGCGATGAGCGCACCACCGACGGGGACCTGACAAGCTCGGGACGGCCGAGGCCGACCGGCGACGTCACCGGTCGGCGAGCCAGGCGGCCGGCGTCTGCTCGGCCCGGAATCCTTGGCGGGTGGAGACGGACGGAAGTTGGTCGCGCGGGCCTGTCGTGTCGAGGTCGGCGTCTGCGCTCGTCGGGTGCGAGCAGGCTGGTGACCTCGGCGATCGCCTCCGCCGAGGGATGGAAGTGCTTCCTCGTGTTCTCGGGCTTCTCGTGCCGCGATGTGGCCATGAGCGTTCCTGCCGACTTCGGTGATGTGCCCCCCGGGGGCACGCGGTGATACCGAGAATCATTCGCGCCCCTCGACAACTGGGTTCGTCTGACGAAATATTGTTCACGCGTAAGAGTGGTTCGGCGATGATTGGCCGACGTCAACAGAGTCGGCTACATGGCCCACCCGCTGACCTGATGTGAATCCCGTGCACGGGCTGCCTGCCCGGTTGCCGGTCCTTGGAGGAGTTGTCGATGAGCAGTGGCGAGTTCCCGGAGGTCGGGACAGTGGCGGGCGTGGTCCGTGGTCGTCGTGAAGGTGGCCTGGAGGTGTTCCGGGGCATCCCGTTCGCACAGCCCCCCGTGGGGGAAGCGCGGTTCGGGGCGCCGCGGCCGGTGGCGGGCTGGGACGGTGTGCGGGAGGCGTTCGCGTTCGGTCCGCCGCCTCCGCAGGAGCCGATGGGCCCCCAAGCCGGGCCCGTTGTCAGCCTTCCGGCGGATGACGACTGGCTGACGGTCAACATCTGGACACCGGAGACGGACTCGGCCGCACGACGGCCGGTGATGGTGTGGATCTACGGTGGCGCCTACAAGTTCGGCTCTGCCGACGACCCGGCCTACGACGGCAGCCGACTCTCCCGTGACGGCGACCTGGTGGTGGTCACCCTCAACTACCGGGTCGGCATCGAGGGGTTCGCCCTCATCGAAGGCGCACCCGCGAACCGGGGCCTGCTCGACCAGGTCGCCGCCCTGGAGTGGGTGCGTGAGAACATCGGCGCCTTCGGCGGCGACCCCCATCAGGTCACCGTCTTCGGTGAGTCCGCGGGCGCCGGGTCGATCGCCGCGCTGCTGGCCATGCCGCGGGCACGAGGTCTGTTCCGGAGGGCGATCACACAGAGCGTGCCGGGGACCTTCTTCTCCACCGCACTGGCCGGTGACATCGCCGAGGTCCTGGCGGGTGGGCTGGGACTGCGCCCGACGGTCGCCGATCTGTCCGGTGTGGACCCGCGCAAATTGCCCGAGGCAGGAGCCGCACTGAGTGCCGGGATGCGCGGGTACGTGGACCGCTGGGGTCCGGTCGCTCTGACTCCGACTCCCTTCTCGCCCGTCGTCGACGGCGATGTCCTGCCCACCACTCCGTGGCAGGCCCTCGCGAGCGGCGCCGCGCGGGACGTGGAGCTGATCGCCGGGCACAACCGGGACGAGTACCGCCTCTTCCTCATGCTGGGCGGGCTGCTGGGGCAGGTGGACGAGGGCCTGGCGGCGATGGCGCTGGGCCTGTTCGGACCGACGCCGGAGAGCGGGCAGGCCTACCGTGCCGCGTTCCCGGACGCCTCGGCGGAGTACCTGTTCGAACTGGTGCAGTCCGACTGGCTGTTCCGCATGCCGTCCCTTCACCTGGCGGAGGCGCAGGTGGCGGGCGGCGGCCGGGCGCACGTGTACGAGCTGACCTGGGCCGCACCCGCCAACGGCGGCGCTCTGGGCGCCTGCCACGGCCTGGACGTACCCCTGACTTTCGGCGTGTACGGAGGCCTGGGTGCCATGTTGACCGGGCCCGTTCCCTCGCCGGAGACCGAGGCGCTCTCCGCGCGCTTCCGCTCCGCGTGGACCGCCTTCGCCGCCACGGGTGACCCGGGCTGGCCCGCGTACGACGCCGAGACGCGCCTCGTCCAGGTCCTCGACACCGAACCGATGGTCACCACGTACCCGGAAGAGGCCGCCCGCCGCATCTGGGAACACCACGCCTTCGCCGCGCTGCCCCTGACGACGGCGTAGCCCGAGCGCCTCCGCACCCTCGTTCCATGGCCGGCCAGACGATGACTGGCCGGCCGTTCCAGCCGTCTCGCACCGCTGTTGCTCCTTGCCACGCGGGGAGTTGTCAGGCGGTCGGGTCGATCAGCAGCTTCATCCGGCGACCGGCGCGAAGCTCGGTGAAGCCCCCGTCGATGAGATCGCTGAGGGGGATGGTGTCGACCCAGCCGGTGGTGTCGTAGTGCCCCTGGGCCATGAGGGCCATGACGGCGCGATAGTCGTCCGCCGTGTAGCAGATGGTGCCCTGGATACGTCGTTCCCGGAGGACGAGGCTGAGGAGCGGCGTGGGCAGGGGACAGCCGTAGATCGCGACGCTGATCAGGGGGCGGCGCTCGCCGATGGAGGCCAGCGCGGACTCCACGGCCGGCGCCACGCCGGCGGCGTCGAAGGCCGCGTCGACGCCGTCGCCGTTCGTACGGTCCGCGATCAGCGCCGGCACGTCCACCGCTGCCGGGTCCAGGGTGCGCGCGCCGAGCCGCTCGATGGCCGCCCGTCGCTCGGGCGACGGCTCGACCACGTCGATCTCCGTCAGCCCCATGCCCCGTAGAGCGAACCAGAGCCCGATGCCGATCGGTCCCGCGCCGTAGACCAGAGCGGAGTCCTGGTTGCCGACGCCACCGAGAGCGGCGGCGTGGTAGGCGACGGACATGGGCTCGACGAGGGCACCGAGGCCGAGGGAGACGGACTCCGGCAGTCGGTGGACCTGGTTGACGGGCACGACGGTGTACTCGGCCATGCCGCCGTCCGCCATGAGCCCGTGGAACCCGATGCTCGTACAGAGGTTGTAGTGGCCCGTGCGGCAGGGGCGGCACTCGCCGCAGCGGTAGATCGGCTCGATGGTGACCTGGTCGCCGACCGACACCTCGGTGACGTCGCCACCGATCTCGGCGACGGTTCCCGAGAACTCATGGCCCAGGATCACGGGCATCGCCCTGCCGGTGAGCGGGTGCGGTTCTCGGGGGGAGATGAAGATCGGCCCGTCGTAGTACTCGTGAAGATCGGTTCCGCAGATGCCGTTCGCGTGGACCTTCACCTTGACTTCGCCGGCGCCGGGGGACGGCTCCGGCACGTTCACGATCTCGATCTTGCTGTTCCCGTAGTACATGGCTGCGCGCATCGATACCTCCATGTTCTGGTGCGGCGCGTACAGGCGGGTCAGGGGCTTCGGAGCAGCTTCTTGTTCGCGAACTCGTCGAGTCCGAACCGGCCGAGTTCCCGCCCGATGCCGGAGTTCTTCACTCCGCCGAACGGCATCTCGGGCGAGCTGCGGACCAGCATGTTGAGGCCGACCATTCCGACGTCGAGCCGGTCGGCGACGTATTCCGCCTCGGCCGGATCCGCGGTGAACACCGCGCTGCCGAGGCCGTACGGCGAACTGTTGGCGAGGTCGATCGCCGCCTCGGTGGAGTCGACGCGGTAGAGGACGGCGACCGGACCGAAGATCTCCTCGTGATACGCCCGCATCTCCGGAGTGACGCCGGAGAGCACGGTCGGGGGGTAGTACGCGCCCGGACCCTCGGGCACCTCCCCGCCCAGGTGGAGCTCGGCTCCCTTGGCGACGGCGTCGCGGACCTGCTCGGCGACCTGGTCGCGTGCGGCGACGGACGACAGCGGACCGAGCCGGGTGGACTCGTCGGCGGGGTCACCGGTGTGCCAGGTCGCCGTCTCCGCGAGAAAGCGGCTCACGAACTCGTCCCAGACCGGCTCCGCGACGATGGCCCGCTTCATCGAGGTGCAGACCTGGCCGGCGTTCCAGAAGCGGCCGATCGCCGCCGCGGAAACCGCCTGCTCCAGGTCGGCTCGCGGCAGCACGATCAGCGGGTCGGATCCGCCCAGCTCCAGCACACACTTCTTCAGGTGCTGCCCCGCGAGCGCTCCGATCACCCGGCCCGCGCGCTCCGAGCCGGTGAGCGACACCCCCTGCAGAAGGGGACTCGCGATCATCGTGGCGATCTGCTCGTGCGTGGCGAAGACGTTCTGGTACACATCGACGGGAGCGCCTGCCTCCTCCGCGACGGACTCGATCGCGAGGGAGAGCTGTGGGCAGTTGGGCGCGTGCTTCAGCAGGATGGTGTTCCCGAGCAGCAGGTTCGGGGCGACGAAGCGCGCCGCCTGATAGAGCGGGAAGTTCCACGGCATGATGCCGAGCAGCGGACCGATGGGCGCGGTGCGGACCAACGCCCGGCCGGTGCCCGCGATGTCGAGCACCTCGTCCCTCAGCAGGTCGGGACCCGAGGTGGCGTAGTACTCGTAGATCGAGGCCGCGAGTTCGACCTCGGCCCGCGCCTGCGCGACGGGCTTGCCCATCTCCTGCGTGGTGAGGGCGGCGAGTTCGCCGGCCTTTTGCCGGTGCAGCGCGGCCATGCGCGCGAGGACCGCGGCCCGCTCGGAGAGCCGTGTCGCGGACCATGTCCGATACGCCGTCGCGGCCGCGACGAGGGCCTGGCCCGCCTCGGCGTCCGTCAGGGTCGCGAACTTGCACGCGACGGCACCTGTGGTCGGATCAACGGTTGCGTACACCTCTGTGGTCCTCCGGGTGGGATCTCGGTGCGGAACGGGCATGACGCCGCAGGCGTGGCTCACCACTGCTCCGCGCTGGTGTGCTGCTCCTCGTCGAGTGTCAGCGCGATCTTGCGGAACCGGCTGGCGTGGAAGATGAGCGGCGGTGTGTACGGAGCCGTGTCGAGGCCCTGGACCTCCAGCAGGGCGATGAGGTGGTCGCCGGCCTCGACCTCGTCGTAGAGCGAGACCTCCATCCACGCGCTCGAACCGCGGATCAGGATGCTGTCGTGAGGCCCCGCGTCCCATTCGACGCCTGCGAAACGGTCGCCCTGCTTGCTCGCGAGCTGACGGCACGCGACGTCATGCCACTGCGAGAGGACGCTCAGTCCCAGCCGTGGCCGCTCGCGCAGGACCGGCCACGTCGAAGACGTCTTCTGGATGCACACCGACACCAGTGGCGGATCCACGGACACGGAGGTGAACGAACTGGCGGCCATGCCTGTCGGGACGCGGTCCACGCGGGCGCAGAGGGCCGCGACCCCGGACGGGAACGCCCCGAAGGCATGGCGCAACTGCTCCCCGCAGGTCACCTGTTGGAGGCGGATCATCTCTGTTGTTCCTTCCTGCGGTGCCTGCGAGGAGGGTCAGGCGGAGGCGCCCTGCGATTCCTTGCGCTCCTCGGCGTGACGTGCGGTCGCCGCCTGGATGGCGTCGGCCTGACGCTGGTCCAGTTCGTTCCAACGCGACACCGCGTAGTCCCGGGACCGCAGGAGACGGTCCGCACTGCCCTGGAACCGCGGCTTGACGTGGTCGGCGAAGAGCTCGTAGCTCTTGAGCGTGGCGTCGTGCCTGGCCCACTCGTGGTGGATGAGCAGGAACGAGCCGAAACCGCCCGACTGGCCTTCGAGCCGCTCGATCTGGGCGATCGCGTCGTCCACGGTGCCGATGACCCCGAGGCCGCTCTCGTTGAGCCACTCGATGCGCTCCTCGAAGGTCTTGCCCGCCGCCCGGAAGTGGGGAGCGGCGAGCACGTCCTGGGTGTAGTCGCACCAGGCGTCGAGGCCGTACCGGACGTCCTCGATGGCCTGCTCCTTGGTCTCGGCGAGGTGCATGGGGCCGCACAGGCGCCACTTGGTCCGGTCGGGGGTGTGGCCGAACAGCGGCGCCCGCTCCTCCATCACGTCCCAGTGCAGGGCGAGCGCATCGAAGCCGCTCCGGTTGGTGGCGCCGACCGACATCAGATGGATGCCGTTCTTGGCCGCGATGCGCGGGCCGGTGGGGGAGGCGATCGCGGCGACCGTGATCTCGAAGTCGCTGTACGGCGCGTACTGGGTGTGCGCGTCGACCAGGTTGTAGCGGTTCGTCTTCGCGGTCACGGTCTCGCCCCGGAGGATGGCCATCAGTACGTCGACGTCCTCCTCGAACGCCGTGCGCTGCTCCTCAAGGCTGATGCCGATCATGGTGGCGTCGGTCGGCAGGGCGCCCGGGCCCAGGCCGAGCATGAAGCGGCCGCGCAGCAGACGGTCGAGGAAGAGCGCACGGTCCGCGACCCACAACGGGTTGTGATACGGCAGGGAGAGCACACCCGTGCCGAGCTTGATGTGCCTGGTCTGCGGCGCGGCCCACGCGATGAACGACATCGGGTCCGGGATCAGCTCATGGCCGGCCGAGTGGTGCTCGCCGATCCAGGCCTCGTCGAAGCCCAGCCTGTCCATGTGCTGGATGACGGCCAGGTCACGCTCGTAGGCCGTGGTCGGGTCCTGGCCCGGGGGGCAGTGGAAGGGAGCCATGAAGGTCCCGAACTTCAGCGCCATCGCCATGTCCTCCTCGTTGAGGGTTGGTGCACGCGTCGCTTGGTGCCGCGCAGTGACGACTGAAACACGCACCGGCCGCCGACGGTTGTGCAACTTTGGGACGCCCCGAGGTGTGCCAAGAGCGGACAGTCAGGCCCTTGAAGCGGCGGTTGACTGGGGTCATGACCACACACGACTCACCCAGGCGCCCGGCCGCGTCGCCGTCCGCGGTACCTGGAGCGCAGTTGCGCCAGGTCGTCCACCCGGTCGACGACGTCTCCGAGGCCGTCGAGTTCTACGGCACCGTGCTGGGACTCCCCACCCGCTTCGTGGACGGCGAGCGCTACGCGGCCTTCGACGCCGGGCCCAGCACCTTCGCCGTCGCCGCGGACACGGAGGACGTGGCAGGCGTCGCGGCAGCCGCTTTCAAGGTGGACGACATCTCCGAGTTCCTCGACCGGCTCGGGGCGGTCGGCGGCCAGGTCGTCGAGGGCCCGGCCGACGGCCCGCACGAGCGCCGGGTCGTGATCAGCGATCCCTGGGGCAACAGGATGATCGTCTATGCCGCACTCTGACAAAGAGCGCGTCCATGCCCGAAGCTCCGCTTCCGCGCCCGGAGTTCCCCCCTCCGACTATTACCGACGGCGGATGAGTGGGTATTTGATTGGTATTGGACGGCGCATGCGCTTCGTGGTTGTGTGAGAGGAGGTGACAGCGTCGTTGCCGCGGCAGGAAGGTGGGGCCAGCAGTGATCGACACCCATCGTGGCCTTTCCGCCGGTGATGAACCGGGCTCTCTCATGGTGAGAACCGAGATCGTCGAGTCCTGGCGGCGGTCGCGGCTGAACGGGGTCGACCCGGACCGCGTTCCGTGCGTCGAGGGCGAGCCCAGCCTCGACAGCCGGACGGCCAGGGTCGCGATCCCCGTACTCACCTCCATGGCCGACGTTCTGATCGGCGCCAACACCAGCCTCCTGCTCAGCGCCCCGGACGGCACCCTGCTCTGGCGCTGGGACGAGGACAGCCTGCTGCGTTCCCGCCTGAATCGCAGCAGCGTCGTGATCGGCACCCGCTGGTCCGAGGACGTCATCGGCACGAACGGCCTCGGCACGGCCCTGGAGACCGCTCGCGCCGTGACGGTCAACGGCACAGAGCATTTCAACGAAGCCCTGCACGACTTCGCCTGCGCGGGGGCACCCATCCGACATCCGGTCACTCACCGGGTGACCGGGGTGCTCAGCGTCACCAGCCTTGTCGAGCACGCCAGTTCTCTCATGGCACCGACCCTGCTTCGCCTGGCGCACGACATAGAGGAGGAGTTGTACGGGGAGACCTCGATGCACGAGCGCCAGATGCTGCGCCACTTCCTGGCCGAACGTCGGCGTACCCGGAGCGCGGTGGTCGTCGTCAGCGCGGACGTGGTCATCGCCAATGCCCTGGCCACGTCGATGGATCTCGATCACTCGGCGTTGTGGCAGCGGATCGAGGGCGGGCCCGACGACGTCATCGGACTCGAGCTCTCCAGCGGGTCACGGGTCACCGTGTGCCGTCCCGTGCACCGAGGTGGCGTGCTGGTAGGAGCCGTGGTCGTCGCCGAGGAGATGCCCGCCTCGGCGGTGGTCCGGCCGACGCCGACCCGCGCCCGCGATCCGCGGCGCCAGGAACGCCCCTGGATCCGAGTCGTCGCCCAACTGCGCTCGACCGCGTCCACGACCGACCGGCTTCTGGTCGTCGGCGAGCACGGGACCGGTAAGCGCGCCGCCCTGCGAGCCGCGGTCGCGGACTCAGATATCGCATACCGCGAACTCGACTGTGCCACGGTCGACGAGGTCGGTCACGAGCAGTGGCTGGCCGATGCCCGTGCGCTGGTGGAGCATGTGGACGAACTCCTCGTCCTCGCCCACCTCGACGACCTCGACGACCGTACGTGCCGAGCCCTCGCGACGATTCTGGACCGGGCTCCGCGCATCGACGGATCCGACCTGCGGCTCGCGGCCACGGTCTCGGCCGCCGCATTCCATAACGACCTGCTGCCGCGCGTGATCCTCGACCAGTTCCCGCCGCTCACCTTCGAGATTCCGCCGCTCCGCAAGCGCACCGACGACGCCCTGGCCCGGCTGGTCGACCAGGGGGTGGGCATGCCGAGGCTCTCGCACGAGGTGATCCAGGCGGTCCAGCGTCACCCATGGCCTGGCAACCACCGCCAACTGGAGGAGTTCCGACGGTGGTTGGCCCGCCAGAACCGGCCGGTCGTCACGACGGCGGACCTGCCGCCCGCCTGGCTCCACGAGGTCACCCGCGGTCACCTGACCGCCATGCAGGCCGCGGAGTCGGACGCCATCGCGACCGCACTGCGCGAGCACGGCGGCAACAAGGCTGCCGCCGCAACGGCACTCGGGATCTCGCGCTCCTCGCTCTACCGGAAGCTGCGCGAGTACCGACTGCGCTGACGCACCCGGTGACGCCCACCGTCAGAGAGGCGTCGACCGCGCAGACCCGGAGTTCGCACGTGATGCCCGCGACCGGCGCACAGCGTGCTACTCCCGGACGACAGCGGTTAGTACCGCAGGACGAACGAGGGTGATCGGGTCGGCATCGTGGTGCCGTCGGCGGCGGTTGCGGCACACCTAGCGTTCTTGGCAGGGCCGCCGGGATCCCCGGCGCACCCGGTCGAGAACGTGAAGGGAAACCCGCCGATGATAGAGATCCATCACGTCGTCAAACGCTACGGCGACAAGATGGCTGTCGACGACCTGGACTTCACCGTCGAGCCGGGTGTGGTGACGGGCTTCCTCGGCCCGAACGGGGCGGGAAAGTCCACGACCATGCGCATGATCATCGGCCTCGACGCGCCCACCAGCGGCCATGTGACGGTCAACGGCAAGCACTACGCCCAGCACACCGCACCGCTGCAGGAGGTCGGCGCGCTGTTGGAGGCCAGGTCCGTCCACCCTGGCCGCTCCGCCTACAGCCACCTCCTCTCCCTCGCGTACACCCATGGCATTCCGCGCCGCCGGGTGGACGAGGTGATCGAACTCGCCGGCCTCGGCAAGGTCGCCAAGAAGCGGGCCGGCTCCTTCTCGTTGGGCATGGGGCAACGCCTGGGCATAGCGGCGGCACTGTTGGGCGACCCGCAGACGGTGATGCTGGACGAGCCGGTCAACGGCCTCGACCCGGAGGGCGTGCTGTGGATCCGTAACCTCCTCAAGGGCCTGGCCGCCGAGGGACGCACCGTCTTCGTGTCCTCGCACCTGATGAGCGAGATGGCGCTGACGGCGACCAACCTCGTCATCGTCGGCCGGGGCAGGCTGCTGGCCGACACGACGGTGGCGTCCTTCGTCGAGCAGGCGGGCGGCGAGCGCGTGAAGGTCGTCAGCTCCGACCCGGAGCGGCTGCGCGCGCTGCTGGCCGGGCCCGACGTCACCGTCACCGGCGAGATCGGCACCGAGACCCTGCAGGTGTCGGGGCTGAGCGCCCGCGAGATCGGCAGCCTGGCCGCCGACGCGGGCATCGCCATCTACGACCTCACCCAGCAGGCGGTCTCCCTTGAGGAGGCGTTCATGGCCCTGACCAATGACGCCGTCGAATACCGCAGCAGCACCGACACGGAAACGAAGGGGAGTGTCGCGGCATGACCGGCGTCCAGATCACATCCACCCCCGCGGCGACCACGACCGCGAACCCCCGCTACAAAGTGACCTTCCGCAGAGTGCTGCGCTCGGAATGGTCGAAGTTCCTCTCCCTGCGGTCGAGTTGGATCACGCTCGCGTTGGCCGTGCTGGCCACGGTGGTCATCGGCATGGTGGCGGCCTACCGCTACGACCCGGTCCATGCCGACCAGCACGACGCGGTCGCGCTGTCGCTGGACGGCATCACCCTGGCCCAGCTCGTGGTGGGTGTCCTGGGTGTGCTGGCCACGGCAGGGGAGTACACCACCGGCATGATCCGCTCCACATTCGCCGCGGTGCCCCGGCGGCTGCCGGTCCTCTGGTCCAAGTGCCTGATCTACTTCGGCGTGGTGTTCGTGGTCGGGGCGGCGGGTGCGGTCGCCTCCTTCCTGGCGGGCGCGGGCTTCCTGTCCGGCAAGCCGATCGCACTGACCCTGTCGGACGACGGCGTGCTGCGCTGTCTGTTCGGTGCCGCCCTGTACCTGGCGCTGGTGGCCGTACTGGGCGCGGGACTGGGCATGCTGGTGCGCTCGGCGGCGGGCGGCATCTGTCTGCTGGTCGGTGCGCTGATGCTGATGCCGGTCTTCCTCGACCTGCTCCCCAGCAACTGGAAGACGGACGTGACCCCGTACCTGCCGGCCAACGCCGGCCAGTCGGGATTCACCCTGCACACGGACAGTACGATGCTCAGCCCCGGTACGGGCCTGTTGGTCCTGCTCGGCTGGGTGACGGTGGTGCTGGTGGGCGCGGCGTACCGTGTCAAGCACTCCGACAGCTGACAGGCGTACCGGACGGCATCCCTGCTCCACCGACCCTGCCCGAGGCCGCACCATGAACCCCGTAGCCGAACCCGTGTGGGACGCGCCGCTGGCCAGTGGCTGGATCCGCCTGCGCGCCGCGGACCGGGCCCGTCCGCAGGTGCTGGACTCGCTGCTCGCGGCGGGCGTCCTGGCCGCCGCGATCGCCGACCTCTTCGAGCAGGAGGAGCGCGGCCTGTTCGGGGTGCAGGGAGTCCCGGCCTGGGTGGTCGTCATCAACGCGGCGGCGCTGGCGCTGCCCTTGGTGTGGCGTCGGCGCGCCCCGCTCGCGGTCTTCGGCGTCGTGCTCGGGGTCTGCGCGGCGCAGTGGTCGGCGGGACTGGCGCTGCGCAGCGACCTCAGCCTGATGATCGCCCTGTACGGGGCCGGCCGCTACGCCTCCCCGCGCGCACTGCGGAACATGGCAATCGCCACGGCGCCGGTGTGCGCACTGCTGGCCTTCCGGGTCCAGCCGCTGGACTCTCAGCCGTGGGTGTCCCTGTTCTTCGTGCTGTGCGCGGCCACCGCGGCGGCTGCCCTCGGCCTGGCCGGCCGGATGCGCCGGGCCCAGCTGGCCGCGCTGGCCGAGCGGGCTGCCACCCTGGAAGTCGAGCGCGAGCAACGTGAGCTGCTGGCCGCGGCCAATGAACGCGCCCGGGTCTCACGCGAGTTGCACGACATCGTGGGACACACCCTGGCGGTGATCGTCGGTCTGGCCGACGGTGGCGCGGCCGAAGCCCAGCTGCAACCGGAGCGGGGTCCGGAAGTCCTGCGGACGATCGCGGAGGCCGGGCGTACTTCTCTGGGTGAACTCCGCCGCGCCCTCGGCGCGTTGCGGGTAGGACTGCCCGACGACGCCGCGGGCGCCGAACTGCACCCCCAGCCGGGTACTGCCCAACTCGCCGCGCTCTGCGAGCGGATCCGGACGGCCGGACCGACCGTCATCTACACCGCCTCGGGCGATCTCTCCTCGCTCAGCGCAAGCCTTCAGCTCGCCGTGTACCGGATCGTCCAGGAGGCCCTGACCAACAGCCTCAAGCACGCCGGACCACGCACCCGCGTGCGGGTCACCGTGACGGCGGACGCTCGTGCCGGTGAGGTCGTGGTGCAGGTCGACGACACCGGTCCACCCGCGGAGGAGGCGACACCGGACCGTGCGGGCGGGAGCCGAACCCCGGGGCAGGGCCTGATCGGCATGAGGGAGCGCGCCGCACTCGTGGGAGGCCACGCCGTCTCCCGAGGCACGGCCGGCGGCTGGACCGTACGGGCCGTGCTGCCCATGGACCACGACGGGCCTGCAAAGGCCGATCCGCAGGCGGCGCGTGCCCGCTTCGCCCCCAAGGACCGGACCGGAGTTCAGGAGCGCCCGTGACCACGGTACTGATCGTCGACGACCAGCCGCTGCAGCGCATCGGCTTCCGGATGCTGTTGAACAGCAGCCCGGAGACGACCGTGGTCGGCGAGGCGGAACACGGCGCGGAGGCGGTGCGCCGGACGGCCGAGCTGCACCCGGACGTGGTGCTGATGGACATCCGCATGCCCGGCATGGACGGCATCGAGGCCACACGTCGGATCCTCGCCTCCGGCGGCCGTTCCCGGGTGCTCGTACTCACCACCTTCGACCTGGACGAGTACGCCTACGGCGCCTTGCGCGCGGGCGCGAGCGGTTTCCTGCTCAAGGACGCCCGCCCGGACGAACTCCTCGCGGGAATCCGGGCCGTCGCGGGTGGCGACGCGGTGGTCGCGCCCGCGATGACCCGCCGCCTGCTGGAGGTCTTCACCACGCACCTCCCCCTGCGCGGCCCCGGCGAAGATCCGCGCCTGACAGGGCTGACCCAGCGCGAGCGCGAGGTGCTGACCGATATCGCGGCCGGTTTGACGAACAGTGAGATCGCCGAGGACCTCTGCCTGTCCGAGTCGACCATCAAGACGCACATCGGCCGGATCCTGGCCAAGATCGGCGCCCGCGACCGGGTGCAGGCCGTCATTTTCGCCTACGACACCGGTCTGGTGAGGCCGTCCTGAAGAAGGCAGATGCCATGCGGGGTACCGCATCGGTGCCCCGCCTGACACCGGGCCGTTCAGCACGCGGACGTCGGTCGGATCCGCGCCGCACGTTACGGCGTGCCCGGTCCGATGCCGACGCCGGGTCCCGCCGCCATCGATCCGCGATGGATCAGTCGACGTCGGGGAGAGGGCTCAGGCCGACCTTCTCGGGAATGGAGTTCGCCGGAGGGAGAGCGGCGTCGGGTCGGCGCCGTGGGATGAACGAGGCGACGGCCAGAGCGACGGTGGCGGCGCCGACGCCTATCGCCAGGACGGCACGCAGGCCGTTCTCGGACGGTACCTCCACGCCGTGGAAGTCGATCGTCATATGGGCGAGGAGTACACCGGCCACGGCACTGGAGGTGGTGGTGCCGATGGACCGCATCAGGGTGTTGATGCCGTTTGCCGCGGCGGTCTCGGATGCGGGCACGGAGTCCATGACGAGCGTCGGCAGTGCGGCGTAGCCGAAGCCGACGCCCATGGCGACGACGCAGGAGGCCAGGATCAGCGTCCAGGTGGCGGACATCAGCAGCATGATGAGGAGGTAGCCCACGCCCACGACCACGGCGCCGATCATCAGGGTCGTCTTCGGCCCCCGGGTCCTGGTGACTCGGGCGGAGAACGGGGCCACAGCCATCATGACCAGACCCTGCGGGGCCATGGCCAGGCCCGCCGTGGCCAGCGACTCGCCCAGCCCGTAGCCCGTGATCTTCGGCAGCTGGAGCACCTGGGGCAGCACCAGGTTGAGCGCGAACAGCGAGAACCCGAACGCGATTCCGGCGAGGTGGGTGAACAGGACCTGAGGGCGCGAGCTGGCCCGCAGGTCCACCATGGGCCGCGGGGTGCGCAGTTCGAACCAGCCCCACAACGGCAGGACGATCAGGGCCACGGCGAAGACGCCGAGAGTGGTGCCGGTGCCCCAGCCCCAGTCGGCCCCCTTGGAGACCCCTAGCAGTAGACAGACCAGGCCGATGCCCATGCCCAGGGCGCCCGGGACGTCGACGCGCCCGCCGGGGCGCACTTTCGACTCGGGCACGAGCAGCAGAACCAGCAGGAAAGCGACCGTGCCGAGAGCGGCCGACGTCCAGAACAGCACGTGCCAGTCGAACGTGTCGGCGATCATCGCGGATGCCGGCAGACCCAGAGCGCCGCCCACACCGAGGGAACCGAGCATCACAGCGGTGGACACGGGCAGCTTCTCGGCGGGCACCTCGTCACGCAGGATGCTGACGCCGAGCGGGATGACCCCGTTCGCCAGGCCCTGCATGGCACGGCCGACGATCATCGTGGTCAGCGACTCGCTGAGCGCGCAGACCAGGGAGCCCGCCACCAGCACGGCGACGCCGATGAGCAGCATGCGGCGCTTGCCGTACATGTCGCCGAGGCGGCCCATCACCGGGGTGGCGACGGCGCCGCACAACAGGGTGGCGGTGAGCGCCCAGGCGGCGTCGGCGGCGGAGGCGTGCAGGTACTCGGGGAGGTGGGGGATGATCGGGATGATGAGCGTCTGCACCAGTGCCACGGCGATTCCGGTGAGGGCGAGAACCGCCACCAGGACGTTCACGTTCCGTCCGCCGGAGGCTTCGGCCTCGGATGTCAGGGGCGATGGAAAGGACATGGGTCAGGCCTCCGGGGTGTGGGGGAGGAGCGCGGAAGAGCCGATGTCGCTTGTACGTCGTGCATGACCGGAACCGGCAGCCATGCAGAGGGGGTGGGGGTGCGGCGGTGACTCACCGCGTCGGTACGGTCGCGGTGCTCACCGCAGTGGGAGGCGTGCAGGTCTCGGTCGCCACCGCTTCGTGCCAGGAGGTGCCTGCGGCCAGTGCCTGCCGCCAGCTTCGAAGGACCTTCGGCGTGACCCCCACGCCCAGGACCCCGGTCAGGCGGTCGTCCTTTCGGTACGCCACCACGAAGTGGCGCTCTGCCAAGTCGCCCTGTACTACGGCGACTTCGTCATGACCGCGCAGATATCCGTATGCCTGGATCCTCATGTCGTACTGGTCCGACCAGAAGTACGGCACCGGCGCGAACGGCTTACGCGTCTCCGGCGCGGCGAGGAGGTTGCGGGCGGCGGCCATGCCCTGTTCGGCGGCGTTCGTGCGGTGCTCGATCCGCATCGAGGTGGCGAACAGCGGGTTGTACCAGTGGGCCACGTCTCCGGCCGCGTAGATCCCGGGGGCCGCCTCGCAGTACGCGTCGCACGCCACACCGTCCTCCACGGTGAGCCCGCTGTCGGCCAGCCACTCGGTGTTGGGCCGCGAACCGACGGCGATCAGGACCGCGTCGCCCTCGACCACCTCGCCGTCGGCCAGCAGCACTTCGTTGCCGGTCGCCTCCGACACCGTCACTCCGGTACGCAACTCCACGCCCCGTTCCAGATGGGCCCGGGAGAGGACTTGACCCACCTCGGTGCCCACCACGTGCGCGAGGGGCACCGGCGCGGGCTCCAGCAGCGTGACGTCGGCGCCGAGCCCCACCGCGGCGGCCGCGGCCTCCGCGCCGAGGAACCCGGCGCCGACCACGACGAGCCGGCGCCCGGGACCCAGCCGGTCCCTCAGCGCCAGCGCGTCGTCGAGCGACCGCAGTACCTGCGTGTCCTTGCCGGGCAGCCGGCGGGGACGTACGCCGGTGGCGATGACGAGGCCGTCGTAGGAGACCGTCGAGCCGTCCGACAGTCGCACCGACCGGGTGGCGGGATCCAGCCCGGTTGCGGCGACGCCCAGACGCAGATCGAGACCGAGAGTGTCCAGGTCGGCCCCCGTGCGCAGGGCCAGCTGTCCCGTGTCCCACTGTCCGGTCAGGAACTGTTTGGACAGGGGCGGACGGTCGTAGGGCGGGTGGGGTTCGTCGCCGACGAGGGTCAGCGTCCCGTCGTAACCCTCCCGGCGCAGGGTCTCGGCCGCCGCGAGACCTGCGGCCGAGGCACCGACGACCACGATCCGCCTCACCGCTCCACCAGGCGGATCGCCGCCGCGGGACAGAGCGCCGCGGCTTCTTTCACACCGTCGAGGAGATCCGGGCCGGGCCGGTCGTCGAGCAGGACGGCGACCCCGTCCTCGTCCCGCTGGTCGAACACCTCCGGAGCGGCCACGACGCACTGACCGGCGGCGACGCACTTGGGTTCGTCGAGTTCCACTTCCACATGCATGGTTTTCGTCCTCGTTCTCGGCGGAGTCGGGCGAGTGTTGATTGCTAGGTTACGGAGACCTAGGTTACGGTAACCGCTATGTGGATCGACATCCTCCTTTTGGCCGAGCTGGCCCGCGGGCCGCGTCACGGATACGAGTTGCGCAGGGAGGTGGAGGCGGCGACGGGGCACTCCTTGTCGAACAACTCCCTCTACCCACGGCTGCGTCAGTTCGTCGACGGCGGGGCGGTACTGCGCAGTTCGGAGGAGCAGGAGGCGAAACCGCCGCGGCACGTCTACTCGATCACCGACGTCGGGCGGGAAGTCCTGCACGACATGCTGGCCGAGCTCCCCGAAGGGGGAGCGGACCAGTCGCGCGAGTTCCACGCGCGGCTGGTGAACTTCGCCTGGCTGAGCCCGGAGGAACAGCTCCGCGTACTCGAGGTCCGCGACTGGGTGCTGGCCCGCAACCGCGACCGTGTCGCCGTGCTGGCATCCGTGCGGATGGAGCGTTGGAGCCGTCTGGCGCTCGACCACGGGATCGCCCGGATCGACGCGGAGCGCGGTTGGCTGGCCGGGATGAGGGCGGAGATCCAGAGCGGTGAGAACCCGTCCGAACCGACCCAGGAGCATCGATGAGCACGGTGACCGACGCGAACGAAACGGCTGATCTTCCGGTCTTTCCCGGTGAGCGTTCCGCCCGCTGTCCTTTCGACCCTCCGGCCGACTACGCGAAGTGGCGCGAGGCGGAGGGCCTGCGCAGGGTGGTGTGGGGCGGCCACACGGTCTGGGTGGTCAGCCGACTGGAGGACATCAAGACCGCCATGACCGACCCTCGCGTCAGCGCGGACATCGTCGGTCGGCTCCAGGGGGAGGAGCGCGGTGAGGGTGCCCCGCCGATCTTCCCGCGGATGGACGACCCGGAGCACGCCCGGCTGCGCCGCATGCTGACCAAGGACTTCACCGTCAAGCGGGTACAGGCCATGCGTCCGCGCATCCAGGAGATGGTGGACGACTTCCTCGACCAGATGATCGACAAGGGCCAACCGGCCGACATCGTGCGTGACTTCGCGCTGCCCGTGCCGTCCCTTGTGATCTCCCTGTTGCTCGGAGTGCCGTACGCGGACCACGAGCTCTTCCAGCAGCACACGGCTGTCACGATGAGCTTGCACCGCCCGCAGGAGGAGCGGACCGCCGCGAGTGGGGCCCTCTTCGCTTACCTGCGGAAACTGGTCGCGCTCAAGGAGGCGGAGCCCGGCGACGACCTCATCAGCCGTCTGCTGAGCGAGCACGTCGCGAAGGGCGACATCGACCGCGACACGGTGGCGATGAACGGTTACCTCATGCTCAACGCCGGCCACGAGACCACGGCCAACATGATCGCCCTGGGCACCCTGTTCCTTCTCCGTCATCCCGACGACCTCGCGCGGATCCGGGACACCGACGACCCGAAGGTGGTCGCGGGCGCGGTGGAGGAACTGCTGCGCCACCTGACGATCGTGCACAGCCTGGTGGGCCGCATCGCCGTCGAGGACGTCACCATC